>Ga0209826_1001355_pt1 | contig 17076 bp, 13 predicted proteins | sample GOMGulsemesocosm_5_FD_184637 | JGI IMG/M metagenome (GOLD analysis project Ga0209826, IMG submission 184637) | Methane-oxidizing microbial communities from mesocosms in the Gulf of Mexico - GOM15C Gulf of Mexico (SPAdes) (version 2) | ecosystem: Environmental > Aquatic > Marine > Cold seeps... | reverse complement strand
ACTGTGACTCAGCATGACAACGGCTGTACTGTTTTTAGACCCTTTTCGCAAGAGAACTAGAAGCTCTAAGCCTGTCATTGTGGGCAGTTGATAGTCTAGAAGAATGAGATCGAAATTCTCATTTTGAGAGAGTTCTAGCCCTTCCTGAGCTGAGCTGGCTTCAGTAATCTCGATGGCGTGGCCCGACTGCTTGAGATTGCGCTTTGCATTCATCCGGTCAATCTTGTCGTCATCAATTAACAGCAGTTTCATTGCCAGTTTTTCTCTTCTGATCGAGCGGGAAGGTTAATCATGATTCATCGGCATCTCTACTATGCGCCAATAGTGATCTAGCAAATGAAGAAGTTCAGTGAAACCGCTGTCCATTTTTGATTTCACAATGTATCCGGCAATGTGTTCTTTGTAGGCCGAGATCTTGTCGTTGTCATCTTCAGATGTTGTTAAAACAAAAACGATGGTGTCTGTTAATTTCGGATCATTCCGAAGCTCTTTTAGCATCTCTAGACCGCTCATTCTTGGCATGTTGAGGTCAAGCAGAATGAGATAAGGTTTCGCTAATGCATCACTTCGTAGCATTTCCAAACCTTCCTCACCATCACGTGCTCGAAGTAAAGAGTTCGCAATTCTAAGTTTTTTGAATGCTCTCTCAATACCCATCGCATCCACATCGTCATCTTCTACCAATAAAATTGATATTGGCTGATAGGAATCTCTAGTCATGAATAACGCTCCGCAGTTCGTTTTCGGTCGGCCAAGTAAAGCGCATTTTTGTGCCGCGCACACCGTCTGATTCAATATTGATATCACTTTTATAGCTGTCGAGTAATTTCTTTACAATGGCGAGGCCCATGCCGCTGCCCTCGACTTCATCTCTGGGTTTAAGTGTTTTAAAAATTTCAAACACTCTCTTGTGTTGGGCTACTTCAATTCCGGGGCCGTCGTCCGAGACGGTAAATACAAAGCCGCTATTAGTGACTTCTGCTTCAATCTGAATGCTTCCTTCTTCACTGTTATGGTGTTTTATTGCATTGCCAATCAGATTGCGAAAAATTTGTTCTAGAGGTACAGATAAAGTCACGAGAGTCGGTAGGTTTTCCCCGCAAGTTAAGCGGAAGCCAGTGGGAGGATCTATTAAGTGAAAAATATCCTCTACTAGGACCTTTATGTTTATTTCCTTAAAATCACCGTGCTTACGCCCAATGCGGGAATAGGCCAATAAATCGTCGAGTAATCGTTCCAAACGTGTCACCCGGTTTTGCATCAAGCTTAAATATTCTTTGGTTTGATCTTCTATATTTTCTTTAATATCTTCTTCTATCCATTGCGCCAGTTGCATGATCCCTCGTAGTGGAGCTTTTAAATCATGGGACGCGACATAAGCAAATTCATTGAGTTCTTTATTGCTGCGCTCCAATTCAAGAGTGTATTTCTGTAATTTAATTTCACCCACTCTGCGCATTTCAGCTTCCTGCTCTTTAGTTTGGTAGGTGTGTATATAGTCCACCAGTAAACCGCAGAGAGGGACAACGTAGGCAAATATCTTGAGGAAATGAGCAATATTGAAATGGTGGTCAAATAAGGCGCTCGAACCAAAGGCCATATGCAATTCGACTACCGCTTCAGGGATCATAGCAATGACCAAGGCGTGGGCGAACACACTCGGTTGTTTGCGATAGAACCGGGGAAAGAAAAATAAACCGGCAAAGACGAACATTAGCAGCGGTACTACGTCATAAGGGCGAGTTATAAAATTATCAGGATATTGGGTTTGCGGGAGGGAATTGCTGACTGCACAGTAGTGTATTATGCCGTAAGCAACACAAGCAGAGGCTCCAAAGACCAATAATAAAAACTTAATATTGGTAGCCCCTTTGTTTTCCTGGGGGCGATACAGTAATAGTGACACACCCCCGATAAGAATGAGCGCATTGAATATTCGGCAAATAGCCCAAGTGAATGGAATTAAATCTCGGTTGTCAGCGACAGCTTCAATTAATCGATCGGCGGCTAAAGTATGAAAGGCGTCCATACATCCGGCTAGAAACAGCGCCGCACCAATCACCGGTGTCGTCAAACTCTTCGATATCATGTAGTGGCTGAAGGCCAGGCACACGGTGAAAATAGCAGTACAAAAAGCAGTCCACTCTAAAAGAGTGTGGGTAAAAGCGCCTGGTAGCCTATAAAAAAAGGCATCTAGCTGTTGATGTGGGGGTAATTCAGCGGCCGCCTTCAGGTCGAATAGGATTGGCTTTGAGCCAAAATCTACGCCCAGCAATGAGAGAATGGTGGGGCCTATACATACCGCCACTACAAAGTACAAAAAAGAGGAGGGCATTTTCAGCGTAATTGGCTCAGGCGGTACCGTCTCGATATTGTGCGAACTGTCCATAGTTGAATCTCGAGTATTTAAAAGATAGTTAAAGTAAGGCTACCTAAACGCTTCTCACGCACTAAGGAATATTTCCCTAAGGGTGATAGATACAGCTGTTTTTGGATGGATGTTCGGCGCTATTGATCTCCGTGCTTTTCTCCATTTTCTCAGCGGTGTATTTACCCACACTAGCTACAGTCTAGCTCGCTAAAGGAGATGATGTATGTTTTTTGCTATAAAGGGGCGTCTTAATCACTGTGATTTTTCTATTGGTGCAGCCGCAATGTGAGGTAGGGCTAGTAATAGTGGAAGGGGATATTCCTTTGCAGCTAGGCGCTATCGCCGTGAGCAGCAAATTTCCTGGTGGAATGAGGAGGGCTAAGATTGTTGATTACGAGAGCGCAAAAAAAAAGGGCTCACGCGTTAACGTAAGCCCTCTTTAAAAGATGGTACCGGTGGGCGGACTTGAACCGCCACGCCCGAAGGCAACGGATTTTGAATCCGTCGTGTATACCAATTTCACCACACCGGCACTGATTTCCTTCCCGCTCAATACTGAGTCTTGGAAAAGAGGCCGCATTATAACAGCGGTTTTGCCAAGGTCAACGCTTTCCAGCCATCATTAGCATAATCTCCGCTTTTCGATTAAAACATGGTCAAATTGGCGGCTTTAGGGTAACCTTGCGCCCCTTAAATTCACTGTGTCGGTAAAGCACAAGCCTATGAAACGTCAGGATTTTTCCTATGAACTGCCCGATGAACTGATCGCTCGCCAACCGGCGGACGAAAGGGCGGGCAGTCGTCTTCTACACCTCGACGGCCCTAGCGGGCAAGTCACTCACCGCCAGTTCACCGACTTGCTCGATTTGGTCGAGCCCGGCGACCTAATGGTGTTCAATGACACTCGTGTCATACCCGCGCGCGTGTTTGGTAAAAAGCCAACCGGCGGCCAAATTGAAGTGCTGGTAGAGCGCGTGCTAGACACTCACAGAGTGCTGGCCCATACCCGTGCCTCTAAGTCGCCGAAAATTGGCACTCAGGTTATTCTGGATGACGGCACCGCTATTACTCTGCTGGCTCGTCACGAAACACTGTTTGAGTATGAATTTCCAGAGCCAGTGCTTGAGGTGCTGGAGCGTATTGGTCATATGCCTCTGCCTCCTTATATAGACCGCCCTGACGCCGACTCTGATCGCGAGCGTTATCAAACGGTATATAACCGCAAAGCGGGGGCTGTTGCTGCGCCCACCGCCGGCTTGCATTTTGATGATGCGCTGATGGCACAGTTAGACGCTAAGGGCGTAAACAAAAGCTTTGTGACCTTACATGTGGGAGCGGGCACCTTCCAGCCGGTTCGGGTCGACAATATATATGAACACCAGATGCACGCTGAAATTATGGAAGTGTCGGCAGAAGTGTGTGAACAAGTTAAGGCCACCAAAGCGGCGGGCAAGCGCGTTTTTGCCGTTGGCACTACCAGTGTTCGCTGCTTGGAAACGGCTGCCCAAGGCGGCGAAATTACGCCTTACCAAGGTGAAACCCAAATATTTATCTATCCCAGCTATGAATATCAGGTGGTTGATGCTTTGGTTACCAATTTTCATTTGCCGGAATCTACACTATTAATGCTGGTGTCGGCCTTTGCGGGCTATCAACACACAATGCTGGCCTACCGGCAGGCGGTGGCCGAAAAGTACCGTTTTTTCAGCTATGGCGACGCCATGTTGATCACTCGTAACCCCAATGCGCGCGACGAAAAAGTTGACGTGTCATTACTGGAATCGTAACAAGAGGTAAACCCGCGTGACTCGCGAATGTAAGATGCAGTTCGAATTAGACAAAACCCACGGCAAGGCTCGTCGCGGCCGCATGCGCTTTCCTCGCGGAGTGGTGGAAACCCCTGCGTTTATGCCCGTGGGCACATACGGCACGGTGAAAGGCATGTTGCCTCGCGACGTGAAAGCCATTGGTGCGGAAATTGTACTGGGTAATACTTTTCACCTGTGGCTGCGCCCGGGTACTGAAGTAATCAAAGCCCACGGTGATTTACACGACTTTATGCAGTGGGATGGCCCCATTTTGACCGATTCTGGTGGCTTTCAGGTATTTTCCTTGGGCAAGCTGCGCAAAATTACCGAAGAGGGCGTTGCCTTCCAATCGCCCATCGACGGCAGCAAGATTTTTCTCGACCCCGAAAAGTCTATGGAAGTACAGCGCGAGCTGGGTTCAGACATAGTGATGATTTTTGATGAGTGCACGCCTTACCCCGCAACGGAAAAAGAAGCCAGCGACTCAATGGAGCGCTCACTGCGCTGGGCGAAGCGCAGTAAAGATGCGCACGGAGACAATACCTCCGCGCTGTTTGGCATTATTCAGGGTGGCATGTATGAGTCTTTACGAGATGTGTCGCTAGAGGGACTTAACGAGATCGAGTTTGACGGCTACGCCATCGGTGGTTTGTCTGTCGGTGAGCCAAAAGAAGACATGGCGAGAATTCTGAGCCATTTAGCCCATAAGATGCCCGCTGAAAAGCCGCGCTATTTAATGGGGGTTGGCAAACCCGCTGACTTAGTTGAAGGGGTTCGTCGAGGCGTTGATATGTTCGATTGTGTTATGCCTACGCGCAATGCCCGCAACGGCCATTTGTTTACTTGGGACGGCGTGGTAAAAATCCGCAACGCCAAGCACAAGCAAGATACGGGTCCTCTGGACGTAAACTGTGATTGTTACACTTGTCAGAATTTCAGTCGCAGCTACTTGCATCACTTAGACAAGTGCGGTGAAATCTTGGGCTCACAACTCAATACCATTCACAACCTGCGTCACTATCAGGCTTTGATGCAAGCAATGCGTGAAGCTTTGACTGAAGATCGTTTTGATGAATTCGTAGTGGATTTTTACGCCCGCCAAGAATTGCCAGTGCCGCCACTGGAGGCAGACCCAGTAGAACAATAAGGCTTTAACTGCATAAGGGTAGGGGGCTTGTTATTTCAGGCTTTGTACCCACTTAAAGAGATAAATTACAAAAAGAGAATAGGTGGCCTGTCCACCCTTTATGGAAACGTTATGAATCGCTACCCGTTCTGGAAATATTGCTTAATTCTTGTGCTCGCTATATTGGGGTTTGTTTACTCAAGTCCCAACCTCTACGCGCCCGACCCCGCCGTGCAAATTTCAGGTCAGTCCAGTTCACTGGAAATTGATCAGAAAGCACTCGACAAAGCCGGAAGGGCTTTGACGCAGGCGGGCATTGATTTTTTTGGTGCTGAAGCACTGGGAAAATCGGGTTTGATTCGCTTGACCGAGCGAGGCCAACAACTGCCTGCGAAAAAAATCATTCAGGAAAGCCTGGGTGATGATTACGTTGTAGCGCTTAACTTAGCACCGACAACACCCGATTGGTTGGACGCATTAGGCGCTACCCCCATGAAGTTGGGGCTCGATTTGTCGGGAGGTGTACATTTTCTCTTGGAGGTAGACACCGCAAGCGCCGTGGTAAAGCGGATGGAAGCCAACGTTACTGAGCTGAAGTCTACTTTGCGCAAAGAAAAGGTGCGTTACAAGTCGGTGAAGGCCGAGCGCGGTGGCAGTGCAATTTTAGCGCGCTTTAAAACCGAAGAGTTACGGGATAAAGCCAAAGACATTGTCCGCAAAGATTTTGTCAATTTAGTGCGAGTTGACGTGGATGATGATAGTGCTGATTTTTCCATGCGTCTCACTATGAGTGAGCAGGCTATACGCGATATTGAAGACTACGCCGTGAGCCAGAACCTCACGACCCTGCGTAATCGAGTGAACGAGCTGGGCGTTTCAGAACCCATTGTTCAGCGTCAGGGCCGCAATCGCGTTGTGGTTGAATTGCCTGGAGTACAGGATACTGCTGAGGCCAAACGCATTATTGGTAAAACGGCCAACTTAGAATTTCGTCTTGAAGCGCGCCCAGATGCCTTGAGTTCCACCAAGGAAAAATTTGAGTTTCGAAGTGAAGACCAGCAGCGGCGTCGCGGTGGGGCCGTGCTTGAGAAGAAGTTGATTGTATCAGGAGACCAAGTGTCTGATGCAAAAAGTAGCTTTGATCCTGAAACCAGTATGCCCCAAGTGAATATCACGCTCGACGCGGCGGGCGGAACGAAAATGCATCGCGCCACGCGCAATAATATTAAGCGTGGCATGGGCATTTTGTTTATTGAATACAAAACCAAATTAATTGAAGAAGTAAACGAACTGGGCGAGACGGTACTTGTGCCGTTTCAAACTGTTGAGAAGAAAGTGATCAGCTTGGCCACTATTCAGAGTGCATTGCCACGCTCATTCCGTATCACCGGCCTCGACAATCCAGCGGAAGCGTCTGAGCTGGCCTTGCTGTTGCGGGCTGGTGCATTGGCCGCGCCAATGTACTTTGTTGAAGAGCGAACCATTGGCCCCTCACTCGGAGCTGAAAATATTAAGCTGGGCGTTTTGTCCGTGCAGGTAGGTCTAGCCTTAGTGCTGGTATTTATGGTCTTGTTCTACAAGGTGTTTGGCTTGTTGGCCAACCTTGCCTTGTGTCTTAACTTGCTGTTGCTTACGGGGGCTATGTCTCTGTTGGGGGCTACCTTAACGCTTCCTGGCATTGCGGGTATCGTCTTGACAGTAGGTATGGCCGTTGATGCCAACGTGCTTATTTTCTCGCGGATTAAAGAAGAGCTGGCGAATGGTTTACCTCCGCAGTCGGCTATTAACGGTGGTTTTGAACAAGCGTTCACCACTATTTTAGACGCCAACCTCACCACCTTGATTGTGGCGGTTATTTTGTATGGTATTGGTTCTGGCCCAGTACAGGGTTTCGCGGTGACACTGTCGATTGGTATCTTAACCTCAATGTTCACGGCAATTGTGGGCACCCGAGCGCTGGCTAATTTAGTGTACGGCGGCCGTAAAACAAACAAAATTTGGATCTGATCGCAACAGAATTGACGAGATAAATACCATGACAAAAGAAACAAAAATTATTGATTTTATGGGGAAGCGCAAGCTTGCCGCGGTGCTGTCTATTCTGTTACTTATTGGTTCCATTGTGTCTTTGGGCGTCAATGGCTTGCAGTTTGGCTTAGACTTTACGGGTGGCACACAAATTGAGGTGGGCTACGACAAGCCAGCCAACTTAGAGCAGGTTCGCACTGTGCTGAAAGAGCAGGGTCTGGAGAATTCGGTCGCCGTGTTTTTTGGTTCTGATACCGATGTATTGGTGCGCACTCAGGGTTCTTTGCAAGACGCGGCACTGAAAGTGCTCGAAGCGAAAGTGCGCGAACAGTCGCCGAATGCTGAGCTCACTCTTGAAAAACAAGTGAGTAAAGACAAGGGTAATTTTTCCAGTCAAATTAACGTGCTTCAGGCGCCGGACGCGAAACTCAGCAGTTTTTTCCCTGCTGACGCTTTTGGTGCGGTAAAAATTGAACAGACTAACGGTGTGATCACCGTTCTGACACAGAACAGTTTGTCTGAAGCCTTCACTGCTACTTTGGTTGGCGAGCTGGCGGCCCGAGCGAATACCCATGTTGAGTTGCGTCGCAGCGAATTTGTAGGCCCGCAAGTAGGTGAGGAACTGCGCGACGACGGTGGCTTAGGCATGCTCTTCGCTCTGGCCGTGGTTATGGTTTATGTGGCATTGCGTTTTCAAATGAAATTCTCTTTTGGCGCGGTGGCGGCTTTGGCTCACGATGTAATAATTGTGTTGGGCATATTCTCCTTGCTGAAATTAGATTTCGACCTCACTGTATTGGCGGCAGTTTTGGCGGTTATTGGCTACTCTTTGAATGACACCATTGTGGTGTCCGATAGAATTCGCGAAAATTTTCGGAAGGTACGTAAGGCCGACGCCATTGAAGTTATCAATTTGTCCTTGAGCCAAACTCTCGGCCGTACCTTGGTTACGTCGTTTACGACCCTGTTGGTATTGGCGGCCTTATTTTTTGTGGGTGGCGAGCTTATTCACGGCTTTGCAACAGCTTTGATGATTGGTGTTTTAGTGGGTACTTATTCGTCAATTTATGTGGCGGCAAACGTCTTGATTGCAATGGATATCTGTAAAGAAGACCTCATGCCTCCCATCCGTGAAGGCGCTGAGTTTGATGATATGCCCTAGGGCTTTTGACAGACATTGACGCATAAAAAAGGCCGCTTTTTAGCGGCCTTTTTTATGCGTGTTGTGCCATGAAACTAACTTCTGGCCACTTCACCCAATTGATCATGGCGCCCTTGCGCTCAAGGTAAATGTGCTCTGTTGTTCTCGAGGCCGGATGCTTTTGGTGGCGAAAATGATGGTGGTCTGAATTGGAGCCTAAATACTCCCAGCGATGGTTCTGGCTAAAGCAAATGTGGTCGCCGTTATTAAGCGGGTTACAGGCGAGTTCTTTCCACATGCCAATCCATTCTTTGTGTCTAGAATCGAGATATTCCACGGCCAGGTCCTTTGAATGTATCGGTTTTTATGCAAGTTATTGTCGTCTTTTAATTTGCTTTGTCAAGAGCGCGGCATAAGCCATTGATATAAAAGATAATTTCTATTTTGGGTTTCAAGGTTAACAATTGCTGGAGCCGATTTTATGGCGCTTGAGTGGTCTCGTGGATTCCGGAGTGCGGCTGAATATACTTGATAATTGTTTTATTGATAAAGGTGTTGACCCTCCATTAGCTGGAAGGTTTATAGTCTCACTCAGTCCCATTAAAACGCCTTAGGAGAGTCCCATGAAAATTGGAGAAGCCGCCACCCGCTCGGGCTTGAGTGTGAAAACTATTCGTTATTACGAGTCGATTGGCCTAGTAAACCCTTCCGAACGGGCCGACAATGGCTATCGGGAATACAGCCCTATACAGGTAGACACTCTGCATTTTCTCCAGCGAGCAAGAGCGACCGGTTTCAGTGTAGAAGAGTGCCGGCAATTGCTCGACCTTTATCGCAATGAAGGACGCCACAGCGCGCACGTTAAGAATCTAGTGCTGGAAAAAGTGGCGCAATTAGACCAACAGCTGCAAGAACTTCAATCTATGCGCGGAACACTGATGGACATGGCCGACCGCTGCGCCGGTAATGAAGGACCAAACTGCGCCATTATTGATCAATTAGCGGAGAGTTCTGAAGGGGCTGCGCCATGAATCAGGCAGAGATTAAGTCTTCTTGTTGTGGTGGAAGTACAGATGTAATTTCAACTGTTCCCAAGGAGTCCCATACCGCGGCCGGCAGCGCTTGCTGTGCACCCGAAAGCTCGGTGCGCCGGTTTGATTGGCTGTTGTGGTCTTGTGTTGCACTGGTAGCCATCTTCTACGGAATCCATTTACTGCTCCCAATGCAGGGCCCCGTAGCTCTACAAATAATGTCTCACTCGATTTTTGAGCTCTTGAATACCATGTGGTGGAGCGTATTGTTTGCAGCGGTTTTTGTGGGCTTACTGGGGCAAATTCCTCAAGACTTTGTCACTGCTACACTGGGTCGAGGTGGCAGCATGAGCGGTTTGTTTCGCGCTACAGCCGCGGGAGTGTTAATGGACCTTTGCAGTCATGGCATTCTTATGGTGGGCATGAAACTGTACCAAAAGGGCGCGAGTCTGGGGCAGGTGATGGCTTTTTTAATTGCCAGCCCTTGGAATTCGATATCCCTTACCATCATTATGGTTGCACTTATCGGCTTGTCTTGGACATTGGTGTTTATCGCCCTGTCTATGGTCTTGGCCATTAGCACGGGCTGGATGTTTGAGCGTTTAGTGAAAGCTGGTAAGTTGCCGACAAACAGTGCAGAACAGAGTTTTGACGAAGATTTCCAATTCTTCCCAGAAGCCAAACGGCGTTGGGCAAACCTTAGCATTGACCGAGTGTTACTGAAGAGCGTGCTTGATGAAGCCATCAGCGGTTCACGTATGGTAGTCCGCTGGTTGTTATTTGGCGTAATACTGGCTTCATTGATTCGTGCTTTTGTGTCTATCGAAAATTTTCAGGAATGGTTTGGCCCAGGGCTTTTGGGTTTGCTAGCCACCTTGCTGGCGGCCACAATTATTGAGGTGTGTTCAGAGGGCTCAACACCCATTGCGGCCGACTTAATGACGCGTGCGAATGCCCCCGGCAATAGCTTCGCATTTCTAATGACAGGAGTGGCAACGGACTACACAGAGGTTATGGTGATTAGAGATACCATGAGCTCCTGGAAAATTGCTTTGTTCTTACCGCTGCTGACGGTGCCTCAAGTGCTTGTGGTGGCTTTGATATTGAATCAGATGCAAGTCTAATAGCCTTGTCAGGCCTAGAGAATCGCGGGGTAATAGCTATAGAACTTACACCCTTCGTCCTGTAAAATCCGCGATTCTCTAATTCTTGATGAAAAGACCCAATGGAAATCAATCCAATACGCAATACCCTCAAAGACCTGCAAGAGCGCACTGACGTTCTTAGGGGGTATCTTTGACTACGATCAAAAGTGCGAGCGACTTACCGAAGTAGAACTGGAACTGGGTGAAGCCAGTGTCTGGGACAAGCCCGAGCGCGCTCAACAATTGGGCCGCGAACGCGCTTCTCTGGAAGCCGTTGTCAACACGATCAACAATCTTGATCAAGGCGTGAGCGACAACCGCGAATTGCTTGATATGGCGTTTGAAGAAAATGACGAAGACAGCGTAGAGGAGGTGCAGAGCGAAATAGCGGCTCTCGACGACCAGCTGTCGGTACTTGAATTTCGTCGTATGTTCTCTGGTGAAACCGATGTGAACAATGCCTACCTTGGTATTCAATCGGGTTCTGGCGGTACTGAGGCTCAGGATTGGGCCGAAATGGTGCTGCGTATGTACCTTCGTTGGGGCGACGCCAAAGGGTTTAAAACCACCTTGGAAGAAGCCTCAGCGGGTGATGTGGCGGGCATAAAGAGTGCTACCATTCGCTTTGAGGGTGAATATGCTTTTGGCTGGTTGCGTACCGAAACAGGTGTGCACCGTTTGGTGCGAAAGTCGCCGTTCGATTCGGGCAGTCGTCGTCACACCTCATTTTGCTCCGTGTTTGTTTCCCCTGAAATTGACGATGACATTGTTATCGATATTAATCCTTCTGATGTGCGCACAGATACTTACCGCGCTTCAGGTGCCGGTGGTCAGCACGTCAACAAGACTGACTCGGCGGTGCGTTTAACTCACGTACCCACGGGTATTGTGGCTGAGTGCCAGAGCGAGCGCTCACAGCACCAAAACCGCGACAATGCATGGAAGATGCTGCGCGCGCGGCTGTATGAGCAGGAAATGATGAAGCGTAAAGCTGAAATGCAATCTTTGGAAGACAGCAAAGCTGACATTGGCTGGGGCAGCCAAATTCGCTCTTACGTACTCGACGACCAGCGCATTAAAGACTTGCGCACCAACATACAAACAAGTAATTGCCAAACAGTATTGGATGGCGACCTCGATCAATTTATTGAAGCCAGCTTAAAAGCCGGCCTGTAACGTCCACTGGAATAAAACTATGAGTAACGAAAAGCAAAACGACCAGCCGCAAGATGAAAACAAGTTAATTGCCGAGCGGCGGTCAAAACTGGACGGCCTTCGCGAGCAGGGGCAAGCTTTTCCAAATAGCTTCCGGCCCGATAGCAAGGCGCAGGTCTTACAGGACACTTATGGTGAAAAAACCAAGCCTGAGCTTGAAGAAGCGGCTTTGGTATTCTCTGTGGCAGGCCGAATTATTCGCAACCGTGGCGCTTTTATGGAGTTGCAAGACGGCAGCGGTCGCATTCAGCTTTACGTGACAAAAGAGGCTCGCCCATTTGCGAAGAGCTTAGACTTAGGTGACATTGTAGGTGTTACAGGTCAGTTGCATAAGTCGGGTAAGGGTGATTTGTATGTGAGCCTAGACGAATATCAATTGCTGACTAAATCTCTGCGTCCACTGCCTGATAAGCACCACGGCTTGGCTGATCAGGAAATGCGCTATCGTCAACGCTACGTAGACTTGATCGCCAATCCTGAAGTGCGTGATACGTTTAGGTTGCGGTCCGATGTTATTACCTTTATTCGCAGCTACATGAACGGACGTGAATTCATGGAAGTTGAAACACCCATGCTGCATGTTATTCCCGGCGGCGCCACCGCGCGGCCTTTTGTGACTCACCACAATGCATTGGATATAGATATGTATTTGCGTGTAGCGCCAGAGCTTCATTTGAAGCGTCTAGTGGTGGGTGGCTTTGAACGTGTTTATGAAATCAACCGCAACTTTCGGAATGAAGGTTTGTCGACGCGACACAACCCTGAATTCACCATGCTTGAATTTTATCAGGCCTACGCCGACTATCGCGACCTGATGGATCTTACCGAAGATATGCTGCGCAAACTCACTCAAGAATTGTTGGGCAGCAGCGTAGTGAACTATCAAGGCAGCGACTACGATTTCTCAAAGCCTTTCCAGCGTTTGAGTGTGTTTGACTCCATTCTACAATTTAACCCCGAGTTGACGGCCGAACACATCAATACTTTGGAAGCGGCCACGAAAGTCGCCGAAGATTTGCACATTCCACTGAAAGATTTCTATGGTTTGGGCAAAATTCAAATCGAAATTTTTGAGAAAACCGTAGAGTCTCGTTTAGACCAACCAACGTTTATTACCGAATATCCAACGGAGGTATCGCCCCTAGCCAGACGCAATGATGACAATCCTTTTGTCACCGACCGTTTCGAGTTTTTTGTAGGCGGCCGAGAGATTGCTAACGGATTCTCTGAGCTGAATGATGCGGAAGATCAAGCTGAGCGCTTCAAAGCCCAGGTTGCTGAAAAAGATGCGGGTGATGATGAGGCAATGCATTATGACGCCGATTACATCCGCGCCTTGGAGTATGGCCTGCCGCCAACAGCAGGCGAGGGTATTGGCATCGATCGATTGGTCATGTTGTTTGCCGATGCGCCGTCAATTCGCGACGTGTTGCTGTTCCCGCATATGCGCCCAGAAGCTTAGAGTGAAAAGGAAATTTTGATGAATCCGAACATTGTTGATGTCACTCAGGAAAACGCCCAGCAAATTTTGGTGGACGCATCTCAAACCCGCCCTGTGGTGGTTGATATATGGGCTGAGGGGCACCCAGATTGTGCGGCTCAGTCTCCGCTGCTTGAAGCTTTGGCGAATGAGTATAACGGTCAGTTCTTGCTGGCTAAACTGAATGCTGCTGAGAATCAGGGAATTGTTCAGCAGTTAGGTGTGCAAAGCCTGCCAATGGTAATGGTGTTTTCCGGCGGCCAGCCGGTTGACGGTTTAGGCGGCCCGCAAGCAGAGCCCGCACTGCGAGAATTACTCGACAAATTTTTGCCTAAGCCATGGGATTTACTGTTTACCCAGGCCCAAGAGTTGCTGGCTGAAAGTAAGGTGGCCGATGCAATTGCCCCGCTGCGTGAAGCCTACGAGACTTCGAGTCAACGAGCTGACATCGCATTTGTTTTAGCGCACTGCTATTTGGAATTGAGTCGTTGTAGTGAAGCCGAAACGGTTCTTGGTAATGTAAAAATGGCTGATCAAGATTCTCAATATCAGCAATTATTGTCCCAGTTGGAATTGAAGAAGGAGGCGTCAAAATCTCCTGAGATTCAAGCTCTGGAAGCTAAGGTTGCCGACAACCCGGACGATAAAGAGTCCCGTTATCAACTGGCGGTTCAATACAGCCAAACAGGTCAGAACCGCGAAGCTTTGGAGTTGCTGTTGGCATTGTTGAAAGGCGAATTGAATTACGCTGACGGCGCGGCGAAGAAAACCTACCAAGACGTTTTAGCGACGCTTGGCAAGGGCGATTCACTGGCAGTCGAGTTTCAGAGAAAGCTATACACATTGCTCTATTGATAACCCGCGGCCTGTAAGTTAAATAGATGGGCATAGCGCCCATCGGCGGCTAACAAACTTTCGTGTGAGCCTTCTTCAATCACAGAGCCCCCGTCTACCACGACGATATGATCGGCCATTCTCACAGTTGAAAATCGATGTGAAATAACAATGGCCATCTTGTCTTTCGCGTGCAGGCGGAAGTGTTCGAACACTGTTGCTTCCGCTTCAGCATCCATGGCTGCAGTGGGTTCATCCAGCACCAATATATCGGCTTGGCTGCGCATAAAAGCGCGGGACAATGCTATTTTTTGCCACTGCCCACCCGATAGTTCCTGCCCTCCTTTAAACCATCGACCCAGTTGGGTGTTGTAGCCTTCGGGCATTTTTTCAATGAAGGGAGCGGCCATGCCTTTTTCGGCGGCCTTTTGCCAGCGTGCTTGATCTTCGAAGAAGTCGACGTCGCCGGCGCCCACATTCTCACCCACCTGCATTTGAAAGCGCACAAAATCCTGAAAAATAACGCCAATGCGTTTGCGCAGTATGGAGGGGGCCCATTCTTCTATGTCATTACCGTCCAGTAGAATTCGACCACTCGAGGGTTTATATATTCTCGCAAGCAGTTTAATTAGGGTGGTTTTGCCTGAGCCGTTTTCTCCAACCAATGCGAGGCTGTGTCCAGGTTTCAAGTGCAAATCAATTTTGTTTAGTGCTAGGTTTGTAGCGCCAGGATAAGAAAAACTCACAGCCTCGAAGCGAATGCCATCACCGGGTGTCGATCCCTCGCGAATATCACCCTGAGTGGGGGCCACGGGTTGTTCTAAGTATTCATAAAGGTTCGATAAGTAGAGGTTGTCTTCATACATGCCACTGATAGCGGCCAGAATGTCGCTCACGGCACTTTGCCCTTGCTTAAACAGCAAGAGATACATTGTCATTTGGCCAAGGCTAATGGCGCCGTCTACCGTCGCAAGTACAATCCAAACATACGCTCCGTAAAAGGCGGCCGTGCCAATTAGGCCTAGGCCAAACCCCCAACTGTCACGCCTCAGTGTGAGTGCTCGGTCGGCCTGATAAAGGCGTGTAAAAATGTCCTTGTAGCGGCCGAGCAGGCGGGGACCCAATTGAAACAGCTGAACTTCTTTGGCGCTGTCTTCCCGAGCTAACACGGTTTCCAAGTACATTTGCATCCGTGTTTCTGGTGAGCGCCAGCGGAATAGTCGAAAGGCATCCCCCGAAAATTTTGTTTCTGCTAAAAAAACGGGCAGGGCGCCGAGCACTAACACCAATAGGGTCCAGGGCGAGAACTGCCACAGCAACACCGCAAAGCTGGTCAAGGCGATAGAGTTACGCACTAGGTCGAAGGTGCGTTTCACCAAGCTTAATGGGCGAGAAGATGCCTCGCGACGAGCGCGAGTGAGCTTGTCATAGAATTCGGAGTCTTCAAATTGGGCGAGCTCCAGTTGCAGAGCTTTTTCCAAGATAATGACGTTTACTCGCTGGCCGAGCTGGGCACGCAATAGGGACTGCACTACCGAGGTCGCTCTTTGCGTCGCGGCCAGTAGAGTGATGATGAGCGCTTCAAACAACAGCACCTTAAGCACTCGGTCAGTATCGGCAATACCCCCTGCTTCGCGCTCACTCATGGCCATCACAACCCCGTCGACAATGAGTTGGCCTAAATACGCCGCCATGGCGGGCAACACGCCGGCCAATAGGGTAAGCACAGCCATCGCAAGGGTAAGTTTCTTTGAGGTGGTCCAAACAAGCTCAATAGCGCGTTTACTGTAGCGGAATACGCCAAGGAAACGCAGAGCCTGTGTATCGTCTGCGTTGTTCCAGGGTTGTTTTTTGATCAATGAGAGCTCCAAAGCCAAGTGTCAGCCAGTAAGGTGATGAGGATTATACACACGGTGCCTAAGATCTGTTGGAACGGTGCAGTTGAGAAGCCCTTGGAGCGCGTCGGTCATAGCCTTCAAACCCAAATTACGGTAAGCTGCACGCCCGCCAAAGGGGCGGTATCCCCCTTTTCATGCCTTACAGAAGACAATCATATGAGTTTTGACTCCCTGGGCCTTTCCGCCCCCATTCTTGCCGCTGTAGCCGAGCAAGGTTACGAAACCCCGTCACCCATTCAGGCGCAAGCTATTCCGGCCGTTATTGAAGGTCGTGACGTGATGGCAGCGGCACAAACGGGCACGGGTAAAACAGCGGGCTTCACTCTGCCTTTGTTGGAATTGCTGTCGAAAGGTGAGCGAGCGCCATCTAACCAAGTTCGGGCGTTGGTACTAACCCCCACACGCGAACTGGCCGCGCAGGTGGCCGAAAGTGTCGCCACTTACGGCAAAAATTTAAATTTGAATTCTACCGTCGTGTTCGGCGGTGTGAAAATCAACCCACAAATGATGAAGCTGCGCCGCGGTGCCGATATTCTAGTGGCAACCCCAGGCCGGTTGATGGACCTTTACAATCAAAGAGCGGTTCGTTTTGACAAGCTCGAAGTGCTCGTGTTGGACGAAGCCGACCGTATGCTGGATATGGGCTTTATACGGGATATTAAAAAGATCATTGCGTTGCTGCCAAAGAAGCGTCAAAACCTGATGTTCTCGGCCACCTTTTCGGACGATATTCGCCAATTGGCAAAAGGCTTGGTTAACGACCCTGTCGAAATTTCTGTGACACCCCGTAACGCGGCCGCAACATCGGTTGAGCAGCTGGTTTGCCCTGTAGACAAAAACCAAAAGCCGGCCTTGCTGGCCAATTTGATTTGGGAAGGAAAGTGGGAGCAGGTGCTGGTATTCTCGCGAACCAAGCACGGCGCCAACAAACTCACCAAGTATTTAGAAAATAACGGCATTAAAGCGGCCGCCATTCACGGCAATAAAAGCCAGGGTGCG
>Ga0209826_1001351_pt1 | contig 17120 bp, 14 predicted proteins | sample GOMGulsemesocosm_5_FD_184637 | JGI IMG/M metagenome (GOLD analysis project Ga0209826, IMG submission 184637) | Methane-oxidizing microbial communities from mesocosms in the Gulf of Mexico - GOM15C Gulf of Mexico (SPAdes) (version 2) | ecosystem: Environmental > Aquatic > Marine > Cold seeps... | reverse complement strand
ATCTTGACCCGGTTTTGATAATTTGACTAAGACACCTGCAGGTTTATCCCTTGCAAAATCACCACACCGTTTGACCAATCCATCTGTTCCCTCAGCAGCTTCAACTCCAAGAACATATTTGTCTCGTATAATGGCCGCCTGCCCAATGTCCAAAGATCCAATAGCGTAAACTACACGCCGCCCCTCTTCAATATCGGCAAGATCATCTGCGCTCGGTTCAATCTGTCCCAGCGTTCCCATATCAGGCAGTAAATCAGTATTTAATTCATGAGCCCCGACAATTCGAAAGCCTTTTTCTTCGATATACTCGGAAATTGCTCGAAGAAGTCCATCATCCCCTTTTTTGGGTGCAGTACTAATACGAGCCAGTAGTTTCAAGCCTTCAAAGTCAGGAAAGATATTTTTGAAGTCAGGCCGCGTAACTGGACCAACTAAAGTGACCAATTCGCATTTTTCAGCGGCCAGAGCTTTCAAGAATTTACCGACTTTTGTAATGGCATATTCGACAAAAGGGAATTCTGAATAGTCGTTTGGATCAGCTTCCCCTTTTATTAAAAGTAAAAATGGGTTCTGACCTTGCGCCTTAAGACTTTTTGCTAGGTTAAGAGGGAGTGTTCCTCCCCCTGCAATAATTCCAACCCTAGGATGATGCTCACTATTTCTTTGGTTGACAGATACCACGTCCAGATTCACCTTGAATAAAATCGAGAACCAATTTGACTACTTCGGAAGACGCAAATTGTTCTTCAACAAGAGACGTACGTTCCTGCAAAGTACCCACCTGTCCAAAAAGTATTTTATACGCTTTTCGAAGGGCATTAATTTCGTCGCGCGGAAATTCACGTCGCTTCATACCGGTTAAGTTAAGGCCGGCAAGAGAAGCTCTGTTTCCTGTTGCTGAACCAAATGGTATAATATCAGTCTCAATACCAGAAGCACCACCAATCATCGCATGTGCGCCGATACGCACAAATTGGTGGACTGCAGATAGTCCTCCAATAATGGCAAAATCGTCAATGATTACATGACCACCCAGTGTGGCATTATTAACCAAAATTACATTGTCACCCAGTATGCAATCGTGGGCAATATGAGCCGCAACCATTATCAAACAATTATTCCCAACCTTGGTGACTGATCCACCACCTTCGGTTCCAGGGTTAATTGTAACATGCTCTCTGATATCACAATTGTTACCAATTATGACTTCACTTTTCTCACCATGAAATTTCAAATCTTGCGGAACGTGACCGATGGATGCAAAAGGATAAACGGTACATCCTTCGCCAATCGTTGTCTTTCCCGCAATAGCCACATGGGATTTCAGCACTGTGCCAGCCTGAATAGTAACGTCTTTATCAATCACACAAAAAGGACCGATTTCAGCGGTTTCGTGGATGATTGCACCAGTTTCAATTACGGCGCTCGCGTGAATGTTACTCATCATTAACCAACATTTTTATGAACAAACTAAACATATTGCTATCAATCAGCCAAACAACTAGCAAATCAAACATTGTTACAACTGATTTCGAAAGGTAACCTATTTACCGCCAGTAACCATCGCGGCAAAATCTGCTTCAGCGACTTTTTTTCCATCAACTTCTGCAATTGCAGAGAATTTCCAGACAGGACCGCGACTTTGTTTCTTTGAAACTTTAATTTCAAGGACGTCACCCGGTGTTACAGGTTTGCGAAACTTTGCATTATCGATAGTCATGAAAAGTACTTGCATGCCCGTTGTATCGCCTTCAGTAGAATGAACCACCAAGACTCCCGCTGTTTGTGCCATTGCTTCAACAATTAAAACACCAGGCATAATTGGGTTGTCAGGAAAGTGACCTTGAAAATGAGGCTCATTCATCGTTACGTTTTTAACGCCAGTAGCGCTTTCGCCGGGAACAATATCCTTTACCCGATCAACAAGTAATAAAGGATATCTATGGGGTAACATTTTCAGAATATCCTGAATACCTAACGTCTCTACAGTTGTTATATCGTTAGTTTCGCTCATTTTATTCGCCTCTTGCCTTTCGCTAACCTATTTAAGGTCGCGATGCCTTTAAAAAATTCCCTTTGCGGCCTTGCTGGAAAACCAACATAAACTGAACCAGATGGTACATCTGATATCACACCTGCTTGGCCTGAGATTTGTGCTCCCATGCCAACAGTGATATGGCCTGATAGTCCTGCTTGTCCACCGACGACTACATAATCTTCTAGTACCGTGCTACCGGAAACCCCCGATTGTGCTGCCATAATACATCCGCGTCCCATTTTTACGTTATGCGCAATTTGACACAGATTATCGATCCAGCAGCCATCACCAATAACAGTATCTGGCCCTGCGCCTCTATCAACAACAGTATTAGCGCCAATTTCAACATTTGATCCAATCAGTACGCGACCAAGTTGAGGGATCTTAATGTGACCTGCAGGGTCAGGTGCAAAACCAAATCCGTCTTCACCAATTTTAACCCCTGAATAAAGAGTCACATTATTACCAATATGGCTAAATCTTACAGAAACTTGTGCTCTGATTTGGCAATTTGTTCCAATTTTGACATGCTCGCCAACAAAACAATGAGTTCCAACTTGCGTATTTTCCCCGATCACGACGCCGGCTTCAACGACACTATATGCTCCCACTGAGACGCCACTGCCAATTGTCGCGTCAGAAGAAATCAAGGCCGTTGGGTGAATTTCACCCGTTGATTTCTTGTTCGGATAAAAATGGGTGGCAAGTATCGCATAAGCTTTATAGGGATCATTCACGACTAAGAGTGCCATCCCTTCCGGAGCTTGCTCAACAAATTCCGAAGAAATGATACAAGCACCCGCTTTGGACTGCTTGAAAGTATCAATATATTTTCTATTGCTTAAAAAGCTGATTTCGCCGCTTGTTGCTGTATCGAGAGACCCGACGTCACTAATTTCAGTATTTGAATAAACTGCGTTTACAATCTCTGCATCAACAAAATTTGCGAGCTGTGATAAATTAAACGGACCACTTCGCGTATAAAAATCAGAATCAGCCATTCCTTATCTCGTCAATGGAACTAAAGTAACAGGAACATCCTTAAAAGTTGCATTCAGCTCGTCTACAACCATCTGAGTTATCTCCAAACTCTTTTCACCGAACAGAATTTGCTTCTTCTCTATAATCATCGTCGCACCAACAGCCTTTGCAATTTTAGAGACAATAGGTTCCATTCTTTTTTCAATCTTATTCACGGCGGCTGACCGGCTGAGTGCAATCTGTTTCAGCATTGATTGCATTTTTTTACGAAATTCGCTGGCTTTTACATTAAACGCCTTTTTCTTTTGATCAAAAATGGCGGGAGACAAAATAACCCGTTGTTGAGCAAGTTCATCTTGCTCTTGCCTAAGAAGTTTTTCTTGTAAAACCCCCTCTTCGCGAAACTTCGTCTCCATTAGCTTTACTTGCGCATTCACACTTTTCATAGCAAGTGATTCTGCAAGAACCTTTCCAAGATCCAGTAATGCAACTGTTTGAGACGACTCTGCTGAAGCATTTTGAAAAGATGTCATCATCAAAATCAACAATGCAAAAAAAACAGATTTAATTTTATTACCCATACTAAACAACATCTTAGAACCGGGTGCCAAATTCAAACTGGAAATTTTCTTCCTTGTCATAATCTTCTTTCAAGAAGGGTACTGAGAAATTGACCTGCAATGGCCCAAAGGGTGAAGACCAGTTTACACCAAATCCTGCGACCCCGCGAATTGAAGCGTCATCAACAATATCGGCATCATTGTCATCAATTCCTGTAAGCGTTCCAGCATGAACAAACGTTCTGCCGAGCAATCCAAATTCGTCAGGGAAGCCTAGCGGAAAGCGAACTTCCGCTTTACCAACAATATAGGCATTTCCGCCCAAAGCATCGCTAGTCACACTATCACGAGGGCCAATACCCGATTTCTCGAATCCCCTGAATGAGGCGCCGCCCCCCAGATTGTATCGCTGTGCAAGAACAGCATCTTCTCCAAGACCCATCAAATATCCAGCATTAGCACCTAAGCTCAAGACCACGTCGTCACCATAAACAGGGAAGAAATGAATATACTCAGCAAGATTGGAAAGAGAATGAATATCCCCTCCTAGCCCGGATACCGTTTGCCCAAATGTGTATTTATTGCCTTCAGTCGGTAAAATATTGTCATCAAGGTAATTAAAAGTAATGGTATACCCGACAGAAGAAGTTAGAAACTCACCTTCAGATTTTTTGATTGTTGACGAAGCATCATCATCCACATCACTAATTTTTTCATTAATTAGAGAATATTTCAATTTGGCGCTGATATTTTCTTTAATAGGGAAGCCAGTTCGCAATCTCAAACCGGTACGCTCCAAATCATAGCCACTCTCATCTTGGAGATCTTTTCTGATATTGAAAATATCGAAACCGGCTCGCAGATCTTTACCCAAGAAATAGGGTTCCGTAAATCCGAGGTCAATCTGTTGGTTTTCAGATCCGAGGGATATGCTAAACCGTAAGTCTTGGCCTCGACCCAACAGGTTTCTCTCTCTAATTGTCAAGTCAGCAGAAACAGATTCAGAAGTTGAGAATCCTGCACCAACACTCAATTCACCCGTAGATTTTTCTTGAACATCAACATTGATAACTGTTTTATCCGGTGATGTTCCTTCATCTTGGGTTATTTCCACTTTTTCAAAGAAATTTAGAGAACGAATTCTGGATTTTGAGCGTCTGAGCAATGCTGTGTTAAATGCATCGCCTTCAGCTAGCTTAAATTCACGGCGGATAACGTGATCAAGAGTACGTACATTCCCTGTTATATTTATCCGTTCAACATAAACTCTTGGGCCTTTGTTGATTTGGTATGTGATGCCAATAGTTAGGTTTTCTTTATCACGAGTGATTTTTGGACGGATCCGGATAAAGGCATATCCAAGTTTTCCAAGCTCAAAAGTAATAGATTGAATACTTTCTTCAATAGCGTCCGCGTTATAAGTTTCGCCTTCTAATGTCGTCAAGAGCTGGCGAATTGCTTCTGGCTGTAAATCCTTTATTTCGCTTGTAACGTCAATTTTCCCAAACGAGTATTCCTGACCTTCATCCAAGGCAAAGGTGATAAAGAAACCATCTCTGTCAGGTGTTAGTTCAGCAATAGCAGAAACAACACGGAAATCGGCATACCCTTTACTTAAATAGTATTTGCGTAGTAATTCCCGATCATAAGTGAGACGATCTGGATCATACGTATCGCTATCAGATAAGAAGTTATACCAACGCGTTTCATCCGTAGATATTTGGCTTAACAAGCGCTTGTCAGGAAAAACCTTATTACCAACGAAGCGGATTTTCTTAATGCCTGTCTCTTCACCTTCATTAATCTCAAAAACCAGATCAACACGATTTTCTGGCAGCTGGATAACCTTTGGTTCAACAACCGCTGCAAATCTGCCGCTACGGCGATAGACGGTTATAATTCTCTGAACATCATTCTGTACACGTGCACGGGTATACACGACTCGCGGGCGGAGCTGGACCTCCGAGCTTAAGACGTCATCCTCGATGCGTCGGTTCCCCTCAAAGGCCAAGCGGTTAATAATTGGGTTTTCCACCACATTTACAATAACAGCACTGCCTTCACGGCGGATAGTGACGTCGGCAAATAACCCAGTATTAAAAAGCGCCTTCAAGGATTTATCAACGCGAGAGCGATTGTATGGAGAGCCTTGCGAAAACAGAAGATAAGATCGTACTGTCGCACTTTCAATGCGCCTATTACCATCCACGCGGATATCAGTAATAGTTCCTGCGCTTTGGGCATAAACAACGTTGCGATCGACAATATCAATATTCAGTATTGCTATAGATACCAAACAGACGAATAACAGAACGCGCAAAATTCCACCCCCCAAGCGGATACTGGACTTATCTAAGTCGTGCTTTTACCAAACTTAAAAAGATCAAGAAAATATCCCGGAAAAGAAATCAGTTATCCAAGGTTTGTTCAAGTCATTCCAAGTGGCAAATATCATTAACATTAGTACAAGAGTTAGTCCAATACGGAAACCGTATTCCATATATTTTTCACCAAGGGGTTTTCCCTTAATTGCTTCAAATATATAAAACAATAGATGTCCACCATCCAACATAGGGATTGGAAACAGATTTATTAAACCAAGACTGATGGACACAAAAATCATGAAGTTGAACAAAGAGAGCAAGTTGCTGGATAAATCGTCCCCCCGTTTCGCGGCATCGCCCGACATCTTAAGTATGCCAAGAGGACCACTTAATTCAGTGCTATCGCGCGCACCCGTTATCATTTGTCCGGCCCCTTTAAGGGTTGCCGTTGTGATAAACCAAGTTTGATCCAATGCACTCTCTAGTGCGCTTAACGGTCCATGTTGCTTGAAAGCTCGTTTATCTGAACGAATGCCCAATTGGCCAATTTTTTGAACATTTCCGTCAGCATCAGCATATTCAACAATCTTTGGCGTGATTGTAATATCAAGGCTGGATCCGCCTCGATCAACAACTAAATCAATAGGTTCATCCAGACCAATTAGTACAATTTGCCGTAATTCTTCGAAACTTTCAATGTCGCCACCATTCATCGCGACAATACGGTCGCCTGCTTTAAGACCAGCTTCAAGCGCGGCGCTTTCTGCAACGACTTCTGTGACGACTGGTGGCGTATGGGCTTGCCCTAGGGTGAAAAACAGAATGGACAGTGCGACAATTGCAAATAAGTAGTTTGCAGCGGGCCCGGCAACGACAACAGCTGCTCGCTTCCACAGTGCTTTATGATGAAATGATACGGCCCGCTCCTCATCTGAGAGCTCAGGGGCATTTGTATCAGGATTACTAGCAACACCAGCATCCCCAAAAAACTTCACATAGCCACCAAAAGGTATGGCGCTGATTTTCCAGCGACACCCATTTTTATCGTACCAACCGAAGAGCTCTTTACCAAAACCAATAGAAAAAACATCTACCTTTACGCCGCATAATCGAGCAACCTTGTAGTGCCCATACTCATGAACAAAAACAAGTATTGTGATCACTGCGACAAAAGCTGGCACATAAATCCAGTTTTCGGTCAATAACTCCATCTTTTATCCCACTATCATATAAATTAGGCGCATATCTTACGCAAAATATTGGTGGCGACTTCTCGCCCTTTCCGATCTTCAACATATATATCGGAAATGTCTGAAAATTCTACGAACTCAAGACGATTTAATGTTTCTTCAACTATACCGACAATATCAAGGAAGCCAATTCTCCCGCCTAAAAATCCCGCAACAGCAACTTCATTTGCTGCATTTAGGATTGTTGGGGCTGATTTACCAGTATTAAGGGCGAATTTAGCCAACTTTAAGGCAGGAAACTGCGATGTATCTGGTTCAACAAATGTCAATGCAGACATTTTTCCAAGGTCAAGGCGATCAGCCTTAAATTTATGACGTTTCGGCCAACCAAGTGCATAGGAAATTGGTGTTCTCATATCAGGCGCGCCCATTTGTGCCAATATGGAACCATCACTATACTCTACCATGCTATGAATAATAGACTGGGGATGAATGACTATATCGACGCCATCATTTCCAACAGGAAACAAATGTACAGCCTCAATTAGTTCCAACCCTTTGTTCATCATCGTCGCTGAATCTACCGAAATTTTGGCTCCCATGTCCCAGTTTGGATGAGCCAGAGTTTGCGCCTTCGTCACATTTCGCATCTCTTCATAAGATAAATCGAGAAATGGCCCACCTGATGCCGTTAAGATAAGACGCTCTACTTTGTCCATCTGATCCAGATCAAGCACTTGAAATATAGCATTATGCTCGCTATCAACGGGAAGAAGTGTCGCGCCAAATTTTTCCACATTTTCAAGCATCATGTCACCGGCGCAGACCAAAGCTTCCTTATTGGCAAGGGCAACTATGGAGCCCGTTTGAATAGCCGCCAAAGTAGGTGCAAGTCCTGCCGCGCCTACAATTGCCGACATAATCCAATCCACAGGCTCGGACGCGGCTTCATTAAGTGCATTCGTCCCGGCTGCGGCTTCAATCCCGGTTCCGGACAGGCAATCTTTTAGCTCTTCATACAAATCAGCAGTGGCAATAACGGCTTTTCTAGCTTTCAGGCTAATTGCTTGCTCTGCAAGTTTTTCTACGTTCCGGTTTGCCGTTAAAACTTCAATCTGAAAATTTTCCGGTTGCTCGTTAATTAGACTGATAGTGCTGCATCCGACAGATCCCGTTGCCCCAAAAATACTTACTTTTTTGGGGGCTGTGGCCTGCATCGGCTCACTCCTTTTTACTTGAGCCACACTACCCATTTTATATTCCAATCATCGCATTCATAAAATATAGGGCAGGTGCAACAAATAAGACACCATCGAGCCGATCTAAAACACCTCCATGTCCAGGAATAATGTTACTTGCATCCTTTATGCTAAAATATCGCTTCCAGCCAGATTCCGCAAAGTCACCTATTTGAGCCAATACTGCGAGCAACGCGCCAGCACTGCCGGCAATAAGCACGGATATGTCAGTTTGCATGAGATATTTTGTCGAAAGTATCGCAACCAAGGCAGCACAAATCATTCCACCAATTAGGCCGGCCCATGTTTTATTTGGGCTGATAGAGGGGGCAATTTTCGCTCCTCCAATAGTACGCCCTGCAAAATAGGCCCCGGTATCGGTGGCCCAAACAACAAAGAAAAGGCTTACGGTTATGGCAAAACCATCATTTTCACTGGCACGGAGCGCCAATAAACTTATCACGGGAACACCGATGTAAAGCGGCCCCAAAAAAGCCCCTTTCCACTCTTTAGCAGTCCGGCGAAACCAAGTAAGCGAAAAAACACACGCCGAACCAATCAATAAGACCGTAAAAGCCCCAGCTAATTGCCCGGAATAAGCCAAATAAATGGAAACCAAAACCACGAATGTTGTCAGCGCCATAAAGGTAGGAACATTGTTGCTAAAAGATGTTTTACACCACTCAAAACACATGGCAGAGCCGGCAATGATTAAAAATAGTGTAAAATAAAGCCCCCCCAGATAGAGGGCCGAAACGGCGACAGGCGCTAGAACAGATGCAGATAGAACACGAAGCTGCAGAGATGACAAATTTTTATTAAGCACTAACCGCCCCGTACCTTCTGCACCGATTACAATATTCATCTACCGCTTGCTGCAAGTGTTCTTTTCTAAAATCCGGCCAAAGGACGTCGAGAAAAACAAGTTCAGAATAAGCACTTTGCCACAGAAGAAAATTGCTGAGGCGTTTTTCTCCACTGGTTCTAATCAACAAATCTGGATCAGGAATTCCGGCTGTATCGAGAGAAGAAGCAAACTCCTCTTCACAAATATCGTCGGGATTAAGGTCACCTGTTTTTACTTTTTCAGCTAAACGTTTTGCCGCATTCACTATTTCTTCTTGGCCGCCATAGCTCAACGCAATGGTCATGACCAACTTGGAATTAGCTTTAGTTAACTCAACAGCATATTCAACTAACTTCTGAACATCATCCGGTAACTTATTGATATTACCTATAAAATTAACCCGAACGCCCACAGAATTAAGCTCATTCATTTCCCGTTTGATAAAAAACCTGAAAAGCCCCATCAGATGATTTACTTCTTCTTCAGGGCGTTTCCAATTTTCAGATGAAAAAGCAAACAAGGTCAAATATGGGATTTCAAGCTCAAGACATCCTTTTACTGTCTCACGGACAGCTTTTGCCCCTTGCTCATGCCCCTTCAAACGGCTCAAAGAGCGACGCGTTGCCCACCTGCCATTACCATCCATAATGATGGCTACATGGTTGGGCATTTGCGTTAACAATGTCTTAGATTGAATAATCCCCATAAAATCAGACCTGCATAATTTCCTTTTGTTTACTAGACAGCATTTCTTCTACTTTTTTAACATATGTGTCTGTTAATTTCTGAATTTCGTCTTCAGCTTGCTTAACACCGTCTTTGGACAAATCGCCGTCTTTTTCAGCAGCTTTAGCATCGTCATTGCCATGGCGGCGAACATTCCGAATTGCTACTTTTGCTTGTTCTGTATAGTTGCTCGCAACTTTTGTAAGCTCGACGCGGCGTTCTTCAGTTAATTCAGGAACAGGGACACGAACAGTCATTCCGTCAACGATTGGGTTCAAGCCAAGGCCCGCGTTTCGAATACCTTTTTCAACAGCAGACACATTTGTTTTATCCCAGACTAGAACACTCAACATTCTTGATTCTGGTGTGCTTACTGTGCCGACTTGAGTCAATGGCATATCTGCACCATATGAAGTCACCGTAACCGGCTCAAGCAAACTAACGTGCGCACGTCCAGTCCTAAGACCGGCAAATTCTTGCTTTAATGCATCAGTGGCGCCGTTCATGCGCTTCTCAAGATCCTTTAAATCTGGACCAGCCATCTTAATCTCCCGTTTTCTCAGATTTTTCTGAGCTAAATTAACACGTTTGTCTCTGTATACACTGTTTTTTGAATTAGACCACTTCTGTAAAGCAACCTTCTTTTTTCAAAACCCGCGCAAACGAACCTTCTTCCTGAATTGAGAAAACCAAAATTGGAATATTATTTTCCCGCGCAAGCGAAATAGCTGCAGCGTCCATAACTTTTAGGTCATTCGCAATAACATCTAAGTGGGATAATGTTTCGAACCGTTTTGCGTCGTCAAATTTCTGAGGATCCTTATCGTAGACACCGTCTACATTAGTTCCCTTCAACAAAGCATTACATTTCATCTCTGCGGCTCGCAGAGCCGCGGCAGTATCTGTTGTGAAGAAAGGATTACCAGTGCCCGCTGCAAAAATAACAACACGCCCTCTTTCAAGGTGACGTTCTGCACGACGGCGAATATAGGGCTCACATACTGTCGCCATCGGGATCGCTGACAGAACTCGACTGTCCATCCCTTCCTTCTCTACAGCGTGCTGCAAAGCCAAGGCATTCATAACAGTCGCCATCATTCCCATATAGTCTGCATTCGCCTGGTCCATACCTTGGGCCGTACCTGACACACCGCGGAAGATATTACCGCCTCCGACAACCACACAGACTTCGACACCCATATCCCGGGCTGCTTTAATATCCTTGGCAATACGGGTCGCTGTTTCAACATCGATACCATATTCTTGCTTACCAAGGAGCGCCTCACCAGAACATTTTAGAAGGACACGTTTATAAATTGGATTTTGCGGCATTTTTTTTCCCGATCTAATATGTTCTCAACTGACTTAAATCTCGGGAAAACAGCATACAGGAATAGTTTAAATTTGAAAGCAATCCTGTCATCCCATAAAAATATGGCGGCCTCGTGACCGAGACCGCCATATTCATTCAATTATATTTTTTGCGCTTAGCTGCTTACAGCTGCGGCAACTTCTGCAGCAAAATCAGATTCTACTTTTTCAATGCCTTCACCGACAGCAAAGCGAACCATGCCAGTCAGTTTAATTGGGCTACCGATTTCTTTTGCCACCAAATCAATTGCTTTTTCGACTGAATTTTCGCCATCAATAACAAAAGTCTGTTTAAGAAGAACAACTTCTTGATAGAATTTATTAATACGTCCATCAATCATTTTCGCGATAATTTCTTCTGGCTTACCAGATTCACGTGCCTGATCAGAAAGGACTGTGCGCTCACGCTCAACTGATGCTGGATCCAAATCATCAACACTGATTGATTCTGGGTTCGTTGCAGCAACATGCATGGCAATTTGCTTACCAAGCACTTCTAGTTTCGCCGCATCGCCTTCACTTTCAAGAGCGATAAGGATACCGAGTGTACCAAGACCATCTGTAACAGCATTATGCATGTAAGATGCAACGACACCATTTTCGACAGACACACGTTTTGCACGACGCAAATTCATGTTTTCGCCGATAGTTGCGATGGCATTTGTCAAAGTCGCTTCGACTGTATCATCAGAACCAGGGAATTTAGTGGTCTTGATCACATCAACGTCGCCACCAAACTCAGCTGAAACGGAAGCAATGCCCCGTACTAACGCTTGGAATTCTTCACTACGGCCGACAAAATCTGTTTCCGCGTTGATTTCTACGATGGCACCTGTTGTACCAGATGCAGTAACAGCAACAAGGCCTTCAGCCGCAACACGACCAGATTTTTTGGACGCTGTTGCAAGACCTTTAGTACGAAGCCAATCAATCGCTGCGTCGACATCACCTTCAGCAGCAGTCAGGGCTTTTTTGCAGTCCATCATGCCGGCGCCGGATTTTACACGAAGTTCTTTAACCAGTGCGGGTGTAACTTTAGACATAATTTGTCCTCATGTCTGAATTGTTGAATTTGAGAGGAGGTTGTCACACACCCCTTAAAGGCATGTGACAATATTCCTTATTCAGTAGCGGCGGCTGGTGCTTCTGTAGTAGCAGGAGCTTCAGTAGCGGCAGGAGCTTCAGTAGCTACTGCTTCAACTGCAACTTCTTCAGCAGCAGGAAGTTCTTCCAACATTGGAGCGTCTGCAGCGCCAAGGTCTTCACCCTGATCAGCCATTTCAACAGAAATACCGTCGATAACAGCCTGTTTGAACAAATCGCAATATAGATTGATCGCACGCAGAGCGTCATCATTTCCTGGAATTGGGAAATCGATGCCATCTGGGTTCGAGTTACTGTCAAGGATACCAACAACCGGAATACCAAGTTTGTTTGCTTCTTGAACAGCGAGCTCTTCCTTGTTTGTATCGATAACAACGATAATGTTAGGAAGACCACCCATATCCTTAATACCACCAAGAGCAAGATCAAGTTTATCCCGCTCACGTGTCAATTTAAGGAGTTCTTTTTTAGTAAGGCCGGAACCGTCACCCGCAAGCTGCTCTTCAGCTTTACGAAGACGTTTGATCGAACCAGAAACTGTTTTCCAGTTAGTTAACATGCCGCCAAGCCAACGGTGGTTTACGTAGAACTGCGCACATTGTTTGGCGCTGTCTGCAACCACTTCAGATGCCTGACGTTTTGTACCAACAAACAAAACACGACCGCCGCCAGCAACTGTGTCACGTACAGCTTTAAGGGCTTGATGCAACATAGGAACAGTTTGCTGCAAGTCGATGATGTGGATGTTATTCCGTTTTCCGAAGATGTATGGACCCATTTTAGGGTTCCAACGACGGGATTGGTGACCAAAGTGGACACCCGCTTCAAGTAGCTGACGCATAGTAAAAGTTGGCAGTGTCATTCTGCATAACTCCTTTTCCGGTTGAACGTCCGTGAGCCTCGGTCCAGACTTAGCTGAACACCGGAAGGGAGCCATCAACACAACGACACCCAAACTCACGTGTGAATTTACAAGGCGGTATCTAACGCCCATTCCCTTTATTTGCAAGGGAAAAATATCTAAAAATGAACATCCCTCCAAATAAACTTATTATTTCATCAAATATCATGAACATCAACAACACCAGACACGTATTTTATGGCCTGTCTGATCTCGGGAGAGATATTAAAGGTCTTTGCGAGGTCAAGTTCCACCTCCTTGGATTCTCCCTCAAGATTGATCACAAAAGCAACACGCCCCCGTCCTGCTCCCCCTTTTTTAAGAACGTCTGAGATTTGCTTTAAAGGCTTATCATCATCAATAAAGATCCGAACACCATCTCCCGTCTGTGCCGCGACCACCTCTAACTTTTGAACGCCTGTCGCAGTTAATCGCGGTTGCTCATTATCCACGTTGCCCAGAACACCCACCACAACAGAGGAGCCAACTTCTAACATCTCTTTGCATTGCATCAGGACTTCTTCGAACATAGTGACTTCAAAAGCACCGGAGCCATCGGATAGCTGAACAAAAGCAAGAGCTTTTCCTTTCTTTGTCCTTAGTTGCCGCATCCCCATTACAGTCCCTGCAAGCTTTGCCGCAGACTCGGAAGTCCCTAATGCTGCTATATAAGTCGCACTGGTTCGAACCCCAGCCTTATCCAGCGTTTTCGCATATGCATCTAGCGGATGCCCTGATAAATAGAATCCGACAGCATCGAATTCCTGTTTCAACAATTCGGTTGATGTCCAACGGGATACTTTGGGCAAAGATGGCTTTGCCACAACTGCATTATCTGGGCCGCCAAACAGATTTACCTGACCCGATCCGCGTTCTTCTTGTGCTTGTTGAGCTTGCCTGAGGAGGATTTCAATAGACGAAAAAACCTGCGCTCGGTCTCCATGAAGGACTTCAAACGCCCCTGCTCGCGTCAAATTTTCGGCTTGCCGTTTATTCATATGTTTTGGGTTAAGCCGATTTGCAAAATCGAATAAATCTTTAAAAGAGCCATTTTCAGATCGCTCTTTAACGATTCCGGCCATAGCTTCTTTACCCACATTCTTAACAGCAGCAAGCGCGTAACGAACGGCTCCCTGCTCGCCTTCAAACTCAACAGAAAATTCAACTTCCGAATTGTTCAAACATGGCGGATGGAGGGGGATCTTCATCCGTTCCAAATCTTGCCGGAAAATATTCAACTTATCTGTATTATTGAGATCGAGGCTCATGGACGCGGCTAAAAACTCAACTGGATAGTTCGCTTTTAAATACGCCGTATGGTATGACACCAACGCGTAGGCTGCCGCATGAGATTTATTAAAACCATAACTGGCAAATTTTGCCACAAGATCAAAAATGTGGCTGGCTTCCTTGGCTTTAACGCCTTGTTCAACGGCGCCGTCACAGAAGCGCTCTCGCTGTTGATCCATCTCTGCCTTAATCTTCTTACCCATGGCGCGACGTAGTAAATCAGCTTCACCAAGGCTATATCCAGCAAGAACCTTAGCAATTTCCATCACTTGCTCCTGATAGATAATCACGCCGTAAGTTTCTTCCAGAATATTTTTTAACTTTGGATGCAGAAGGTTTGGTTCCTCCTCCCCATGCTTACACCGAATATAAGTCGGAATATTTTCCATTGGCCCCGGACGATAAAGGGCCACAATCGCAATAATATCTTCAAAAGCATCGGGACGCATTTTTCGAAGCATGTCCCGCATACCCGAACTTTCAAGCTGGAAAACACCAACTGTATTACCACTTGATAACAATTCAAAAGTTTTCAGATCATCAAAAGGTATTTGTGCAAAATCAATTTTTACCCCTCTTTTGGCGATCAAATCTTTTGCACGATCAAGAACGGTGAGGGTTTTCAGACCCAAAAAGTCAAACTTGACCAGTCCGGCTGTCTCCACATATTTCATGGAATATTGGGTAACGGGCATGTCGGATCGCGGATCGCGGTAAAGCGGAACCAGCTTATCCAATTCCCTGTCCCCGATAACAACACCAGCCGCATGGGTCGATGCGTGCCGATATAGACCTTCTAACTGCAAAGCAATTTCAATAAGCCGAGCGACTTCAGGATCATTCCGTCGAGCCTCCCGCAGTGGGACTTCTGTATCAATTGCTTCTTGCAAGCTCATGGGATTTGCAGGGTTCGAGGGGATCATTTTACTGATCCGATCCACTTGACCATAGGGCATTTGCAAAACACGCCCCACATCGCGAATAGCCGCTTTCGCTTGTAATTTACCGAAAGTGATAATTTGCGCTACCTGATCATGGCCGTATTTATCCTGCACATACCGGATAACTCGTTCCCGCTTATCCTGACAAAAATCAATGTCAAAATCGGGCATACTTACCCGTTCCGGATTCAAAAACCTCTCGAACAACAAACCAAATCGCAAAGGATCCAGATCAGTAATGGTCAGAGCCCACGCAACCACAGAGCCCGCACCGGAACCACGCCCAGGCCCTACTGGTATATTTTGATCCTTCGACCACTGAATAAAATCCGACACGATCAAGAAGTAGCCGGGAAATCCCATCTGATTGATAATGCGAATTTCATAATCCAGGCGATCGAAATATTCTTTCCGTTTGGCTTCCCGAGCCTCGTCGTCCATGTCGCCCGTATAGACTTCGTTGTCCATCCGTGTTTTCAGACCCTCAGTGGCAAGCGCCTCTAGAGCTCCAGCCTCATCCATTCCACCGCCAGAAGAGAACGCTGGCAAAATTGGATCCCGAACGGGAGATTGAAAAGCACAGCGCTTGGCAATGATCAGAGTGTTCGAAATTGCCTCTGGTAAATCTGCAAATAATTCCTGCATTTCGCTTGCAGATTTGAAATAATGTTCTGGGGTGCGCCTGTCTCGTTCCAAATCTCCAACATATTTACCGTCTGCGATACAAAGAAGGGCATCGTGAGCGTCATACATATCTTTCTTTGGAAAGAAACATTCGTTAGTCGCAACAAGCGGAACATCCATATCGTATGCCAGATCCAGCATGCCCGGTTCCGTTTGCAGTTCAAGCTCTACGCCATGGCGCTGCAACTCAATATAAAGCCGATTAGGAAAAAGCTCTTTCAAGGAACTCAGGTATTCTCCGGCGGCGGCAATCTGTTCTTCAGCGACCAAGCGACCGATCGGACCTTCCGCCCCACCAGTCAGACAAATAAGGCCATCAGAGTATTTCGCAAGAATATCTATAGGAACCTGCGCACTTTCTCCTGCTTCTGTTTTCAAAAATGCGTAGGAACTTAATTTAAGAAGATTATAATAGCCTTCTTCATTTTGGGCGAGGAACACCATTTTATCTGGTTCAGGCTTCCGTCCGCCGCGATCTGCGTCCGCATCATTTGTTACAGCAATCTGGCATCCCATTATGGGTTGAACACCACCTCCGGGGAAAGAGAGCGACATCTCCAAGGAGCCGAAGAGATTACTCGTATCTGTGAGTGCCACAGCAGGCATGTTGTTTTCCTGACAAAGGCCCAACAGTTTCTTTACCTGAATCGCCCCTTCGGACAGGGAGTAAGCGGTGTGAACCCGCAGATGGACAAAACCGGCATGGGACAAGGGAGCATCCTCTAACAAAAACTTCATTCTGCCCATTATCACACATCCTTTTCAAAAGATCAGTCTTTGATACCTTCCCTTTTAAAAAATTCTTGTGGATAAGTTGCGCAGGCTGGCCCCCAAGACCGCAACTAATAACCCCTCAACCGGTAAAACTACGCACAATCTCTGCCCAGAATACCATTGTGCCAAGAGCACCACCGAATACGACTGT
>Ga0209826_1001348_pt1 | contig 17145 bp, 10 predicted proteins | sample GOMGulsemesocosm_5_FD_184637 | JGI IMG/M metagenome (GOLD analysis project Ga0209826, IMG submission 184637) | Methane-oxidizing microbial communities from mesocosms in the Gulf of Mexico - GOM15C Gulf of Mexico (SPAdes) (version 2) | ecosystem: Environmental > Aquatic > Marine > Cold seeps... | reverse complement strand
ATTGAGATAACTTGTTGGCGGGAATTTATTTGCGCAAATAAATTCCCGCCTACTAATTTATTGCGCTTTTATCGTTTGTCCATTCACTTCTACGCTATCATCAGACATCAAATAAACATAAAGTGGCATAATATCAGCGGGTGTTGCTAAATTATCTTTATCTTCTGCCGGGTAAGCACTGGCACGCATGTTGGTGTTTGTGGCTCCTGGGTTAATAGCATTAGTGCGTAAGTTACTATTTTCATACTCATCAGCAATAACCTGCATCATACCTTCAGTGGCAAATTTAGAAATACTATAAGCGCCCCAATATGCGCGTCCCTTATTACCGACACCAGAAGAAGTAAACACTAACGACGCCTGTTCAGCTAGTTGCAAGGCTGGAATAAGCGCTTGTGCTAATAAATATTGGGCAGTGACATTCACCTTCATCACATCATTAAATATTTGCTCATGAATTTGGGTGAAAGGGGTTAATTCACCTAAAACCGAGGCATTAAGCAAGGCGCCATCTAATTTGCCAAACTGATTAACAATCGTTGCTGACATATCAATATAGTTTTGCTTGGTAGCTCCCTTTAAATCAAGAGGGATAATGGCAGGCTCAGCTAAATTTAACGCGATAATTTCATCATAGACACTTTCTAGTTTGCTGACTGTTTTTCCTAATAAAATGACAGTAGCACCAAGTTTTGCATAAGTTAATGCCGCTTCTTTACCTATACCTGCACCAGCACCAGTGATTAATATAGTTTTATTTTTTAAACTGTTTTCTTTAAAGGTGTATTCAAACATTTTTTCATCTTAGTAATTTTTAAACCAATAACGGTTATTTTACTTGGTTTTTATTTAATAACGAGGAAAAATTAAGCTTTTGATTTGTTAATTGAAAAAAATTTAATTTTGAAACTATTTTGGGATTATTTCATCACTAAAAATAAAAATATCCGTTAAATGGTAAAAACAACTGGCACATTGTTAGCGCTTACGTTAAGTTTGTTAACTGGTCTAACTAGTTGGTTTGATGTTTTTTCAAATTAGCAGTAAATAAAGTAAAAAATAACATTACACTTATTAAAAATAATAGAAATAAAATAGGCATTGGGGAGATAAAATGAAAAAGTTAGTTCTTAGTCTAGCTATTGTCAGCGCACTGGGTTTAAGTGGCTGTGATAGTGAAACCGTCGAAGATGTAAAAAACGACGTTATTGAAAATGGTACGCAGATTGTCGCTTCTGCAAGAGTTATATTTGACCCTGCAGGTGGCGTTTTATCAGTACCAAATGATTTGTTATTTTCAGAAACACAAGACGGTACATTAAATATACCGGTAGATGATGCCACAGATTTTTCAGATCCAACGGTTGCCCTTAACGCTCTTGATGGCTGGTCAACGACCAATCCCTTTGTACTTGCTATTGATTTTCCAGCGGGCACATCACTTGATGGTAGTTCTGTTCCTAGCTCTGCCTCTGTTAAAGTTTTTGAATGTGAAGAAAAACTTTTAACCGAAGGGTGTGTTGTTGCGAGTGAATTAGCCTTTGGCGTTGATTTTGTTGCTCAAGCTTCTGGCAATAGTGTTGCAGTAGTACCACTTAAACCACTAAAAGCTAAAACAGCCTATATTTTAGCACTAACCAATAATTTAAAAGACAGTAATGGCAAAGCCGTTGCTGGTTCGTCAACTTATGAAATAGTACGTCAAGACATTACAACTCATCCACTAGCTACTGACGCTCAACTAGGTTTACAAGGCGCTGTCAATAGTTATGAGAATGCTATTGTTGCTGCGGGTGTAGATCCAGATACTTTAATTTACACTATGTCGATGACTACTCAGTCAACGGCTGATGTCTTAGCGACCACCAAAACGTTAATGGCAAGTAATATAGAAGCAATGGCGATAAATGCGGCAATTCTCGGTATCCCTGCTATTGGTGTACAAGATACCGGCTTGTCTGTCGCTGATATTCTCGCGGGGCAAATTCCTGCTGAGTTAGAGCCGTTATACTCAACAGCTAACTTTTTTCAAGGTAGCATTACTTTACCGTATTATTTAGGTGTGCCTACGGCTGAAAACCCATTAGCACCAACGAATGACTGGTGGAAAAGCTTATGTGACTCGGGCGTTACTTTAGCAGGTTATGTTGAAGCTGGCGGTACATTACCGGAAGGACCATTGTCTGCATCTGATGAAGCTTGTATGCAAGTAGGTTTACGTGACCTAAGCTCTGCTGAAGGCTTTGAAGACTTTGACTCAGAAAGAAACTTAACTCAATATAGCCCAATTCCCAAAACCAATGCTGAAATGGATATTGTCGTACAAATGACCACGCCTGACGTTGCCGTTGCTAATGTTGTTCGTGCAGGGTTAGGCTTGCCAGCTGATTTAGTTGAGCCAGCTACAGGTTGGCCTGTGGTTATTCTTCAGCACGCTATTACCTCGAAAAAAGAAGATATGTTAGCGATAACAGGAATTCTTTCCATGTATGGTATGGCGACAGTGGCTATTAATCATCCGTTACATGGTGATCCCGATGCTTTGGGTGGTTTATTACCCGGCGGTAGTCGTGGTTTTGATATAACGGGTCCTGATGGTGTTCCTGATGGTGTCGATGACATTAGTGCTTCAACGGTTTCTGCTACTCATTATATGAACTTAGCAAGTCTATTAACCGCTCGTGATAACTTACGCCAATCAACTGCTGATTTATTAGGCTTACGTTTAGGTTTGAATTTCTTAGGTGGTTTCCATGCTGAAGGTAATGCGGTAAACGTTGATGGTACAAATGTGCACTTTTTAGGGCATTCATTAGGGGCTATCGCGGGTATCAACTTTATTGGTTTAACCAATACCTCGCTTGACCCACAAATTGATTCATTATTTGCGGTTAAAACTAATACTCTAGCTATGCCGGGTACTATGGTGGCTAACTGGTTAATGGAGTCTGGTGCGTTTGGTGATGCGATTAAGTCAAGTTTAACTTACTCAGCATCGGAAGACTTCCAAGGCTATGTTACACAAGTTCATCAAAGTGAAGAGGAGCCAACATCAGATGAATTAGTGGGCTATTATCAAGACTTCTACGCCTTATTGGACTCTGATCAACAAGCAGCATTAAATGCTACCTTTGCTCAGTTTACTTTTGCGGCACAAACAGTAATTGATGCGGGTGACCCCGCTAACTATACGGCTATGATGGTTGCTACTAACACACCTACTCATTTAATTGAAGTGGTTGGGGATGGCGGCACTAACCTAAGCGATCAGGTTATTCCAAATACAGTTTCTACTTCACCTTTGGGTGGTACAGAAGGTGCTATTGCCTTGTTAGCTTTACCGGGCATTTCTGCAACGACACAAGATGCAGAAACTCCAGTGTCTGGCGCAGTACGTTACTTATTTGGTCATCATAGTTCTATTTTAACTCCAAGCCCAAGAGATGAAGCGCCTGATGCTGTTATGACAAGTGCGGCAACTTCTGAAATGCAAAGTCAAGTGGCTAATTTCTTTAGCTCTGATGGTCATTTAATTTCAGTGCAAGATAGTGATGTTGTTCAGTAGTAAATAATATTATTGACCTAAATTAAGCCCTCAGTTGAGGGCTTTTTTATTGCGGCACTTTATTGACTCTGGTTGACCAGATATATGCTAATTAGTAATAAAATCATAATGTTTGATAGCGATTTAGCCTTAGAAGAGTTATTAGGTTTGTTATGCTAAGGGAGATATTAACAACTGGACGGATGACCAATAATGAATAATAAGAATAAAAGTCTTTTAAGTATAGTATTACTCATCGGGCTAAGTGCTTGCAATAGCGATGATAGCAAAAGTACGGCAGTAACACCGGTAGTAACTCCTTCGCCAACGGCACCTACTCTAATTGCTTATGATAGCGATGGTAACTTAACCGCTAAAATTCGTCGTACCACTTATGGGGTACCACACATTACCGGAGATAATTTACAAAGTGTAGGCTTTGGTTCGGGTTACGCTTATGCACAAGATAATATCTGTATTTTAGCCGATCAAATTATCAAAGTGCGTAGTGAGCGCGCTAAATATTTTGGTCCAGATAAAGTGTTAGGCTCTGGTGATACGGGCAATATTATTTCTGACTTTGGTCACCATGCCTTAAGAGTGATGAAGTCAGCTGAAGAGCTTTACCCAAGTATGTCTGAAAATAGTAGAGCATTAATTGAAGGTTATGCTGCGGGATATAATAAGTATTTAGCTGATACTGGGGTTGATAATTTGGCTCCCCAATGTGCGGGTCAGCCATGGGTTAAACCGATCACTGCTATAGAAATGACTGCCTATATGTTCGCCACATCGCAAACGGCTAGTGGTGCAAGTTCTACTTTTATGGAAATTGCTTTTTTAGCTAACCCCGGAGATCTTGACGAATATTTACCCTATGTTGGCGCTAGAGCAAAAGGCGTAAATCAAACTGCAGCACAAGCACAAGCCAAAACTATTGCCGAGCAATTAGCATTGAAAGCCAAAAGCTTTACAGCAACAGGGCTCGACTTAGGTGATTTAGGTTCAAATGGTTGGGGTATTGGTAAAGATAAAACTGAAAATGGTAAAGGCATTGTGCTTGCTAATCCACACTTTCCTCATACGGGTCATTTAAGGTTTTACCAATCACATGTAACTATTCCTGGAGTTATGGATGTTATGGGGGGAGCTTTACAAGGTTTCCCTGTACACAATATTGGTTTTAACCAAAATCTTGGTTGGACACATACTGTTTCTGAATCACGTCGCTTTGTTGTCTATAAGCTTGATTTAGCTGAAGACAATGCTCTGCAATATAGTGTTGATGGTGAAATTAAAGATATCGCTAAAAAAACGTACTTTGTTGAAGTTAATGCCGGGGGTGGCAGTTCGGTATTATTATCAAAAGATTACTATTACTCGCACCATGGTTTAATGATAGAAACACCTCCTGCTAATGGTTTAGGATGGTCAGCTACCAATGCATACACGTTGAGTGATTCAGCAGAGAGAAATGTTGATATGGTTGATCACTGGTTGGCGATGAATTTAGCCACTGATTTAGCCGAATTTCAACAAGCTTTTAAAGATTTTGATGGTATTCCATGGGTAAATACCATATATGCTGATGATCAAGGTAATGCCTTTTATATTGATAAATCTCGCGTACATAACCTAAACGATACCGCATTAGAGTTAATGCGCTCTGACCCGACGTTAGTGGGTACTCGTCAATTGGTCGGTTTTGATATTTTACCCGGTAATACGGCTTTGTTTGAGCCAAACGGTTTAAACAGTTATGAGCAAGCACCTAAACTGTTAAACAGTGATTATGTACAAAACTCTAACGATAGTTATTGGTTTACTAACCCAACGACACCTTTACCTGCTTATTCCATTCTTTATGGTGATGACTTAAGTCAACTGAGTTTAAGAACCCGTATGGGCATAAAATTGTTAAATGATAGTGCCGGGGATGACGATAAATTTAATAATGCAGAAGTTGAGGCAGCCTTAATCAGTAATCGAGCTTATTTAGCTGAAGCGGTAATGGGCGATTTATTAACTCAATGTCAAGCTCAAGGCAATACCCTTGTTGCTTTAGATGGTGGCATGAATGTAGATATTTCAGCAGGTTGTACCGCATTGGCTAATTGGGATATGCGCTTTAATAAAGAAAGTACAGCGGCACATATTTTTAGAGAGTTCTCTTATAAGTTTGTTCAAAGTACGCATTTTTCCACACCATTTAGTGTCGATATGGCAGCATCAACCCCTAATACCTTGGTGGATGATGGCAGTGCATTAAAAGCGTTAGCAGCAGCAATTAAAAATGTTGAAGCCTCTGGTTTTGCGCTTGATGCAATGTTGGGTGATGTGCAATTTACTGAAAAAACGATGGCTGATGGCACGGCTAGTGGTGAACGCTTTCCGTGGGCTGGTTCTAAGCATCAAGAGGGCGGTTTTAATGTTTTTTCTTCGGTAAAATCAGACCAGACGTTGTATCCTATTCATCAATATACACCTGTAGTTGATGTTGAAACAGCCGAAGAGTTGAGATCTGGTTTAACAACCGATGGTTATCATCTTAATTATGGTTCGAGTTGGATGTTTGTCGTTAACTTTACCGACAATGGACCAAGTGCTCGTGGTTTATTAAGCTATTCACAATCAGCTAATACTGACTCAGAGCATAGTGATGATCAAAATCGTCTGTACTCAGATACTAGTGCTTTAAGACCTTTACTGTTTAGTGAAGCTGATATTAGCGGTAACATTATTAGTGAAATAGAAGTTAGTGCGAACTAATACCTTGTAGGCGGGAACTTGTTCGTGCTTATATAGTTTTAAAAAATAGCGATTTAAATTCTGCTTATAAAGCAACTAGCCTTTAGCTAATACTAAAGGCTTTTTTTTACGGAAAAATAAAGTAGAATTACGGACAGTTATTATTAAAAAATATAATGCTCAGGAGCATCATTTGGAATTTTTATATGAATATGGTTTGTTTTTAGCGAAAACGGTTACCTTTGTTATCGCAGTCATTGCTATTGTTGCTGTGATAGCGGCATCTGCTATCAAACAAAAACATAAAAAAGGTGAGTTGGAAATTACTGACTTGTCAGAGCAATTTGAAGAGGTAGGGCAAGAAGTTGTGCATGCTTTATTAAACAAAGAAGAGTTAAAACAAAAAGAAAAAGCTGATAAAAAGCTGGCAAAAGAGCAAGCTAAGAAAGATAAAGCTTTAGCAAAAGATAACGCAAAATCTGATGGCGAAGCGGTAGTAGAAAGTAAGCCGAAAGTCTTTGTTATAGACTTTAAGGGCAGTATTGATGCTAAAGAAGTTAGCTCATTACGTGAAGAAGTGACGGCTATTTTGTCAGTAGCGACTAAAAATGATGAAGTTTTTGTACGTTTAGAAAGCGGCGGTGGCATGGTACACGGCTATGGTTTAGCTTCATCTCAACTTGATAGAATTCGTCAACATGAAATTCCTTTGACGGCTTCTGTTGATAAAGTGGCCGCTTCCGGTGGTTATATGATGGCCTGTGTTGCCAATAATATTATTGCCGCCCCCTTTGCTATTCTTGGCTCTATCGGCGTTATTGCACAATTACCAAACTTTAATAAGCTATTAAAGAAAAATGATATTGATTTCGAGCAATTTACTGCCGGTGAGTTTAAGCGTACGGTTACCATGTTTGGTGAAAATACCGAAAAAGGTAAAGAAAAATTTATTGAAGAATTAGAAGAAACTCATGTGCTTTTCAAAAACTTTGTCAGTGAGCATAGACCCAGTTTAGATCTTGACAAAGTAGCCACAGGCGAGCATTGGTTTGGTACTAAAGCCTTAGAGCTTGGCTTGATTGATACTATTCAAACCAGTGATGATTACTTACAAAAATTAAGTAAAAGTCATAAAATTGTCGCGATTAAGTATGAGATCAAAAAAGGTTTAGCAGAAAAGTTTGCTAAAGCCGCATCACTTTCTGCTGAAAGTATCTTGGGTAAATTAATGCAAAAAAATCGTATTTTCCCAGGATAACCATCAGCTTATCTTAAAATAAAAATCCCGTTGTTTGACTTAAGCAACGGGTTTTTTTATAGCTTTATGGTGACTACTTGCTTTTATGGTCGATATAAACAGCACAAGTCATATCACCCATAACATTCGTGGTGGTACGACACATATCAAGTAAATTGTTAACGGGTAAAATGAAGAGGATTCCTTCGGCAGGAATACCCACGGCAACGAGTATCATCGTTAAAATTACTATGCCAACGCCTGGCACCGCTGCGGTGCCTATTGATGCCATTACAGCAAGCCCAACAACGGTTAGCTGATCCATAAGCGATAAGTCAATGCCATAAATATTGGCTAGGAATATTGCAGAAACCCCTTGAAATAAAGCAGTACCATCCATATTGATCGTTGCGCCTAAGGGGACAACAAAGCCAGCTACTTCGTTTTTAACTTTTAATTTTTCTTCGGTTACTTTCAAGGTAACAGGTATAGTGGCGCCACTTGATGAGGTAGAAAAAGCCATAATAGCCACTTCTTTTACTTTTGAAAAAAACCAAGCGGGACTTTTTTTAGAAAGAAATATTAGTGACAGGCTATTGGTGCCAATAGCATGGATAAGCAGGGCTGCAACAACAATTAATGAAAAAGGAATGAGCGTTAGTAATAATTCTGCCCCTTGCGATGCTGCAACGGTAGAGGCGATTAACGCAAATACCCCATAAGGCGCTAAGCGCATCACCATCATGATGATTTTAATGGTCATTTCAGTGATACTGGAAAATAACTTTATCACCGGTTCAGCAATTTTAGCATCAAGTTGTAATAAGGCGATACCGCACATAATAGCGAAAAATATTAGTGGCAACATATCAGGTTTCGCTTTACTGATAGATTCAAAAATATTTTTGGGAAATATTGCTTGTAATCCTTCAAATAGAGTTTGCTTATTCTCTTGTGCTTGAGTCACCTTAGCATTAGCGGTAGTCGCGAAATTTTGTTCAAATTGAGTTCTAATTTCAGGTGCTAAATTTTTACCCGGTTGAAAAAGGTTCGCTAGGCTTAAACCAATAGTGATAGCAATTGCAGTGGTGGTAATATAATAAGCAATTGTTCTCATGCCTATTTTATTCAATTTGTTAATATCACCTAAACTAGTGACACCCGTTAAAATAGAAGAAAAGACTAAAGGTACGAGTGCCATGGTCAAGCAGTTCATAAATATTTTGCTACCAACGGGCCGTATGGCTTGCAAATCATTAGCATCAAAGAAACCTGAGAGCGCAATGACAATACCTATCACCAAGGCGAGTAATATTTTAACAAACAGTGATAAACCAAAGCCTTCATTTAAAATATATAACGCTGAAAATAAAAGAATGTACCCGACGTACTCAAAGGATGAGTCTAAGCCAAAAGTACTGGCTATGAGTAGCAACAGTATCAGCGTTATTTTTAATCCCATATTCATTTGTAATAGTTTTTTCTGCATTCTTTTTTATCCTGAAAATCTTTTTCTACAACTTAACATAAAATTGCTACTAGAAATGTCTTAAAAATAGCAAAAATATTTTTTTGTTAGTTAACCATAAGATTGATGACGTTTTTTATAGATAAGTTGTACTTTTTTGCTATTTATCAGTTAGTATGAATAATTAGCATATTAAGATTAATCAAAAAAACAATAGGGATACCTTTATGGAGTTACTTCGACGCTTTAGTTTTACTCTGTTATTAATGACGTTAGTTGCTTGTGGAGATGGTAGCCTTGAAGATGATAGCGGCGGTGGTGATTTTGGTAGTGGCGGTGGCTCATCGGTAGGTGATGGAGTGTCAATTTTACCTTCAGAAGTTACCTTACCGGATACAGACTCAGGTAAAGGAGTTATCTACGGTAAAGTATACAGTGACTCTACTGGGGCGGCTGTTGAAGGTGCTGTTGTGTCGGCAGGCGGTATAACAGTAACTAGTGATGTTGACGGTACTTATATGTTAGTTAATGTACCTTATGCTGATAGAGTTATTGTAAATACCATTATAAGTGGTTTTAGTGAACAATCTAAGGTTGTAACCTTGTCTGCTTTACAAAACTCAGTGATCGTTGATCTTCGTTTGTTGGCTCAAGGTGTTAGTAAAACCTTTGATCCAAGTATAGATGAAGTGATCGTTTTTTTTACTGCTTCAGTTTCAATTGCTGCTGATAGTTTAGTTTATTTAGACGGCGAGATGGAACATGCACCAGTAGGTATGGTAACGGCAAGTTTAACAAATGTTGATGCGTCATCAGATCCTTATATTATGCCGGGTGATTATTTATCTACGACAGGCAATTTTTTAGAAAGCTATGGTGCTATTTCAGTTGATTTTATTGATGAGAGCGGTAATGAACTTAATTTAAAAGCTGGTGCTACATCAAATATCACCATTCCTTTTGCTAGTTCAACTGCTCGGTTAGAGACAGTACCTTTATATTCATACACTAGCTCGACCGGGCTTTGGACGAGAGAAGGTACAGCAATTGGTCACGATGGTAATCAGTTGCAGAGCGCTTATCAAGCGACAGTGGAGCATTTTTCAACGTGGAGTGTTGGAAAAACCTTCAGTGATGCTACAGAAGCGACTGTAATAGGATGTGCTTTTGATGGGCAAGGTGCGCCTTTACATGGGGCTGTTGTAAGAGCGCGTGGTAATAATTACATTGGGGTTAGTACCGCTGTTGTTGATGAAAGTGGTAATTTCTCTATTAAGACAAAAGCAAATTCTAGAGTATTAATTAATATTTCAGATCAAGGCAAAGTCAGTAATACTGTTGTGGTTGATACAGCTGGCGGTAACAGTATTCCCGAATGTTTAAGCGTGAAAGATTTCTCAATTTCCGTGACTTTAGCTTGGGGGGAAAACCCTGCAGATTTAGATACGCATTTAGTGGGGCCTGATTATCATGTTTATTACGTTAATAAAGGATCTTTATCTGGTTTTCCTTTCGCAGCATTAGATGTCGATGATACAAGCAGTTATGGTCCAGAAGTTTTAACTATGCTTAAACCAACTACAAGTGGTGACTATGTTTATTCTGTTTATCACTTTTCTGGCACAAGTAATATTACTGAATCTCCTACCAGAGTAGAGCTTAACTTTAATGGTAATACTTTTATTTTTTCACCCCCAGAAGGACAAGGTGAAAATAAAACTTGGAATGTATTTAAAATAGTTGTCGATAGTGATCTTAATGTAACAGATCTTAGGTCCCTACAAAACTGGACTCTTAGCTCTCCATAGCTCTCCAAGTCTTTAATGTCTTATATTTAGTTAAATAAAAACCGCTCATAAAAGCGGTTTTTTTATGCTTCAAATAAATTGGTTGTTAGGGAGTAGCCCTTGCCATTTTTTCTACAAACGGTTTCAGTCTATTTGGTTTTGTAGGTGGCTGTACCTTTAGTGATTAAAGCATTACAGAAAAAGCTTTATTTTGAACCCTTTTTTTGTTGTCTTTTATTAAATTAATGTCTGTAATCTACTTACTCATTTCACTAATCAAAAAAGCTGAAATTTCACCGGCTACCTTTAAGGTTTTATCACGGCTAATTTCGCCTTGCCCTGAGCTGTCGGTAAAAGGGGCTATTTCCATCATATCAGCGCCCGTTATCGGATATTTAGCGGCAATAGCGCGCAATATTTGCATTGCTTCAATCGGCATCAAGCCATCAGGTTCTGGGGTGCCAGTAGCTGATGCGTAGCTGTCATCAATAGCATCAATATCAAAACTGACATAAAGCTCATCAATATTTTGCTCGGCTAATTGCGCCAGAATATTATCAATAACTTGTTTAATACCAAGATCTTTAATTTCATGTGCCCAATGTTGTTTGACATCAAAAGTGCTTTCCCAGTGACTTTTAGGTTTACCGCTGGAGCGAATACCTACTTGAATTAAATGTTCGGTAGCAGGTAAATCATCTAAAATATGGGTACACCAAGAACCGAAACATAAATCGATACCTAAGCGCTCAACAAGCAAGTCTGTGTGGGCATCAAAATGAATGATACTTGTGCGCTTGCCTTGTTTTTTCTTTGCTTGTAAATAAGCTTTAGTGAGCGGGTAGCTAACACTGTGATCACCGCCTAAGCCAAAAATACCTTTATCAGGAAACTCCGCGTAAAAATCATGCAGCACATCTTCGGTAATGCTGAGCGGACTCACGCAAAATTCACTTTGGGCATCTTGATAAAGCGCTTTACGGCAATTAGCTAAGGTGGCTTCATTTAAATATTTATCTGCAAGTAAATGAGGAATGACTCGGATATCACCTAAGTCAAAAGCGTTAAGATCAGGGTAATTTTCCAGTAAAGTTGAGCGAATGAATAAGGGACCCCAATTAGCACCACGTAAAATACCACCACCACAATCGGACGCTATACCTAAAATTACCGCATTAGAGGCCTCTGATAGACCATTTAAGGAACTTTTCCATAAATTATCTATATCCGTTGCTTGGCCAAAAATAGTTTGATGAAGCTGCTCTTTACGCTCTTTGGCTGTATTTACGGTGAAGACACCATTACCCGGTGGGCATAAACATTGTGTTAATTTATTTTTAAATTGTGTGGTTAATTGCGGCATTTTTTATCTCTGCTTTTATCACTGCTTTTGTCACTGTCAGTGGGTAAGTTATAAATCAATTTTAAATTTTTAGTCTTTTACTCTTATTTTTTCCAACAAAGTCGATTATGATTGCGCTGAAAATAGTATAAGTATTGTAAGTAAACTTTATACATTTAAGCATTTGTAGGCATTATAGCCAAAAGCCGCATGTAGTTATAGACATGTGAGTCAGTGCAAAAAATAAATGCTTGTCAATTTGCATATTTATAGATATATGTATAAATAGGTATGCAATTGTGTTTTTTGAATTAAATTAATTTTAGCGTTGTTTGAGTGAGATTAAAGAGCATGCTCGCACTTTTACACTCAAATGATGAATGAATAAAAAGACAAAAAATAAATTTATCTTCATCTGTTGAAGAACTGTCGAATTAGTAGGATTACAAATTTTTATGGCAAAATCACTGGTTATTGTCGAGTCGCCAGCCAAAGCGAAAACAATCAATAAATATTTAGGTAAAGACTTTGTTGTTAAGTCGAGTGTTGGTCATATTCGTGACTTACCCCATAGCAGCACAGGTCAAAAAGTTGCCACTAAATCGCCTGCCGAAGTGCGGAAAATGGCACCAGAAGCTAAGGCGAAATATAAAGCTAAGCGCGATAAACAAACACTTGTTAATCGTATGGGTATTGACCCAGAAAAAAACTGGGCAGCTAATTATCAAATTCTTCCAGGCAAAGAGAAAGTCGTTGCTGAGCTTAAAAAACTGGCCGATAAAGCTGACACTATCTATCTCGCGACCGATTTGGATCGCGAGGGAGAAGCGATTGCCTGGCATTTAAAAGAGATTATTGGTGGTGGAGATGAAAAATTTCGCCGCGTAGTGTTTAACGAAATTACTGAAAGCTCTATTCAGCAAGCTTTCTCTACGCCGGGCGAGTTAAGTATGCCAGGGGTTAATGCACAGCAAGCACGCCGATTTTTAGACAGAGTTGTTGGTTTCATGGTTAGCCCGCTGCTGTGGAAAAAAGTTGCCCGTGGCTTATCGGCAGGTAGAGTACAATCTGTTGCGGTTAAATTAGTCGTTGAAAAAGAGCGTGAGATAAAAGCCTTTGATCCGCAAGAGTTTTGGGACCTTGCTGCAGAAACTCATGCGGCTTCAAAAGAAAAATTAACGCTTGATGTCACTCATGAAAATGGCAAAGCATTCAAACCGACCAATAAAACAGATGCGGATAAAGCCTTATCGGTATTGAAATCGGCAGATTATACGGTCAGTAAACGTGAAGACAGACCGTCAAAAAGCACACCTTCTGCCCCTTTTATTACTTCCACATTACAGCAAGCAGCTAGCACAAAGTTAGGCTATGGTGTTAAACGTACTATGGGCTTAGCCCAGCGTTTATATGAAGCGGGTCACATTACTTATATGCGTACCGATTCAACCAATTTAAGTAAAGATGCTGTTGAAATGTGTCGTACGTTTATTGGTAAAAGTTTTGGTGAAAATTACTTGCCAGAAAAACCGAAAGTATATGGCTCTAAAGCCGGCGCTCAAGAGGCGCATGAGGCTATCCGTCCTTCCAACGTAAAACTTGAAGCAGCACTGCTTGAAGGCGTAGACGCCGATGCTAAAAAACTTTATGAGCTAATTTGGCGTCAATTTGTTGCCTGTCAAATGACCGCAGCTCGATATACGGTCAGCACTTTAACCATTAGCGCAGCGCATTTTGATTTAAAAGCCAAAGGTCGAGTTATGCAATTTGATGGTTGGACGCGAGTTCATCCACAGCTTGCTAAAGGTGATGATAGACACTTACCTGATTTAGCTGTAGGTGAAGTATTAACGTTAGATGATGTCGAGGCAAACCAGCATTTCACTAAGCCACCAGCGCGTTTTGGTGAAGCATCGTTAGTAAAAGAGCTAGAAAAACGTTCAATTGGCCGTCCATCGACTTATGCGTCAATTATTTCAACCATTCAAGATCGTGGTTATGTTCGGTTAGACAAAAAACGTTTCTACGCTGAAAAAATGGGTGAAATTGTTACTAACAGTTTATCTGGCAGCTTTGAAAAGTTAATGAGCTACGAGTTTACCTCGAACATGGAACAAGAGCTTGATGAAATAGCGGGTGGTAGTGCTGATTGGAAAGCTGTTTTAGACGAATTTTATAAAAACTTCACCAAGCAATTATCACAAGCTGATCAACCATCAGAAGATGGTGGTATGCAAACCAATGAGCCGGTATTAACTGATATCGATTGTCCTACCTGTAATCGTAAAATGGGCATTCGAACTGCACAAACTGGTGTGTTTTTAGGCTGTTCTGGTTATGCTTTACCACCTAAAGAACGTTGCACAAAAACCATGAACTTAACGGCTGGTGAAGAAGCGGTTAGTGTTTTAGCTGAAGATGCTGAAACCGAAGCGCTTATGGCAATGCATCGTTGTGATAAATGTGGCACCGCGATGGACAGTTACCTGATTGACGAAACGCGTAAATTACATGTTTGTGGTAATAATCCCGTATGTGATGGCATTGAAGTTGAAGAGGGCGAATTTAAAATTAAAGGTTACGATGGACCTATTTTAGATTGTGACCGTTGTGAATCGCCAATGGAATTGAAATCTGGCCGTTTTGGTAAGTATTTCGATTGTACTAATGAGGAATGCAAAAATACCCGTAAGCTATTAGCGAGCGGTGAAGCTGCGCCGCCAAAAGAAGATCCGGTGCAGCTACCTGAGCTTGAATGTGAAAAGTCAGATGCGCACTTTGTCTTGCGTGATGGTGCTGCGGGTATTTTCTTGGCAGCAAATACTTTCCCTCGTTCGCGTGAAACACGTGCACCAAAAGTAGCTGAATTAAAACGCTTTAGAGATAGAATATCATCTAAATTTTATTATTTAGCTGATGCGCCAGAACAAGATAACAAGGGTCTTTTAGCCGTTATTCGCTATAGCCGAAAAACTAAAGAGCAATATGTCATGAGTGAAATTGATGGCAAAGCGACAGGCTGGACAGCAAAATATATTGACGGCAACTGGGTAGAAGAGATACCTAAGCCGAAGAAAAAAGTAGCTAAGAAAAAGCCAGCTAAAAAAGCTGAGGCTAAGCAATAGTTACGAGTAAATAAAGTTACGAGTTGCGAAAACACACTTTCAACATTGGTTTTCGCAGCTCGTGACTATTATCTCACTGCTTTATTCAACGTTGTTTTGGTAATTATTAACTTGAATAGGGTAACGTTGTTTTTATTATTAATACAACCGTCAGCGTCTGTTAATCGAACTCCTCTAACGCATCAATCGCCTTTCTAGCCTGTACAATGGTGCAGTCAGTTTTGGCTATTAATGCACTCACTGTTATTTCTTCAAGTCTCTTGGCAATACTTACTAGTTCATCATGACTTAAGTGCTGGTATTCTTTTCTGAGTAGCTTGGCTAGCCATTGCCAACTGACCTCGTTTGAGCTTTCAATTAGCTGAACAATAGTTTGTATTTGTTCAAAATTAGCCTTAAGTTGCCAATTCCTAGAACGACCAATACGCTGTAGTTCACAGCCTTGTTGCCTTATTAGCGTTTTTAATGCATAGGCTTTCATCGCTTTACGCAAAAATGAAGGTAGTGTAATGGTATTGGTTTTATTTAGCATACTTAGCGGTTGATAGGCTGTAGATAGTATTAAAAAAGCCAGCAAATGCTGGCTTGACAGTAGGCGTTGAGTTGTTTACCACTTTTTCTTAGGTTGAAATAGTACATCCAACTCATTTTCTTCATTTTTGGCTTTCTTCGCAGCATCTTGTGCATTGGTACTTTTCAAAGATTCAGTTATATCATTTAGTTGCTGTGATATCTCAGACTGCTTAGTCTTCACGTATTCCGTTTTCAATGGGTGATTGGCTAAAGTTTGTAAAGCTTTTTCAAGATATTGTCGAGCGGAACCAAGCATTTCTTTGTTTTCTGCTTGGGAGCCTCTTTTAACTAAACTTTCAATATTAATTTTTAGTTGCATGGCATCAAGGCGTTGATCTTCTTTTGTAAAGGATTGCGCATCTAAAATGCCTTTGCTTTGCTCTGATTTGATTGTCGCGCGTAATTTTTTAATACACTGCAAAATGGTTAATATTTGCTGGTCATTATCTGGCAGCATAAAGTTATCATCGCCAGCATTGTTGGTTGCTAAATCTTCTGCTGCTTCAAGTCGAGACGTTAACTCTTGTACTCGGCTTTTAATCCCTTTCATCTCAGGGATTAAGTCCTGCATTGCTTTTGCAGCATTTAAACTTCTGCGGTTTAGAATTTTAACTAAATTTGGGCTTGAAGGTAAGTTAGACAAATTAAGAATGAGTTCTTCGCTTTCATCAATAATAGCCTTTTGTTTAGCCACCTTAACGCGTTTTTCTGCTTGTTGTTTTTCTTTGTGTTGCTGAATAGCGCTAACAACAACAACAAAAAGGATTAAGGCGATGATTAGGCCTACGATTATAGCGATCATATTAAAGCTCTTATTTTATAGATGTGAATAACTCTTCACTTGGATTCTGTACTTTGATAATAGCAGTCTACAAAAAATGTTCTGCTTAGCATAGAAGAAGTTACCTTTAAATTTAATTTTATTTTTATAGTATAGCCAAGCCACCTCAAGATGCAGAATTTAGCTAGAGTTAGCAATACTTTTAGGTAAAGCATTGATTGCAGTCATGGTTATAACAAGGAAAGATAAGGCAAGCGAAGAAAAAAATTGTTAATTAAGTGTAGAGAATAAGTTAGCTTAAAACAATATTTACAGCTTTTTGGTGAAATGTTGAATTAAATTTACAAAAAATGAAATTTGATATGGAATAAACCTTTAATTAAGTATATTATTTTGATATAAGAAAATTCCTGAGCTAACTCGTTAAAGTCTATTTATGAAATTGCAACAACTGCGCTATATCGTTGAAGTGTTAAATAACAACCTGAATGTTTCTGCGACAGCAGAAGCACTTTTTACCTCTCAACCTGGTATTTCAAA
>Ga0209826_1001344_pt1 | contig 17169 bp, 16 predicted proteins | sample GOMGulsemesocosm_5_FD_184637 | JGI IMG/M metagenome (GOLD analysis project Ga0209826, IMG submission 184637) | Methane-oxidizing microbial communities from mesocosms in the Gulf of Mexico - GOM15C Gulf of Mexico (SPAdes) (version 2) | ecosystem: Environmental > Aquatic > Marine > Cold seeps... | reverse complement strand
AATACAAGTAATAAAATATTAGGTTTACAATATGAATGAAAAATTTGACTTTATAACAAACACTTTGATAATTGGAGGAGGACCTTCTGGTTCAACCTTAGCTCGAGAATTAAATAAATATAATATTGATAATATATTAATTGAAAAGAATTTTGATTATGATAAACCTTGTGGTGGGGGAATAAAAGCTATTGTTTTTGAAGAATTCAATATTCCAAGAGAATTAGAAACAAAAAGAATAACTAATCTAAATCTATTTTCTACACTAAATAGTGCAAATTTCAATATAAAAAAAGCACCTTTAAGTATTGTATTAAGAAAAGAGTTTGATCATAAACTAAGACTGATAGCAAAAGAAGAAGGTACTACTTTAATAGAAGGAAAATATAAAAGTGTTGCTTATTTTAAAGATTATGTTATCGCAAATATAAAGACAAAAGATAAACTTTTAACAATAAAAGCCAACTTTATAGTTGGTGCTGATGGTGTAAAGTCAAATGTAAAAAAAGATTTATTAGATATATATCCTAAATCGTTTTTAACAAACTATGTAATAGTAAAGAATAAAGCTATTGATTCTTGTGAATTCTATTTTGGTTCTAAATATTCACCTAAAAGATATGCATGGATATTCCCTCATGGAGATGATATTTCAATTGGTTCTATATTTGAAAATGACTCAAATGCTAAGGAAGTTTTTGAAGAACTTTTAAAAGAAAATAAAGCAAATAACTTTAAAAGAAAAGGTTTTTATATTCCAAATTGGGATGAGAAAAGTATTTTTTATAAGAATAGAGTTTTTTTTGTGGGTGACGCAGCAGGACAAACTTTACCATTTACGTATGAAGGTATATACTATTCAATGAAAAGTGCAAGAATTTTATCTAATGCAATTGTTAAAAATGACCCGAAATTATATGAAAAAGAATGGAAACAAACTTTTGAAAAAACTTTTAAATCTTATCATTGGGCTGAAAAATTCTTTCTATATTCAGATTTTATGTCAAACAAAATGTTACAGTTTTTTAAAAATAAGGCTCTTCAAGAAAAAGCTCGTCAATATTGGGATAACAAATCTAAGCCAATAAACGCAAAAGATATAGTCATTAAGTTTTTTAAGTATTTCTTTAAGAGATGAAGAAAAAGAGGAAATTTATTTCCTCTTTTCTACTTCTACTTCTACTTCTTCAATAAATTTATTGATTAATGCATCACCAGAAAGTTTTGCAATGATTTCACCTTTTTTCATAACAAGACCAGAACCTTTTCCAAAAGCAATTGCAACATCAGCAGATTTAGCTTCTCCAATTGCATTTACAACACAACCCATTACAGAAACATCAAGTGGTGTTTTAATATGCTTTGTTCTTTTTTCAACTTCTGCAACAGCGTGAACTAAATCAGCTTCAATTCTTCCACAAGTAGGACATGAAATAATATTTAATCCCTCTTTTGAAATTCCTACATCTTTTAAAATAGCTTTTCCTACTTCAATCTCTTTTTCTAACTCACCAGTCATTGAAACTCTTAAAGTATCACCAATACCATCAAGAAGTAATGAACCTAAAGCAATTGAAGATTTAATAGTAGAATGGAACTGTGTTCCAGCTTCAGTAACACCTAAATGAAATGCATAATTATTCATAGGTCTTAACGTTCTATAAGCTTCTACTGTTCTTTGAACGTCACTAGCTTTTAAGGATACTTTTATATCAGTAAAGCCTAAATCTTCAAGATATTTTATATTATAATCAGCAGAGGCAACCATTCCTTCAGGAGTTTGTCCATATCTATCTTCAAACTGTTTTTCTAAAGAGCCTGAATTTACACCAATCCTAATTGGAAGATTTCTTTCTTGACAAGCTTTTACAACTTCTTGTACTCTTTTTTTATCTCCAATATTTCCTGGATTAATTCTAATACAATCAACAACTTCGGCTGCAATTAATGCCAGTTTATGGTGAAAATGTATATCAGCAACTATAGGTAAATCCACTTGTTTTTTTATCTCTTTTAGAGCTAATGCAGCTTCCTTATTTGGAACTGCCAATCTTACAATATCAGCACCTGCAAAATGTAAAGCACGTATTTGCTCAACTGTTGCATCTACATCTGTTGTTTTTGTAAAACACATTGACTGTACCGGGATTGGAGCATCTCCTCCAACTGGTACATTTCCTACGAATATTTGTTTTGTTGGGTATCTTTTTATCATAAGAAGATTTTATCTAAAAAAGTTTAAATTAAAGTCAAAAGTTTTTTTAAACTTTATTTTTGAAAACATTAGATACAATAGCACATATTATGTAAAGGAAATCTATGCAAGAGTTTACTATTTTTGATATGGTAATACTAGGTATTACGCTAGTTTTAGGACTTAAAGGATTATTCAGAGGCTTAATAAAAGAAGTTTTTGGAATTGTAGGGATTATTGGTGCAATTTTTGTAGCATCAAGAGCAGCAAGTGAGATTGGTAATTTAATCGCTCCATTTTTAGCCTTAGAAAATCAAACTACAATTAAATTAATTGGATTTATTATTGCTTTAATTGGTTTTTGGATTATTGTTTATTTACTTGGAATAATGGTTAGTAAGATATTCTCTGCAAGTGGATTAGGATTATTTGATAGAATTTTTGGATTCGTATTTGGAGCAGCAAAAGTATTTTTAATATTTTCAGTTATCTCATATGCTTTATACCAAGTTCAATCTTTCAAAAAAGCAATTGATAATAAAACAGCTGGTTCAATAGTAATGCCACATCTAATCAGTGTTGGTTCGTACATTATAAAACTTGATACTTCATCAATTACTACAAATATTGAGAAAACTGTTGATACTGTAGTTAACACAGCAAAAGAAGTTACAGGTACACCTGAAAGTAAAGAAGAAAAAACTCCAAAAAAAGAGATTAAAGAAACAATTGAAGAAACTAAAAAAGACATCATAGAAGGTGTTCAAAGCACAATTAATGATGTTAAAGAATCTGTAAAAGAAGAAGTAGTTAAAAAAGTAGAAGAAGCAATTTCAAATACTACAGATGCTACAGAAGAAAACAAATAAAGGGATTTTTATTGTTCGAAAATAAATATATACAACAAAGAATAGAAAAAGCAGAGAAATTAAGAGAAGCAGGTATAAATCCTTACTCAAATGAAAGTGAAAGAAACACAACAATTGGAAAATTCATTAATGTAAACAGTGATGTTGTTCAAATGGAAACAAAAAGAGATGAACATAGAAACTATACAGTTGCAGGAAGAATTAAATTCTTTAGACTTATGGGGAAAGCATCATTTTTAAAAATTGAAGATGAATCAGGATTATTACAAATTTATGTATCAAGAGATAATCTTCCAGAAGGTTTTTATAATGATACTTTTAAAAAGACTATAGAAGTTGGTGATATTATTGAAGTTTCTGGATATCCATTTATTACAGGGAAAGGTGAATTATCACTTCATGTTAATGGCTTAAAAATATTAACAAAAGCAATTTCTCCACTTCCTGAAAAATATCATGGTATTCAAGATAAAGAACTTAGATATAGACAAAGATATTTAGATTTAATTATGAATAGTGAAGTTAGAAAAACTTTCCATGTTAGGTCAAGAGTTATTTCATTAACTAGAAGATTCTTTGAAAATAAAGGTTTCTTAGAAGTTGAAACTCCAATGATGCATCCAATTGCAGGTGGTGCTAATGCTAAACCATTTACTACGCATCACAATGCATTAGGTGTCGATAGATTTTTAAGAATTGCACCTGAATTATATTTAAAAAGATGTATTGTAGGTGGATTTGAAGCTGTATTTGAAATCAATAGATGTTTTAGAAATGAAGGTATGGATGCAACACATAACCCTGAATTTACTTCTATTGAATTTTACTGGGCTTATAAAACATATAAAGATTTAATTTCTTTAACAAAAGAATATTTTGAATTCTTATTTGAACATTTAGATTTGCCAAGTGTTTTACCTTATGGTGATTTAGAGATTGATTTTACAGACTTCACAGAAATCCCATTAATTGAATCTTTAACAAGTATTGGTGGAGTTCCAGCAGATATTACAGAAGACAAAGAAAAAATTATAGATTATTTAATAGCTGCTAAAGTTGATGTAAATAAAAAAATGAATTTAGGTCAACTTCAAGGTGAATTATTTGATGAATATGTTGAAGACAAACTAATTAACCCTACTTTTATTACAGAATATCCAGTAGAAATTTCTCCACTTGCTAGAAGAAATGATGAGAAATCACACTTAACTGATAGATTTGAATTATTTATTGCTGGGAAAGAAATAGCAAATGCATTCTCTGAACTTAATGATCCAATTGATCAACTTCAAAGATTTGAAGGACAAATGGAAGCAAAGGAATCAGGGGGTGATGATGAAGCACATGAAATGGATGAAGATTTTGTAAATGCTTTATCTTATGGTATGGCTCCATGTGCAGGACAAGGTATTGGAATAGATAGATTAGTAATGATGCTTACAAATCAGCACTCAATTAGAGATGTATTACTTTTCCCAGCTATGAAACCAATCAAACATGAAATTAATCTTCACGACGATGTAGAAGAAGAGAAATAAAAAAAGTGAATAGTTTCACTTTTTTATTACGTATATAATAATTAAGACAAAAGGAAAATAACCCATGAACTATATATCAAACGCAAACCTACAAGAAGCAGATGCAGAAGTATTCGCAATGTGTGAGAACGAATTAGAAAGACAAACAGATCACCTAGAGATGATTGCAAGTGAAAACTTCACATCTCCTGCAGTTATGCAAGCAATGGGTTCAGTTTTTACTAATAAATATGCAGAAGGTTACCCTTATAAAAGATATTACGGGGGATGTGAATTCGCTGATCAAGTAGAGCAACTTGCAATTGATAGAGCTTGTAAAATCTTTGGATGTAACTATGCAAATGTTCAACCTCATTCAGGTTCTCAAGCAAATGGTGCAGTTTATGCAGCATTACTTAAAGCTGGTGATAAAATTCTTGGTATGGATCTTTCTCATGGTGGACATTTAACTCATGGTTCTAAACCTTCATTTTCTGGTAAAAACTATTCTGCATTTTATTATGGCGTTGAGTTAGATGGTAGAATTAATTATGAAAGAGTAATGGATATTGCTAAAATAGTTCAACCAAAAATTATTGTTTGTGGTGCATCTGCATATGCAAGAGAAATTGACTTCGCTAAGTTTAGAGAAATTGCTGATGCAGTTGGTGCTATTTTATTTGCTGATATTGCTCATATTGCTGGTTTAGTTGCAGCTAATGAACATATGTCTCCATTCCCTTATGCTGATGTAGTTACAACTACAACTCATAAAACACTAAGAGGTCCAAGAGGTGGAATGATAATGACGAATGATGAAGATATTGCAAAGAAATTAAACTCTGCAATCTTCCCAGGATTACAAGGTGGACCATTAGTACATGTAATCGCTGGTAAAGCAGTAGCATTTAAAGAAATTCTTTCTCCTGCATGGAAAGATTACGCAGTACAAGTTAAAGCTAATGCAAAAGTATTAGGAGAAGTACTAGTTTCACGTGGTTATGATATTGTTTCAGGTGGAACAGATAATCATCTTTTACTAGTATCATTCTTAAATAAAACATTCTCAGGAAAAGAAGCAGATGCTGCTTTAGGAAATGCTGGAATTACTGTAAATAAAAACACAGTACCAGGTGAAACAAGATCACCATTTGTAACATCAGGAATTAGAGTAGGATCACCTGCATTAACAGCACGTGGTATGAAAGAAAAAGAGTTTGAGATAATTGGAAATAAAATATGTGATGTATTAGATGATATTGAAAATACAGAACTACAAAAAACAATAAAAGCTGAATTAAAAGTTCTTGCTTCTGATTTTGTTATTTACAATCAGTCTACTTACTAGATTCTTATTAACTAACTAAAAGTTTAAGTGGTATAAAATACCACTTAATTAAAACCTTTAGGAGTTGAAATGGATGATAAACTATTACTTGAAAATGAAAATTACAAAAAAATAGAGAAAGTAATAAAATACATTGATGAAAACTTCAAAGAACAACCTTCAATAGACACCCTCTCAGAATATATAGGAATGAGTAAATACCATCTAATTAGAGTCTTCAAAGAATACGTAGGTGTTACTCCCATTCAATTTTTACAATCAGTTACTTTAAACTATGCAAAAGAGCACTTAAAAGAGTCAAAAAGTATACTTGATAGTTCTCTTGATATGGGCTTATCAAGTTCAAGCAGACTACATGACTTATTCGTAAATATAATAGGTGTTACGCCTAAAGAATATAAAGAATCTGGCAAAAATGTAAAGATTACGTATGGTTATGGGTTTACTCCTTTTGGAGAAGCTTTAATAGCTTTTACTAAAAGAGGCGTTTCATATTTAGGTTTTGTAGATAACAATAAAGATGCCGTTTTTTCAAGATTTAAAGAAATCTGGGAGAAAGCAACTTTTATTGAAGATGATAAGAAAGCACAAGATTACTTAGATAATATTTTTATTGAAAAGAAAAAATTTGATTTATATGTGAAGGGTACAAATTTTCAAATAAATATTTGGAAAGCCTTATTAAATATTCCAAATGGAACAATCACTACTTATCAAGATATCGCAAACAGTGTTAATAAACCCAAAGCAGTACGTGCAGTTGCGACGGCTATTGGATCTAATCATATAGGTTACTTAGTACCTTGTCATAGAGTTTTAGCAAAATCTGGTGCTATGAGTGGTTACCGTTGGGGAATTGAGAGAAAGAAAATATTAATAGCTTACGAGGCTATAAAAAATAAAGTTTAGCAAGGACAATTTGAGTGGAAATATTAAAAGAAATACAAGCTGGTAACTTAAAAGGTTCAAAGTCTATTAAAATTGCATCTGGATTAAAAACTTTTCCTAAAGAGTTATATACATTAGTAGATACACTAGAAGTTTTAGACTTAACCGATAATAATTTGTCTAGCCTTCCAAATGATTTTCATAAATTTAAGAAATTAAAAAGACTTTTTTTATCTAATAATCAATTTAATCATGTTCCAAAAATATTAGCTAAACTACCAATATTATCAATGATAGGTATTCGTAATAATCAAATTAAAACATTTGAAGAAAATTCACTACCGCTTAGTACACGATGGCTAATACTTACAGATAATAATCTTAAATCACTTCCTAAATCTATAGGAGATTTAACATTACTTCAAAAATGTATGCTTTCTGGTAATGAGTTAAGTTCAATACCTGATACTTTTAATAAATGTCTTAACTTAGAATTACTACGAATTGGCGCAAATAAACTTACATCTTTTCCTATTTGTCTTTTATCTTTACCAAAGCTTTCATGGTTAGCATATAGCGCTAATCCTTTTTGTAAAAAACATCCAGATTCAAATATAAAACTACAAACAATTATCTGGGATAATCTTGAAATTAAAGAACTATTAGGAGAAGGAGCCTCAGGTAGTATTTATAAAGCAATATATCAAGAAAAAGAAGTTGCTATAAAAATATTTAAAGGTGAAATGACATCAGATGGTCTACCACAAGAAGAGATGGATATTAATATTTCTATGGGTATGCACAAAAACCTTGTAGATGTATTAGCGCAGGTATCACAACACCCGCAAGGCAAAGATGTGTTAATGTTAGAATTAATTCCTTCTACATACATAAACTTAGGATTACCACCAAGCTTTGAGAGTTGTACTAGAGATATTTATCCGCTAGATTTTTCACTAACATCAAAATCAAGTCTTAAAATATTACAAGGAATGGCATCTGCAGCTGTACATATGCACCAAAGAGGTATTATGCATGGTGATTTTTATGCACATAATATTATGTGTGATAAAGATGACAATAGTATTTTAGGTGATTTTGGTGGAGCATCATATTATGAACCAAAAGAGATAGAAATACGTAATGATTTAGAACGACTAGAAATAAGAGCATTTGGATGTTTAATTGAGGAATTATTATATGTATCAAAACATGATAATGAACATAGAAATATAAGAAACACACTTCTTCAATTACAAATATCATGTCTAAATAAAATACCAAGAAAACGACCTCTATTTAAGGAGATATCAAAACAATTAGATGAAATTATATAGCTTATTTAATAGCAAATCAAAGAATAATTGCTATAATTAACATAATAAAGGTATATAAATGTTAAGAGTTAAATCTAATAAATTTTTTTATCAATATAGAATCCTTATAATAATAACCATACTACTTTTTACAGGCTTCTTTGCTACATCATTTTTTTCTTATAAAATTGCTACTGATTTAGCAAAAAATGAATTAAAATATAAATCATTACCATTAAGTAGTGATAATATATATTCAGAAATACAACGTGATCTTCTTAAACCAAATCTTGTCTCATCACTTATGGCACAAGATACATTTATGATAAACTGGATGTTAGATGGAGAAAAAGACCTAAGTCAAATTACTACATATCTTTCAACAATTAAAGATAAATTTAATACATCTAGTAGCTTTTTAGTATCAGAAAAAACAAAAAATTATTACTATCCAAAAGGTATTTTAAAAAAGATATCTCCAAATGAAGAAAGAGATATTTGGTTTTATAGAGTTCAAAATATTGTAGATGACTATGAGAGTAATATTGATATAGATTTAGCAGCAAATGATTCTATTACTATTTTTACAAACTATAAAGTGAAAGATTTTGATGGAAAATTTTTAGGTGTTGCGGGAGTTGGATTAAAAACATCTCAGGTAAGTACATTATTAAAGACTTATAAAGAAAAATATAATCATGAGATTTACTTAGTAAATAAAGATAATAAAATACTAATTAGTTCAAAAAATACAAAAGAAGTTAAAAGTAGCAATGTTTTTATAAATAAAATAATTAATGATTTCAATAAAAAAGAGATATCAACATACGAATACTATAAAGATAACAATAAGTATATATTAAATATTAGATTTATTGATAAATTAAATTTATACTTATGTATCGAAGCTAAAGAAGGTTATTTTATAGAAGAATTAAAAAAAACTTTTTATATAAATATAGTGATTTTTTCTATACTAATTTTAATTATAATGATTTTTATAATTATTTATATAAAACATGAACATCAATTATTAAAAGATATTGCAAAAACTGATAAATTAACATCTCTATACAATAGAAATAACTTTGATCTAATATTTGAAGAGCTTTTTAATTCACAAAGAAAAGATGAAAAAAATTTAACTATTTTATTATTTGATGTAGATAACTTCAAAAAAATAAATGATGAATTTGGTCATTTAGTAGGAGATAAAGTTTTAATCGAGATTGCTAATATTTTCAAAAGTACATTTAGGAATTCAGATACTCTTGTAAGATGGGGAGGAGATGAATTTGTTGCATTATTACCAAAAATAAAAAAAGAAAAGGCTTATCAACTAACAAATAAATTAAGTGAAAATATTAACAAAAGTAAAATTCTTCATTCTTTAACTAATCAAGTAATTACAATAAGTGCAGGCTTACGTTCAAAAGAAGAAGAAAAGTCTAAAGAAGAACTATTTTCAAAAGTAGATAATAATCTATACAAAGCAAAACAAAAAGGTAAAAATACAATTACTTTTTAAAAACTATTACCTCATCATTTGTAAAAAAATCAAAATCTAAGGTAATATTCTTTATAGTTATTTATACTTTTTTTCTAATCAAAGGCAGTTTATTTAGTAAATTTTCACAATATTCCCATTGAGTTAAAGTATCTTTCCACTCTTGTGGAATTGCATCAACTCCTCTATATGCTCCTAATACCATTCCAATTGCAATTGATCTTGAAGCATTGTCTCCTCCAACCATTGTATTTGCTTGTAATGCTTTTTTAAGCCCATCTTTATCATCTGAATATTTAAGTATAAAGTAAACACTTCCAGGAAGAGTTCCTTGAGTTGGACTAGCTTTTCCTACTTTAATAGGTTCACTTCTACCTACATCCCATAATCTTGCCATTGAAGTAATCGCTAAATCATCACAAAACTGCTCTTTTGATAAATCTGAATTTTCATCAATTGATTCTTCATATTTAGCAATTGCTTGTTTTACTTTTGTCTCAATAAAACCACCCATTAAAATAGCAACATCTTCTATAGCTGAGCGTGGTTTTTCACCTCTTAAAACTCTATGTGTAACTCTCGCAAAAAACTCACCACCATCAAGAGCATCAACATCTCTATGAGTAAACATAGCCTTTCTTGCAACATCAACTATCTCTTCTTCAGTTTCATAATATGAGTGAGCACTCACGTGTCTAATAGCCGTTGCATTTGAAATTCCACCAAGATATTCTACGGCTGTTCCATTTTTAACTTGAGAGTAAGTTTCTTTTGTCATTGTACAAATCCAAGAACCCCAAGAGTGCTCTAATCTATTCATCCAATGAGGAAGTAGGGGTGCAACTTCAAAAGCTCTAGGCGGATTTGAAATACTTGCAAGATGTTCGAGTATCAAAATATTATAATCTCCATAATCAGTAGTCCCACCAGCACTTTTACCTGGATGATAGTTTCTCTGACCCCAACCAATTCCATGAGTCTCTCCACCCATCATTTCTCCTGGACTCATAAACTTCTCTATTGATTTATTTCCATATGCTTTATATATCTTTTGTGCATCATATTCGTAATGTGAACCTAGACATAATGCATCACCAACAATTGCTGCAAAAAATGCACCTTTTAAATTTTTTTCATCAACTCTTTTTTCAACTTGTTTATTTAATTCATCATTCATAATTTATACCTATTTTTTTAAAATTTTTATTTAATAAAACATTATAACTTATTTTCTTTATGATAAAATTCTTTCATGAGAGAATATAAATCACAGTCAAAAGAGATAATACTAACAACTACTATTGATACCCCACTAGGTCAAATGTTTACAGCTGCTTCAAAAAAAGGGATAGTAATGCTTTGTTTCTTTACTCCTTTTAATATTGAAGCTAGAATTGATATTTTAAAAAAGAGTTTTGATACAGATATCATTCCATCAGAGTGCGAATACTTTGAGACACTAAGAACTCAATTAGAAGAATACTTTAATAAACAAAGAACTTCTTTTGAACTTCCCATGCAACTTGTAGGTTCAACTTTTCAAATACAAGTCTGGAAAGAGCTTTTAAATATTCCCTATGGAAAAACAGAAAATTTCACAAGCCTTTCTCAAAAGATCCAAGGTCTTAAATCAAAAAAAGCCTTAGAGAGTCCACTTGCACAAAATATGTTAAATATAATAGTACCTTGTCATAGAATAAAAAAAGATGATGGTACTTCCAATATTTATGCAGGTGGAGACAGTAAGAAAGAGTTTTTATTAGACCTTGAAAGAGATATAAGTGATAAGTAAAGCTATATTTAGACAATACGATATTAGAGGTATTATAAACAAAGAATTACATGAAGATAATACAAAACTTATTGGTTACTATTTAGGACTTGCCATACAAGAGAAAATAAAAGTACTAAACCCTTATGTTGTAATAGCTTATGATATTAGAAAACACTCGTACATGCTTTTTGAGTCTTTAATCTCAGGTCTTAATCTATCAGGCTGTAAAATATTAAATATGGGTCTTGCTGCAACTGGAGTTAATTACTTTGCCTCTTATCAAGAATTTGAAATAGATACTGATAAAATAAAACCACAAGCTTCTATTATGATAACAGGGAGTCATAATGCAAAGAAATATAATGGTTTTAAAATAACAATAGAAAATCAACCATATTTTGCAGATGACTTAATCAAATTATATGAAGCAATAAAAGAGAATGAAAATATTAATATTCCTAATAATCATGACTTTATTCAAGTTGATGTAAAAACTTTATATATAAACTACATGGTAGATCAATTTAAAGAGCTTGAAGGCTTAAAAGAAAGATTTGTAATAGATTGTGGCAATGGAATGGCAGATACTGTTATAACGCAAATATTTGATAAATTAAAACTAAACTACAAAGCATTATATACTACACCAAATGGGAATTTTCCAAATCATCATCCAGACCCAAGTAATGAAAAAAATTTAATAGATTTAAAAAGCTATTTAAAAGATGCTTGTAATTATGGTTTTGCTTATGATGGTGACGCAGATAGAATTGCAGTTTTAACACAAAAACATAATATCAAAGGTGATACTCTAGCTTTACTGTTTTCTAAAACTATGAAAAATCCAGTGATTATTGGAGAAGTTACATACTCTCAAAATATTTTTGATGAGATTAATACTCATGGCACAACTATTATGGATAAAACCGGGTACTCCAATCTTAGATTAAAACTTAAAGAATTAAATGCTGATTTAGCAGCTGAGGTGTCTGGACATATTTTTTTTAATGATAGATACTATGGATATGATGATGCTATTTATGCAACATTCAGAGTTTTAGAACTAATAAAATCTGGAATGAAAATAGATGAAGAAATAGAAAAGCTTCCAAAAATATATACAAGTCCAAATATTGAAATTAAAATAGAAGAAGAGAAAAAGTTTTTATTAATGAAAAAAATAGAAGAATCTCTTAAGAGATTAAATAGAGACTTTCCTCTAATTAAAGATATTAATAAAGTTGATGGATTAAGAATTAACTTTGAATATGGATGGGCACTTGTTCGCGCTTCAAATACAAACCCTATCTTAGTTACAAAATATGAAGCAAGTACATATGCAACAGCTAAAACATATCAAAATGCACTAGAAAGAATAATACAAAAGGAAATAGATGAACTTAATAGCACTACAAGTTAAAACAGACCAAGACTTTTCAAAAAACCTAGAACACTTAAAAAAGTTAATTATAAATTCACCTGAAAACTCTATTATACTGGCTCCAGAGATTGCTCTAAGTGGTTTTTGCTATGACAGAATGCAAGAAGCATCGAACTTTTCTATTATTGCTATTAAAGAACTTCAAGAATTAGCCGTAAACAAAACTATTGCATTAACACTAATAACAAAAAAAAATGAAAAGTTTTTTAATACTCTTTATATATTTGATAAACAAGAGATTATTCATACTCAATCAAAAATAAAACTTTTTCCACTAGGAAATGAACTTGAATATTTTGAAGCAGGAAACAAAGAAGATATACAAATTATTGAGATAAATGGATTGAAAATTGCAACACTAATTTGTTTTGAATTAAGATTCCCAGAACTTTGGCAAAAAGTTGCAGGTGCAGATGTTATTTTAAATCCAGCAATGTGGGGATTAAAAAGAAAAGATCATTATGAAACAATTTCAAAATCACTGGCACTTGTAAATCAATGTTTTGTAATAGCTGCAAATAGTGCAGATTCTAATATGGCAAAAAGTAGTGCAATTATCTCTCCTTTTGGAAATGTAAATAAGGATGATAAAAAAGAAATTATCATTGAAAAAATAGATTTAGATGAGATAAAAAAGGTACGAAAATATATCGATATTGGATTAAAAATATAAAAAAGTGATAAAAACACTCTTTTTCTTGTAAAAAATACTTTTTATTTTTTTATTTTTTTTTGCTATATATGTTTATATATAATTTGATTATTTTTAAAGTTAATTTTTCTAATTTTAATTTTTAATATAAAAATACATTTTATTTTAAAAAGTAAGGGGAATTTTTATTTTATAATAGATTAGGAATTCTAATCTATTTTCATAGCAGTTTTTATATCTTCTAGAGCAACACCGCTTTGTTTAGCTAATAAAGCCATGTTGATGATTCTTACTATATGATTTGGAATAAATTTATATGTTGTAAAAGTTGTTGCTTTTACACCTATTTCTTCAGCAAAACTTCTTTGTGAAGTAAAGCCAATCTCTCTAATTAGTTTTTTAAATTCTTGTTTTTTCACTATTAATATATCTCGTTAAATGTTTTCGGAATTATAATCAGGACTAACTAAATAGTAAATTAAATGAGCTCTAAAACTAGTAAAAAATAGGTAAAATTTGACAAATTCACATATTTAATATATAATTCGCGCTTTAATTTAAGATAAAATAAAGGAAAACTGTATGAATTTAAAGATTACATTATTAGTAATGTTATTTATTACAAACATTTTTGCATCAAATTTTAACGCAACAAAATTAACATCTAAAGAAATAAAGACACTAAAACTAATAAAAAAACAGGGTAAAAGACATGGTCTTAGTTATTCGTTAATGGCAATTGCTGTTAAAGAATCATCAATTGGTAAATACCTTGTAAATGTTGATAGTAAAGATTATGGTTTATACCAAGCTAATATAAAAACTGTTTTAAGTAGACAAAAAGCAAAAAATACTTCTTGGAATAGAAATAGATATGCTATGAGATTAATATCTGATTTTCAATTCGCTACAAAAAATGCAATTGCTGAATTAACTTATTGGAAAAAAGTCCACAAAAATGATTGGAAAAAGGTTTGGAGTAGTTATAATGGTGGATGGAAATATAATAGTAAAAGAGCTAGAAACTATTCAAGAGATATAGCTAGTATTATTAGAAAACTTAAAAGAGTAAACGTTTAGTTTTAACTAACGTCTACTTCTACCTTCTCAACTTTTTGACTGTAAACCGTCTCTTTCCCTGATTCTAAAATTTTAGCTTGTTCAATCCATTGATTTTTCTTTGCACAACCAGGTAATAATAAAAACTCTTCAATCCAATCACAATTTTTATTAGACCACGCTGCTATTTGATTAAAATGAAAGATACCTAACTTATTTAAGTCTTTTTCAACTTTCTCATCAATACCCTTAATCTTTACAAGTTTATCTTTTCCTGACGGCCTTGGAGAGCTTAAAATCAATGGTTTATTATCAACACTAGAATTCTTTCTAAAAATTGGGTTAACACTAGTTTTTGATTTAACATCTACTTTATCATCTGTATTATTATCATCTTTTGAAGGTTTATAATTACTACCACTATTTTTACCAAGTAAATATCCAATAATCATCCCAATAAATGATGCAATTAATAAATTTACAACTATTAATGAAGCTGTTTCAATCATTTCTTTTCTCCCACTATAAACTCTACTCTTCTATTGACTTCAGATAATCCATCAGCATCATCTTTTGCAATAGGGAAGTCTTCCCCATAACCAACTGCTTTAATACTCTTAGGATTAACTCCTAGAGACATTAAAGCAGTTTTAACACTATTAGCCCTATCTTGAGATATCTTCTTGTTAAGAGAAGCTCTACCTCTTGAATCAGTATGTCCTTCAATTTTTACAATTAGTTTACTATTATCTAGCAAAATACTTGCAATCGATTTTACTGTTTCTTTTGATTCTTCAGTTATATTTGTACTTCTTCTTTTAAAAGTTATTTTTTTATTAGAAGTTAAATTATTAATACTTTTTTGTGCTTCTTGAACTAATTTAGACATAACTTCAAAATCTTCTTTTTTAGGAGTTATATTTTCTAACATATTTAATTTATCTTCAGATTCACTACTTACTTCTTTTTCAATTCTTACTGTTGCTTTTTTAATATTATCAATAATTTTTTCTGTTTTAGACTTAAGAGGTTCTTTTATATTAGTAACAATATCAAGATTGCTTTTTACAATTATTGAAGCTAGTAATGGCTTAAAGTTAGAATCTTTTAATTCACCATTTAATAAAACTTTTCCATTTTCTATAGATAATTTTGATCCGTCAGTAAAAAACTCTTTAAATGAGTCCATTAATAAAGATAATTTATTTAATAACACAAGATCTTTTACTCTATTGTCTTCAAATTTATATTCACCATTTCTATTTATATTTAATAAATCAACAATACTTCTTGCTTGTTCTGCATCTTTAAATGTTCCATTCATTAAAACTACACCATTATCTTTAAGTAATTCTAAGTCAATTAGCTCTTTATTTTTACCAAGTAAATCACCTTCTGAGAAGCCAACTTCTTTTAGGAAAGTAGCCTTTAATTCATTTATTTTTAACATTGCTGCATCTGCATATTCACCAAACATTGAATCTTCATTACTAAAACTTGTAAATTGAGTTTTTCCATCATTTAGTATAGTTTTATAGTTAAATGTAAAGACAGTATAAGCTATTAAAATTACTAAAGCTATTAATAAAAAGAAAATTTTTTTCCCTAATGACATCTTAATTCCTATCCATTTTATAATTTTTCGAATTATATCTTATAATTAAAAAATTATTGATTAAATTAAAACAATAATTAAGAACTATGTAATATATCAGCTTATTTTATCTTCTTTACATAAATTAAACAAGTTAATATGAGAAACATATATAAAATGTATCTTAAAGATCTTCAATTAGTTCAGGTTCGGCAAAAAAGAAGCCTTGGGAGTAATCTATTCCTAATTCTCTAACTAGGATAGATAGCTCTTCATTTGACACAAACTCAGCAATGGTTTTAAAATTATTGTCTTTTGCAAAAGTTACTATCGTTTTTACAAGATTTATATTCCCTTGACTTGTAAGTAAATTTTGAATTAAGCTACCATCAATTTTAATATAATCTGGTTGTAAATTTAAAATATCAACCCAATTTGAATAACCTGAGCCAAAGTCATCAATGGCAAGTGAGCATCCATACTCTCTAATTTTATTTCTAAAGATTACTAATTCACTATAACTACCAATATTTTCTGTCTCTAAAATCTCTATTGTAAGCTTCTTTGCTGTTTCTTTATTCTCTTCTAATTTTTTATAAAAGAAGTCTAATATCTCTTCATTATGTATATCAATGTATGAAAAATTAATTGAGAATCCATAGTTTAAATCTTCAAAATCATTAAATGCTTTTTCAATTATATTTTTTGTAATATGTGGATAAAGTTTAAACTTCTTAGATAATTCTATAAAAAAGAAAGGTGAGAGTAATTTATCATTTATTTGAATTATTCTTGCAAGTGTTTCATATTTAGAAATTTTATGAGTTTTATTATCGATAATTGCATGATAAACAGGAACTATTTTATCTTTTAAAATTGCATTTTTTAAGACCTTTAACATATCAAGAGTTTTTTCTTTTTCATCACTATCATATTTAGAATGATCATAAGAAATTATATTTTTATCTAAGCTTTTTTTACATTCTTGTAAAGCTAAAGTTGCTGTAAAG
>Ga0209826_1001342_pt1 | contig 17173 bp, 17 predicted proteins | sample GOMGulsemesocosm_5_FD_184637 | JGI IMG/M metagenome (GOLD analysis project Ga0209826, IMG submission 184637) | Methane-oxidizing microbial communities from mesocosms in the Gulf of Mexico - GOM15C Gulf of Mexico (SPAdes) (version 2) | ecosystem: Environmental > Aquatic > Marine > Cold seeps... | reverse complement strand
GAGCGTATAAAAGCTGTCGCAGAAAAAATTAAACAAGCACGAGATCAAGGGGACGATATTATTGCTGTGGTATCAGCAATGAGTGGTGAAACTAATCGTTTAACATCGCTGGCAGCAGAAATACAAGCATCCCCTAATGACAGAGAAATGGACGTATTGCTTTCTACTGGAGAGCAGGTCACGATGTCATTACTTTCTATGGCCTTGCATAATCTAGGTTGTCCCGCACGTTCTTATACGGGTGGACAAGTTAAAATATTAACGGATAGTTCACATACTAAAGCTAGAATTAGAGAAATTGATGATGTTAGTATCAAACAAGACCTTGAAGCAGGGCGAGTAGTTGTCGTTGCTGGTTTTCAAGGTGTTGATGAACATAAAAACATTACAACACTAGGCCGAGGTGGATCAGATACAACAGCCGTTGCATTGGCCGCCGCTTTAAAAGCTAAAGAATGTCATATCTATACTGATGTTGATGGTGTTTATACAACGGACCCAAGAGTCGAGCCAAAAGCCAGAAGGTTAGAAAATATAACCTTTGAAGAGATGCTTGAAATGGCCAGTTTAGGAACAAAAATCTTACAAATTCGTTCCGTTGAATTTGCAGGAAAATATAATGTTGCACTAAGAGTATTATCATCGTTTAAAGAAGGTAATGGCACACTAATTACCTATGAGGAATCAGAAATGGAAAGAGCTTTAATTTCAGGCATTGCATTTAATCGTGATGAAGCTAAACTTACAATCACAGGTGTTCCTGATTTGCCAGGTGTAGCATCAAAAATCTTATGTCCTGTGGCGGATAAAAATATCGAGATTGATATGATTATTCAAAATATAGCTGATGATAAGACAACAGATTTTACATTTACTGTTCATAGAAACGATTATCAAAAAACTAAAGCAGTTTTAGAAGAGGTTTGTGAAACTTTAGGTGCTAAGCAAGTAACAGGTGATGACAGCATTGTTAAAATATCTATCGTGGGTGTTGGGATGCGTTCTCATGCAGGTATTGCAAGTACCATGTTTAAGACCTTGGCAGATGAAGGAATTAATATTAGAATGATCTCAACTTCCGAAATTAAAATTTCGGTTGTTGTTGATGAAAAGTATTTAGAGCTAGGTGTTCGTGCATTACACAATGCTTTTGGGTTAGATAAAGAAGAAATTTGAAATTATCTTTGTCTTTCTAAAAAAACTAGTTATAATAGAGAGCTTGGTTGGTTGAACTCAAGCATTGTAAGTTAAATGGAAACGTAGGGAGATATTATGCTTATCTTAACTCGACGAGTAGGAGAGACCTTAATGATAGGTGATGATGTAACAGTCACTGTATTAGGGGTTAAGGGTAACCAAGTTCGTATTGGTATTAATGCACCAAAAGAAACATCAGTGCATAGAGAAGAAATATACGAAAGAATTAAAAAAGAACAAGCAGAATCGGCTGGATTGACAGGTTCTGAAGAGTAAAAAAGTTTTAGGAGAGTTGGCCGAGCGGCCGAAGGCGCTCCCCTGCTAAGGGAGTATGGGCTTTAACTCCCATCGAGGGTTCGAATCCCTCACTCTCCGCCATATTTGTTAGCTGGTTTATTTTGATAAATAAGTTGACAATAAAAGCAATAAGATACATAATATAAAAGATCAACACGGCGCCCGTAGCTCAGCTGGATAGAGTACTCGGCTACGAACCGAGCGGTCGGGAGTTCGAATCTCTCCGGGCGCGCCATGTTGATATAATAGATTATTCCCCTGTAGCTCAGTTGGTAGAGCGGGTGACTGTTAATCACTAGGTCGGCGGTTCGAGCCCGTCCGGGGGAGCCAAGTAAAATAAGGGTCTGTAGAGTTTTCTACAGACCCTTTTTTTTTGCCTGAAATATTTCGGGTTATGGTATAAATATGTTTAGTAAGAAATATTAAAACAGTATTCAGAAAATTTGTTTTAATCACTTTTGTTTAAGTATCAAAACTATAAAAAAGCGGTTTAATATGAATAAAGAAAATACATTAACAAAATTTAATGATAGTTTTGAACGTTGTATAAATGATCCTTTCTTTTTAGATCAGTTTTATGAGGTTTTTCTTTCAAGTTCCAAAGAAGTAAGTTTGATGTTTAAAAATACGGATATGGGAACTCAAACGCTGAAAATCAGGGAAACGGAGCAGAGCGGAGTGATGATTTTTAGTCCGCAGTAGGCCACAGGGAAATTTGCCGATTCGACGTGTGCGATAGCACGCGAGAGAAGCAAAAATTTTATCCCGATAAGCCGTCAAGTCAGTGAGGTAAGCTTTAACGGAGCGGCTTTTGTGCGTAGTTGAAGCTGGACGCAGGACGTACTGGGGCACTCTATTAATTCGCCCGAGCGGAATGAGTTTTTTGACATGGATGTCCTAAAAAGATATGTAGCGAGGATGGCGCGCTAGAAGCTATGTTAATGACTTCTTTGGTCTATATGAGTCTTGCTCATAATGATGAATCAGATCTTCTTTCAACTATAGCTGAGAAGCATAATAAAAATAATCTTAAAATAAAGCCTTATTTTTATTCTCTTTGGTTAGATAGTTTGATTAAAGCTGCACAATCAATTGATCCGGCTTTTGATATTCATACTGAAAAACTATGGAGAGAAACTCTGCAGCCTGGAATTGATTTTATGATTAGTCAATATGAGTTGGTTTGATTGAATATTTTTTTGAGGATTTTCTACTTTTCTCTAAAGCAAAATTAATCCTTATTATTGAGTTAAATTCGTATTCATATGTATCATTTAGGTTATTCAAAGACTTAAAACGCTTAATAAATTGCTCATGCATTGCGGTATATATGCGATTCTTGATGTAATAGTCTCCATTTGATAATTATTTAACTTTTTTTCATAATGGTGAGAATGAAAACTTTTTTTGAGTTAATAAAAGAACAATTAGAATTATTATTTTCATCAAAACAAAAGCGTTTGGCGGCAATGGTTGTTTTGATCATTGAATTGATCAGCATAACGCCCTTGTGTGGGGTGTTATTTCAATGTGGTTGTGATTGGCCGTGGCTAGGGCTAGATGCTAATTGTAATTTTCACCAATCAAATATAAAGCAGCAATGCCCTTGGTGTGTATCAATGGTCACGGGGGTTTTATCGACCTCATTGGCCATAGTGGCTGGTCTGTTTTCTTCAAGACTAAGTATTATTCGACTATCAAACCAACAAGGCAACAAAGAAATTTTAACTCGAGTATTAGTAGGAATTAGTGCATTTTTTTTAATGGCTATTATTACGGCTACTTTAGCTGCTTTATGGCAAGGTCATCCGTTGCCAATGGATTTTCTTTTTAAGGATCTTCTGATTAAGTAGTTTGTAGTTTGCTATGCTGGAACAATAGGGAAATAGGGAAAATTGCCAGACAAACAAGCGTCAAAAAGTTAATTTTATCGCTTAGAATGAATCGTACTTTAGGCCGTAAAAAACAATACGATTAGTTAGAAAAATTATCATACCCCTATTTCATTTACAGATGATCTGGATATTTTTATCCCCACTAAGGCTTAATAAACACGAATGAAAAAAATAATAAATTTGTTGCGGATTGCCTTATTTACAAATAAGGTTCGTCTCAGTCAGACAGAGAACGAAAAGTTTCTCGCTCAGCAGGCATTAGCCAGAATTCTAGCTGATACTAAAGGGCTGGCGATGAAAATAGGACAGTTATATGCAGATACAGAGGGCGAAAATACATTTAATCAGCTGACTAAAGGTGTAGAGCCTTTACCTTTAAGGCAAATGTTACCAGTACTGAATGAACAGTTAGGTTTTTCTTCAAAGAAGGTTTTTACAAAGATTGATGAAGCCGTTGCTGCTGCGTCTTTGGGACAAGTGCATTTTGCTGAACTTAAAACAGGTGAAAAAGTAGCGCTTAAAATTCGTTATCCTAATATTACTTTAGCGATTGAGACAGAGTTACGTTTAGCAGGACTACTTCCAGAAATTGGACCTGCAAAACAATGGGGGTTTGATGTTAAATCTTACAAAAGTAACTTAAGAAAGAATATGCTTCGAGAGCTGGATTATTTATCAGAAGCGAATAGGCAAAATGAATTTTCAAAAAGAGTGCAGGTTGATGGGCTTTATACGCCATTAATTTACGTTGATTTATGTCGAGAAGGTGTTCTTGTTCAGTCCAGAGCATTGGGAGTCATGATTGATCAGATTATGAATTGGCCTGAATGTGATAAGAAAATAGTCGGAAAAATACTGTTAACTACTTTGTTTAAAAGTTTATTTATTGCTGGGGAGGTACATGGTGACCCACATGCGGGTAATGTGCTTTATGATTATGACCAAACTGGTTGCCCGAAAGTAAGCCTTCTCGATTATGGCTGTACCATTCCTGTTGCTGAGCATAGACGAATGGCTTTACTTAAATTAATTATTGCCTGCCGATTAAAGTTAGCGATAAACCCATTGGACTGTTTTGTTGCCCTAGGGTTTGATGCAGATAAGTTATCCCATATCAGCGGATCATTACCGCTTTTATGCCAGTCTTTATTTGAACCATTTTTGTTGGAGCACCCGTGTAATTTGGCTAACTGGGAATTAGAAAAAAATATATCTCATTTACTGGGAGAGAAACGCTGGTGGTTTCGATCAGCAGGGCCAGCTGATCTATTATTGTTAATGCGTGCTTTTCAGGGCTTGGTTCAACAGTTAAGGTTTTTACAAGTGAGCCTTGACTGGTGGGAAGTTTTACAACAGGCGGTTGGGGAAAATAATATAAAACAAGCAATGGGGTATAAGATTCCTGTTGTTAAGGTAAAAACACCTGAGCTATCGGCTTGTTTTTCTGAACAGGCAACACAACTAAAAGTTGAAGTTTTTGAAAATGGAAAAAAATGTGTTTCGGTAAGTTTACCTGCTGAAACTGTATTAGAGTTAGAGCAAATTATGCCTAACGATGTTACTGAGTTATTAAGGGATAATGATGAAATTGATCTTGATACAATTGTGAGCAATATTAAGCAATTTGGACTTAATCCGCAAACTTTATTTGAGCTTTCAAATAATGAAAAAAACTATAAGGTCTGGTTAGAATAATGATTAGTAAAAAATCAATACATTTGGCTATTCTATTTGGGTTGGTTATTACAACGATTCCTGCATGTTATCAAAGAGGGAAGAATGAAAGCTTGCAAACTCTTTCTATCGCCACTCAAGAGGAACAATACTTACAGGATATAAAAATCATCTCCGAAATGCCTAGGGTTTCAGGGGAAGCGCATCATAAAAAGATACAACATATGTGCGAAAATCGATTTAAGGAATTAGGCTTTCAAGTAGAACTTCATGACTATGGAACAGGCACTAATGTTATTGGTACTATATTGGGTAAACATAAACCCATGGAGAAAGTTTTTGTATCAGCGCATTACGATACCGTGCCAAATTGCCGGGGTGCTGATGATAATGCCAGTGGTGTTGCAGGTGTTTTTGCAACTGCAAAGATATTAGCAGAGAAACAGCATAATCGTACTTTAGTTGTTGCTTGTTGGGATGAAGAAGAAAAGAAAACTGTTGGGTCGAAAGCTTATATCACTCGTGAAAAGAACAATAATGCAGATATTAAAATAAGTTATGTGTACGAAATGATTGGCTATAAAAGAGATAAACCCAATTTTCAACTACTTCCTAAGGGATTTGAATTTCTTTATCCTCATCAAGTAAAAGCCATTAAAAATAATCAAAATCGTGGTGACTTTATTGCTCTAGTTTATGATGAATATGCAGCTACTTATATATCTAGTATTCAACAAATAGCAAAAAATAATAATCTTCCTATTTTTCAATTTGAGGTGAGTACGAAAATGAAAATATCGCCTGTTGCTAAAGATTTAAGACGTTCAGACCACTCGGTATTTTGGGATGCCGATTATCCTGCAGTAATGATTACAGATACGGCCAATTTTAGAAACCAAAATTATCATTGTTTAAATGGAGATGATAATGCAGGCAGTATAAATGTTGATTTTGCACTGAAAACAGTCAATACGATCACATCAATAATTGAAGAGAGTTTAAAATAATAGGGTTGAGATAGATAAATGAAATATGATTATATTGAGGTTTTAAATCAGGTAAAACAGGGTGAATGGGATACAGCGCATCAGTTAGTTCAACAGCATTCAGATAAAACCTCATGTTTAATACATGCTTATTTACATAGGGTGGAAGGCGATTTTTCTAATGCAAATTATTGGTATACGCGTGCTGAAACAATAATGCTAGAGAATACGCTGGAAGAAGAGTTAAACAGGCTTTATCAGCTTGCTAATATCGACAGCGATTGAAAGTGTTAAAAATGAATTCAGTTATTAAGCCATTCCAAAGCTCTTTTATCGGCGCCAGAAGGTAATGAAGAAGATAAGGCATTTATCCAGACATTAATATCATTCCATAATACAGAAGCTTGAAGGTCACGTAATAACATATGGTAACCATTTTCATAAAAAGCAATAAGTTGACTGTTTGATTTGGTTGCTGTCAGTGTTTTTAAAAATTGATAGGTGGGCTCTTTAGGAATGATTTCATCTTTTTCGCCATAAAGAAGCAACGTATTTGTAGAAATAAGGTCTGCACTGGCAAAAGCATGATCCATTAAATCAGTTAATCCATTAATTGTTTCAACACGGGTTTCTTTTATAATAAGAGGGTCTTTACCTAAAGCAATTAACATATCAATATTGTCAGAAGGTTTAATGCCTAAATTACTCCCTGTTAAAGTCATCCAGGGAACGGTATGAGATAAAGTCCATAATAATGCATTTTGATACCACGGCATGGTTTCTCTTGACCATACTGCAGGCGCGACTAAAATAATACCCTCAACCGCTAATGGGGTAGACTGAGTAACCGTTGAAATAACAATAGCCCCTCCCATGCTTTCACCGAGTAAAAAAATAGGGACTGTTGGGTGCTTATTTTTGACTAACTGGATAAAACTGCTTAAATCAGAGCTATATGCATCAATACCTGCCCATAGGCCTCGTGTCGCTGTTTCCCCAAAACCGCGTTGATCATAGGCATAAGAGAGTGTTTGATGCTGGCTAAAATAACTGCCAGCTTGCTGGAAAAAATTGCTGTAATCATTAAAACCATGAATGGCAATAATAATAGATTTAACGTTATCTTCAGCGGGTTGCCACGATTTTAAGGGTAATTTTGATCCATCGGGAGTTACAAATTCATTCGATAATAATAAACCTAGGGAAACGGTTACGCCTGCTGGATGAATATTGGGTGTACAGGCTGTTATTAGCTGAATGATTAGAACAAGTAAAAGGCTATTTGTTTTTTTTAATAAAAGGACTTTCATTTCGTTTATTGTAATCCATTAATTAATCTATTTTATACTCAAATGCCAATAAATGAATCAGCGCTATTTAGTTGTGAATGGTTAAAACAAAATCTTGATGCTAAGAATCAGGTTATTTTGGATGCTACATTCTTTTTACCCAGACAACAGCGTTGTGCCGAAGAGGAATATCAACAACAGCATATTCCCAATGCCCAGTTTTTTGATATTGATACGGTGGCAGATTTATCGCACTCATTATCACATATGCTACCAAAGCCAGATAGTTTTGCAGCGGCAGTAGAGAAAATGGGGATTGCTAACGATACACAGGTAGTCATTTACGATAATAATCATTTCTTTGCTGCCGCTCGTGTTTGGTGGATGTTTCGGGTATTTGGGCATAAACAGGTTTATATTATTGATGGGGGAATAGCACGCTGGAAACAGTTAAATTTCCCTGTAAGTTCTGAACAGCCGAATCCTCTCTCTTTTCAAAAGAGCCAACAAAATTTTGTGGTTCAATATCGCCCAGAACTGGTTTTTAATTTAAAGAAAATGATTTGGGCACAACAAAATCAATCAGCACAAATCATTGATGCACGTTCTGCTGATAGTTTTTTAGGTCAACGAAAGCTTGTTGACAGCTCACTTCAGTCGGGCCATATTCCAGGTAGTAGCAATATTCCTTATGTCAGCTTAACGGATAGTTCAACTCAAATGTTATTGGGAAATATAAGATTACGAACATTATTTGAACAGGCGAATATTAATCTATCAAACGCTATTGTCACCACATGTGGGTCTGGTGTTTCAGCTGCTGTTTTGTCTCTTGCTTTATATCAATTGGGGTTTAAGAACATACCCCTTTATGACGGCTCTTGGACTGAATGGGGGCGGCAACCTGATACGGCTAAACAAACTCATGAATGAAAAACTAGTAAGCGATTATTGGCGGGCATTTCAAAATCATCACTAAGTAATAGCCCCGCTTTATTAGCCAAACTTTCAATCATTTCAAAATCACGAATGCCACTTTCAGGATCACGAACTTTTAACCAATGATTAAATTGTTCATTACTCGGACTAGTATAGTGCCCGTTATAATTAAAGGGCCCATAAATACAAACGCTTGCATTGTCCGTTAAAAACTTTTCTAAACGATTAAAAAGTGATTCAACTTCATGAAGATGCATAATATGTAATGTATTGGCTGTAAATAAAGCTTCGATATGCTGAGAGGGCCATTCTTGATCCGTGACATTAAGTGCTAGACTTGTCGGTAAATTCGGCAATTCAGCTTCTGTTATCCAACTATCAATACCAATTAGATTTTCTGCTCTATCGGTTGTTTGCCAAATAATGTGAGGTAAGTTTTTAGCAAAATGACAGGCATGTTGCCCTGTACCACTACCAATTTCCCATACCGTTTTTTGCGCATGAAAAATAGATTCAATTCGCTGTAAAATAGGCTGTTTATTATTCTCGCAAGATTGTGAAAAAGGTTTGTTCATGATGATTAAGCATATCAAAAGTATGACGGAAGTTAATGCTAACTGTTGGAACAGGCTAATACAATCTAAAGATCCTTTTGTTCGTCATGAATTTTTATTGGCTTTGGAACAAAGTGAATCTGTTTGTGAGCAAACAGGCTGGTTACCTCATCATCTACTGGTGTTTCAGAAAGAAGAATTGATTGCAGTCATGCCCCTCTATTTAAAAATACATTCGCGGGGGGAATATGTTTTTGATCAGCAGTGGGCGGATGCGTATTCTCAATCAGGTATGGAATATTATCCGAAATGGGTTAATGCTATTCCTTTTACACCTTGTCAAGGGCAGCGACTATTAATTAAACAAGGCATTGATGAGCAAAAAATCATTCAATCTTGTATTAACTATATTACCGAACTTTCAGAAAAAAATAATATTTCAAGTTTACATGTTTTATTCCCCAACGAGCAACAGGTTGGCTTACTCAAACAGCAATTGATGCTAAGGGAAGGGGTCCAGTTTCATTGGTTTAACAAAGGGTATATTGATTTTAATGACTACCTACAAAGCTTTACCTCAAGGCAACGCAAAAAAATCAATAAAGAACGACGCAATGTAAAAGACTTGGGTATTCAATTTCAAAGGCTTGAGGGGAGAAATATTTCAGACCAGCAGTGGCAAGTGTTCTTTATGTTTTATGAAATGACCTATCAAAAAAGAGGCCAGAAGGCTTATTTAGATAGTAATTTTTTTAAGCAACTTGCCCAAACTATGTCGGAACAGATAATGATAGTTTTTGCGATTAAAGAAAAATCATATGTGGGGGCGGCGTTAAGTTTTGTAGGGGAAGAAACTTTGTATGGCCGATACTGGGGCTGTTACCAAGAGTTTAATAATCTACATTTTGAAACCTGTTATTACCAAGGCTTGGAATATTGTTTTGAACAGAAATTAAAGCGGTTTGACTCAGGGGCGCAAGGGGAGCATAAAATTGCTAGAGGTTTTGAACCTATCACCACATATTCCGCACACTGGATTCTAAACACCAACTTTTCAAAATTGATTAATGATTTTTTAAGGCGTGAAAAAGAATTAATTCAGCAATACAAACAAGACTGTTTTCAACAATTACCTTTTAAACAAAACCTAAAAAAATAGAGAATTAACTATTATTCTAAATTGGTCTATACATAGTTTAATGGTTAGAGCTATTTAGCCTATAGATTATAAAAATTTCTTTCTCAGACTTTAAAATATGCAAGATATTATTTGGATTATTATTGCTTCTGCATTTGTTTTACTTATGCAAGCTGGTTTTACTTGTTTAGAAACAGGTATGGTGAGAAGCAAGAATAGTATTAATGTTGCTATAAAAAATTTAATGGATTTATGTTTAAGTAGTGCCATTTTTTGGGCGATAGGTTATGGCATTATGTTTGGCTCCTCAATTAATGGTATGTTGGGAAGTGATAATTTTTTCTTTGATGGAAAAGCCTCACCAAAAACACTCGCTTTTTTTGTTTTTCAGATGATGTTTTGTGGCACAGCCATTACTATTATTTCTGGTGCCGTTGCAGAACGCATGAGTTTTAGTGGGTATATGTTAGTTTCAGCACTCACTTCGATTGTTATTTATCCCGTTATTGGGCATTGGGCTTGGGCAGGCGTATTAGAAGGTAAGTTAACAGGCTGGCTTGGTCAGGCTGGGTTTATTGATTTAGCTGGTTCAACGGTCGTACATTCTGTGGGTGGCTGGGTCGCCTTGGCCGCCGTTATTGTGATTGGCTCACGAACAGGACGGTTCGAAAGTGGTGAACGAAAAATACAAGGTAGTAATCTAACTTTTTCTGTTTTAGGTGTTGTTTTACTTTGGTTTGGCTGGTTCGGTTTTAATGCAGGAAGTACCTTAGCTGTCAGTGACAATATTCCTCTTATTGTGGTTAATACCTGTTTGGCAGCTGCCTTTGGCGGCTTAAGTGCAATCGTCGTTCAATACAGGTTTTCTCATACAGTTGATGTTTTATTTGCAATTAATGGTGTATTAGGTGGCTTGGTTGCTGTGACCGCAGGATGTCATTTAATCTCACCACCTGCTGCGGTTGGGATAGCTGTGGTTGCAGGTGTTATTGTAGTATTGGGAGAACAATTACTAGTAAAATTTCAAATTGACGATGCCATTAATGTTATTCCAGTCCATTTATTTTGTGGTGTTTGGGGAACATTTGCCCTCGTATTTTTTTCTGATGTAGAAAGCTGGAAAACAGGACTAGATTTTTTTCAGCAGTTATCCATTCAACTTATAGGTATTGTTGTTGTTGGATTATATTCATTTTTTATGAGTTATTTTTGCTTAAGATTAATTAATACTTATTATCCATTAAGAGTGAGCTTGGAAGATGAATTGATGGGGTTAAATGTATCTGAACATGGAGCAACGACAGAAACTTTTGAGCTGTTTAATGAAATGTCCAACCACAGCCAAAAAGGTGATTTTTCTAAACAAGTGTATGTTGAACCCTTCACAGAAGCAGGACAAATTGCAACACAATATAATCAAGTACTTTCCCGTGTTAACGAAGAAATTTCCCAAAGAGAAGAGGCTATTGATTCCTTTAAAACCAGTGAATCGAGAAGAGATGCTATTTTATCCACTTCACTAGACTGTATCATTAGTATTGATACACAAGGTATTATCCAAGAGTTTAATCCAGCGGCAGAAAAATGTTTTGGTTATAGCCAGCAACGTGTTAAAGGACGAAATTTTATTGATTATTTTGTACCTGAAAAGAAAAAAGAAGATTTTAAAAATAATTTAGATAAAAACTTTTCTGTTGATAGTCGTTTATCACTTGATAGACATAACAAAATCACTTTATTAAGAATGCATGGTGTTGAATTTAGTTCTGAACTGAGTATCACCAAAGTACTTATAAATAATAGACAGATAAAAGAATTTAATTTTCATATTAGGGATATTACCCAACAAATCAAAATTCAAAAAAAAATGTCAAAGTTGGCCTATCATGACTCGCTAACTGATTTATTTAATCGCAGCTATTTTGTTAGAAGGTTACAGCAGGAAATTGACTACTCTAATCGACATAAAACAAGGTTGACTTTAATGTTTTTAGACTTGGATCAGTTTAAGAGTATTAATGATAATTTAGGTCATAAAGCAGGGGATGCTGTTTTACAAGAGGTAGCTAAACGCTTGAATGGTGTAATAAGAGAAGGGGATATTATTTGTCGCTGGGGTGGTGATGAATTTATTATGCTTTTCCCTGGCTTATCTAAACAATCAAGCATCTCTCAAAAAGCCGAAGATATTTTATCAAATATTAGTGCATCTTATAACTATCAAGGAACGGAACTGGCCATTCGTACCAGTATTGGCATTACACAAAGTTCAGGTAATAGTACTCAACAAGTTCAGTTAGTACAGCAAGCTGATATGGCTTTGTATGCTGCAAAAAGGGAAGGCCGCAATACCTTTTGTTTCTTTTTGCCAGAAATGGAAGAAAAGGCAAATAAAAAATTCTTTTATGAAGCTGAATTACGTTTAGCACTTGAGCAAGAACAGTTTTTTATGGTTTACCAACCGAAGGTAACTTGCCAAGATAATAGTATTCAAAGTATGGAGGCCTTGTTACGTTGGGAGCACCCTAAAGAAGGTTTAATTTCCCCCGCTATTTTTATTCCGATTCTTGAAGAATCAACTTTAATGGAAGATGTCACTCAGTGGGTATTAGCATCAGTATGTAAACAAATTGAAAAGTGGAAACAGCAAAATATTTGCAACTTTTATGTAGCGGTTAATATTTCTGGACGTGATTTCTTAGTTAATGATTTTGATCAACATGTTGATCAAATACTACAGCAGTACCAGGTTGAAGGGCAATATTTAGAATTTGAAATGACAGAAACAGTGCTCGCTGATAATACAGAGCAGTGTATAAAAGTGATGCAAAAAATAAAAAAATTGGGTATACGATTTGCCATTGATGATTTTGGAACAGGATATTCCTCTATGAGTTACTTGAAAAAATTTCCTATTGATACCTTAAAAATTGATAAAGCTTTTATAGACTATTGTGATACCAATAAAGAAGATGCTGCTATTTGTATTGCAATAATTTCTCTTGCTAAAAGTCTTCATTTAAAGTTGGTTGCAGAAGGCGTGGAAACAGAGTCTCAATTACATTTCTTAAAAGAAATGAAATGTGATTTATACCAGGGTTATTTATTTAGTCGGCCCTTGCCTGCATTGGAAATCTCTTCACTTCTGAGAGAGTCTTCAATTAATACTATATGAAGGATGTTCAAGGGATATAATAATGCAAACTGTTAGATTAAGAAATATATAGTGTCGAAAATGAGTATAAAAACTAAAGAGGAACTTTTAGACGAGAATCAGGCATTACGTGCGTCTGTTAAACAACTGAATAACATTATTAGCAAGCAGGAGTTTACTACAAATCTAATACAGCATGCAGAGGAGAATAATCGTGAATGGTTAGAGCATTCCCCTGTTTGTACAAAAATATTATCAGCAGACTTAAACTTAAACTATATGAGTGCTGCGGGGGTTAATGCTCTTAGAATTGATGATATTACCCCCTATTATGGAAAGCCTTACCCTTTTAGTTTTTTCCCCGACTCATTTAAAGACGAAATGTTAAACAGCTTACATCGAGTTAAAGAGGGGGGGGGGGGAAGTTGTTACTCAAGAGGCTGCCGTGGTTGATATTGATGGAGGAGAATTATGGTTTCATTCAACGCTTGTGCCTATTTATGATGATAATGATCAGCTAGATTACATCATTGCCGTATCTATTGATGTGACAGACCGAAAGCAAGCAGAAAATGACTTGGTTCAACTTAATAGTTATCTTGAAACAGAAGTGGCTGATAGAACGCTTGAATTAGAAAAAACTAATAAAAAGTTAAAGTCATTGAGTGAAACAGATCCCTTAACTAAAATAGCTAATCGTCGCGCGTATACACAGAGATTGAGCATAGAAATCCCCTATGCAAGGCGTGCAGAAACTCCCCTTTCTCTATTAATGATTGATATAGATCATTTTAAGCAATATAACGATCATTATGGGCACAATGCCGGTGATCTAGCACTTACGCGAGTAGCTGAAATAATACAAAATACTTTACCCAGAGCAACAGATATGGCAGTTAGATTTGGGGGCGAAGAGTTTGTAGCCTTGCTTCCCTCTACATATGCAGCGGGTGCTGTAGAGGTTGCTGAAAAAATTAGATGTAATATTCAAACTGCAGGTATAGAACATTTGTACTCAGGTATTGATAAAGCATTAACTGTCAGTATTGGTGTTTCAACAGTTACAAATGAAGACATTATTGATGATGAAATACTTAGGCGAGCTGATGAAGCTTTGTATATAGCTAAGAATAACGGCCGAAATCGAATAAAACAGTTTTAGTCATAAAAGGCTATGAACCCTACACCATTTATTCTTTGTCTAGGGTAGATTTGAGATTACTTCAATCTCTCTATTTAATTCTTAAACAATAAAGTTGTGTCGATACCTATGCCTTTGAGGAGGGAAGATTGGGGTGAAATAGAATACCAGAATTCCTTGGAACGATTAATGCTAGTCAATATCTTCTGCTTTAAGCAGTTCAGAGATAAATTCAATATAAGGCGCCATTTGCGGTATATTTGGAATTTTCCATGTTTTATTTATAATACGGGAAAATATATTGTCTAACCAGAGTCGGTTTGAATTGGCTTGTTCTATAATAAATTTGTATGTGCCTTGGTCAGGAATAATAGCAAATCCATCAATTGTAATGTCTATCGTTTCAGATTCTCCAGCTAGTTGAACTTGTATATATGCGGTGCGCGCTTCAAGATCAAAACTTAAGCTATTAAGTTCTGCAATATCTTTAAGGACAATGTTGGCAACCCATGAAATCAATTTTCTGGGGGTCCATTTTATAACTAATTTAGTTAGATTTATCGCTATGCTCATTCTTTAATTCTCATACGTTAGTGGAATACTATTATTTCTGAAACTCTTTTGAAGTATTGTATTTAGCTAATACTTTGTTGTTGCTTGTACTTTTTCTGTGCGTACAAATACATTGTAAAAAGTCGACTGTCTATAGACTATAATACTCCAATCTATATCAATTAACGGATCTTATAAAATTACAAATGAGTAATGAAGTCATAAATCAAACACCGTCCATAGAAAGAGCCAAAGAATTAGAGCAACAAGCAAAAGAGGGGCTTAATCAGATGACGTTAGGGCAGAATAAAGTCATTAATGCTTGTCATAAAATGCGAGATACCAAAGCATATACAGCGCTTGGTTTTGACACTTATTATGCTTGGGGGGAAAGCTCTCTTAACCTAAAAAAATCCAGACTTAATGAATTAGCTGTCGCGGGTGAAGTCCAACAAGAGCTATTGATTGGTGTGGAAAAGCAAGCTAAGCCTGTTGAAACAGTTGCTGTTCTGGAGAAGGATGATAGTGTTGAAAATGAAGTAGCAAATATACATGATAATTCTGATCATGAAGCTATCATCACAGATAGATCAACTGTGACGGTTTCTGATTTATCAGACATAAGTACGCCTCAGTTAGTTGCTTTAGCCAAAGCACCAAAAGGAGAGCGCTTAGCAATACTCGATGGTGTTGTTGATGAAGCAAAACAAGAAGATAAACCGATTACGACCCTTATTATTAAAGAGGCAGTAAAAGCCTCAGCTGAATCTACTCAATCGATTGAACTCACCGAAAATGAGAAGACGCAAGCAATAAAAAAACAGCATAAATCTGCGATGGGAAAAGTAAGTATATTAACTGGGGTATTGAATGGGCTTGATACAGCTAAAGTTGATAGTGAAGAGACAGAAAATTGGAAGCTATATTTAGATGAAGTTAAATTATCAATCTCAACACTCGAAAAACAGCTAGGGTATGAATAATTAAGATACTCTATTTTGGCAACTCTTTAGCGCGTTGAATCCATGAATCACCGATGACAGAAGTCCATTTAGAGTTTAATTCAAAATAAGCCAGAGCCGCTGTTGGCATAAGGTTTCCATTGCTAGCAGCGGGTATGTGAGAATCTAATTGATCCACAAAATAGTCAAGACTGGGGTTGTGGCCCACCAATAAAAGGCACTGTGCTGAATCTGGAACCTGTGATAAAACCTGACGTAAATCAGACACGCTTGCTTCGTATATTGATTTATCCGTTTGAATTGAGTTGGTAGAGAGTCCCATTGCTTTACAGACTATTTCAGCTGTTGATAAGGCGCGAGTGGCAGGCGAGCTTATAATTAAATCAGGAATAAGTTTTTTTTCGCTTAACCATTGCCCCATTTGTAATGCGTTTCGATTACCACGTTTATTTAATGGACGATAGAAATCTGTTGTGTCGGTATTCCAATCAGATTTTCCGTGTCTAAGCAGGAGCAGTTGTTTATGCATTGTCTTCATCATTTAAAATACGTTCTACTAATTTAACCCAATAACTGGCGCCGATCGTTAAAATATTATCATTAAAATCATAATGCGGGTTATGCAATAAACAATCACCATCAGATGAACCATTTCCTAGCCAAACATAGCAGCCAGGTTTTTCTTGTAACATAAAAGAAAAATCTTCAGACCCCATGCTAGGGACAGGGTGTAAATTAACATGATCAATACCGACTAATTCTTGCGCAACAGAAATAGCTATCTCTGTTTCTGTTTTAGAATTAGAAGTCACAGGGTAGCCAGCATTTTCAGGGTTAATGGTAATCTGAGATGTAAGATCAAAGCCTTCTGCGATTGATTCAGTAATTTGAATCAATTTAGATTTGATTAGCTCTTGTACATCAGGGTTAAAACAACGGTAGGTTCCTCTTAAAACCACAGAATCGGGGATGGCATTCCAAGTATTTCCACCATGGACCTGAGTGATGCTCAATACTGCCGAATCAGCAGGGTTAACATGACGACTAACAATAGACTGTAAAGCGGTAATAATTTGGGCTGCCGCAAGCAATACATCATCACCTAAATGAGGCATAGCTGCATGTGTGGCCTTCCCTGATAGAGTCACTTCAAAACAATCAAAGGATGCCATCATTGCACCTGATTTAATGGCAAAATGGCCTTGTGGAATATCAGGGAAATTATGTAAGCCAAAAACACAGTCTGCTGGAAATAGATCAAATAAACCATCATCAATCATTTGTTTTGCACCTGCACGGCCTTCTTCAGCAGGTTGAAATATAAAATAAACAGTGCCATTAAAATCAGCATGCTTTGCTAAATATTTAGCCGCCCCTAACAACATGGCAGAATGT
>Ga0209826_1001341_pt1 | contig 17174 bp, 15 predicted proteins | sample GOMGulsemesocosm_5_FD_184637 | JGI IMG/M metagenome (GOLD analysis project Ga0209826, IMG submission 184637) | Methane-oxidizing microbial communities from mesocosms in the Gulf of Mexico - GOM15C Gulf of Mexico (SPAdes) (version 2) | ecosystem: Environmental > Aquatic > Marine > Cold seeps... | reverse complement strand
CATAAGCAGGTTCATCATGGTGATTAGCAAACCGGCAACCGCGTCGCCTTTTACAAATTTTGAGGCCCCATCGAGAGACCCGTAAAACGTGGTTTCCTGTTGCTCCCGCTCGCGCCGTTCCTTGGCCATGGCGTGGTCGATGGCTCCAGATGACAAGTCCGCATCAATCGCCATCTGCTTACCTGGCATCGCATCCAAAGCAAAACGGGCACCAACTTCGGCCATCCGCGTGGCGCCCTTGTTGATGACCATGAAGTTGACAATCAACAGCACGCCAAACACCACCAGCCCCAGGAACACGCTGCCACCCATGACAAATTGCGCGAAACCTTCAATCACGTTACCGGCCGCATCGGTGCCCGTGTGACCCTGTCCGATGATCAGCTTGGTCGAGGACACGTTCAGTGACAGACGAAGCATAAGCGAAGCCAGCAAAACTGTTGGGAAGGCCGAAAAATCCAGAGGGCGTTCAATGAACAGGGTGATGGTGAAAATCAGGATCGCCAAGCCAAAAGAGGCGGCCAGCCCTACGTCGAGGACCCAAGACGGCACTGGCAGGATCATCATCACAATGATCGCCATCAGGGCAAGCGCCAATAGTATGGTTGGGCTGAACAGCTCTTTTATTGTTAAGTTAGGCACAGGTGTGAGCTCTCATTCAATTATGATCAGGGCACGGGGGGACGCAAGAGATCCTGCCATGGGCACTAGCGAGCCCATGGAAACAGAACCTTGCGCAATCAGTGGTGCAGGTGTGTGAAGACTTGCCAAAGGCATTGGACCGGTAGAGGTCCGGCGAATGCGGGTGCGACTTGGCAATGCCGCGACAGCGGTAGCGGGAGACAAATCAGCACGGATGCGGTCGAACCGGGCGATATATCGGTTGGCATAAGTTGGAGTTCGTGAATGATAAGCCCCGGCTGCTTTGGACCAATCGCCCATTTCAGCATAGAGTTTTTTCAGAAACTGGGCGGCATATTGCGCGTTGGCAACCGGATCAAACATTTGATCAATCGAATCAAAAGCTGCGCCATGCCATTTGAAATTTATCTGGAAACAGCCAACGTCAAAGCTGCGAGCGCCACGTTTGAAATGAGAAAAGACGTAAGCGCGGGCTTCATCTTCGGTCTGAAACCACTTTCCAGCGCCCTCCATATTTACAGTCCATGGCCAAGGTTGAAGCCCCTGCTTGCCACCGCGACCGGTTTCTGTGCGGGCTATCGTGCGCAGAACATCCAATGGCACCCCGTGATCGCGTGCCGCACGCCGCGCGGCCAAGTCACACAGTGCCGCCACTTGTTGCGTAGAAGCTTGGGCACTGCCCATAGGGAGCACACCAAATAACAGCGTCAGACACACCAATACAGAAGCGATTCCCCTGCTCCGAGGAATCGCGTCCTGCAATTCGCATTTTCTGCGATACAATTCTTTGTTTTTATTCGGCATTCTGCCTATTCCAACTCAGGGTTTACCCGTACCTCAAGGTAGGCCCAGAGGATTGACAAAGCGTTATCGAAATAAGTAAAAGACCGCCTTGTTTGGGCGGTCTTTGTTTGTGGAAGTGACACGTCTTGAGCCCGTTACGGGCAACCTAAACGCGTTAATCTGCATCTTCCGGATCATGGCTGACGCCCCTCAGCAAAGCCTCGATACTGTCACGGGTTCCAACGCTGCTTTCAACCAAGGCTCGCGCGTGGGCCAAGGGTGTCATTTCATCAGGATCTTGCGATCTCACATCCAGTTCTGCTGTGACTTCTGCGACTTGGCTGAATTGCCCGTCCTCACTGGGAGCGATGGCTTCCAGGTTTTCCGAATGCCAGAACCCGCGTGCTGCGGCATCAGTTTCCTCTTCGGCCAGTAAATATTCACCGGCACGGCCAAATTCTCCGTTGCGCCACAGGGCTTGGGCCCTAAGCCTATTGGACTCGGGACTATCCAACCCCATCAATTCTACCAGTGCTCGATGTGGCAGGTCCAAGCCCAAAGCGGCCTCGGCCATCATCAACCGGCGTGTTTCATCCGCCGGCTCAAGCGCAAGCTTCATCAGCATTGATTGGGCTTGCTGCGCAAATCCCAGGTCCAGTAACCGCCGCGTCATCATTTCAGCCACTGGTGCGGCTTCTTTGGACGTTGCCTGCTCAGTAAAGATAAGCGCGTATTGCAAGAAGGTCACGTCATCTGCACGCTCGGTCAACAGGGTCATAACCGGTTCAATGGCCACCGAACGAGCGATTGGCCCATCATGTTCCGTCAAATCTGTCAGTGCATCAAATGCTTGTGAAAAATGCCCGATCAAAGACAGCGCCGTGACCTCGGCCAGCCGCAGATCGGCACCCAATTCACTATCCCGAATCTCTAACTCGTAAGATGCGACCAGCTCCGGCAAGTCAGGAGACAGCGCCTTCCGCTCCTTATAGCTTAACGCAATCAGATCAATCAGCGCCCGGGGTGCGTTTTCAGTACGTTCGACCAATTCTTCTGTCAGCTCTTTGGCCACAGTTTCGGTATCACCAGTCATGTCAGCGATAGCCGCCTGCGCCAAATTGAGAGCTGGCACCTGCTCAACTCCGGTCCGGTCAACCGACCGCAACGCCGCCGAGGCCATATGTTGATCACCAGAGCCTGCAAAAAGGGTGCTGATCGCGGGGCCAAGATGGACTCGCAAATGCACCGGCATTCGCGACAGTGTTTGCTGGATCGCCTCAGCATTTGCATTGCTCTTAAGCTCACCATCAGCAAGGGCTGCCCAAAAGGCAGCGTCACCATCACAGGCCTGCTGACCAGCAAAGGGATGGGTGATTGGCAAATGTTCTCCGTCCATGAGCATCGCCATTGCAGCCAGAGTGTCCGTGTGGGTAGCCTCTGGAGGCAACATGTCGAGCATCGTGCGGGCTTCGGCCCCAAATCCAAAGTAGAGATAGGTTTTGGCCAATGACAAAACTGTATTCAGATCTATGTGATCGAATTCTTTGAAAAGTGTCGATCGAAGAGGGCCGACCTGGTCCGCAAAAGATGTTTCCTCACCCCAATCATAAACCGCCAAGTCCCTCGTTCGAATACAATGGGTTTGCAGCGTCGAGTTCTGGTTGTGCTGCGGCATGAGCCCCATATCCCGGTCAACCGCAGTGGTGACCGCAAGATGATCCAGCGGGTTCATCGGTCGATCCTGAGTGCCCAGCGGCGCAACCATGGATGGCGCTCCGTCTCCATTGACCTCGGTCACGACCAAATCCAACAATCCTTGATTGGTGGCTCGGCCAATTTGTTGCAACAAGCGATGCTCTGATGCGTTAACCGTCGCGGCGCGTGCCGTTTCATCCAGGTCCAACAACAGATTGACCGAGGGCAATGTTGCCTCATGCTGCTCTGTCTTTGCTTCCTGCTGAAGCGCGGCAACAGGCCCAGGCAAAGTAACCGGGGATTGCATTTCAGGCTTGGGTTCATTGACAATTGGTGTCGACAGCGATTGTAGGCTGCGCCCATCCGACACCACACGGCCAGCTAGGGCAGCTGCCAAATTGAGTTCCATTCGAGTGGCCTGAACATGGCTTGGCGAAAGGTTGAACCGATAACCGGCTGCCCCTGTCAGCGTTCCGAGCGGCAAAACCCCAGTAGTTGAGGAGTAAGACTGATCAGCCTGGCCATCCCGGATATCGATAACCAAGTAACCATCTTTTTGAACATAAGATTTTATTTCACAGTCACATCCAAGTTGGATCCGAAGCGGCGCCCCTGCCGCCGTCTGACGAAGTGATTGCAACCGCGTACGCGGAATGCGGCTGAATACCTGAGTGGTGTCGAAAACTGCCGCAGGGCTATCGATTTTTAATGTCGCAGTCTTTCCTGACTGTTTTAGAGACCAGTTCGCATTGTCCGGCAAACGCATAACCAGACGAGAAAACCCGTCATGTTCGCCCGAACGGGCGACAATGGTCTCGGCCTGGGCCGGAATGGCCACCATCATGGTGACCACAAATGCAACTGCCTGACGGATCATGCGGCTTCCTGTTTCACAGTTTTCAGGGCTTCTTCCAATTCAGAGAAGCCTGGGCGAATGTGCGACGGCGTATTCTGACGTCCCACTTCGATACAGATTGCAGCAGCGTGATTGTGCAGGTTGGCCACCAGAACTTCACGGATCAAATGATAGAAGTGCCCATCTTCTTCGGTCACCGACTTTACTTTGGCGGCAAATGGGCCAACCAGACCATAGGCCAAAAACACCCCTAAGAAGGTACCAACAAGCGCGCCGCCAATCATTTTACCTAAAATCTCGGGAGGCTGATCGATTGACGCCATCGTTTTGATAATACCAAGCACAGCTGCAACAATACCCAGAGCTGGCAGACCATCAGCAAGAGTTTGCAATGCGTGACTGGAATGCAGGGCGTGGTGGTGGTTCGCTTCGATTCGCTTTTCCAAAACTTCTTCAACCTGATGCGGATCGTCATAGTTCATCGACGCCGAACGCATCGTGTCACAAATCAAGTTCACAGCTTCTTTGTCAGCTAGGATCCTGGGGTATTTCCCAAATACTGACGAATTTTCCGGGTCTTCGATGTGTTGCTCCACCTCAACCGGATTAGCACGAGCGATCCGAATCAACCCGAACAGCAGACAAAGCAGATCCCGATAATCTTCAGCTTGCCACTTGGGGCCTTTAAACACCTTCCCCAGATCTTTCACGGTGTGCTTGATACCGGCCATATCATTGCTGATCATAAATGAACCAACTCCGGCCCCGCCGATCATCATCATCTCAAATGGCGCGGCCTTTAGAATGATTCCCATCTTGCCGCCGGCGGCCAAGTAACCGCCGAAGACCATGACAAAGATCACAACAATACCAACAATTCCGATCATAGGTAGTCTCCGAATTTCGTTATTTTCTAGAAGTTTAGGTGAGTCTTCTTAAAACTTCCTAAGCTTCGGAGCGAAAATTACTCTTTTGGTACCGAGCCATTGCGACCAGCAAGAACAACACTGATTGTATAAGCGGCCTGAGGACTGAGGCCGGCCATGATTCCAGCGGCGGCTTCAGACTTCATCCGAGCCAGAAAACCCGCCGCAAAACCTGGGTCCATTTCCTCGAACAACAGCGCCGAATCTTTTGGCTTCATCTGTTCATAAACTGCTGTCAGACGAGTCAAATCGGCTTCTGTTGCTCCATCCGCTAAGGACAGAGTCGCTTCCAGTTTGACCTCAGCAGCCTCAAGAGCAGCCAGTTTCTGAGTGATTGCCTGATCGGCAAGCTCCATCGCTTTCATCCGATCTTCGATCTCGGCCTCGCGGGCAGCCAGAACCGCTTCGCGCTGCTGAAACGCCGCAAGCATATGTTGCAACTCAGCTGACGACGGCACTGCTTCCTGATGCATCGCAGTTTCGTTCTTGGGCGCGTCTGCGTCAGGAAGATTGGCCACTTCGCGCGCAATTGCCGGTCCTGCTTCAAAACCCAAGCGCAATATAGCCGAGCCGATCAGCAACACGGACAACATGAACAGCGTTCCGACGCGTGTCCGTCGCGAACCTTTGCTTTTAGATGCTTTACTCATCAGGCAACCCGGCTTTGGTTTCGGTTATGGCGAACAAACATCAGACCCGAAGACGGCTTTTCAGGCTCACCAAACGATTCGTTATCTGATTTGGGGTCTGCCTTGAGCGCCGCAGCCAAGGCGTCACTTTCCTCGTTGATATCAGCGCTGCCTGCTACAACTCCAGCGGGCAAGTCATGCATCGAAGCCATCATCAGTTCCAACCGTTGGGCCACTGTTTCAGCGCGACCTGTCAGATCATCCAGCGCCTTGCCGGAGCTATCCGACACAGCACGCGCCGCCACCAATGATTTATTGAGATCATCAACCTGGGCAGACAACACAGCCACCGCTCCTCCGACACCCTTTTCGAGGTCGTTAAAACGATTCAGCCGACGTGCCAGCACAAAACAATAAAATCCAGCCCCAAGGGCCCCTGCCACAAGCAGGATATCTGCAATCATTTCCATCCTGTCCTCCTAGTTTAATACAAAATCCATGATCAGAAGATCTCGAACACGCCCCTGTCCAGTGGCAATGTTGATCCGCCGCAGCATCTGCGCCCGCAGTTTTGGCAGCGCCATCGGGTCGGTAAGATCTCCAACCTCCAAAGCCCTGAGATAGCTATTCAAAACGTCGACAACGCGTGGCAAAATTCTTTCGACTTCTGCTTGGTGGGCCACGTCGACTTCAAGCTGCGCGCGGAATCGCAAGTGTTTCAGGCCGCCCGCCTTGCGCAGCGTGATCACCAGAGGATCCATTTCGATAAATGCCAGGTTGGCAATATCTTCCGCCGATTCTCCATTATCCACAGCTGACGGCCCTGCATCTGCCACATGCTCCATCTCTGGAATCGCGGTTTTCCCAAAGGGTAGCAGGCCGGATTGAACGGCGTAGAATCCACCGCCACCGCCAGAAATTGCTAACACTACCCCTATGATAAGAGGCATCTTGCTCGGCTTCGCCGGCGTATCTTCTACGTTCGCTACAGCGTCTGTCATGGCTATCCCTAAAACGTCGTACAATCTCTTCATAACCCCAGAGTGGCTAACCGAATGTTAAGGCCGTTCAGTCAAAACGGATGCAAGCCGATCAGAATGTCGGTTCGACGGAGGTTAAGGTGCAGCAGATCAAGAATGTCTGGGCAGGTTTGGATACGCGCAAGCGTCTGATCATCGTGGGTTCCACGGTCATCATGATTCTAAGCGTGCTTGCAATGTCCCGTGTGGCGAATACGCCCACGATGAAATTACTCTATGCCGGGCTGGATAGCGGTTCGGCAGGTCAAGTGGTACAAGCGCTGGAACAGCGCGGTACCGATTATGAAGTGCGAGGCGGGTCTATCTATGTCCCCGTCGAGCAACGCGACGAGTTGCGTATGACACTGGCAAGTGAAGGTCTGCCAGCAAATAACAACCGTGGCTACGAACTGCTAGATTCGCTCAGCGGATTTGGCACAACGTCACAAATGTTCGATGCAGCCTACTGGCGCGCAAAAGAAGGAGAGTTGGCTCGCACGATTGTGGCCAGCCCTTATGTGACCCAGGCCCGCGTGCATATTGCCAATACCGGGTCGAATCCTTTTCAACGCAGTGTAGAGCCGACCGCCTCGGTATCGTTGGTACCCTTGGGGTCTCCTATCACTCCGGCTCAAGCCACCGCTGTCCGCTTTCTTATTGCATCGGCGGTGACTGGTCTTGCCGTTGAAAACGTTGCGGTCATTGACGCAAATGGTTCGCTGATCGGCTCTCCTGAGACCGCAGCGGCCTCGGGGGTTGGTACAGATGACCGGTCACAGTCTATTCGCGACCGGGTTATTCGACTGGTTGAGGCCCGCGTTGGGCAAGGCAATGCAGTGGTCGAAGTCAGTGTCGACGTTGTCACTGAAACCGAATCGATCCGCGAAAAACGCATTGATCCGGAAAGCCGCGTTGCAATCAGCACTGATGTCGAAGAGCGAGCTGATTCTTCGACCAACCAATCCGGTGAAGTCACAGTGGCTTCAAACATCCCGGATGGTGATGCTGCTTCAGGTGACGGTTCCAAGGCCAATAACACATCTACCCGTGAACGCGTAAACTATGAAATTTCAGAGACTGAACTGCAAATCACACGCGGACCTGGCGCAATCAAACGTCTGACCGTGGCTGTTCTGGTAAACGGAATCACTTCGACCAACGAAGCTGGCGTCAGCGAGTTTTCCGCCCGTCCCGAGGAAGAACTGTCGGCGATGCGGGAATTGATTTCGGCTGCCGTTGGTTTTGACGCTGATCGAGGCGATGTAATTACTCTGAAATCGATGGAATTGCCGACAATCGAACCTCAGGGCACCGTCGTGTCCAACTCGATTATGGACAACATCTTCATCGACGCCATGGCGCTGATCCAGATTGCAGCACTGGCAATCGTCAGCCTGATTCTCGGCCTGTTCGTGGTCAAGCCAATCCTGGCCAACAAGGGATCGCAGGCTGCGCTCGAAGGCCCCGACATGATGTCCGATCTGCCGCAATTGGGGTCGGGTGACTTCATGAGCAATCCCAATATGGGGGCCGGAATGGACATGGCCCTAACCGGTGAAATCGACGACGGAGGTTTCGGTGGAATGGCCGGCATCGGTGACATGAGCGGAATGGGGGGCATGGGCGACGGTATGGGCGGGCTTCCTGCTTTGGGCGGTGGCACCGAAGACCCAGTGGATCGCCTGCGCGCAATGATTGGAGACCGCCAAGAAGAGACGGTCGAAATTCTGCGCGGCTGGCTCGAAGAGAGCGAGGAGAAAGCCTGATGACTATTGCTCACCTATTAGAAGACTTTGGAAATGCTGGAAAGGTTCAGCCCGCAACAACGGTTTCGGATGAATTGCATGAAGAACAAAAGCTGGTTTCATTTGAAAATGGATATACGGCTGGCTGGGACGATGCCGTTGGCGCACAAGAGAGCGAAACGAGCAAAATTTCAGTAACGCTAGCAAATTCGCTCGAGGATATGAGCTTCACCTATCACGAGGCACAAAACCAGCTAATCGAATCGCTGGACCCGATGTTCAAGGTGCTCACCAGTGCGATCCTACCAGACGCCTTGGCCGCCAGTTTTGGTCATCATATTGTCGACCAGTTGACTGATATGGCCAAGGACCAAACAGGTCAGCCGTTGGTGATCACGGTGGCCGCTGGTGAAGCCGCCGGTGTACGATCGGCACTCACCCAGACCTTCTCAGTCGAAGTCAAAGTGCGTGAAGACTCTGAATTGTCACCAGGGCAAGCTTACCTGCGCGTCGGTAATCTAGAACGTGAAATCAACAGTGCAGCATTGCTCGATTCAATCCGCGATTCGGTCGATGCCTTCTCCTATCAAGTCAAAGAGGACGCCAACTATGGATGAAAATGCCGATCTCAAGATGAAATCTGCTGACACCGGCAACCCGTTCAACTCGGTCCCGGTCGAAGTCGTGGTTTCTGTTGGCAAGGCCCGCCCCCTAATTCGCGATCTGGTTAATCTCGGCGAAAACGCTGTTCTGACCTTGGATAAGCGGGTCGAAGACCCCGTGGATCTTTATGTCGGTGACCGATTGGTTGCACGGGGCCAACTGGAAGAGATGGAGGGCGACCAAGCTGGGCAACTGGCAGTACGCCTGACAGAAATTGCAGACCTACAAAGCGGGCTGGGATGACGCAAAAATTCATCGGTTTTGGTTTGCTGGCAGCCTTTGTGCTGCTGGCAATGCCACAGGTTGCACAGGCCCAGGAGTTGAACCTGTCTCTGGCCGACAATGGGTCGATTTCAGCCCGTTCCATACAGCTTATTCTTCTGCTCACCGTGCTCAGCCTGGCCCCCGGCCTGGCCATTATGATTACTTGCTTTCCGTTTCTGGTGACAGTCTTATCGATTGTGCGTCAGGGCATCGGCATGCAGCAAGCACCGCCAAATATGCTAATCATCAGCCTGGCGATGTTTCTCACCTATTTTGTGATGGAGCCGGTGTTTAATGATGCCTGGACCCATGGCATCAGCCCGCTGATCGAGGAGAAGTTGGGTGTCGAGGCAGCTATGGCTCGCGCGCTTGAGCCTTTCCGCGCATTTATGGCGGCCCGGTTGGATCCAGATACTTTTTACGCGATGACAGATCTGCGGCCCGGTTTGCAAGGGATTGATCCAACTCCAGATGCACCACTGTCAGTGCTAATCCCCAGCTTTCTTCTGTCTGAAATCTCCCGTGCCTTTCAGATAGGATTTCTGGTCTTCCTGCCATTTCTAATCATCGACCTAGTGGTTGCGGCGATTCTGATGTCGATGGGGATGATGATGGTACCGCCCGCTGTAGTGTCGCTACCATTTAAGCTGGCATTCTTCGTTGTTGCCGATGGTTGGAGCCTAATCGCCAGCGCCCTGGTTCGTAGCTACTACCCCTGACGTCACAAATTTTTGGCGTAAGATCTAGACCTTCGGTTGGGTGTCCCACCGGAGGTCTTTCTACGTCTGCTACTGCCATCTACCTATCGATGTCGCACCGCCATCGGCCTTCAGTATCTACTCAGATACTGCACAGACATGCCTTCCAAGGGCCATGCAGTACCTGGACCATTCGACGCTCTCCACAAGGTTTGTCTTTATCCAATGGAGAAGTGGATCAGCATTCCTTAGTTACTTAGCCGCATTTCTTGCACCGCGTTTTGGCGTGCTGCAAAGCCAGCAATCAGGGGCGGGTAATCGGACCATAACGCCCCTGCCCTGAACAGTATTGTGCCGGTGACGGCCAGGCATCAACACCCATAATTCAGTTCAAGAAACAAAAAACCCCGGCCCTCAATCTGAGGGCCGGGGTTGAATATTGGCATCACACGCTTGGGTCAGCGTACGATAAACTCAGCATGCAGCGCGCCGGCAGCTTTTAAGCTTTTGAGGATATCAATCATGTCGCGCGGCGATACTCCCAGTGCATTCAGACCGGCCACAACTTCAGACAGCGAAGTCGTTTCCGGGACTTCGGCCAGTTGAATGCCTTCTTCCTCGTCAATTGCCACTCCGGTGCGAGGCACCACTACAGTTTCGCCATCCGAGAATGGGTTGGGCTGCACAACCAGCGGCGATTCTTCGATCCGAAGTGTCAGGTTGCCCTGCGCAACGGCCACCTGGGAAATGCGCACATCACTGCCCATGACAATCGTACCTGATCGCTGATCCACGACCACACGCGCCTTAATCTCTGGCTGGACCAAAATGTTTTCTATCCGGCCGATCGCATGTGCGGTTGAACGGGCTCGGGTTCCGCCGATGTCAATTTCCACGGTGCCAGAATCGCGCATCAGAGCCACGTTTGAATTAAATTCGCGATTAATGGCCTGCTCGATCCGTCCGGCCGTGGTGAAATCCGGCTCGCGCAGAGCCAGCCGCATGGTGGTCAACGAAGCCAGGTCAAATTCGATTTCACGTTCAACCCGAGCACCAGAGGGAATACCACCCGAGGTCGGGACTCCCTGGGTAACCGAAGCTCCGTCACCTTCTGCAACGGCGCCACCGGCCAGAATAGTCCCCTGAGCCACAGCGTAGATCTGCCCATCAGCAGCATTCAACGGCGTCATGATCAGGGTACCACCCAGCAGGCTTTTGGAATCACCAATAGCCGAAACCGTCACATCGATTTGCCCGCCAACCCGAGCAAAGGGCGGCAGGCTAGCGGTCACAAAGACCGCAGCAACATTTTTCGGACGAAACTGTTCGCCAGTCACGTTGACGCCCAGCCGTTCCAGAATGTTGGACATGATCTCTTCGGTGAACGGTGAATTGCGCAATCCATCACCGGTGCCGTTCAGTCCGACCACCAGACCGTAGCCGACCAAATCATTGCCACGAACACCGTCAAACTCCACCAGATCCTTCAGCCGGATGGCAGAGGCCTGCAGCATCGTAGGCAACATTAAGCAGGCGAGAAGAATACGGAAATATGCCAGCATTATAAGTACCTCAGCAGGGAAAGTTGGGACGACCGCGCAGTCACCGAGTATAGAGCTTCAAGTTGGAATTGTGTCTCTTCCAACCGGCTTGCAGTTTCAAACGGATCAGCCTGGGTCAATTCGTTCTTGGTTAGGCTCAAGCTGGTCATTGCCGCAGCGTTACGAATAGCAGCCTCTTCGATCCGCGATTCGGTAAATCCGAGGTTGGCCCGAACACTCGTGAGACGGGTCTTGGTATCCAGCAGCTCGGTGCCTGCTCCTGCCACAAGATCGCTTTCAAGCGCCGTAGTTAAGGTCAAGCCTGCTTCTGTTGCCAGTGCTCCGATAGCGAAACTTTGCATTGCTTGTTTAAAGTCTTCGTCATCTGCCCGCAGAGAAATGTTAACCTGCTCATTTGGACCTACATAAACAGAGGCCATTGAAGTTGTCGCGCCTTGGTACATGACAGCATCAAAGCCAGTTGGGTCAGCAAACCAGTCTTTCACTTCCTGAATAATGTCGGCAGCGGTGGTAAGGCCTGAAACCTCGGTCACCAGAGCGGACATCAATGTATCAACGTCGGCCAACGGTACATCAGTGGTCGCAGTACCCGCAAACAGACTCCGGCCAGCAACTTGGCCATTTAACGACCGGATGGTTTCCTCAAGGTAGAGACGCGACTGACCGGACAACAGGTTGTTATTGTTTTCGCTGGTGGTGCCAGTAGTGGCCAGAATATCGTTACTCAGATCGCTCGCATTTTCGTCGATGTTGGCAACGAACATCTGCGCTGATGAGGCAAACAAAGAAGATTCTGTGGTAGCGATCTCATAGGATTCCAAACGCGACAGATTGCGCTCGATGTCCGAGAGATAGGTATAGTCACCACCGAGTTTTGCATTGAGATCCGAAGACTTACCGGTGCTCAACTCTTCCGTCAGTGTCGCCAGGTTCTCCTTCAGTTCAGCCGTACGGGTGCGCAGAAAAACGCTATGCGCCATGTCTCCAAAAGACGTGATAGTCATCTATTATATCCTCAGAAGGGTTTCCATAAGCTCGTCGACAACAGACAACAACTTTGCATTTGCACCATAAGCCTGTTCGATCAGCATAAGATTTTGCAGCTCTTCGTCAGTATCCACACCCTGGGCCAGTTCCAGCTGGCTCATCGCGCTAAAGCTGGCAGACGCAAAGCTGAGCGCCTGATCAGCAGCATTGGTGCTTTGACTGAAATGCGACAGCAGGTTGGCGCTCAGCGTGGTGGCTGTCACAGTTGAAGTGCCCAACCCATCAGAGGTAACGGTACGCATTACCCCAAGTGCATCTGTATATCCCTGCAGCAAGCGGGCATCCCCGGCGTCTCCTGGTGCTGCAGCATTTATGCCATCGCGCAGACGCCAGGTTTCGGAATCACCATCCATGGATACTTTTTCGTTGAGTTCCATACGGTTGGCGATGCCCACAGTATTGGTAGGATCAAAAAAACCACCGCCGTCTGTGAACAGGCCTGGGTCAGTGGCCCCTAAGGTGGCGTCTAACGCTGGATCTTGGAACCGCTCAATTAGATCACGCGCCATTGAATCAAGGTCACTCTGGGCCTCAACCGCCAATACATCGCGAACTTCGAATTGGGCCGCCATGGTGCCACCACGCAGCGGGCCATTTGGACCGGTGTCGATAGCGAAGCCATTGATCTCAAGCCCCGACAAAAGCCCATTGGCCTGTGTCATATGCGGCATGGTATCCGGTTTTCCGTCAAAGGTCAGCTCGGCCGGTTGTCCATCCAGCAGGATCGCCCCGCCTTGAGTGAACAGCGCCACCTGACCATTGTCACGTTGGACCACATTGACCGGGATAATCTCGTTGACCTGGTCAATCAATTGCGCACGCTGATCCAGCAATGCCGCAGTATCCATGCCGCCAGCCTGAGAGACCATGATCCGGGCATTTACTTTTTGCACGTCTTTCAACGCCTGATTGACCGTATCGACCTGGGTGTCGATAGACCGGTCTGCGGTAGACCGAAGACTACGCAAACCCTCGGCCGCCTCAGAAATCGTTTCCGCCAGTGCCTCGGCCTGCAACGACAGATCGTTGAGCCGAGGACCGGAGTCCGGACGCGAAACCGCTTCGATCAGACTGCCCTCAAAGTTCGACAATCTCGACGTAACGGAAAACGGGTCATCAACCGACCCGACCAGTCCCGTCAGCCTGTCGTAGAAGTCAGACTGCACCTGAGCGCCGCCTAGTTCTGCTTCGGTGCTACGTCGGCTGGCCTGTATCCCCGGATCGACATTGCGGCCGACACCAACGATCTGAACGCCAGGCGCATTAACACCACTAGAAAGTGTCAGGCTTCGTTTGGAATAGCCTGGTGTCAGTGCGTTGGCCAAGTTTTCCGATACCACCGACGACGCACGGCCGGCAGCCGTCAAACCGGTCATCGCGGTATTGAGAGCGGAAGTAATAGACATGTTTTGCCTTTTCTAAGAGTCCAGATCAGTGGCGATCAGCGCGATTAGCGCTTGATGTTGGTCGTTTCCTGCAACATCTCATCCACGGTCTGGATCACTTTGGCGCTTGAGGAATAAGCCCGCTGTGTCTGGATCATGTTGGTCAGCTCGGTTGCCACATCAGTGGAAGATTCCTCGACAGTGTAAGACGCGACATCACCCGTGGGACCATCGCCTGCATCCCACAGGAAGAAGGCGCCACTTGCAGTCGAAGGCATGTAGGTCTGCGAATCCATCGCTACCATGCCATTGGGGTTTGGCATGTCGGCCAATGGGACCTTATAAACCACGCGGGACACGCCAGTGTCATAATTGGCGCGGACAAAACCGGATGCGTCAATTTCCACACCAGTCATGTTGCCAACCGGAGAGCCATCTTTACTGATCGAAGCCGGGGCAAAGGTGTCAGACAATTGCGTCAGACCATCGCTGCTGCCGATTTCACCAATACTGATCTCCATCGGTCCGCCAGCAACGTTGACAATCACAGTTCCCGTGCTGGCATCATATGCGCCACCAGACGTAGTGGAAACCGAAGCCAGAGCGCCGCCCGCCGTGCGGCTGTCGGTAAAGGTCACGACATATTCACCAACTGTTGCACCACCGGAGGCAGAATCAGTCAGAACGATTGTCCATTCGTTGGATGCGCCCGTACCTGGAACTGTTGGAACAAATGAAACCGAAATACTCTCGGATTTTCCAAGGTTGTCAAAATACTCAATCGGCAGTGTCTCGGCAGTTCCCGCAGCACCGGCTTCGGTCGACGTGGCTGGTAAGTTGATACCAAGATTAATCTCAGTCGTGGGTTCACCTGTCAGCTGGTTCACGTTGAACTGAACAGGTTCCAGACCGACCGAAGTGTCGCGTGGATATGCCGGTATCGTGCCGTCCGCTAGGGCGGGAAAGCCGAGCAACACCAAGCCAGACTCAGTGGTCAAAAGACCATCGGCGTTGGTGCGAAAAGAACCGGTGGTCGTCAGCATCATCGTAGGGGCACCATTGCCTGCCTCTACATCCGTAAGCGACGCCACCGGCAACATTCCACGGCCACGGACCGCCAGATCTGTCGGGTTGCTGGTTGAAACCAAAGGTCCGCGTTCATCAACCAGCCGGACGGTGGTCGACGTCACACCCCCAGCAGTATATGCGCCGCCGGTCGACCCCATCACCATCGAATGGAAATCAGTCTGTACCCGCTTGTAACCAGCGGTCGACGAGTTGGCGATGTTGTCGGAGATTGAAGCCAGTTTGCTGGCATTCGCGGAAAGTCCGGATACTCCGGCATTCAGCGAAGAAGATAAAGTCATAAGATACGCCTTTCTGCTGCATCAAATCATTCTTGAAGCAACAGGTAACGCAAGTGCCATTAACGGGCGGCTAACAGATAAAATTCGAACTATCTGTTAGCCGCATTTTCTTTGTTTTACTGGCGTAAAAGCACAATCTCGATGCGGTTATTCCGCTTAGCCATCGGGTCTGGCGCCGACAAACTGCGATCTGCATGCCCGGTGACCCGGTTAATACGAGCCGGTTTCATGCCTCCCGATTCGAGGAGCCTCCGGGTGACATCGGCCCGCGAGCTGGACAATTCCCAGACCGGGTTATTGGCCAGGACAATCGGATGCGACCGGATATGGCCGTTGATAGCGACATCGTTGCTGACCACGCCGGTCACCCGCGCCACCATCCGCATCAAGTCGCGTAAAAGCTGGGTAGGGATATCCCTGCCCTCCTCAAACAACGGCGCACCCTCGGTCGCGAACATCTCAATGATCAGGCCTTCGTCGGTGACCCGCGTCACGATATGCCGGGCCATTTCAACGCTGACCATGCTTTCGCCACCACGCCCCTGCAGGGCCTCTTCAATGGTTTTGAATTCTTCGTTTTCAGCCATTTCCTTGGCGGTCTGGTCCAGCCCGGTCTCTCCACGAGCCTGCAGCGCGTCTACCGGGTTGGTATCTGTTGCACCCGTCCCGTTTTGAGGCATGACATCCTCGGAGAACATGCTGTCACCACTGAAGGCGCCGCTCCCGCCACCGGAAATTCGACTGATAGGAATCGTCGGCGAGAAGTAGTCAGCAAGACCCTTTCGCTGCTTTTCCGTTGTTGCACTTAGGAGCCACATCAACATGAAGAAGGCCATCATCGCGGTCACAAAGTCGGCATATGCCACTTTCCATGCACCACCGTGGTGGCCACCGCCTTTTACGACTTTTTTCTTCTTGATGATAATGGGCGCCATACCGTTTTGCGCGCTCATAATCCACCACCTTTTTAATCACCCATGACCGGGATAGCAGCGGGAGCCTTAAGTAGGGCTTAACAGATAAATTTGCCGGCAATTAAGACAGGTAAACGAGGTCTTTCTCGTCTTGGGCTCCAAATTGCAGCGTGAAATTCAGTGTTCTATTGAGAAATAGTCAAACTCCATGCCTTTTACAAAACCACCGAATAGGATTTGCAGCCCTATTCATTAAGATTTTAAAGGTGCCAGCCTGCCCCGTATCAAATCGGCTGCCTTCTCGGCTATCATGATTGTTGGTGCGTTGGTGTTACCGCTTATCAGTCGCGGCATCACCGATGCATCCACTACCCGCAGAGCTTCAAGCCCACGGACCTTCAGCTCTGGATCGACCACGGCCAGATCATCGCGACCCATTTTGCAGGTTCCGACTGGATGATAGATGGTGTCAGACCGAGCCCGGATGTGCTGTTCCAGCTCAGCGTCATCTGGCCCACCTTTGATAAACAGCTCTTTGTGGATGTAGTCGGCTAATGGTGCGGCAGCCATGATTTTCCGAGTCAGCCGAGCGCCTTGTTTCAACACCTCCAGATCATCTGGGTGTGACAGAAACTGCGGATCGATCTTTGGCGGTGCTAAAGGATCATCCGAAACCAGCCCCACCGCACCGCGCGATTTAGGGCGAAGCACGCAGACGTGGCAACTAAAACCGTGACCCAGATGCAGCTTGCGGGCGTGGTCGTCGACGATCCCGATAACAAAGTGCAGTTGAACATCGGGGCGGTCCAAATCCTGGGTGGTCTTTAAGAATGCAGCACCTTCGGCGAATGGAGTGGCAATCATACCTTTGCCCGTTTTGCGCCACTCTTGAATATGCTTCAAAAGGTTGAGACTGCCGGGCAGTGAAATACCAAAGTTATCGCGGTCTTTGGTCTTGTACGAGAGAGTGAAATCCAAA
>Ga0209826_1001340_pt1 | contig 17183 bp, 17 predicted proteins | sample GOMGulsemesocosm_5_FD_184637 | JGI IMG/M metagenome (GOLD analysis project Ga0209826, IMG submission 184637) | Methane-oxidizing microbial communities from mesocosms in the Gulf of Mexico - GOM15C Gulf of Mexico (SPAdes) (version 2) | ecosystem: Environmental > Aquatic > Marine > Cold seeps... | reverse complement strand
TGAGGCATTCGATAATTCTAATACGGATGCTGAACAAGCTTTATATGGCGGTAGTTTTTTTAGTCATAGCGATAAAGCGCAAATGGATATTTTGCGTGGATTATCACCTGAACAACTTGGCAATCATCCATTCAAATTTCAAGATGAGCGTTTAGCTGTACTTTTATTTAGATACCGAGCGCGTAATTACCCTAATACTTTAACCACTGAAGAACAACAAAAGTGGCAGCAACATTGTCAAAATAAACTGCAATATGGCGGTAAAGGTGTTTTAAGCATGGATGAGTTTATGATTAAAATTGAAAACTTGGCTCACGAACATGAAAAAAATAAAAGCAAAATATTCGTGTTAAAATCACTATATGAATACGTGCAAGGTGAGTGAATTACTTTAGTTAAATCACTATGTTTTTATAAAAGTCGTCAATACTATTAATAAACAACTACAACGCTTCACGAAAAAATAGAAAGTAAATGAAACAAAAAGTAAAACTTGCGAGTAGTGAAATTTTCAACGCCACTACTCGCGGTTGTTACTTTGTTTTAAACCTTGAAATAAGGCTAGAAGTATCCCAGCGGTTACCACCACCCTCTTGAATTTCTTGATAAAAGCCATCAACCATTTGTGTCATCGGCAATGGAACATTGTTTTTCTTTGCTTCATCAAAAGCGATAGCGAGATCTTTGCGCATCCAGTCAACAGCAAAACCAAAGTCATACTCTCCCGCAAACATAGTTTTATAACGATTTTCCATTTGCCAAGAACCAGCAGCACCTTTAGAAATAGTTTCAACTAAAGCTTCAGCATCTAAACCTACTTTTTCAGCAAAATTGAACGCTTCAGCTAAACCTTGTACAACGCCTGCAATACAAATTTGATTGACCATTTTAGCTAACTGTCCGCTACCGACAGCCCCCATCAGTTGACTAAAGCGAGCATAAGCATCCATAACAGGTTGCGCTTTAGCAAATAGTTCAGCTTCCCCGCCTACCATAACGGTTAACATGCCATTTTCTGCGCCTGCTTGCCCACCAGAGACTGGCGCATCAAGAAAATATTTTCCCTGTTTTAAGGCTATTTCAGCAATTTCACGAGCAACATTTGCCGATGCTGTAGTATGATCCACTAACAAACTGCTTTTAGGCATTCCGGCCAAAATACCTTGTTCACCTAACACAACTTGGCGAACATCATCATCATTACCAACACAACAAAAAACAATCTCACAATCTTGAACCGCTAGTGCAGGTGTTTCGGCAACATTACCCGAAAATTCAGCTTGCCATTTTTGAGCTTTTTCCTGATTACGATTATATACACAAACATCATAACCTGCTTTTTGAAGGTGCCCTGCCATAGGGTATCCCATTACGCCTAAACCAATAAATGCTACTTTCATTGAACTAACCCTTTTTTAACTATTGTATAGCGAATAACGCCGCAGAATTAAATTTAATACCTTGCCAGCCAGTTTTAATAAAATGTCGAATGTTAGCGTGATCATTTCCTTGTGGATTAGCTAAAACATCATCTCGGTAATAACGACCAAAACAAGCAAGAGTTTGCTGTTGGTTTAATTTATTTAATTTAGCAAAATAAAATATCTTACAAGATCCTTCATTAGTACCCGCTTCATTAACTAACTTATCGTTATAAAAAATCGTTGGCTGATAATGATAGTTTTCCATAATAACTTGCATCACTTGCTCAAACTCTATCGTTTTCTCCTGCGACTGAAGTTGTGCAATAAAATCAGTTAGCGTGCTATTTTCTTTATGTTTCATAATTACCTCTACAAACCTTCTTTTAGTTTAGTCTTTGCGGCTTCTACTTTAGAAAAATCTAATCCTAATTCTTCCACAGCCTCTTTAATTAGCCCAGGTTGGGTCATCACCAGTCCCATAATTGCTTGTAATTTTTCAGGAGTGATACCCAGTTGTTGAATAATTCCCATCGCCATTAACGGGTTTTCTGTTAATGCTTGAAAAAGTTCACTAATTTTTTCTTCACTAATTTTCTGTTCTTTTAACATTTGAATAATTGGGTTCATTTTGATCTATTCTCTTTGGTGATTTTCTTGGTTTAAATTTAATAACAGAAGTTTACCTTTTTTTGCATTTAAAAGAAAAACAATATAAACTTTACAAAATTTAATTGTGCGCAATTTAAATTATAAATATTTAGGATTAATCATGACCACAAATATCTACCAGTTTTCAGCTAAAGATCATGCAGGTGAAACTATTGAATTATCAAACTACAAAAACAAAGTGATGCTAATTGTGAATACAGCTAGCGATTGTGGCTTTACCAAACAATACGTAGGATTACAAAATCTCTATCAAAAACATCAAGCACAAGGTTTAGAGGTACTTGCCTTTCCATGCAATCAATTTAAACAGCAAGAAAAAGGCAGTAATGAAGAAATAAAACAGTTTTGTGATTTACGCTTTAACATTAAATTCCCTCTATTTGGTAAGGTTGACGTTAATGGAGATAATACTCACCCTTTATTTAGTTTTTTGAAAACACAGGCTCCCGGTATACTTGGCTCTAAAGGAATAAAATGGAATTTCACTAAATTCCTCGTTAATAAAGATGGCAAAGTGATCAAGCGTTACGCCCCAACAACTAAACCAGAAGCTATTGCAGTCGATATTGAAAAGATTTTATAAATGATCTTTTTAAATGGTATACAGGCAATTATTTATGAGTAACGATGAAAATTTAAAGTTAGAAAACCAACTATGCTTTCGACTTTATAGCCTAACAAAATTGATGAACCGCCATTATAGCCCAGTGTTAAAAAAGCTAGGGCTCACTTATTCGCAATATTTGGTTATGTTGGTGCTATGGGAAAGCAACAACACTACATCAACCATTTCAGTTAAACAGCTAGGTGAAAAGCTTGATTTAGATTCAGGCACGTTGTCACCGTTATTAAAACGGTTAGAAAAACAATTACTAGTTAACCGAGTTCGTAATAGTGAAGATGAGCGTAGTGTTGAAATAAAACTAACAAACTCAGGTTGCCAGTTAAAGGAGCAAGCTTTAGAGATTCCTGAGCAAATGTTTTCGATTACAGGAATGTCTTTGAATGAGCTAGAAAAATTGAATACTCAATTAGATAGTTTATTAGCTACAATGAATACAAAGTAACGAACAAACTCGGTTACCCTTACAGTGTTAAACAAATAACTCTCTATGAAGTTTTTCAACAACATGGTTAGCGTCTTGCTCTGCTACTAAAAAACACAAATTATTAGCACTTGCTCCATGGCAAATTAAACGGATATTAATGTCATTTATGGTTTGAAAAATACTTTGCCCAAGACCTTTTACGCAATTTAATCCATTACCAATAACAGCAACTAATGATAAACCATGCTCTACTGTTACCTCACAAAGTTGCTCTAATTCTTGTACAACGGTTGATGTCAATAATGCCTGTGTAGAGCCACTTGGATTATCAAAAGTTAACGCGACACTAATTTCACTAGTGGTGATCAAATCAACACTGAGCTCATGCTTAGCTAAAACGCCAAATACTTTTGCTAAAAAACCACTAGCATGTAACATTGCTGGACTTTTTACCGTTACTAACGTTTGCTCACGTCGAAGAGCAATTGAACGATAAGTAGGGTTTGATTCAACTGACTGTTTTATTTGTGTACCGCCCTTTTCTGGCTCTTTACTTGAACCGACAAAAACAGGAATATTTTGACGCATTGCAGGAATTAACGTGGCAGGGTGTAATATTTTAGCACCAAAAGTTGCCATTTCAGCTGCTTCGCCAAAGCTAATTTCTTTAATTGCGCGCGCTTGTTCTGTAATTCGTGGGTCGGTGGTAAAAATGCCAACTACGTCTGTCCAAATAGCTAAATTACTGGCATTTAATGCTTCGGCAAGCAATGCGGCACTGTAATCAGATCCACCACGCCCTAACGTGGTAGTTTCACCTAAGCCATCTCGACCAATAAAACCTTGAGTAACTAAAACTTGCTGTGATAGCTTCGGTGCCAGCAACTCTGAACAAGCAGATGCTAACTCTTCAGTATCTACTACCGCTTTGCCATACAAGCTGTTGGTTTTCATCACTTGTTGAACATTAAAGTAAGCGCCATTAATATCAACTGATTGTAATACTTGCGCAAAAATTCGAGAACTGAACTGCTCACCAAAACTAAGAATAGCATCACTCTGCTTAACGCTATGCTGCTGTGATTGCATTAAGGCTTGATTAGATAGCTGTTCAAGTAGGGTATCAATTTCAGCATTTAAAGCTTGCTCAACATCAGTTGTTAAATGCTGAGTAATATTGAGCTGAATTGCACGAATACTAGTAATAATACTCGTTTGCTCTTGAACGGAGACATTTTCTTGGCTTAAGCGTACTAAATAGTTAGTAACGCCAGCACTAGCTGAAACGACAACTAATCGGTTGCTACTATCATTTTTGATAATATGCGCACAACGCAGCATCGCTTGATAATCAGCAACACTGGTACCGCCAAATTTAGCAACGGTTATGGGGTGTTTTGAGTCTTGTTGCGAAAAATATTGATTAAGCATGGTTAATTCTTCCTAAGTGCAATGATTTATATAGATGAAATCATTTGCTAATAAATACAGGAAGAGCATGACTGAGCAGTTTGGTAGGCTAACGTATCCATTGAGTAAACATACGCGCTAAGTTAACTTTTTCAGCCAGAAGCTCCCCACCTTCTACCGTTTCAGGTAATCAAATACAGGTGACAATCCTAAGGATTCAACCTTAGTGACCGAGTATTAACTGCCACAGTGTTAATGCTCTCGGCGATAAACTCCCTCAACAACGCTTATTGGAATGTGGTTCCTAATATCTTTCGATATAACGTTATTTACCTAGTTATCGCTCCTCTTCTGGTGTTACTACAAGTTTAAAAAATAACCGAGCAACTGCTCTATTAAACCCTAAATGATATATAAATGCAATAGACTTTTAGATGGCTAAGAATATTTTATAAATAAGCTTTCTATATTACTTTAATAAATAAAACACATAAAACTTTGATATAGTGTGAATAATATTCACCTCAGATTATTGAATCTAATGGATTTATTTTTACTAAAAAAAATCATTTCAATTTTTATTATGCCAATTAATATTGTGCTAATCTTGTTATTACTATCACTTTTTTATTTTCGAAAACGCCCCAAAACAAGTTTTAAGTATTTGATTTCAGCATTTTTATTGCTGTTTATTTCTTCCATGCCTGTCGTTTCAGACAAGTTTATGGTAAGTATAGAAGACAATTATGAGGCTTTTACACTATCAAGCAAGCCTGTCGATTATATTATCGTTTTAGGCAATTGGCATGAAAATAATGATGCCTTACCTGTAACTAACCAACTTAGTATTAGTTCATTGCAAAGGTTAGTAGAGGTTATTAGAATTTATAAATTGCACCCTGAAGCTAAAATAATAACCTCGGGTCATCACAATGTAGATACTGTTTCACATGCACAAAAAATGAAAATGGCGTTAGTGCTTTTAGGAATAGCAGAGCAAAAAATTATTACCGAAAACTTCCCTAAGGACACAGAAGAAGAAGCGCAGTTAATTAGCCCTAGAGTGTTAGGCAGCAATGTGGTTTTAGTGACTAATGCAGATCATATGCCTAGAGCAATAAAATATTTTCAATCTCAAGGAGTTGAACCAATACCTGCTCCAACAGGGCATTGGGTTAAAAATATTAACAGTTCCAAAAATTGGAATTATTATATTCCAAGCAGTAAAAAACTACAGCAAACGACCATTGCTTGGTATGAAAGTGTAGGACAACTTGTTCAGTGGTTTAAGGGCTTAGTTTACTAACTATTTTAGGCATAAAAAACCAGAACAATCATTAAAGATCATTCTGGTTTAGCATGTCATTAAAGCAAATTACATATGTTCGATTTACATATGCTCAATAATACAATCGCCAAACTGTGAACACGTCACTAACGTAGCATCATCCATTAAACGTTCAAAATCATAAGTAACTGTTTTCGCACCAATAGCACCTGACATCCCTTTTAAAAGTAAATCAGCAGCTTCAACCCAGCCCATATGTCTTAGCATCATTTCAGCTGATAAAATAACAGAGCCTGGATTGACTTTATTTTTACCCGCATACTTAGGTGCAGTACCGTGAGTCGCTTCAAAAATAGCAACTTCATCGTTCAAGTTAGCACCAGGGGCAATACCAATTCCACCCACTTGTGCCGCTAAAGCATCAGATAAGTAATCACCATTTAAATTAAGAGTAGCTATAACGCTATATTCTGCAGGACGAAGTAAAATTTGTTGTAACATAGCATCAGCAATAACATCTTTAATAATGATTTCTTTACCTGTTTTAGGGTGTTTAATGCGACACCAAGGACCACCATCAATTAATTCTGCGCCAAATTCTTCGCAAGCCAATTGATAGCCCCAATCTTTAAAGGCACCTTCAGTAAACTTCATAATGTTGCCTTTATGAACTAAAGTTACCGAATCTCTATTATGATCAATGGCATACTGAATAGCTTTACGAACTAAACGTTGAGTTCCTTCTTTCGACACAGGTTTGATACCAATACCACAGTTTTCTGTGAATCTAATTTTAGTTACTCCCATTTCTTGTGTTAAAAATGAAATAACTTTTTCAGCTGCCTCAGTGCCCGCTTGATATTCAATACCAGCATAAATATCTTCAGTGTTCTCACGAAAAATCACCATATCAACTTCGAAAGGTTTTTTAACTGGGCTTGGAACACCCGTAAACCATTGTACTGGACGCTGACAAACATATAAATCTAAAACTTGACGTAAAGCAACATTTAACGAACGCATACCACCACCAACTGGTGTAGTTAATGGGCCTTTAATACCGACTTTATATTCTTTAAACATTTCTAATGTTTCATCAGGCAACCACGTTTCAGAATCATAAACTTGTGTTGCTTTTTCACCTGCATATACTTCCATCCAAGCAATTTTTTTATCATTGCCATAAGCTTTATTAATAGCTGCATCAACAACTTTAATCATAGGTGGGGTTACATCAATACCAATACCGTCACCTTCAATAAAAGGGATTATAGGATTATTTGGAACTAATAGTTTGCCATTAGATACCGTGATTTTGTCACCAGTACTGGGAATTGAGATTTTACTTGTCATAAAGCGCTCTCCTAATTGGAAGAATGGACATTAAATAATGTATATGAGATATATAAAAGAAACAAAACGATAAATCAATTAATATTCATAATAAATACTAATTTTGTTAACTTAGCTTAAATTTCACATAAAATGATTTAAACTTTGATTTTGCATAAAGTAAAGCAAAAAGAGTAAACACACTAATCACTTAATCATGATGTTGATTATAAAACTCATGAATGTTGCGTTTATTTCAAAAAAGGTTAAGTGTTAACACTTAACCTTTTTAATTTTAAAGCCACAACAGAGTTATTACAATGCCCTATAAATTTGTTCTGTCGTATCTTTTGCATCACCAAATAACATTTGTGTATTTTCTTTAAAAAACAATGGATTTTGAACACCTGCATAACCTGTATTCATTGAACGTTTAAATACAATAACTTCCTTTGCATTCCAAACTTCTAACACTGGCATACCCGCAATTGGACTATTAGGATCGTCATTAGCTGCAGGGTTTACTGTGTCATTTGCGCCAATAACTAAAACCACATCCGTTTCAGGAAAGTCATCGTTAATCTCATCCATACCTAACACAATATCATAAGGTACTTTTGCTTCAGCAAGCAATACGTTCATATGCCCTGGTAAGCGCCCAGCGACTGGGTGAATAGCAAACCGTACTTTGATACCTTTATTTATTAACTGTTGCGTCATTTCATACACTGGATATTGTGCTTGCGCTACCGCCATGCCATAACCTGGGGCTATCACTACTGATTTTGCTCCACGTAATAAATCTGCAACGGCCTCTGCTTGTATTTCTTTATGATCTCCATAATCTTTATCTTCATCTATTACAACTGTTGTGCCAAAACCACCGGCAATAACACTGATAAATGAACGATTCATCGCTTTACACATAATATAAGATAAAATAGCACCAGATGACCCCACTAACGCACCAGTAATAATCAGCAAATCATTATTAAGCATAAAGCCAGCCGCAGCCGCAGCCCAACCAGAGTACGAATTAAGCATAGAAACAACTACGGGCATATCTGCACCCCCAATCGAAGCAACAAGGTGCCAGCCAAAAATTAATGCGATAATTGTCATTAAGAATAATGCTGTGTTAGATCCACCATTGTTAACAAAAGTCAGTAACATTAAAAAGCTCAATACACCTGCTGCCAAGTTCATTTTATGGCGATGAGGTAACATCAAAGCACTTGAACTAATAGAGCCACGCAATTTACCAAAAGCAACAATAGAGCCAGAAAATGTCACCGCGCCAATAAAGACACCCAAGAAAACTTCGGTAAGATGAATATTCACTGCCACTTGTTGAGCAGATGTTATGACGACATTATGTCCAGCATCAAAGTAACTATTAAAACCAACTAACACCGCTGCCAAACCAACAAAACTATGCAATATAGCAACAAGCTCTGGCATTTGTGTCATTTCAACTTTATTCGCTAATTTGAGCCCTATACCAGAGCCTATAACCATGGCAATAATAATAACCAAAACATTAGAAACTCTAGGATCGAAAATAGTAGTAAGTAAGGCAATAGCCATACCTATCATGCCGAACAGGTTACCTTGTTTAGCCGTTTCTTGTTTGCTTAGTCCTGCCAAACTAAAAATAAAAAGTAATGCAGCAACCACGTAAGCTGCACTGATAAAACCACTTGACGCTATTTGTGTAGATTCCATACTGCTCCCCTACTTACTAAACATTTTTAACATACGGCTAGTTACTTTAAAGCCGCCAACAATATTTATTGTCGCCACCAAAGTTGCTAATGCTGCGAGTATTTGTACCAAGGTATTATCAGAGCCTACTTGTAATAGAGCACCAACAACAATAATGCCTGATATAGCATTAGTAACACTCATTAATGGTGTGTGTAGTGAATGGCTAACATTCCATACTACGTAATAACCAATAACACAAGCCAATACAAAAACAGTAAAGTGAGTCAGAAAATCAGCAGGAGCAACACTCGCTACCCAACCAAATAAAGCGATTCCAGCTGCCATGAAAGCATATTTTTTTGTTGGTGATTTAGGCTCTTCTTCTACTTCAACTACAGGCTCAACTTTAGCTTTTTGAGCAGGAGCCGCGCTAACTTGAATAGGTGGTGGTGGAAAAGTAAGTTCATCTCCTTTAACAACGGTCATATTACGAATAACAACATCGTCAAAATCAATATTAAAACTACCATCTTTTTCTTTACACAGTAACTTAACTAAATTGACCAAATTATTAGAGTAAAGTTGTGAAGATTGATTTGGTAAGCGCGACACTAAATCCGTATAACCAATCACTTTCACGCCATGGGCATCATTAACTTTACCCGCAACAGTACATTCACAGTTACCACCACCTCCTGCAGCTAAATCAACAATAACACTACCAGCTTTCATTGACTCAACCATTGCTTCTGTAATGAGTTTAGGGGCTGGTTTCCCTGGGATCATAGCCGTAGTGATAATAATATCAACATCTTTGGCTTGCTCAGCAAACAATGCCATTTCAGCATCAATAAAAGCTTTGCTCATTTCTTTGGCATAGCCATCACCAGGGCCTTTACTTGCATCAACTTCTGGCTCTTCGTAATCCATTTCAAGAAACTCAGCGCCCATACTTTCAATTTGTTCTTTCACTTCAGGACGTGTATCAAAAGCACGAACAATAGCGCCTAAACTACTAGCAGTACCAATAGCCGCAAGACCAGCAACACCTGCTCCGATGATCATGATTTTTGCAGGTGGCATTTTACCCGCTGCAGTAATTTGCCCTGTAAAAAATCGACCAAAGTGATGTGATGCTTCAATAACAGCACGATAACCAGCAATGTTTGCCATAGAGCTTAGTGCATCCATTGACTGAGATCGCGTCATACGAGGCACCATTTCCATGGCTAAGGTAGTTATAGACTTAGCACGAAGTGCCTCTAATAATTCAGGGCTTTGTGCAGGGGCAATAAAACTAATAAGTGTTGCACCATCATTCATAGAAGAAACTTCATCTAATGTTGGCGCATTTACTTTTAAAATTATATCGCTTTGCCAACATTTTACTTTTGCAACAACTTCGGCATCATTACCGATATATTCTTCGTCAGTAAAGCTAGCTTTAGTACCTGCGCCTTTTTGCACCTGAACGGTAAAACCTAATTTGATGAGTGCACTAATAGAGCTTGGTGAACCTGCAACACGGTTTTCACCCTTTAGAGACTCTTTGGGAATGCCAATGATCATAAAACACCTTTAAATAATTGATAAAAAAAGACTAACTTTCTAATGTTTTACCATTTATCGTCCTAATATTAAATACCCATTTAAAAATAATTATTTTTACCTTCTTTTACTTACCTACCATGTTTCAAAAAGAGCAGATCTAATCACTAAAACCCCATCAATAATAGTCAACAAATCAACTCTTTTACTTAGTAATAAAAAAGAAACTAATCAAGATCATTTAATGGCCAAGTGACAATATAATCTTCAAAATCTTCTAAGCTAACATCATCATCTTTAATAATTTTGCTACGTACTGACATACCTGCTTTGTGCATTGCTGACTTTTTCCCTTTATGCAGCAATGGATGCCAAGACGGCATGCCTCGTCCTTCTTGCAAGCGCCTGTAAGTACAACTTGGCGGCATAAAGAATATATCAGCTAAATTATCTTGAGTTAACTGTACGCAATCAGGCACTAATTTAGTTCTTTTATCATATTGGCTACATTGACAAGTTTTTTCATTAAGTAAGTAACAAGCAATGTTTGAATACAGAACTTGCTCCCCTTCTTTAAGGTGATCTGTAGGTTGTAACTCACTGTGCTCGTCAGTGTCCTCATCATCAATAAACTTATTCAAACAGCACTTAGCACAACCGTCACACAATGACTCCCATTCACTACGAGACATTTGCTCCAACGTTTTATGTTGCCAAAATGGCGTGTTTTTCTGTTGTTCAGTCATAGTTAAAGTTACTTGCTAATGAATAGGTGGAAATTTGATCCGATCAGATAAATGACCAACCGAACTGACAAAATAGTAAGATAAATTCCAATGCATCAAACTTTTATAATTATCATAAGCTAAATATGCGCGACCGTTTTCATCATCTGGGAAAACCAGTGCAGCTTTTATATTAACGTTAGGAAGGTTAGTACCATCTGTGCGGCGAATACCAAGAGTTTGCCATTGCGCCAATGTTTTTTCTGTATTTGACCATGCTTTCAACCAATTTTTACGACTGCCTGTGTTCTTAGGAATAGCAAATGATATATCAAAGTTTGGCGGTAACTTAACCTGACGTCCCCAAGTTAATTCATCACTCCAGCCTTCTTTTTGCAGGTAATTAGCCATAGAGGAAAAAATATCAACTTGGTTTGTCCAAATATCTTTCTTGCCATCGCCATCACCATCAACGGCATAAGCTAAAAATGAGGTAGGCATAAATTGATTTTGTCCCATAGCGCCAGCCCAAGAGCCTTTCATATTCTCTACTTTAATATGGGCCTCATCTAATATGGTTAATGCTGCCCATAATTGCTTTTTAAAAAAAACTTCACGACGCCCTTCATAGGCAAGAGTAGATAATGCTGATACAACATTATAACCCCCCGTAAATTTACCAAAATTAGTTTCTAATCCCCACAAAGCGACAATGAATCGTGGTTGAACACCATAATCATTGCCTATTCGAGTTAACATTTCTTTGTGCTCTTTATATAAAACACGCGCTTTTTTAACTTTCCAATTGGGTACTCGTTTGGGTAAATAAGTATCTAATGTTTCAACTTTTTCAGGCTGTTTACGATCAGCTTTTACTGCACGCTTATGAAACTTTATCTTAGCAAAGCTTTCGTCAATTAAGCTTTGCTCAAAACCTTGCGTTAATGCCTCTTGTTTTAACTGAACAACATAGTGTTTAAAACCATCTTCACTAAGCACTTTGGCATGTAAGCTTTTAAAAGGTATTAATGTAAGACTAACAACCGCTAGCGAGACGATAATTTGACTAAATTTCATTCATTAATCTCCTTGTTCTGTTTGTCTTTGTTCGTCCATGTCTGCTTTATGTTCTTTTAATAAATCTTCTGGCGGTGGTGGTAACTGTAAATAATACCCTTGCCCATTTAAGCTAGCTTTCACTTTTTTCAAATCTGCAAAAGCCAATTTTTCTTTAGTCGCTAAATTTGTAAGCGTTACTAAAGTTGGCGTGCCAAAAGTAAGCATTAATGGCTCAGGAACAGCGGAAAAGTCATCGCGTGTTTTAACAAAAAGGTAGGTTTGTTCTTTTTTTGCACTTTTATAAATGACACATAGCATAATGGAGACCTATGAAATTAAAATGTTAAGAGAAATAAAATCTTAATATATCACGCACTGACATTCATATGCGATACAATGACACAATAAATTACATTACTTTTAATTATTTCAGGTCAGTCAATGAAAGCACCTTTATACAATGAAATTCTCGATATTTGTCAACTTATCGCCAACGCCTCAGCAACAAGTAATGATGAAGCTAGAAGCAATGCTTGTAAGAGCTTGCAAAAACTTTGTGCAACAAATCAAGATACCCCTAAAGATCATCCCTTGCAGTGGGAAGCATTAGCTGACTTTACCGAAGAAGGTGATTTAGCGATGGATATATATGAAATAGCATTAACTAGCGCAGAAAAATTGAAATTGCCCACCTTTACTGCTTCTGTATATTTAGCTATGGCACAAAGACAAAACGAATTTGAAGACGCAGAAAAAACGATAACATTTGCTAAAAAAGCTGAGGTTGCTAGCGAAAATATTGATAGCGAAGAGCTAAAACAAGAAATAAAGGATTTTCTAACTAGCCTTTAAACCCATTATTAGCAAAAGCGTGTAACTTTTGACCAAATAATTCATTCCGCCAAGCAGTCAAAATATCTGGATTAGTTTCCGTTTCACTACTTAAATTTTTAGCCTCATTTAAATCAAAGTACCAAGTTAAAAATTGGTTGATTTGCTTTTTAGAGGCTAAGTTTTCAATAGCTAAATCATGCTTTTCACTAACAGCAAGTATAAAAGATTTAACATTTTTAAAGATTTGCTTATAACCTGGGTATTCATCTAAGCGTTGTATTTTTTCAGGATAACTCTCTTCATTATCTTGAGATGCTTGTTTTATCACTGCCAACATAGCTTTACCTTTATGACGAATATCAAGCATCTCTGCACCACTCAATTGATTCATAGTCGTTAGGCTTTGCGGGTTATGCTGAGCAACAGCCATTAAGGTGTTCTCTTTAACAACAAAGCCTAAAGGTAAATCACGTTTTTTAGCTTGTTGATAGCGCCATTTAGTTAGGTGTTTTAAAGAGTTCAACTGTTTAGGATTTAAACGCCAAGCAAGTTTAATTTGGCGATAAAGTTGGTTTTCATTAATTGGACTGAATTTTCGCTCAATTAACAATGTTGTTTCTTGCTTAGCAAACGCTAACCGCCCTGCTTGATCAATTTCAGCAAGCAATTTAGGGTAAATACTAAATAAATGCTCAACATCTGCGCTGGCATAATTAAGTTGCTTTTGTGTTAACGGTCTTTTAGTCCAATCAGTACGAGATTCAGATTTATCAAGCTCAATGCCTGTAAAGTGTTCCACCATCGCAGCATAGCCCATTGACAAGCCATAGCCTAAAAATGACATCATGATTTGACTATCAATTAAGTTAACAGGCTTACAGTTAGCACTGGTTAAAAAAACCTCTAAATCTTCTGAGCAAGCGTGCAGCACTTTGGTAATGTTTTCATCTGTTAATAATTGCCAAAATGGCGATAAATCGTCTATAGCGATGGGATCAATTAACGCTAATTTTTTACCATCAAAAACTTGTAACAAACCAAGCCTAGGATATAAAGTGCGAGTACGAACAAACTCAGTATCAATAGCTAAAACACTTGCTTTACTATATTGCTGGCAAAGGTTTTGTAAACTTAATGAATCTTCAATCAATTGATACTGCATAATTATTATTAACTTCTTATACTTACTTTTAATCGTTTAAGGTGGCTTCGAACGTACAAAATTGATTACTCGAATCAATAAGGCGAATAAATTCGCCCCTACAAATTACTTTTTTCTACGGCGAGTCGCTTGCTGATGACGCTGTTGGTGTTTTTTCACCGAGCGACGAATTCGACGACTCTTTGCATTATCCATAGCCTTTTCATCAACTTTAACTTTGGATTGTGTTTCAGGTTTTAACTGCACTAAACTACGATAGTAGTTAACCTCTTTTAATCCTAATTCTGTCCAACCACCAAGCGGTAATTGACGCTTCATTTCCATGTCGCCATAACGAACTCTAATTAAGCGACTAACTTGTACGTCTTGGCTTTCCCATAAACGACGAACTTCACGATTACGCCCTTCAGAAAGCACAACATGGAACCAATGGTTACGCCCTTCGCCACCACGATAAGTTATTTTTTGAAAACGAGCAGGGCCATCTTCTAATTTTACGCCTGCACGAAGTGTTTGTAGCATGGCTTCATTAATTTCACCAAAAACTCGTACCGCATACTCACGCTCAACTTTTTGTGAAGGATGCATTAAGCGGTTGGCTAACTCGCCATCAGTGGTAAACAATAACATGCCTGAGGTGTTAATATCTAAACGACCAACAGCAACCCAGCGACCACTTTCTAATGGCGGTAAACGATCAAATACAGTTGCTCTTCCTTCAGGATCTTTACGTGTACACATTTCACCTTCAGGCTTGTTGTACATAAGTACACGACAAATATCTTCTTCTTCGGTTGCTAATTTAACTTGATGGCCATCAATACGAATTTGCTCACTACCGTCAACTCTATCACCTAAAAAGGCATTTTTGCCATCAACACTCACTCGACCAGCACTGATCATCGCTTCTATTTCACGACGCGAACCTTTGCCTGCTCTAGCGAGTACTTTCTGCAGTTTCTCAGAATCTTTAACCGTAGCTTTTTGAAAATCAACTTTTACTGGTTTTTCTTCAACCTTTTTGCCTTTTGCTTGACCTGATTTACTCAAGCCTTTCTTGGCTGTAGATTTTTTTCCTGCCCCACGACTGCCATATTTATTATTTTCTGGCTTACTGGCATGCTTAGAATCAGCAGATGTATTCTTACCTTTGGGTGTTTTTTTGTCTTGAGACATGTTTTTTTACTCTGTTACGTCAGTAGCAGTTCCCTAGAAACATACTTCTGACTCAATTATTAGCAGTAAGGAAAAACCTTATTATGTGCTTCGCTCGTAAGGCTACAGCCTCAACTACACTTTGATATTCATTATTTACAAAAAGGGTTCAGGATTGCCCTCACCCACTCGAATAACGTCAATATCATCGTTAGAAAAATCAATCACTGTGGTAGGATGTTCACTTAAGTACCCACCATTTATGATTAAATCCACTTGATGTTCTAACAAATCACGAATATGTTCAGGATCATATTCTGCCATGGTTTCGCCTGGCATGATCAAACTGGTAGACATTATAGGCTCTGCTAGTTCAGCCAACAAGGCTTGGCAAATATTATTGTCAGGTACTCTAATACCAATTGTTTTCTTTTTTGGGTTAAGCAGCCGTTTAGGTACTTCTTTACTGCCTTTAAAAATAAAGGTGTAGGCACCAGGCGTATTAGCTTTTAATAGTCTATAAGCACTGTTATCAACGCGAGTATATTCGGATAACTGTGATAAATCCTGACAAACTAAGGTGAAGTTATGATCTTTATCTATATCACGAATTTGACAAATTCGCTCTAACGCTTTTTTATCACCTAAGTGGCAACCTAAAGCATAACCAGAATCCGTAGGGTAAACAATAACGCCACCTTGGTTGATGATAGCCACAGCTTGTTTCATCAAACGCCCTTGAGGATTGTCTGGGTGTACATAAAAAAACTGACTCATAAGACTATCCTAATTGAAATTATATTTTGCGCTACTCGTAACTATTAACTCGTAACGATTACTTCCACAATACCCAAACAGGTTTTGCATCATCAGGCAGAGCCAAATTACGGCCTAAATCTGACCATTTGTTAGGATGATGAAAGTCAGATCCCATTGATGCATGCAAATCATATTCTAAACAATAGTTTAGCATTGTTTGTCGTTGTTGTGGATTCATTTGCGGTAGAACTACCTCTAAACCATCCCCAAAACATTCTTTAAAATGAACAATCAAACGCCTGAGCCACTTAGCTGATAAATCATAACGAATAGGATGCGCCATTATTGCCGTCCCCCCAGCAGCATGTATGGCTTCAATAGCATATTCAATTGAACACCAATTAGGCTTTACATAAGCTCGTTGAGTATTACGACCTTTTTTACCTAAATATTGATCAAATGCTTTTTGCATTGTGCCAACATGACCCTGCTGATGCAGCACTTTAGCAAAATGAGCACGCGTAATGGTGCCTTCACCTGCAAGTTTTTTTGCATCATAATAAGCATCAGGAAAACCACATTTAGCTAACTTTTCACCAATAGATAATGCCCGCTGTTCTCGCTCTTGCTGCTGATTAACAATTAACTGCTGAAGAACTGGGTTTTTAGTATCAATATTCAAACCGACAATATGGATTTCGAAGCCCTGCCATGCTGTTGAAATCTCAATGCCTGAAATGAGCTTAATTGGAATATTTTTTTCCAATATATAATCTTGAGCTATATGAAAACCTACAACTGTATCGTGATCAGTGATAGCTAAAACAGCTATTTGATAGTTAACAGCCCTATCTATCAAGGTTTGCGGTGATAAACTACCATCCGAACAATGTGTATGGCTATGCAAGTCAATACGGCCATGAGAGAAGCCTGCACTTTTTTTTATGGTTTGAGGGAAATCAGTAGTTGACAGTAACGCCATAATAAGGTCTTCTATAGGGGATTTTGCAAACGAACAACTATGTAGTTGTGCAAGTTTACTGATAAGAGAAAAATAATGAT
>Ga0209826_1001331_pt1 | contig 17258 bp, 14 predicted proteins | sample GOMGulsemesocosm_5_FD_184637 | JGI IMG/M metagenome (GOLD analysis project Ga0209826, IMG submission 184637) | Methane-oxidizing microbial communities from mesocosms in the Gulf of Mexico - GOM15C Gulf of Mexico (SPAdes) (version 2) | ecosystem: Environmental > Aquatic > Marine > Cold seeps... | reverse complement strand
GGAAAACGCCGCTGACGTTGATATCGAGAATACGTTGGAAGTCTTCCAGTTCAGTGTTTTCAAGTAAGGCGCAGATCTCGATACCGGCGTTATTGATAACCACATCGAGGCCGCCGAAGTGTTTGACGGTTTCAGCTGTTACGCGCTCCCAGTCTGCTTCGCTAGTAACGTTATGGGGTAAAAATGCGGCTTTGCCACCGGCCTCTTCGATCTCTTTAACCGTGGCACGACCGAGGTCTTCCAGAATATCGGTGATCATGATGGCGGCGCCAGCACGCGATAAAGTCCTGGCAATCTCGGCACCCAGGCCTCGGGCAGAGCCGGTAATGAGCGCAACTTTACCTTCCATTGAAATAGAAATACTTGACATGAAATTATCCTTTGTTGGTAGTGATCAGGGCGATTGCCCCTTAAATTCGGCGTTTAGTCTAGCAGCTTATTGCGGCACTTTACTGCGAGGTATTATTTCGGTATTCGGAGGGAGAGCAGCTACACCAGCGCTTGAAGGCGCGACGAAAACTGGTGGTGTCCTGATAGCCCAAATCGAGAGCAATAGCATCGATGGAGTGGTCAGTGTTGCGCAGAGCGTCAGTAGCCAGCTGCTTATGTACGGTGTCACGTAGCGTTCGGTAAGTGGTGTTTTCAGCCTGCAGATAACGAATGATGGTACGTGATGAAACGTTAAAGACTTTGGCCAGGTCTTCAAGGCTGGGCATATTATCGGGCTGGCGACGCATGAGATCGAGTACGTGAGACATGGTCAGATTGTTAGAGCGCAGCTCCTGCATTTTTTGCTGGAGCTGGTCTTCGGCGAGCTTGTGAATGTGCTCGTCGGCCGTAATACAGCGTTTCTCGAGGATGCTCTTGGGCAAAACCATCATGTGCTTGTCGCCATTAAAGCTGACCTCGCCAGAAAAAAAGTTGCCGTACTCACCTGCGTATTCGGGGGGTGGAAAGGCGAAGACGAGCTTGGCACAAGTCAGAGGCTGGCCACTGACAAACTCCAGCGCATTTTGCATGGTCAGCATCATCGCCTCGACAACGACAGTCTGGAAATCTGGATTGCCGTGGGTTTCTACAATCTCGACAATGACATCATCCCGCTCGTAGTAAACCTCAATATCACAAAAGGTTATCGAGGTGTGGTAGTACTTGGCGGCATCGTGAAGCGCCTGGCCGACGGTTTGGCTGCTGATAACGGCCACGCCCATCGCACCATGGCTAGAAATATGAATTTGCCGGCCAATGGATAAACCCGCATTGGGCATATTCTGGCTTTCCATCAGCTCAAAGATGGCATCAGAAAGGGGGTCGAAGGCGACTTTTTCAGTGGGGTCGTCGAGTTGTTCTTTAGTAATGCCGTGCCGGGCAAAACAGGCCGCAACGTCATCGCTGTGGCCCATGGTATTGAAAACCAAATTGGCATAAGCAGATGACACCATGTGTCCGCTGCTAATCGTAGAGGGGGCCGCGGGAGCCCCCGGTTTATTCACGGGCGGTGTATTAACGGACATAAAATAAGCTAATTCCAGTGGGTCGCTAGTTTAAGAATAGTTGTTGTATAGCGCCCGAGTTCGGCAGTTTATTGTGGCAACGTTGCCGCGCTCATTATTCAGTGTAGCGTATCTACTGATGAATTTCTTCGGGCAATTCAGTTAGCTAGATAACACAGGATTGTTTGCCCCGGCCCTTTACATGGGCTAAAAATGAAACGGTGTTCAATCACTCAAGCCTTTTTGGAGAGGTTTTTGTACACTGGGTGAAAATGAATAAACACATACTTATAAATAACAGGGGAGCAAACCGTGAAAATTGATAGCAGTTTTAGTTTTGGCGACAAGATGGATGACATTAGCTCGATCAAAGAGGGCTATCGGGCCTTTGAAGCTCAGGGCTTTGATGGGGTTGTTACCGCAGAGATACAAAATGATCCCTTCCTTATCGTCGGCATGGGCGCTGATGCGACCGAAAAGGTTGAGTTGCGTACCGGTATTGCCGTGGCCTTTGCCCGCAGCCCAATGACCACCGCCTATACGGCTCATGATTTAAATGCCTATTCGAAAGGTCGCTTTACCCTGGGCCTGGGCTCGCAAATTAAAGCCCACGTTACCAAGCGTTTTGGTATGCCCTGGCATGGTCCCGCAAAACAGATGAGTGAATTTATTCGCTCCTTGCACGCGATCTGGGATTGCTGGTACGACGATGAGCCTTTGGGTTTTCGCGGTGATTGTTATCAGCACACTTTAATGACGCCTGACTTTACACCGAAGAATATCGAGTACGGTCGTCCGAAAGTCGTCATGGCGGCCGTTGGCCCACTGATGATTAAAACGGCTGCGAAGGATGCCGACGGCATTATTATTCACACCTTCAGTACCCAAAAGTTTATTGAAGAACGCCTTTTGCCGGGCATTAATGAGACCCTCGACGAAAACGGCCGGTCGCGTAGTGATTTTGAAATATCCCTGCCGCCCTTTGTGGTCACCGGACAAACGGAAGAAGAGTTCGAAGCCTGCAAGCAAAAGGTTAAATACCGTATTTCCTTTTATGCCTCGACCCCGGCTTATAAAACCGTACTGGAATGCCATGACTGGCAAGACCTGCACCCCAAGCTGAATCACCTGTCCAAAAATAATGGCTGGGACAAAATGCCCGATCTAATCAGCGATGAAATGCTCGAAACCTTTGCCGTGGTGGGCGAACCCCTGCAGGTCGCAGAAAAGATGAAGGCGCGTTACGGCAATTTAGTCGATAGGCTAACGCTGGAAAATAGCTTGCCTGCAGATGTACTGGCTAAGCAGATGGCGATTATTAGAGGCTAGCGATTGTTGATCGCACATGAGATTAAGTAAAAAGGGTGGTGCTTCTTCAGATTCTTGAGGGTCGAGGAAGCACTGATTTTATCTTTGCTCTCAATCGTTAGTTGAGGACGGTATAGCCTTTATTTCGTAGGCAGTTTTTTATGACCGTTTCCTGTTCAGCTCTGGTGCTGCTTCTGCCACCAACAACACCTATCAGTGCGCCAACCCCGGCGGCTTTTTTTGCATCGTCACTATTACCCGCTATCGCTCCGGCGGCGCCGCCCACTACAGCACCTTTAACAGCACCTGAACCACCTCGCTTATCAACCTGACTTGCGATTTGTTCGCAGGCCTGAGTATCCCGTTGATACTGTCCCATCTCAACACCCTCAGGGTCGATAATAACTTTAGCGCAAAGAGGAAGGCTAAAAAAAGCGCTAGTGATACCGATAGCGAGGAGTTTCTTCATGGTTAACTCCTGTTGTTTAAAAAGATCTTGGCGGGAAGCGTGATAAGGGAGTGTTAAATATAAAAAACGTTTAACTAAAAATGATCACTTTTGTCTCCCATGGAGGGGCCAGCTTAGAGGCTCGTGTTCTATCAACTGTGTAGAACGCTGTAAAACCTTGTCCATTACTACTTAATTGTCCCATTTTCGAATGGCACTCTTATGCGGGTGTGGGGTATGTGGGCATTCGTTAATTGTTAATGAATGACTACATTGCACCAGCGGACATCATCGGCAGTGCGACAAAAAATTTAATAACCAGGGCATTCACCAGGTCAATAAAAAATGCCCCGACCAGAGGGATAACAAGAAAGGCTTTTGGCGATGGCCTGTACTTGGAGGTGACGGCATTCATATTGGCGATCCCCACCGGCGTCGCCCCCAGACCCAGGCCAACAAATCCCGAAGCGATCACTGCGGCATCGTAATCTCGCCCCATAACCCGGTAAACAACCCAGGTTGCGAAGCCTGTCATCACCACAATTTGTGCACCCAATACGATAAGAATAGGGCCAATGGCCTGGGCCAGAGTCCACAGCTGAATACTCATTAAACTCATGCAGAGAAACAGCTGCAGGCTTAACTCTGCGCCTCTTTCCAAAGCGACATCGCTGAGTTCTATTTTTAAAAGGTCGGCACCATTAGTAATGATGATGCCAACCATCATTGCGGTGAGAAACCCGGGCAGAGTAACGCCAGAGCTAAATAACATTCGGTTGACCATGTCGCCTATTTCGACACAGACAGCCAGTAATAATATGGTGCCCAGCACGCTGCTAATGGGTGGCGCTAAAACGCTTGTTGCATCATGGCCGCTAACTTTTTCCAGAGGGGCTTTAGTTTCATCATCGGCCACTGGTTTGATTTTTTGCCGCTTGATAAGAAATTCACCAATAGGGCCACCTATAATCCCCCCTGCAATCAAACCAAAGGTGGCAAAGGCAATGCCAAGTTCTTTGGCCATTTTTAAACCAGCCTCCTCAGCGATTCCTCCCCAGGCGATAGCGGTGCCGTAGCCGCCCGCAAAGGAAACACTACCGCCAAATAAGCCGTAGGCGGGATGGGCACCCATACTTTTGATAAGAAGTACGCCCGTTACGTTTTGAATAATCAGGAAACAAGCGGCAACTAATAGCAACAAAGCTAATGCTTTGCCCCCTTCTTTTAATAAGCTCAACTTAGCGCCAAGACCAATGGTGCTAAAGAAAATTAATAGCAGGCCATCTCGCAAGGCCATATCGAAAGTGATTTTAATATCGGCAAAGGTGTAAAGCAGGGCCACCAGAGTGCTACAGATCAAGCCACCGGTGACAGCAACCGGAATGCTATAGCGATTGAGGAATGGCACTTTTCTATTGACCGAAGCGCCCAAAAACCACACGACGATACTGGCGACAAGGACATCACTGCCGTGTATAGATATTTCATTCACTTTATTATTTCCCTGTGGGTATTCCTACAATACTATTTAAATTACGCGTTTTTTTAATGGATTGCCAGTCAGCTAATGCTGCTTGATGCCCGGGCCATGGGTAAAGCATACTATGCCAACAGATTGACAATTCTGCGGTGCGCGATGGTTTTGTGGGCGCCAGGAAACAATTCACTATTTAATAAGAAACGGAGAATGAGATTATGGGTAACAGACTTGAAGGCAAAGTAGCGATTATTACCGGCGGTGCTAGCGGCATCGGCGAAGCACACGCTCATCTTTTTGCTAGTGAGGGCGCGAAAGTTGTCGTCACTGACGTACAGGAAGAGCTCGGCGCTAAGGTTGTTAGTGCGATTCAGGGCGAGGGTGGTGATGCCATCTTTATTCGTCAGGATGTTACCAGTGAGTCCGATTGGGCCGATGTTGCAAAGCAGACTGTTGAGAAATATGGTGCTATTACAACTCTGGTTAACAATGCAGGTGTTGGTAACTTCACCGGTGTCGAAGAAGAAACTCTTGAAGGTTTTAACCGTGTTGTCGCCATTTGCCAAACCGGCGTCTGGTTGGGCATGAAGGCCTGCATGCCGGCTTTGAAAAAGTCGGGCAATGGTGCCATCGTCAACATTTCCTCATTGTTTGGCATTATCGGTACGCCGAGCATGATCTCCTATCACGGTGCCAAAGGCGCGGTGCGTTTGATGACCAAGTCTGCGGGCCTGGAATATGCCCAGCAGGGTGTCAGGGTTAATTCGGTTCACCCCGGTATTATCGAAACGCCGTTAGCCAAAACTATGGGTGACGAGCAGATGGCGGCGATTGTTCAAACCACACCGATGGCGAGAACAGGTAAGCCGATTGATATTGCCACGATGTCATTGTTTTTAAGCTCGGACGAAGCCGGGTTTATCACTGGTGCAGAATTTGTGGTTGATGGGGGTTGGGGCGCGCAATAAATGATGGCGTAACTTCTTCCTTTAGCTCTTTTTTTCGGGGCTAATAAAAAAAGGCCGGTGCTGATCAATAGCCCCGGCCTTTTTTGTGCTTTGCTATTAGGTTTTAACCATCGCCGTGACGCAAGAGTCGGCCCGAATAGGTGTCGGTTTCTTTGTCATCTTTAATAATTACTTCGCCGTTGACCAGTACGTAGTTATAGCCTTTGGCTCGTTGTATGCGTCGCCATTCATTGCCGGGCATGTCGTGGGCAACTTCGCCGGGCAGTACTTCGAGGTTTTCGTAATCGTAAACAACGATATCTGCCGGTGCGCCTTCCTTGATTTGCCCCCGGTCTTTAAAGCCGGCGAGGGAAGCGGGTAGAGAACTCAAACGCCAGTGGGCCTCTTCCAGTGTCAGCATGTTGTGCTCGCGCACGTATTTGGTTAACGCTTCGGTGGGGTAGCGCCCGGCGGTGAGGAAGCGGGTGTGAGCGCCGCCATCGGAAACACCAAAGGTAATGAAGGGGTCGTCGATGATTTCTTTCATGTATTCCAGATTACCAGCATTGGGTAGAGTGGCAAAAAACTCGGCTTTTAGATTGGTGCCCACGGCGATATCGAGCATGGCATCGATAGGGTGTTTGCCAGTTTTTTCCGCAATCAGGCTGAGCTTGTGGTCTTTAAATTCATTGAATTTGTCAGAATTGGTGCGAATTAGCACAGTCTCCTCTATGGGGCCGGTGGCGGAGAAACCGGGCGGGTTATCTTTCAAACTTTGGCGCAGTGCCGGATCGCCCATTTTGGCGAGGCGCTCTTCAAAGGTGCCAGTGGTGACATGACGCCAGGCCTCGGAATCGTCCCAAAGGTTCCACTCGTCGAGGGAGAAGTTAAAGCCGGCATCGGTGGTTAGCCCCTGGCCGTAGACCTTATTGCCGCGCGCGTGGCATTCGCTCAACCACTTGAGGGTTTCCCGGTGCACGCTAGGGTCATTGGCGTTGGCCTGGACCACGTTATAGAGAATGGGGCGACCGCTGATTTCAGCCAGCTCTTCGAGGTGGGCGCGGTCTTTTTCTGGCTCGTTGCCACTGAGCATGGTCATTTGAATAAAACCTTCGTTGCGCCGGGCGAGCACTTTGGCGAGGGCAACACAGGTTTCATTGTGCATCACATCGGTGGGCATTGGCGTGCCATCGTAGTCGCGTTGTACATCGGCACCACAGCCGGGGGCAAGACGCTGAGCCGACCAGCCACAGCCGCCAGCATCCATCGCCTCTTCGAGTACGCGGATGATTTCTGCCTCTTCCTCGGGTGTCGGTAGCTCACCGGCCTTGGCGCGCTCCATGCCCATCACCCAAATTAGCAGGGGCACGAGGGGCACATAGGGCAGAATGTTAATGGCTTTGGGGGTGCGTTCGAGGCTATCGAGGTAGTCGGGGAAAGTCACCCAGTCCCAGGGCATGCCTTCTTTCATCGACTCAAGAGGGATGGCTTCTACCCGGGTCATCGACAGCATGGAGCGTTCCCGCAACTCCGGTTTTACTGGGGCGAAACCAAAGCCGCAGTTGCCTATGACCACCGAGGTAATGCCGTGCCAGCCCGACAGGGTACAGTAGGGGTCCCAGAAAATTTGTGCATCGTAGTGGGTGTGCAGGTCGATGAAGCCGGGGCAAACGTGCTTGCCCTCGGCGTCGAGTACCTGCCTGGCATCGCCGCTGTCGAGGCGGCCTATTTTGGCGATAACACCGTCTTTAATGCCGATATCACCCTTGTAACGGGGGATGCGGGTGCCATCGAAAATAATGCCGTTTTGAATAATCGTGTCGTAGGTGGACATGGTTTGAGCTCCTGCGTGATGGGCAGGATTACATCTGGCCAATGACCTTATTCAACATTCTTTGTGAAAGAAACTGCGTTTGATACTACAAGGTGCACACTATCGGAGTGATAGATGTAACCTGATCCCTGTTTATAATTTATTTTAATTTCCTTCCGTAAAGGTACTGCTTCGTACACTTCACTGCAAGATTAAGTTTTCAGAGGTTTGCTTATTCTGTCTGGGTCAGGAGGGGTAACGGCCTAAAAGACATCAATAAGAGTGTCACCACTGACGCCCTGCAGCGGGCCCAGGGGGTTCTTACGCAGTTTGTCACCGCTGATAATAGGGTCGCCACTCCATACTTTGTAGACCACGATGCCATCGCTAAGCACAATCAGAGCGTTAAAAGACCAGCCGGAGGCGATGGTGCGCCGCTTAAAGGTCAATAGATCCATAAAGACATTGCCGACCCGTTTTGTTTTAGCTTTTTGGGGCCGCGCTTCATAGGCCTGGCAGAGGTTGCGTGATTGAATGCAAAAGCTGAGGCCGGGATCGAGGTCGTCGAGGGTAATCGACTGGTTGGGCATAAAGCGCTGGATAATATCGAGATAGGACAGAATTCTGATATTGGGTTGGGTATAGGGGTCGTAACCGAGCTCTTTGAGTTCTTCTGCGGTGGTGATATAGGGGGCGATTTTTTCATAATCCGCCATGGCTTCGTCGAAACTATTCCAGCGCGAGCGCGTAATGTCCTCTGTTCTGGGCAGTGCATTGCTGCAGCCATAGAGGGTGAGTAGCGATAATATGAGGAAGGCCAGGAGGCTTCGGTGGTGGGTTTTATTAATGGCTAGGCTTTGTGGCAATAGGCCATGGATGAGCGCAGTAAGCTCAATTTGGCGTGGGGTTCAATCGCCATAATTTCACAGCCGATAGATTGTAGCTGCTGGTTTTGCTCTTCCGGTTTACTCCAGACGATGCGAATACCTAGCTCAATGGTCGTCTGCCCCTCTTTGGGGTGGGGCAGGTCGACGGAAACCAGTCGTCGTTGGTTGACCGGTAGCGCGAGGCCAGAAAACAGCATGAAACCACTGGTGGAGATGTCGCCGATATAACCGATGGTGGTTTTATTGACGATGTCGTAAACCTTGGCAAGGGCTGTATAGGCCGCTCGAGGTGGGCGTTGGCTAAGGCCTTTCAGTTCGGGAAGCTGAGGAAGGCTTTTCTGCTCGGCAGGTTGGGATTTGAAGTCGTTCAAACAGGCTTCTTTCGGATTAAGTTGTTTCACTCTGGTATCTCGATTTTTAGAAAAAATTAACAATCCATCTGTGGATCATAACTCTGTCACGAGCGTGAGTCCTGCAACCCCCAAAAGGGTGGGTGGCACATTGCCTATCGGACTTTGGTTAGCATCTGCGTTAAAATTTTACGCAGAGTATGATCTTAGCACGGCCTTTCGTGCGGTGAAATAGACGCGTGTGCTGGTCAGACTAGCGGTCAAAATGAGCGCTATAACGATGCCGACCCAAAAGCCTTCAACGCCCAGTGCAGGCCCCCAAAAATCACTCAGTGCCAGAGAATAGGCAAGCGGAAAGCCGACCAGCCAATACCCAATACAGGCTAGAACCAAAGTGATATGGGTGTCTTTATAGCCGCGAAGAGCACCATTGCCGCCGATATTGATGGCATCAAACACGCGAAAAATTGCTGCGTAAACTAGCAGTGTCGCAGCCAGCTCTTGTACGGCGATATCTGGGCTAAACAGGGCGGCAATTTGTTCGCGAAATAGCAGTACAAAAGCACCCTGGCAGAGGGCGATGACCGAGGTTAGTCCAAGCCCGGTGGCACAAATACGTTGCGCTTGCTGGGGTCGCTGCAGGCCCATTTCATGGGCAACGAGTATTGAAATAGCCTGCGAAATACCCATCGGCACCATAAACATCATCCAGTCAAAAGAGATGGCCACTGAGTGACCACTGACGGTAACGGCCCCCAGGTGGGCGACCAATAATGGAATCAGCAGGAAGAAGCCACCTTCTGCCAGTATCGCGCCGCCAATGGGCAGGCCGATGCGTAAGGTTTCTTTAAGCTGTTGGATATTAATGGGCTGTCGTGAGCCTAATAACTGATAGGCCTGCAAGGTGCTGGCTCGGCGGGCGTAGAGCGTTTCGCCGGCGACGATTAAAAAGGAGATGCAGAATGTTGCCCAGCCACAGCCCGCACCGCCGAGTGCGGGCAGGCCCCAGTCGCCCATCACCAGCGCGTAGTCGAGGGGGATGTTAATGACAAAGCCTGCGACGTTAAAAACCATCGCGGTACGCGCCTGCCCCATGCTTTCGAAGGTGGTGCGAAAAGCCATAATATAGGGCAATAAAAAAGCACTACCAATCATTGGTAGTAAATAGCGGGTGGCAATGCCGGTTATTTCTGCGGGGCTGTCGAGCTGAGGTAAGAGCACGATGCCCACGCCGATAAAAATACTACAGAGCAAGCCCAGTGGTAGGCATAGCCACAGGCAGTTTTGAAATTGCCCTCTTAGGGCATCGGTTTTCCCTGCGCTGAACAGTTGCCCAATAATCGGGCCGTTGCCGAGAATAATGCCGAGTACCAGCATAATAGAAAGATTAAATACGGTGCTACCCAACGTGACAGCGGCCAGATCATTAGTACTGAGGCGTCCGGCAATAATAATGTCGGTCACACTCATGCCGACGATGGCCAGCTGCCCAATCGTAATGGGCAGTGCTAGTTTGAACATCCGGAGGCTATTGGCGGCGAAGGTACTATCGGTAAAAGTAAGAGGCGGCATAGCTCATTTGTCGTGAAAAGACGTTATTATCTGCATTGAGGATATGTTAACAGTGAGATATACCCTTGGGGTTAACGAGGGTGTGTTTATTTTTATAGCGTTAACACCTGGCGTAGAGACAGGTGGTTTACAGGAGGTTTGTGCATGGGTGGTTTCGAGGTGAATTCTTTATTCTTGTTGGAAGTTTTTGTCGATTTACTGATTCTTTTACTGGGCATTGGCGTCCTTTGCATTGCCTATATGTATATTGTTGACTCACGTCAGACAAAACATGCTATTCGCCGCAACTTCCCTGTCGTTGGCCGCTTCCGTTATTTTTTTGAAACGCTCGGTGAGTTTTTTCGGCAGTATTTTTTTGCGATGGATAGAGAGGAAATGCCTTTTAATCGCGCCAAGCGCTCGTGGGTTTATCGTGCGGCGAAAAATGTCGATGCTACGGTAGCTTTCGGATCGACAAAAAGTATTAGCGAACCTGGGGCTGTGTTATTCGTTACCCATCCCTTCCCCACGTTGGCTGAGGACTATGCGGCACCACAGGCTATGACTATCGGCCCTCATTGTCACCAGCCGTTTAAGGCGGCATCTTTTTTTAACGTTTCGGCAATGAGTTTTGGCGCTATCTCCCAGCCGGCCGTCAGTGCCCTGTCACGCGGAGCGGCACAGGCGGGTTGCTGGATAAACACGGGTGAGGGCGGACTATCACCGCACCATCTGGAAGGGGGGGGCGATATTGTTTTTCAGATAGGCACTGCAAAGTATGGTGTGCGTGATGATACAGGCAGGCTAGATGACGAAAAGCTTCTGGCCATAGCGGCTCACCCTGAAGTCAAAATGTTTGAAATCAAGATTAGCCAGGGCGCAAAGCCGGGCAAGGGCGGTATTCTTCCGGGTATTAAAGTCACCGAAGTCATTGCCATGACCCGGGGTATTCCGATAGGTGAAGATTCCATTAGTCCCAATGGTCACGCCGATATTCGCAATGTCGATCAATTGCTAACCACGCTAGCTCATGTGCGCGAACTCACCGGTAAGCCCGTGGGTTTCAAGCTGGTGGTGGGCGGCAGCAGTTTTTTTGACGAGCTATGCGAGGCGATTAAGGTGAGGGGTGTCGAGCAATTTGCTCCCGATTTTATAACCATTGATAGCGGCGATGGCGGTACGGGTGCCGCGCCACAGAGCTTGCTCGATAGTGCCGGTTTGAGTATTCGTGAAACCCTACCTTTGGTGAGTGACAGGCTGCTTGAGCATGGCTTGCGAGACAGGATACGTGTAGTAGCGGCCGGTAAGTTAATCACTCCCGTTGATGTCGCCTGGGCGTTGTGTGCGGGCGCAGACTTTGTCGTTTCGGCCCGTGGCTTTATGTTCGCTCTGGGTTGTATTCAAGCGATGCAATGTAATAAAAACACTTGTCCCACCGGTGTTACCACCCATGATAAAGATCTCCAGAAGGGGCTTGATCCCACCGATAAAGCCACTCGCGTCGCGAGCTACGTGGCGAATATGGAAATGGAAGTCGGCACTATTGCCCATTCCTGCGGGGTGCGAGAGCCAAGGCAGCTCAATCGCAGTCATGCGCGGATTGTTACCGAGCTTGGCCAGTCGGTGCCACTGGAGGTTTTATATCGCAAACAGGCGGAGCAGAATCCACTATTTTCAACATCATCGAAAGAATAAATGGGGTGTTTTAAAAATAGTTTTTCCCTGCTCGAAATTACTGGGGAATTTTTTCAGCGTTCGCTTCTCTAAATTGCCAACGTCTAGTTCGCACAGCATAAGAGATTCTCGTCATGGGCAAGTTGGCACTGTTTTACACTATTCTGCACGATGCTATTTTTGATCGCATTAAATGGCTCGACGGCCTGCCGCCACTGTTATTGCGTTTGTATTTAGCGCCGATAATGATCGCCGCCGGTTTGCATAAATTACACAACTACGAAGACATGGTGGCCTGGTTCGGTAATGCCGACTGGGGCCTGGGTTTACCGGCACCGGCGCTAATGGTCAGTCTGGCTATCTTTGCCGAGCTAGTCGGTGGAGTGGCATTACTCATTGGTTTAGCCGTGCGCTGGTTTGCTGTACCGCTGATTATCTCCATGGCGGTGGCGATGATGACAGTGCACTGGCAGCACGGCTGGTTTGCCATCGCGCCGGGTAATCCCGAGACCAGTACCGCGAAAATTCTTGCCGATGTGGGCATTCCCGCAGCTCAGCGCAGTCTTGAGAATAGCGAAGAAGTGGGGCGGCGTGTTGCCGTCGCCAAAAGCCTGCTTAAAGATAACGGCAACTACAGTTGGCTGACGGAGAAAGGCACTTTCGTTGTGCTGAATAACGGCATTGAGTTTGCCGCGACGTATTTGATTATGCTGCTCAGTCTGTTCTTCACCGGGGGTGGGCGTTATGTCAGTTTAGATTACTGGTTGAAGCGGCATTTTTGGCGGAATACAGAAGTTTAGCACTCCTTAATCCGTCGACGAATACTCCGGCTGCAAGGCTTTTAGGCTGTGCTATAATCCGCAGCTTTTTCACCCCGCGCTGTCTATTTGGTCAGCGCCCTATCCGGCACAGGCATGAGCGAAGAAAAACAAGCAAGTCCCCAGAGCAGCAGCGAGAAGCCACAGGCTTCTGCAAATAAACCCGAAGGTAACGCAGGCAGCAGCGAGATGAGTGGCGATAAGCCCCAGTCGACGCGTCGCCGGCGAGGGCGCGGTGGCCGTGGTGGTCGCAATAGAAACGGTTCCAGCTGGAAAGTCTCGCACTTTAAAGTCGAGCCCGCTGAAGGCAAAGTGCGCTTCCACGATCTCGATCTTCCCGATACTTTAATGCATGCGATTGCCGATACCGGCTTTCAGTACTGTTCGCCGATTCAGGCCCGCTCATTGCCCCTGACCCTGCGTGGCCACGATGTGGTGGGCAAGGCACAGACCGGCACCGGTAAAACAGCGGCATTTCTGGTCGCCATTATTGACGATTTACTCAAGAACCCTATTGAGCATGATCGTTTTGCCGGCGAAGCCCGCTCGCTCATCATTGCGCCGACCCGCGAACTGGTGATGCAGATTGCCGAAGATGCGCGCACCCTCAGTAAGTACTCGGACCTCCATGTTCACACCCTGGTGGGCGGCATGGACTACGACAAGCAGCGTCGTCATTTACACGAAAAGCACTGCGATATTCTGGTGGCAACGCCGGGTCGATTGATGGATTTCTGCGGTAGTAATGATGTCTACCTCGATCGCGTCGAAGTGCTGGTGATTGATGAAGCTGATCGCATGCTCGATATGGGCTTTATCCCCCAGGTGCGCCGTATTGTGCGCCAGACGCCGCGCAATGATCATCGTCAAACCCTGCTTTTCTCGGCGACTTTCACGCCTGAGGTTGAGAGCCTGACAGAACAATGGACGCATAAGCCGATAAAAATCGAGATTGCCCCCGATAGTGTGGCGACAGATACCGTCACACAAAAAGTTTTTATCACCCAAACACGTCAGAAGCGTGACCTGCTGGTGAATTTACTCCGGGGTGAGGACGTTGAAAGCGTTATCGTTTTTGCTAATCGTCGCGATCAGTGTCGCCGGCTACAGGAATTTCTTGGCAAAGCGGGCTTTAGTGTTGGCCTGCTTTCTGGCGAAGTAGCGCAGAATAAGCGCGTGCGTACGCTGGAAGATTTCAAGTCGGGCAAAATAAAGGTGCTGGTAGCTACCGATGTTGCCGGACGTGGCATTCACATTGATGGCATTAGCCATGTGGTCAACTTCACCTTGCCTGAAGAAGCAGAAGACTATGTGCACCGTATTGGTCGTACTGGCCGCGCAGGTAAAACCGGTACTTCTATTAGCTTTGCCTGTGAAGACGATGCCTTTTTACTGGAGCCGATTGAAGCTCTACTCGGTGACAAACTCAATTGTGAGCAGCCTCCCGAAGAAATGTTGGTGCGGGTTAAAATCGAGCACTAAGCCGTTGTTATATCGCCCGGTCTGGACAGCTCTTTCCAGGCCGGGCTGGTTTCTGTTCTCCTTCCTATGACTGGCTCCTGGTGTGGGGACAAGGGCATTCTCCACTCATAACTCACTGTAAATACTTCCCTGTACGCTCGATGTCGGCATCCATGCCTCCGACGGTTATGAGTAAAGAATCCCCTTTCTTGCTAACGTATTTGCATGTTCAATGATTCTGCCTGAAATGCTCAACCCAGAGCGATGTCGCACCGGCGACAGCCGCGGGCATCACCAGTAAATTCAACAGTGGCACAGAACTACCCAACAGCACTATCGAACCGAAGGTGAAGGACAGACCCTTGTCGCTCCCCGCTCGCTGGCGCACTGTTTTGAAATTTACGCCGTTGATATCGGCCGGGTAATCTAAATATTGCAGGGCCAGTGACCAGGCACCCCATAAAAAGGCGATGGCGGGCACGGCAAAATTCACCAGTGGAATAAACGACAGAATCAGGCAGAGCAGGAGCACACCCACCAACCGGGGCAAAAAGTAGCCCAGCTTTTGCACTTCTCGCAGAAAGGCCTGCCAGGCAATAACACTGGCTGTTTTAAACGTTAGTGGTGCTTCATCCTCTTTACCGCTGAGCCTGATATAGACGGCATTCGCCAGTAAGCCGTAAAAAGGAGAGGCAATGAGATTGCCCACCAAGGTAAAGGTGTAGGCGTAGCAGACGGCTAATAACAGGGCGAAAAGAATACGGAATAAGCCTGCGATAAACTCTAGCCAGCCGGGTAAATAGTCGAGTAGCCAGGCCATTAAACTTTCAAATTGCTCCATGGCGTACAGGGTTAAGCCAACAAAGAGAGCCAGGTTGAGTAGTAGAGGAATGATGACCCACAGCCGCACCCCAGGTGTGGTGAGTAACTTGAACCCTTTAAGAAAGTGCGTAAGACCCATCTGCCCGTCCCTTATGTGCCGTGTTTGATTTGTAGACTATTGTAGTTTCCTGCCATTGACCTTGTCGCCCGCTTTACGTGGTTTGTGCCAACTTTGCCAAGCGGCCTCGGCGATGCCAAAATACGCGCCCCCTACCTTGATAAAAGAAGTCGTAATGAGCAAACCTCTCGCTGGTCTACGTATCCTCGATTTAACGCATATGCTGTCTGGACCTTTCGGCACAGTCACCCTGGCCGACCTCGGTGCCGAGGTGATTAAGATTGAACCTCTCGAGGGGGAGCGCACCCGGCGCTTGCTCGCCAATGACCCGAAGCACTCCATCGACGGTATGGGCGCCTATTTTATTAATCTCAATCGCAATAAGAAGAGCGTCGCCATTGACCTGAAAGGTGAAGAGGGCAGAGCCCTGTTTTACGAGCTGGTCAAAAAGGCCGACATTGTCTTCGATAATTTCAGTGTCGGTGTGACTCAAAAACTCGGTGTCGATTACGCCGTGTTGAAAGACATAAACCCACGCATTATTACTTGCTCAATTACGGGCTTTGGTTCCGAAGGCCCAGGCAATCATCGCACGGCTTTCGACCAGGTGGTGCAGGCCTACGGCGGCAATATGTCAATTACCGGTGACACTGCCGAGCGTCCACTGCGTTCAGGCTTGCCCATCGCTGATCTCGGCGGCGGTATGTTCAGCATGGTGGGCGTGTTGACGGCCCTGTATGAGCGCGAACGCAGCGGCGAGGGCCAGCACGTTGATATTTCCATGCTCGATGGCCAGATCGCCATGCTAAGTTATATGGCCACCATGTATTTCCTCTCTGGTGAAGACCCTGAACCCATCGGCAATTCTCACTTTGTTCATGTGCCCTACAATAGCTTTAAAACCAGTGATGGCTTTATTGTTATCGCGGTGATTTTTGATCACTTCTGGACTGGCCTGCTTGAAGTACTCGACTGCGATGCATTGCGTAAACCCGAGTATGACCAGCAGCCTGGCAGACTTGCCGATAAAGCCTTTATTGAAGGCCGAGTGGCCGAGATACTCGCCACCAATACTATGGCCCACTGGCTACCGTTACTTGAAGCCCAGCGCATCCCCTGTGCACCGATCAACAGCTTTAGCAGTGCGCTGGCCGACCCTCAGGTGGCCCATCGCAATATGGTGATTGATGTTAGCCATCCCAATGGTAAAACTACAAAAGCACCAGGCAACCCGGTGAAGTTATCGCGTACTAATGAAGAGTCTTTCAGTCCTGCGCCACTGCTTTCGGCAGATACCGATCAGGTGCTGGGTGACCTGCTCGGCTTAAAGAGTGATGAAATTGAATCCTTGCGTAGTCAGAAAATTATCGGTTAATTGTTGATCGGGCTTGTTACGCTGCAATGGGTAACAAGCCCTCTGTTTGACGCCACCTCCCCCTCCTCTTAAATATTCGAAATACAGTTTAGCTAGTTTTAGAATAAGGTGTGTCAAAAGACGGTTTGCCTTTCTCCAGCAGAGCCACTAGCATCGAGCTTGCATATTTCATGCTTCGCAAGGGGGAGCTGTTATGAAAATAATAATTAAAATGCTGGGTATTCTTGTTTTAGTGGTGGCAATAGTTATCGCGGTGAGTCTTTATTATCTCGATAGTGGTATTAAAAAAGCTGTTGAAACCTTTGGTCCTCAATATACAAAAACCCGTGTTGAGCTAAATGATGTCAGTCTCTCGCCGCTTTCCGGTAAAGGTAGTCTGGCGGGGCTTGCCGTTGGTAACCCCCAGGGCTTTAGTGATGCTGATGCTTTTTATCTGGGCGAGATCGCTATCGTTGTCGATACGCAAACCTTGCGTTCTAATCCGGTAGTTATCCACAGTATCCGCATTATTGCGCCAGAAATAACCTTTGAGCAGCTTAAAAATACCACCAACCTTCAACGGTTACTAAAAAATATTGAACAGCCAGCAGGGTCTGCAGAGAGTACGGATGAAGACTCTAGTGAGAGTAAAGGCGAAGTAATAAAGCTGATTATTAAAGACCTGCAAATCAGTGGTGGCAAGGTGCATTACATTAATCCTTTATTGGGCTCCAAGG
>Ga0209826_1001330_pt1 | contig 17262 bp, 15 predicted proteins | sample GOMGulsemesocosm_5_FD_184637 | JGI IMG/M metagenome (GOLD analysis project Ga0209826, IMG submission 184637) | Methane-oxidizing microbial communities from mesocosms in the Gulf of Mexico - GOM15C Gulf of Mexico (SPAdes) (version 2) | ecosystem: Environmental > Aquatic > Marine > Cold seeps... | reverse complement strand
TAAGTCAGTCGGTGACTTACATGGTGTGGGCTGGTTTGGGTGCCTGGTTTGTGTATCAGGTGTGGGATATCTTCCGCATGAACCGCGATGTGTTTACCCAGCCGGTTCCGCAGTTACACCGCTACAAATTTAAGCAGGTTGCACTGCTGAACGTGTCTTACATGGTGACCTTTGGTTCTGAGGTGGCGGTCTTGTCTATGTTGCCGCTCTACTTTATTGAGCTCTATCAACTGTCTGTGCCGGTGGCGGGTGCGATGGCTTCGACCTTTGTGGCGATGAACCTTATTGCGCGTCCAGGCGGTGGATATATGTCTGACCGAATAGGCCGCAAGATCACCCTGCTGGTGACCATCAGTGGTTCTGCCATTGGTTACGCCGGTATGAGTTATATGACAGAAAGTTGGAGCATGCTGGCGGTGATGAGCATTGTTGTTTTCTGTTCGTTCTTCGTACAGGCCGGTGCGGGAGCAACCTTTGGCGTGGTACCGACCATTAAGCGTCGCTTGACCGGACAGATCGCTGGCCTTACGGGTGCCTACGGCAACGTCGGTGCCGCTATGTTCTTACTGGCCTATTCGTTTCTGGACGCGAGCAGCTTATTTATGTTGATTGCCGCCAGTTGCGCGGTTGTCGTGGTGCTCATCGCGGTTTTCCTCGAAGAGCCAAAAGGCCAGATTGCTGAGATCAATGAAGACGGCAGCGTCGAGTTGATTGATGTGAGCTAAGCCTCGCGGCCATTAATGCGTTGGTTTTAACGGCTGCCCTTGGGCGGCCGTTTATAGTTGGGGTATACAAAAATAGCTTGAAAGAGAGGGCTGATGGTTTTTTTCCGAGCAACAGCCGGAGATGTTTGTAAAAGCGACGGCAGGGGCGTTAGTCTTAGGCGCTAAACGGGGCTGCAGCTGTTCAAGTGCAAGCGCTGGGTCATGTCAATAAAAGTAGAAGGTGTATGGGCTCTATTTCCAACCTTGATGAAAAAGACCAGCTGAGTGTCGTGTTTGGCGGCTATAGCCGAACGGGGCCGAAGCCGCGTAATGAAGATGCCTTTGCGGCCAAGCAGCCGGACAGCAAGAATGTTCGCACCCTTAAAGGGGTCGTGGCCTGTATGGCTGACGGCCTGAGTTCGAGTGCCGGCGCTCAGCAGGCGAGCCAAACCAGTGTCGCGACCTTTATTGACGACTACTACAGCACGCCCGATAGTTGGGATGTGAAAAAGTCGGCCGCGCGGGTTTTAAATGCGATTAACTCTTGGCTTTATCATCAGGGGCTGCAGACCAGCTCGGCGTACGGCGGCGAGCACAATACGTTGCTCACCACCTTCAGTGCGGTGGTGCTGAAGTCGACCACCGCACACCTGTTGCACGTCGGTGATAGCCGTATCTACTTGATCCGCAGGGAGCGCCTGCATCAGCTCACCAACGATCATTCACATAAGCGAGCGGGAAATAAAGCCTTTCTCACCCGCGCCCTGGGGATGGACTGTCGCCTCGAGGTGGATTATCGACAGGAGGAGGTGGAGCCGGGGGATATTCTCTTGCTCACAACCGATGGCGTGCACGATTTTGTGCGCGAGTCGCAGCTGCTGCAATTGCTTGCGCAAACCGAGTTAAGCCTCGAAGCAAGAGCCCAGACGATCGTTGCACAAGCGGAAGCGCAGGGCAGTGATGACAACCTCAGCTGTCTGATGATGGAGGTGCGCTCATTGCCGAGCGCCGACATTGATGAGGTGCATCGCCGCTTAACGCAGCTGGCGATACCTCCGGAAATGACGGTCGGGCAAAAGATTGACAGCTTTGAAGTCTTGCGGGTGATTCATTCGGGGGCGCGCAGTCATTTGTATTTGGTGAAAGACAGCGTCAGTAAACAGTTGCGTGTTCTCAAGGCGCCATCGGAAAATTTCAGTGAGGACCCTCTGTATCTAGAAGGGTTTATTCGCGAACAGTGGATTGGGCGCCGTATTAATCACCCCAGTGTGATGACCATCTACCCACGCCCCGAGAGCAGTCCATTCCTCTATCACGTGTGTGAGTACATTGAGGGCAGTACGCTGCGTCAGTGGATTCTCGATAACCCCAAACCCAGCCTTGAAAAGGTGCGAGAGCTGACACAGGCCATCATCTCGGCGCTGCGGGTGTTGCAGCGCATGGGTATGGTGCACCGTGATTTAAAACCTGAAAATGTCATGCTCGACGAAAAGGGGCTGGTGCATCTTATCGACTTTGGCACGGTGCAAGTCGACGGTTTGGATGAGCTGGGTTCGTTGATCGACGAGGATGTGCCGGTGGGCTCGGTTAATTATATCGCCCCAGAATATTTGCGTGGCGGCAAGGGCACCTACCAGTCGGATCTCTTTTCGTTGGCGGTGATGGTCTATGAAATGATCACCGGTGAGTTGCCTCATAAAATACCTGCCGCGCAATTGCGCCAGCCGCAGAGTGTACACTCCTGGCGCTATGTATCGCTGCGTCAACACCGTGACGACCTTCCGTTGTGGATTGATTTGACGTTGAAGAAAGCCTGCAGTGAAGCGCCGAGCGAACGCTATATGGCGTTGTCCGAGTTTATGCAGGACCTGTGCACACCCAATCAACAGTTGTTGTCGAGTCATGCGCAGGCACCGCTGCTGCAGAAAAACCCGCTGCTTTTTTGGCAGTGTATGTCGGCGGGTCTGGCGGTGTTGGTGATTGTACAGGCGTGGTGGTTGTCACAATAAGGCAGTCGTCACCTTTAATAAGCTGTCTTTGGCTGCGCAATTAATTATGATGGGCGTCCGATGGTGAGCTTTTTCTTTTATTGAGGGTAACCGCATGGCTGATGATAAGCCTTTTGCTGAGCACGCAGCGCAAGTTCGAGACCAGCAAGCCTGGAATATTATTGAAAAGACCCTAGGTCAGGCGCAGCAGGAACAAGCCAAGTCACGTCGCACCGCCAACTTCTGGAAAGGTCTAACCTTTGCGTATATCTCCGTGGCTTTGTTGCTGGCGGTCATTAATTTACAGGGGCTGCCGTCAGCAGGTAGCACCGAAGCGCACACGGCGCTAATTAACATTCATGGTGTTATTGCTGCAGATCAGGACGCTAACGCTAATGCCGTGGCCGGCGCTTTGCGCAAGGCCTTTGAGGATGAAAATGCCAAGGGTATTTTGTTGGCTATTAATAGCCCTGGCGGCAGTCCTGTACAGTCGGGGTATATTTACCGTGAAATCAAACGTCTTAAAGCCGAATACCCAGAGAAACCCGTGATTGCGGTCATCGGTGAATTGGGCGCTTCGGGCGGCTACTATATTGCGTCGGCGGCCGATGAAATTATTGCCGATCCATCAAGTCTCGTGGGGTCGATAGGGGTCACCGCCTCGACCTTTGGTTTTGTCGATATGATGAGCAAACTCGGTGTTGAACGCCGTCATTACACCTCCGGCGCGCACAAGTCCTTTCTAGATCCTTTTAGTGACAAAAAGCCAGAAGAAACAAAATTTTGGCAGCAGGTATTGGACAGCACCCATCAACAGTTTATTGCCGCCGTGGAAGCGGGTCGTGGGGAGCGTTTGAGCAAAGACCCAAGCTTGTACACAGGCCTTATTTGGAATGGTGAACAGGCACTGGAGTTAGGGTTAATTGATGGCTTTGGCAGTCCAGGTCAGGTGGCACGGGAAAAGCTTGAAGAAGAAATTGTCGACTACACCTTTAAACCAAGTCCGTTTGCGGCGTTGGTGGATGGTTTGGGTGTTGCGATCGGACGTGGTATTTCGCAGCAACTATTGAGTGCTCAGCCGCAGATGACGACCAGTGCACAGTACTGAAAGTGCATCGAATAGAGTGGTTTTAAACAGCTTCTCATATAGGTGAAGAGCAGGGCTTGGTAGCAGCAGTTCTGTGTGATTCGGTTACAGTGGGTGTGTCAAGGATAGTCGTGCACACTATTTCTGCTCACCTATACTTGCCTTAAATCAGTGTTTCTATTTCTATTGGTATTTCACTTGTCGAGCTTGTCTTGCGAGGTTAGGTTTGCGGCATACTTTCATTACAGTGATGACTATCTGCATAAGCACACTCCTGCTGATTGCCTGTGATACATCATCTAAAGATACCGATGTTACGCGGGTGAATGCATCCATACCTAAAGTGAACGCTAACGAGGCGCTGAGTATTGATCCAGAGAGCGAAATTCACGTTGATGCACCGGTTATACAGTGGGCTAAGCCGGGGTTGGCGCCTTTGTTTATTGGTGCTGGAGCGGATCGAGATAGGGGTGTGGGGGATCAAATGTTTGTTGAAGTTCAAGAGCTGATGCCTCAGTACAAACATGTGAACCTCAATTTAAACTTCCCAAGATTACTAGAAGAGTTGCGTAAAGGCAGTAATGTTTGTGCCATTTTACATCACACTCAGGAACGTGCGGCGTTCTCGGCATACAGCCAATCGGTTATCGTCACGCCCAGCTATCAACTGTATGTGAGCGCTAAGGGATTGAAAAAATTTAAAGAAAAAACGGGGTGGGCTGGTGAGCCGGCGAGTTTTGATAAAATCATGTCCAAGAGCCGAGGGTTGAAAATAGCGATTACACCAGGGCAGTCGTATGGCTCTGAGAGGGACAAAATTCTAAACCTCCACGCTGATAAGGCTGAGGTGATTAGAAGCTTTGCTAATCAAGAAACGTTAGTGAAGATGCTGGCCGCAAATAGAATGGATATGATGCTCGGGTTTCCTTGGGTCATCAATTATATAATGGAGCGGTTAGACGCTGGTGCCGACTTGATCAAGGTACCACTCAATGATGTGGTTCAGTACGAAGCTTCATTCATTGCCTGCGCAGACACCCCTTTGGGTCGGGCTGTCGTAGCCTCCATTAATAATATCTATCCTCCTGTACACGCCCGTGTCAAAGAGGCGTTGACGCGATGGCTCACGGAAAAAGAAACCCAAGCGTATTACGGCGTTTATCAAAAATATTTTTTTGAAGCTAAGCCCCTACCTTAAACCGTTGAGAATCGTCATTCTCTGATTCCTGTGGCGGCCTTGCTCGCTATACTCCGTGCTGTTTTTCACGACCAGCGGTTAAACTCTAGGGCCCTGTTCTATTGAATGTCAGTGGTTCAATGGATACGAGGTTTATGGGAAATATCCAGGTTCCAAATGTATGTCATATGATTTCATCCGGGGTTGGGTCGATGGGTTTTGTTGATCGAATCTTCCTGGGCGGCGAGCTAGTCGTTATATACCCGGTGACTATATTGTTTAATGTTCAATGTTTTGTGTGAGTGATACATTTAAGTAAAAGTCGTTGATTAACAGCAAGAGCAGTAAAAAAACAAATGTCGATCGCCGAGTACACTGAGTTCGTTTTCATTGTACAGATGCGGCATCGAATGATGGCGCCAATAGTAGAGATGATCAGGAAGTGATGGTGACAAAAAAAATTGAGATATTGATAGCCGACTACCACAACCCCAAACATGCACATGATCTGGGCTGGTTGTTAAATCAATACGCGCGGGACCCTATGGGTGGAGGCGGTGCTCTACCTGGTGAGATTACTGACACACTTGCCAGCGAACTGGCTAAGCGTCCACACGCATTCAGTGTGCTCTGCTATGTTGATGATCAACCCGCAGGGCTGATCAATTGTTTCGAGGGTTTCTCGACATTTATTGGCCGGGCGTTGGTGAATATTCATGACGTCGTGGTGGTCGATAATTACCGAGGTTTGAATGTGAGTCAGCGCATGCTTGAATGTGTCGAGGAGCAGGCACGTGCACGGGACTGCTGCAAACTCACTCTAGAGGTGCTCGAAGGCAACCGAACGGCGCAGGGTGCCTATCGAAAGTTTGGCTTTGCCGGTTATGAGTTAGAGCCGGAGTTCGGGGCGGCGCTGTTTTGGCAGAAGTCGCTCTAGATTCGCTGCTGTTCTAATTGATTTTTCTGGTTATGGTGCGTTGATTTCCAGCCTTATTATCTTTCGCTAGAAGGCAGGGGGTACTTTTCCTGAGTGAGAAAGGTTGCGGGTATGACAGTAAGGAAGCCCGTACGCTCAATCATCAGAAGGAGTTGGTGACTGATTGGTTGTGTCATTTTTATGCACAGTTTAAATTCTTGTTGTTAAATATAGCTAACGAATTTCTATTGGGCTGTGTCTGTATTGTTTAGAGGCAACCATGACGCGAGGGGCCAAAAATACAGCGGTTACCGCTGCAATGTCATTAAGTGCTCAGGCAGACTTTTCTGAGCGTGGCTTAATGCTTGAGGAAATGAGTAGTTGATGCCAAGGGTATTCAGTAATCCGAGTAGGACGTCGATTAATGACACCAGAGCTTGCCGTGTTTGTGGTGGGAAGTGATGGGCGGTTATGTTGGGAGTGATAAGTGTTGCGGTGTGCACTTCGGGTGTTTGTGCATGGCGGGGCTGCGAGTCCTCGTCTCCCCGTAGGGTGAGGGGGACGTTGGAGATGACAGCTCATGCTCTAGTCGATAACCGGGTTTCAGCTATGTGACGGGCAGTGCTGATTGAGCAGGGTAGCGGGGGATTTTAAGGGCATAAAAGAGGGGGCATAAAAAAAGCCGAACTTCAGAGAAGTTCGGCTTCTTAAATATGGCTCCGATACGTGGGATCGAACCACGGACCAATTGATTAACAGTCAACTGCTCTACCGCTGAGCTATATCGGATCAAAACGGTTTCCTAACTGAATGAGCGCAGTGCACTTCATTAGGAGTAAAAGCTGCCATGGCAACTTCTTTTTAAAAATGGCTCCGATACGTGGGATCGAACCACGGACCAATTGATTAACAGTCAACTGCTCTACCGCTGAGCTATATCGGAAACACATGTTCCACAAGGAACGGATGCGGATATTAGAGATTGACCGAGCGTTGGTCAAGTAGCAATTACAATAAAGTGGTTGGAATGGGCGTTTTTTGTACGGCTAGTGTTGAGCTTGCCCAAACTCTAGACAATGAGCCTTGAGTGGAAAGAGTTTGATCCAGTTACTCTTCGTCAAACATTCCAAACAACGCGTCTTTCTCGTCGGTGGTGACGGTGGCTGTTGGTGTCATGTCGGTGCGCACACCGTGTACCACTTGATTGCGGCCGTTGGCTTTTGCTTGATAGAGCAATGCATCCACACGCGCTACAAAACCCTCTGGGGTGTCACTGTCCCGGCGGGTGAATACGTCAACGCCGAGGCTGGCATTGAGCTCTATTCGTTGTGTTTGTCCTTGGTTGTCGGCAAACACGAGGGGGGTTTCAGCTATGCGGGCGCGTATTCGTTCGGCGACCTGTGCCCCTGTTAGGAGATCGGTGGTGGGGAGGACTAAGGCGAACTCTTCACCGCCGTAGCGACAGGGTATATCGAGCTTGCGAGTGGTGGCTCTGAGCAGCTTTGCCGTCTGTATCAGGGCTTGATTGCCTACTTCGTGGCCCCAGTTGTCGTTCACTTTTTTAAAAAAGTCCAAATCGATCATGATCATCGAGGTGGGTTGCGCGGTTCGGTGTGTGCGCTCTAACTCTTGCTCTAGGGCGCGGATAAAGTGCCGGTAGTTATAGAGTTCGGTGAGGGTGTCCGTGTGTACTAGCGCATTCAGTTCGGTGACTTGCCGTTCGAGTTTGGCGATGGTTTGACTGGCGTTCAGGGGTGTTCGACACTCAGTGCAGAGCGCTGCTTGATGAGTCGATTGTTCGCTTAATCCCTGCGGATGATCCGTCACGCGTCGCCCTTGTTAGTGTGGTGAACGGCTGTATTGTGAACGCCGCGGTATCAATTTAATACTCTGGTTAGGTTAGCCAAACCGTTCAGTCTTTGAAAGCGCTATTTTACCGCTCTAAACGTTCTATATCCGCCCTGGTATTGAGGTTGATGAATGGGTCGCTGGGGTGCGTTGGGTAACGCACGCAGCCGCCATTGTGGGCCTCATGAAAACGCATCAAGCGGCGTTCACCTGCGCACAGGTACGCGCTTAGTGGTGCGAGTAAATCTGTGTGCCAGAGCGCGCAGGTTGGGTGCAACTTGTCCGCGGATGCGGCGCACACCAGCTTTCGCTTTTCCGTACAGGCCTGCTTAAATAAGTCATCGGCCAGGCTGAGAGGAAATTGAGGAGTGTCGACGGCAACACTGAGCAGCCACTGTTTGCGTGGGTGAAATTGTTGCATCCACAACAAAGCGCTGAGTACTCCAGCCAGTGGTCCGCTGAACAGGGGTAACTGTTGCTCGAGCTGACTGTCTTCAATGATGGGGCTGCTCGTGAGCGCGTGCAGTGCTTGCGGGTGGTTGCTACTGATGACCAGTGAGCTGACTTGAGGGGTGAGCCGAGCTTCGCTCAACTGTAAAAGGGAGCGCCCTTCTAGTGTGATCAGCGCTTTATCCTGCCCCATGCGCTGTGAGCGTCCACCTGCCAATATGACCCCTACTATGGCCGCTTTTGTGGTTTGGCTTGGGGTTGGTGAAGGTGCTGTCATGACTTTGTCTCGTGCTCGTCTCGAGTGTGGGCTAATTCTATAAGAAAAGCGTGGCTGAGTGGGTGAGTCTCGTGTGGTATTTGTCGTTGGGGCTTGAGGGCTCTCGGCGTTACATTTTTTAGTTGGGGACCTATTTAGTGTGATTGACCCGACGATCGAATATGATTTACTGATCGACAATGGAGCAACCCACAAGGGTGAGGACGATGGATTTAGAAGATGTAAGACGTGAATACCTTAAGGGGGGGTTGCAGCAAGAGGATTTAGCGGAGCATCCGGCTACTCAGTTTGAGCGCTGGTTGCAGCAGTCCATTGATGCCAACTTGCAGGACCCTACGGCGATGACCGTCGCCACGGTTGATGACCATGGTCAGCCTTCACAGCGGATCGTACTGCTCAAACATATGGATGAAAAAGGGTTCGTCTTTTACACCAATTACGGCAGTCGAAAGTCGCAGGATATTGGTAGAAATAATAAAGTCAGTCTGCACTTTCCTTGGCATACGCTAGAGCGACAAGTGAAGGTCTGCGGTGTGGCTGAGCGTGTTCCAAAAGCCGAGTCACTGGCGTATTTTCTGTCCCGCCCTAAAGAGAGCCAGCTCGCGGCTTGGGCCTCGGCGCAAAGTCGTCCAGTGTCATCACGTCAATTGCTGATGCAGCAATTCAACGCCATGAAAGATAAGTTCGCCAAGGGCGAAGTGCCGCTCCCTGATTTTTGGGGCGGTTATCGTGTGGTGCCCACGCGCATTGAATTTTGGCAGGGGGGAGCGAACCGGTTGCACGATCGCTTTGAGTACAACCTCCAGTCGGATGGCCACTGGACCATAGAGCGTTTGGCGCCTTAAGCGCCCAGTAAACGCTCGCTTCTCCAACTAAGCTTGTCTAACTTAATAAGTCGAGTGCACAAAGCAGCGCAGCATTTTTGATGCGCTGATTCACTAGGGTCAGAGAGTAAATATGCGTGTTATTCAGGTAAAACAACCGGGCTCGGCAGATGAGTTAACACTGGCTGAGCAGGTGCCGCCGGTGCCTAGGCATGATGAGCTGCTGATTGAGGTGGCCTTTGCTGGCGTTAATCGCCCGGATATTATTCAGCGGCAGGGTTTTTACCCTCCGCCAGCGGGTGCATCACCACTTTTAGGGCTGGAGGTCTCGGGTCGTGTGCGGGCACTGGGGGCTGAGGTGCGGGGCTGGAAAATTGGTGACAGCGTGTGTGCACTGACCAACGGCGGCGGTTATGCCGAGCAGGTTTGTGTCAGTGCGGGGCAGTGTTTGCCGGTGCCAAAAGGCTTGAGTTTGCGTCAAGCGGCGGCACTGCCGGAAACCGCGTTTACCGTTTGGGGCAATGTATTTGACCGAGCGCAATTGCGCAGCGATGAAACCTTACTGGTACACGCGGGTGCCAGCGGTATTGGTTCCATGGCGATACAAATGGCGGTGGCGATGGGCGCAAAGGTCTTGACCACCGCAAGCAGCGCAGAGAAGTGTGCGGCTTGTATTGCGCTGGGTGCCGAGCTGGCGATCGATTACAGCGCAGATGATTTTGTCGATAAAGTAAGTGCCTACACTGGCGGACGCGGCGCGGATGTCATCCTGGATATGGTGGGTGGCGATTACATGGAGCGCAATATACGTTGCGCTGCGATTGAGGGGCGTATCGTTAACATTGCTTATCTGCGTGGCTCGCTGGTCGAGCTGAATATGATGCCGGTAATGCTCAAGCGCTTAACGCTGACGGGCTCAACTTTACGGCCGCAGAGTTCGGCGGCTAAAACGGCAATAGCGGAACAGTTGCAGCAGCGTATCTGGCCTAAAATTGAGGGCGGTCAGATTAAGCCGTTGCTGCATCCGGTCGACCTTAGTCTTGAGCAGGTGGCGACGGCGCACCGTTTGATGGAAGCCAATGAAGTAATTGGTAAGTTGGTACTGACGGTTAATTCGAAGTTGGAAAATCATAATGAATAAAGACACACAGCCTTCTGCCGCAACCGGCGGGCATGGGCCGTTGGCGGGTATTCGGGTGATTGAAGTGGGGCAGCTGCTGGCGGGGCCTTTTACCTGCACTATGCTCGCTTATTTTGGCGCCGAGGTGATTAAGGTGGAGTCACCGGGAGGCGGTGATCCGATTCGTGGCTGGCGCGAGGTGCAAGATGGTACTTCGCTGTGGTTTCGCAGTCTGGGCCGCAATAAAAAATCCGTCACGTTGGATTTGCGCCAACCCCGCGGCCAAGAGTTGCTCGCTGAGTTGATCGACACCGCGGATGTGCTGGTGGAAAACTTTCGTCCAGGGGTGATGGAAAAGTGGGGGGTGGGGCCAGAGCCGGTGAAACTGCGCAATCCAGAGCTGGTGTATGCCCGTATTTCTGGGTTCGGTCAGGACGGTCCATACAGCAAGCGCCCAGGTTACGCGTCTGTGTGTGAGGGCATGAGTGGCTTTCGTTACGTCAACGGCTTTCCCGGGCAGCCGCCAGTGCGCCCCAATTTGAGCATTGGCGATACCATTGCCGGTATTCACGCGGCGTTGGGTATCGTTATGGCCCTGCTGGCCAAAGAGCGCGGGAAGGCTACTGGGCAGGTGGTGGATGTCGCGCTCTACGAAGCCATGTTCAATATGATGGAAGCCGTCGTGCCCGAGTACTCAGGTGCGGGTGTGGTGCGAGGTCCTTCCGGGACCACCGTAACGGGCATTGTGCCAACCAACACGTATCGCTGCGCCGATGCAAAATTCGTGGTTATTGGCGGCAACGGCGATTCGGTTTACGGGCGTTTGATGACGGCGGTGGGGCGTCCTGATATGGGTACAGATCCGCGCATGGCCGATAACGCCGGCCGAGTGGAGCATGAGCAAGCCATCGACCATGTGTTGGCGCAGTGGTGTTTATCACTGCCTTCGGCGCAGGTGTTACAAATACTTGAGGATAACCGAGTGCCCGGCGGTCCTATCTACTCGGTAGAAGATATGTTCGAGGACGAGCACTTCCGTGCCCGCGGCATGTTTGAGCAGGTTGAGATCGATGGCAAGCCATTAGAGATTCCAGCGATCTTGCCCAAGTTGAGTGGCACGCCAGGTAAAACGCTTTGGCCAGGTGGGGCCGTCGGTAGTCACAACGATGAAGTGCTGGGCGGCATTCTCGGTTTGTCGGCTGAGGACATGGTCGGGCTGGCGAGTTCGGGTGTTATCGAGACGACTTAATCGATACGGCCTAGGCCAGAAAAAGGGCCGTGCGATAGCGTGACGCGCAGTAAACACTCATTAAAACAGCTGTTTTATTATTGTGTATAATGCGCGGCGAGTTTGGTTGGTCTAATCTTGTTTGGTCCAGCGCTTAGCATGACAGTGAATTTTATTACGGCACCGCCATCCATCTGGGTGGCGGTGCCGATTGTGCGGCTCGAACGTGAGCGCCGCATCAGATTCGTAAAGTTATACATCCTATTACAGTGAGGTTCAGAGATGGGTCAGCGTGAAGTAGTTATTGTCAGTGGTGCTCGCACCGCAATTGGTGGTTTTGGTGGCAGCCTGAAGGGTATTGCACCAACGGATCTGGGTGGCATGGTATTGGCTGAAGCCATTAAACGTGCCGGTATCGATGCCAGCGAAGTGCAGCATTGTGTTATGGGTAACGTGACGCACTCTGATCGTCGTGACATGTACATGAGCCGCGTAGCGGGCAAGAAAGCCGGTTTGCCGGACAGCTCCCAGGCGCTGACGGTTAACCGTCTGTGTGGTTCAGGTCTGCAGGCAATCATCTCCGCAGCGCAGATGATCCTGTTGGGCGACGCGGACATCGCGGTTGCCGGTGGTGCAGAATCCATGAGCCGTGTGCCTTACTGGTTGCCAAGCGCGCGTTTCGGCGCACGCATGGGTGACAGTGAAATGGTTGACGCCATGACCGGCGCACTGACCTGCCCGTTTGAAGACACACACATGGGCATCACCGCTGAGAATGTTGCCGCACAGTGGGATATTACCCGTGAGCAGCAGGATGAGCTGGCCGTATCGAGCCACAACCGCGCTGAAGCGGCGATCAAAGAGGGTCGTTTCACCGATCAAATCATGCCGGTCGAGCTGAAGAGCCGCAAAGGTGTGACGGTTTTTGATACGGACGAGCATGTGCGTCACGGCTGCACCATGGCTGACATGGCCAAACTGCGCCCCGTCTTCAAGAAAGACGGCACAGTTACAGCAGGTAATGCGTCTGGCTTGAACGATGCCGCCGCCGGTGTTGTGTTGATGGAGAAGGGCGAAGCTGAGAAACGTGGCCTTAAGCCAATGGCTCGCTTGGTCGGTTACACCTTTGCCGGTGTCGATCCAAAAATCATGGGCATCGGTCCTGTGCCAGCGATCAAGAAGCTGCTTGAAAATGCCGACCTAACGGTTGCAGACATTGATACTTGGGAAGTGAACGAAGCGTTTGCGGCCCAGGCGCTGGGTGTTTGTAAAGACCTGAACTTGCCAATGGATAAAGTGAATCCAAACGGTTCCGGTATCTCTTTAGGTCACCCAATTGGTGCGACCGGTGCGATTATCAGCATCAAGGCGATGTACGAGCTGGAGCGCATCGGCGGCCGTTACGCGGTTGTATCTATGTGTATTGGCGGCGGTCAGGGTATCGCTGCATTGTTTGAGCGCATCTAATAGTGATCGCACAAATATGAACCATTAAGCTGCGATGTATCGGCTGAATGCTAAAAACCATTGGGGGTGACCCCAATGGTTTTTTTATGCCCAGGGATGGGCGGTATGCCGCGGGTTCAAGGATGAACAGGAGCGGCTATGCCTACAGGATGTAGTGCAGCCACCTGCTCCTGCGGAGCCTGCACTTCCGCCGATCGCTAACGGCTCCTGCCTCGCGCGACACTTGTTAGTCCCTTAACGGCGTCCATGGCGGTCGTACACCCCGAGTTCATACCCAAAGGGCACAAGGGGATGAACAGGAGGGGTGCGCCTACAGGCAGAAAATAGCTCCTGCATTTTCGGCACTTCCCACGTCCCTGTGGGGCGGATGTAGTGCCGCCACCTGCTCCTGCGGAGCCTGCACTTCCGCCGATCGCTAACGGCTCCTGCCTCGCGCGACACTTGTTAGTCCCTTAACGGCGTCCATGGCGGTCGTATACCACGGGTTCAAGAGGGGTACGCCCGCAGGTTACCGGGTCATGAATAATCACTGAGTAATTAATAGAAGTGCCATTTGTGCTGGGGTGCGTAAAATGAAGGGAATGTTATCAATGTATCGGAGATGTCTGTGAGCAAAATGACGGTATTAGACGTACCTGTATTGGACGATGCCCAGCTGCGGTTAGATGGCGGTGTCGCGACCTTAACTTTTTGTCGTCACGATGTACGTAACGCCCTCACGGGCACACGTTTGGTTGACGACATCATTGCGACGGTCGATTGGATTAATGCGTGTGTGGACCGCGACGCGGAAAACGGCCCTCGAGTACTGGTCATTACCGGCGAGGGGTCAGCGTTTTGCGCCGGCGGTAATATCAAAGACATGGCCGCACAAGCCGACGATTTTGCCGGCAGCCCAGAGGAGCTGGCGCAAAAATATAAGCAGGGTATTCAGCGTATGCCGCTGGCGATGCAGCGTTTAAAAGTACCTGCGATTGCGGCAATCAACGGCCACGCGATTGGTGCCGGTTTTGATCTCTGTAATATGTGCGACCTGCGCATTGCTTCCAGCAAGGCCAAATTTGGTGAGACGTTCGTTAACTTGGGGTTGATTCCTGGGGATGGCGGGGCTTGGTACCTACAGCGTTTAATCAGTCCGCAGCGGGCGGCGGAGCTGACCTTCAGTGGTCGAATCTTCACCGCTGAAGAGGCGCTGGAATACGGTATTTTATTGCAGGTTGTGGAGCCTGAAACACTGCTTGCTGAGGTGGATGCGTTGGCGAAATCATTGGCGGACAAACCGAGCTTTGCGTTGCGCATGAGTAAACAGTTGATGCGGCAGGCGCAAACGCAGCCGCTGGATGCGTTTCTTGATGCCTGTGGCGAGATTCAGGGGCAGTGTCACCACCACCCTGAACATCTAGTGGCGGTGAATCGACTGTTGGAATCTTTTAAAAAATAACAGCGCCTAAATATGGTGTTGTTCGAGTAGAGGTATTGCTTGTGAACTGTGTTGTCTTGATTGGTATGCCGGGTGCGGGAAAAAGCACCCTCGGTGTGATGCTGGCAAAAAACATTGCCTTGGACTTTGTGGATACCGACATCCTTATCCAAAATAAACTGCATTGCACGTTGCAGTATTTCTTGGATGAGCAGGGCTTTCTTGCGCTGCGCTCTGAGGAAGAGAAAGTGTTGTTGGCCGCGGAGTTTTCACACCAGGTGATTGCGACGGGCGGCAGCGCCGTCTACAGCGATGCCGGTATGGCGCGTCTAAAAGCACTGGGGCCAGTTGTGCTGCTGAACGTCAGTGAGGGCGAGTTGCTCAGGCGTATTGATGATATGAATACTCGAGGCATAGCCTGCGCGCCGGGGCAGTCGTTCCACGATTTATTTATTGAGCGTCAGCGCCTGTATCAGCACTATGCCGATATTGTGATCGAGTGCGATGGCAAGAATCAGTACAGCTTGGCCCAAGAGCTATTGGTTAAGCTACAGGATACTTAAGTTGCGTCAGGGTACTTAAGCTGCTCTAAAAGGCGCTTATGAGGTCGCTGGTTTACCTCGGCTGGCGTTCGAGCGGCAGGGCGGTGGTGTACTTCACCTGTTTGAGGGCAAAGGTCGAGTTCACGGAATCGACATTTGGCAGGTGCACTAACGTTTGTTTGAGCAGATGTTCGTAGTGGTCGACGTTTTTTACCGCAACGCGCAGCAGGTAATCCTTGTCGCCTGAAGTGGAATAACATTCGACAATTTCACGGACTTCCCCGACGGCCGACTCAAACGCATTGAGTGAGTCTTCGTCGTGACTCTCTATGGTGATGTAGGCGTGCACGGTGACCCCGAGGTTCAGTTTCTTGGCGTCGAGAAGGGTGACCTTACCGAGAATGAATCCGTCGGTTTCTAGGCGCTTAATGCGTCGCCAGCAGGGCGTGTGCGACAAACCAACGAGCTCACCGAGCTCGTTCATGGAGTGGTCGGCGTTATTCTGCAGGGCCTGCAGAATCTTAATGTCGAAGTCGTCGAGCTGCGATGAGTCGGGCATGAAATGTTTGTCCTACTTTGATTGCACTGAAGTATAGAATTTTGTTCCAACTCTTCAATCCGAATGATGAAAACTCTGGGTAGGTGGCACGGCTTTTAGTCGCTATAATCGCCTTATTCATCGCTGGCCCCTGTATTTACGTGCGCTAGAGACCTGTTGTCGCCCTACCCCGAAGAGAATGACTATGTTTGAGCAGCTCAAAGCCCTTCCGTCCGATCCGATCCTCGGCTTGTCCATCGCCTACCAGCAGGATAGCAACCCCAATAAGGTGGACTTAGGGGTCGGTGTCTATAAGGATGAATCGGGTGTGACGCCCGTGCTGGCGAGTATTCGTGCCGCGCAGCAACAGCTGCACGATGCCGAACAGACAAAAGCCTACCAAGGGCCGGGCGGCGATGTCGTGTTTAATCAGCGAATTCAAACGTTGATCTTTGGCGCTAACCTGGAAGGCTGTCTGGGCGACCGCTTGAAAACATTACAGGCGCCTGGCGGCTGTGGGGCGTTGCGTTTAGCGGCTGAGCTGATCAAGGTCAGCTCAGCTGCCCAGGGCAAAACCCAAGCGCCCACCATTTGGGTAAGTTCGCCAACCTGGGCCAATCATATTCCTCTATTGGGTGGCGCAGGTCTGCAGATCCGTGAATACCCTTACTACAGCCCAGAAACTCAGAGCGTTAATTTTGATGCCATGATGTCCGCGCTTACCAAGGTACCGGCTGGTGACCTGGTGTTGCTGCACGGTTGTTGCCACAACCCGTGTGGTACTGACTTAAATAATGAGCAGTGGCAACAGGTGGCTGATCTAGTGGTCGATCGCGGCTTAATTCCGTTCGTCGATTTGGCTTATCAAGGTTTTGGGGCCGGTCTGGAAGAAGACGCCTACGGCCTTCGTCTACTGGCCGAGCGTGTGCCAGAGATGCTGGTGGCCAGCTCTTGCTCGAAAAACTTTGGCTTGTACCGTGAGCGTGCAGGCGCCTTGAGTGTTATTGGGCAGAAAAGTGACCAGACGTACAACGCGTTTACGCAAATGCAAAGCGTGGCGCGTGGTATCTGGTCTATGCCGCCTGCCCATGGCGCTGCTTTGGTGGCGCAGGTGCTCAGTAACCCCGTGCTGACCACTCAGTGGCAGGGTGAGGTGTCTGAAATGCGCCAGCGCATAGCGTCCCTGCGTGTGCAGTTGGCGGATGCGTTAGTGGACGCGGGCGACTTCAGTTTTATTCCGCGTCAGCGCGGCATGTTTTCGTTCCTGGGGTTGGATGAAACACAGGTGGCGCGCTTACAGAAGGAGTTCAGTGTTTATATGGTGAACTCCTCGCGCATCAATATTGCCGGCATTAGTCGCTCAAACTTGGAATATCTTGCGGCGTCGATTAAAGCGGTACTCTAGGGTTTTTTTGATTTTAGGAGATCTTCTGGGACGCGGCATCATGACCTGATAACAGGTTGAGACGCTCGTTCTCGAGCATCAACAGTGCCTTGTGAGCGGCAATGGGTTTGCTGAAGAAAAACCCTTGGGCTAGGTCGCAGTGACTGGCTTTGAGAAAGGCGAGCTGTTCAGCGGTTTCCACGCCTTCGGCGACCACTTCAAAATGCAGTTGCTTGGCAAGGAAGATAATCACCGAAGATATCTGCATATCGGACTCGCTGTCGGGGATGTC
>Ga0209826_1001329_pt1 | contig 17264 bp, 15 predicted proteins | sample GOMGulsemesocosm_5_FD_184637 | JGI IMG/M metagenome (GOLD analysis project Ga0209826, IMG submission 184637) | Methane-oxidizing microbial communities from mesocosms in the Gulf of Mexico - GOM15C Gulf of Mexico (SPAdes) (version 2) | ecosystem: Environmental > Aquatic > Marine > Cold seeps... | reverse complement strand
AAAAGTCAGGCCCCGCTTTAAAAGACACAACGCGGTGCTGCTGTGCTTTTAAGTATTGCAACAAAGCCAACATCATTGTGGTTTTCCCACAACCTGATTGCGTACCTGCTAAAAGAGCTGCTTTCATGTTCCTCTACACGCCCGATAAATAGACTATGATAACGTCAATTGCTAAGTGACTCAAAGCGCCTGTTTATGCCTGCTGTACATATTGATACAATGCCACTCTTTCCGTCACTACTAAGCCTCTTAAGAAATGGACCTTATCAAAAAAATTGCCGACGAATTAGCCGTTACTCAACACCAAGTTAAAGCTGCAGTTGCACTTTTAGATGAAGGCGCGACCGTGCCTTTTATCGCCCGTTATCGTAAAGAAGTCACTGGCGGGCTAGATGATATTCAGCTGCGACTCTTAGCTGAGCGCTTAATTTATTTACGCGAGCTGAATGCGCGACGCGAAACAGTATTAGAAAGCATCGCTTCTCAAGACAAACTTACGCCTGCTTTAGAGCAGGCTATTAAAGAAGCGGACACTAAAACTCGACTAGAAGATTTATATTTACCCTACAAGCCCAAGCGCCGCACCAAAGCACAGATCGCACGCGAAGCAGGTTTGGAGCCATTAGCCGATGCGATTTTAGACGATAGAAACTGTAACCCAGAGCAGCTTGCCGCCAGCTATATTAATGCCGACAATAATATTAATGATGCCAGCGCCGCTTTAGATGGCGCGCGCCAGATTATTATGGAGCATATTTCAGAAGATGCCGAACTGGTCAGCACGCTACGTGAACGTATTTGGCAAAAAGGGCTTATTCATGCCACGGTCGCCAAAGACAAAGAAGTCGAAGCGGCGAAATTCAAAGATTATTTTGATTACCAAGAAGCCATCAATAAAATCCCCTCGCATCGTGCTCTAGCTTTATTTCGCGGCCGTAACGAGAGCTTATTGAATGTTAACTTACTACCCGGCAACGATGAAAAAGCCGATCACCAACTCTGCGCACAAATTGTCGCACGCCATATTCACGTCACCGACACCAGCAAAGCTGCGGATGCTTGGCTAGCCGAAACCGCCCGCTTTGCTTGGAAAGTTAAACTATTTACACGCATTGATTTAGATTTAAAGCAGCAATTACGTGAAGCCGCCGAATTGGAAGCGATTAAAGTCTTCGCCAACAATTTAAAAGATTTATTACTCGCCGCGCCTGCAGGCCCTAAAGCCACCTTAGGCCTAGATCCTGGCATTCGTACGGGCGTAAAAGTTGCTGTTGTCGATACCACGGGTAAATTGCTTGCTACAGAAACTATTTACCCCCATCCACCAAGAAATCAATGGGATGCCTCTATCGCTACTATTGCCAAGCTTATTAAACAGCACCAAGTTGAGCTAGTCAGTATCGGCAATGGCACAGGGTCACGCGAAACCGATCAACTGGTTGCCGATTTAATGAAGCAACACAAAGACCTAAAATTCAGCAAAATCACTGTTTCTGAGGCTGGTGCATCGGTGTATTCTGCTTCAGAACTTGCCTCGCAAGAATTCCCTGATATTGATGTATCACTGCGCGGTGCTGTCTCTATTGCGCGTCGTTTACAAGACCCACTCGCGGAACTGGTTAAAATCGAACCTAAATCTATTGGTGTAGGTCAATACCAGCATGATGTTAACCAAGTTCAATTAGCCCGTGGGCTCGATGCCGTCGTCGAAGATTGTGTAAATGCCGTCGGCGTTGATGTAAATACCGCTTCTGCTGCCCTACTCAAACAAGTCTCTGGTTTATCCAAGACCATTAGCCATAATATTGTTGCCTTTAGAGATGAGCAAGGTGCCTTCAAAAATCGTAAACAACTAAAAAAAGTGCCGCGTTTAGGCGACAAAGCCTATGAACAAGCCGCTGGATTTTTACGTATTATGGATGGTAATAATCCACTAGATGCCTCGTCAGTTCACCCCGAAGCCTACCCAGTAATTGAAGATATTGTCAAAAAAACCGGAACACCAATTAATGAGCTGGTCGGCAAAAGTAGTTTCTTACGCAGTTTAAAACCCGCAGATTACACAAATGAAAATTTTGGCTTACCCACCGTCACCGATATTCTGCAAGAACTGGAAAAGCCCGGTCGCGATCCTCGCCCAGAGTTTAAAAGCGTCACTTTCAAAGCAGGTATCGAGAAAATAACCGACTTAAAAGAAGGCATGACTTTAGAAGGTGTGGTAACCAACGTAGCTAATTTTGGGGCGTTTGTTGATATAGGCGTACATCAGGATGGTTTAGTACATATCTCGAATTTAGCCGATGTCTTTGTGAAAGACCCGCGTGAAGTGGTCAAAACCGGGGATATGGTTAAAGTGAAAGTCATTGAAGTCGATGTAGCACGTAAACGAATTGCTTTATCGATGAAAAAAGATGCGCCAGTTGGCGAGCAAGTCGGAATAAAAGCCGAGAGCCCTTCACCCAAAAAAGCACACAAGCCTAAGCCGCCCACTGAAAAAACACAAGGCTCTATGGCTGATGCATTTGCTAAGGCCTTGAAGAAATAAATATGCTCGTACCCTCCATATAGAATGCGCAAAATACAGGGATATCAGTACAATGAATTTCCCGTATTACGCAAACCCCATAACGGACTACTAGAGGATTTTGGTATGAGCAGAAAGTTATACGTAATCAGGAAATAATTTTCTGTTGCGTTACCCTACTTAGCTATACACAAGCCCACCCCCTTTGCTTTCATGTGTTGGGTTGCGAAAAGATGCAACCCAACCCACAAAATCTTATTTAATTCACCAACCCATGCCCTATATTTGCCCCATCTGCCAAACCCCTCTATTGCAACACCTTCCCGCACAAAGCTATCAGTGCAATAATAACCACCACTTTGATATTGCCAAAGAAGGCTACGTAAACCTACTCCCCGCACAACATAAAAAATCCAAAGAACCGGGCGATAGCAAAGAAATGATGCGCGCTCGGCGCAATTTTCTAGAAGCGGGATTTTATCAGCCACTAGCACAAGCGATCACCAATATAATCGACCAATACCTAGCCGGCATTCCAAAACCACGCATATTAGACATGGGTTGCGGAGAAGGCTATTACAGCCGGCAAATTGAAAGATTAACGCAACATAACAACTTAGATTTACACGGACTAGATATTGCCAAAAATGCCATTTTAGCCGCTGCAAAAAAACAACCCACAGCACACTTTATAGTCGCCAGTAGCGAGCGCATGCCTTATAGCGACGACTTCTTTAACTTGCTACTACGTGTTTACGCCCCATCCAATGATAATGAAATCAAGCGCCTACTAAAAACTAAGGGCTACTTATTAACTGTCACTCCAGGCCCGCGCCACTTATGGCAATTAAAAGAATTCATCTACCACGACACCAAAGAACACGACACTCAAGCTCCTTTGCCAGAAGGTTTTGAAAACATAAGCAGCCAAAGAGTCAGCTACACAATAACGCCCGATCAAGAGCACCGCTTGGCCTTATTACAAATGACCCCCTTTGCATGGCAAGCAACAGAACAAGCAAGCCATGCCATCCAACAGGCTAAAAATCTAGAAATTGAAGCAGATTTTATATTGACACTTGCAGTGAAAAATTAGAATGACCTATGACAGCACCCCATCAATCTACAACTACAATAGCGAATCAGCTAAAGATTAGATCTGCACCAGTATCTAGAACACTCAAAAACACAAAATAGAGTAATATAGCGTTTAAGCACACTGACGAACATAAAGCTTAGCGCAGCAAACACGAAACCAAACAAAGGACCTTTAACATGCAAAAATATAAAGTAGTAGAAATTGAAGTTCACGTAGGCGGCGAAGATTACCTGATCAACCTAGAAGGATTCTATATAGACGCAATGATTACAGCAGGTCACCCCGATATTGAAGCATTTCTTGCATCCAAAATCGAAGCACAAGGCGGCTGGCTACAAGACATCCCTATCGACACACAAGCACGCTACACCGTCGTTCAAACATTATCAGAAAGTTAAAGCATTTGCGCTGAATATTTACCAGCAGCGTTACAGCACCGAATTAAAACAAAACCTCTAGCTTGAGGTTTTTTTATGCTCCGCAATTTTCTAAGCTGCCTGAACTATAAAATCAATAGAGGCTGTCATTGATGAATTTTCTAAGCTGCCTGTGCGGCAGTGAACATTATGCGAGTTACGGTTTAAAAAGCGTGTCGTTTCTAAGCTGCCTGTGCGGCAGTGAACAAAAAATCAGGATTGCACGATAAACTCTTTTATTTCTAAGCTGCCTGTGCGGCAGTGAACCTTCTTTTGCTATGGCTGCATCAATAAGCGCATTTCTAAGCTGCCTGTGCGGCAGTGAACTCACACCAAGCTGAGGCGCAGAATTATTAACTTTTCTAAGCTGCCTGTGCGGCAGTGAACAGGTGTTTCAGCTTAGAAATAGGCCGTTTTCTTTTCTAAGCTGCCTGTGCGGCAGTGAACATACCTTACAAAACCTTACACCCTATAAAACATTTCTAAGCTGCCTGTGCGGCAGTGAACTATGTTGTTTCTCGTGTGTGGCGTTGGGCTGTTTTCTAAGCTGCCTGTGCGGCAGTGAACTCTATAGATCAATTACATGCTTTGGGTGTTGCTTTCTAAGCTGCCTGTGCGGCAGTGAACTTAACAATAACTTGCATAATATAAATAAATCATTTCTAAGCTGCCTGTGCGGCAGTGAACTTTAGGTGGTTCCGCTTCTTGTCCTTCTTCTATTTCTAAGCTGCCTGTGCAGCAGTGAACATTAAATCATTGGAGCAGGTGAAATCATGAATTTTCTAAGCTGCCTGTGCGGCAGTGAACAAGAAAAAGGAAGCTCTTCAGTGAGAATATCATTTCTAAGCTGCCTGTGCGGCAGTGAACCCGCTGTCACTTGAAGCTTTAGCCCCAAGTTTTTTCTAAGCTGCCTGTGCGGCAGTGAACTTACATTCGGGAAACTCATATTGAAAACGAGCTTTCTAAGCTGCCTGTGCGGCAGTGAACGGAGCGTAGTTTTGACCAGATAACCTCCGATTTTTCTAAGCTGCCTGTGCGGCAGTGAACATTATCACGGCGTAACATTAACCATTGCGCGCTTTCTAAGCTGCCTGTGCGGCAGTGAACAAAAAAATTCCACATCTTGTTAACATCCTTGTTTTCTAAGCTGCCTGTGCGGCAGTGAACTATGTTATTAGGCATTAAAGAGGAAATATTATTTTCTAAGCTGCCTGTGCGGCAGTGAACGTGTTAGTTCGGTGTCTGTCGTTTGCCCTGATTTTCTAAGCTGCCTGTGCGGCAGTGAACCTATACAAATAACTGATCAAAAACTTTCTGACTTTCTAAGCTGCCTGTGCGGCAGTGAACAAAATACAATTGAGCCATCCCAACACTGCGAATTTCTAAGCTGCCTGTGCGGCAGTGAACGAGATAGCAATGCTAGGTAAGATCACCCAAGATTTCTAAGCTGCCTGTGCGGCAGTGAACAGAATAAAAAAGAATATGACGACTCTCGACAATTTCTAAGCTGCCTGTGCGGCAGTGAACTCAACAGCATATTCTTTTTAAAGTGCAGAATATTTCTAAGCTGCCTGTGCGGCAGTGAACTTTGCGAATTAAACGCATCACCGCCGCCAAAATTTCTAAGCTGCCTGTGCGGCAGTGAACCCGCCGCTGAGCTTTGTGTGTTATAAGTCTGGTTTCTAAGCTGCCTGTGCGGCAGTGAACAAACTTGTTCAGTCCCTAAGTTGTGTCCTGACTTTCTAAGCTGCCTGTGCGGCAGTGAACGCCGGTTTGATGAAATAAATACATGCCGATTTTTTCTAAGCTGCCTGTGCGGCAGTGAACATCCGGTCTTGATTTGCGCGGGCTTGTTAGATTTTCTAAGCTGCCTGTGCGGCAGTGAACTTTGTTTGGGGCTTTCTTTGTCTTTCGGGCTTTTTCTAAGCTGCCTGTGCGGCAGTGAACACAAAGCCTGTCCAACCGACTAAAATCGTACCTTTCTAAGCTGCCTGTGCGGCAGTGAACTGTTGTATACAGTTTTCAAACACTAAGTATTATTTCTAAGCTGCCTGTGCGGCAGTGAACAGTAGTATAATACTTAAAAATAGAGTTGAAACAGTTATTTAGGAATTTTTATTGTAAAGCACCTATAAATTTTCACCTTGCAGTAACTTATTGATTTTTCTAGATTGTTAAAGAACGAAAAAAACTTGGGTTATTTTTATTGTAAATAGGCTTTCAGCATTGTTTTTGCCCATTCTGGTACTTGCTCTACTTTGTATAGAATTTGCCCGTTATGTATTTGGGCAATTTGTTGAAAGGGATTGTCTAGTCTGGAGTTATCTAAAAAATAACAATGATCACATAAGGCCAATGCTTTTTGAATATTGTTTAATGTTCTGGGGATACGACTACTCACTTTGTTCTCGGGTACATTATGTCCTTTTTCACTCACTCTTTGAGCAACACGCGCTTGATTCAGTGAAACCGATTTTAAATGAATAAAAACCAAAATAACTTCATAGCCCATAGCTTTTGCCTGTGCAATAAAATCGATTTTTGATGGGTGTGAAAAAACAGTTTCAAAACAGAATGAGCGGCCTTCTTTTAGTACTCGGTTCCGCATTTTTTCTGCAATTTTTGCAGCTTCATAACTATGGATTTCAGGCTGTTCAGGATAAAGCTGTTTAGCAATAAGATCGGCATTAACAAATGGTAAGCCTAATGGCTCAAGTCGCGTTTTGTAGAAGGTACTTTTGCCTGCTCCATTTCCTCCTGCAAGCAGCCAAAGTTGCTTATTACTCAATTAGCTAACCTCTAATTCAATAAACACGCCATGATTAAATTGCCCCGTGGTTATGTTTCCATTTTTATCTATTTGCTCTAAATAGGATGGATGTTTGGTAGATGCCTGGTAGCGAACAACACTATTTGTGACGCTACTTGATAAACTTTTTGCTTCTCGATCATGTTCAAGCGACTGAAAAACAGCTTCATGGCTAATAGGTGAGCTATAAACGGGCTCGGTTTTTATCACCGTTAATCCTGATGCTACCGATAGCAGTACATCCGGATCTAAGCGAGATGAGACATTTCGCCCTAAATCAGCCCAGTACTCAATCTGTTCTGCGGTGCTACGGTGAAACCTTTTTGCAGTGGACTCGGCTACTTGCATTAATTCCGCTTGCAAACGAATGGGGGATGCTGATTTTGCCATTGTTAAACCTCATGTTTTATATATAGCAGTCATTGTAGCAGATTGCTACAATGACTGCTATTCCGCTCAGAACCAAGGGATAGTTGCTAATTTACTTAAACCATAGCAATCAAAACCCCCTTGATCAGGTATGTTAGGGAAATCTTGCGCTATGAACAAATGGAAGTAGTATTAGACGACAATTAGCTTGGCCGGTTTTGGTAAACTTTCAGCATATTTAATCAACAAGAGATTTTTATGCATGGCGGCACATTCATCCATTTTAAATAAGGCTTTACCTTTGCCATTCATATTCATTTGATTTCTAAGCTGCCTGTGCGGCAGTGAATACTTCACCTAGGCGTAAGATTGCATCGCGAGTTTTCTAAGCTGCCTGTGCGGCAGTGAATTTACTTTATTACTTATTGTGTCCCATTCGTATTTTCTAAGCTGCCTGTGCGGCAGTGAATTTTTCTGTGTTGCAGTCTTTGCAGATTTTTGTTTTCTAAGCTGCCTGTGCGGCAGTGAATCCGTTATTCAGCCAAAAATTGATATTTTTATTTTTCTAAGCTGCCTGTGCGGCAGTGAATCAACACGTAAAGCGCCCGCCGTACCTAAGTTCTTTCTAAGCTGCCTGTGCGGCAGTGAATAGCGAATCGAATCCGCGTGTGTTTTTTGATCATTTCTAAGCTGCCTGTGCGGCAGTGAATAGTTGAGCCGCTTCAACTCCGCCGGTTGATAATTTCTAAGCTGCCTGTGCGGCAGTGAATTTCAAATAGACCGCACGCATCACACGCCAGAGTTTCTAAGCTGCCTGTGCGGCAGTGAATACATACTGAATGCAATCATCATTTCCGAGGGCTTTCTAAGCTGCCTGTGCGGCAGTGAATGACACGATACAAGCTAATATAAAGCCATCTAATTTCTAAGCTGCCTGTGCGGCAGTGAATGATTTGATGTTACTGGGCAATGCAAGCTAAAATTTCTAAGCTGCCTGTGCGGCAGTGAATCACTAAATTTATTGCCAACTGTTAAATCTTCTTTTCTAAGCTGCCTGTGCGGCAGTGAATTTCACCACACCAGTCTGCGCGACCAGTAACTGTTTCTAAGCTGCCTGTGCGGCAGTGAATCACGAAAGCACTGTGATCACATTTATACGCTGTTTCTAAGCTGCCTGTGCGGCAGTGAATATGTATATTGATTACAACAATACGCATGTTTTTTTCTAAGCTGCCTGTGCGGCAGTGAATAAAAGACCGTGTTATTTGATCGGAATAATGAATTTCTAAGCTGCCTGTGCGGCAGTGAATCGTACTCATGCACTTTCGCTTCATTAGTCGCTTTTCTAAGCTGCCTGTGCGGCAGTGAATTGTATTATGTAGTCCTGCTTTGTCTGGCGACTTTTCTAAGCTGCCTGTGCGGCAGTGAATAACTATCCAAAAAAATGAGCGGCATTGCTGCCTTTCTAAGCTGCCTGTGCGGCAGTGAATATTGAGCGGGGCGTTAATGCGGGGCTTGTGGCTTTCTAAGCTGCCTGTGCGGCAGTGAATATGAATGCTTTGGTTAGTTTGAATTCATCGTCTTTCTAAGCTGCCTGTGCGGCAGTGAATGTTTGTTTGCGCGTGTCGGTAATGAATGCTTTTTTCTAAGCTGCCTGTGCGGCAGTGAATCAATACCCTGCAATTGATTTCTTTGACTTTCATTTCTAAGCTGCCTGTGCGGCAGTGAATAACAGTTTAAAGCACAAAAAATTAGTTACAACAAATACTTAGCTTAATTTTTCAATTTTCACCCAAGTTTTTTGGTCTTGCTGTAACTAATTGTTTTATCTATATTTTTAAAGAGCATAAAATTTAATGGTTAAAACCAAGGAATCGTAGCCACCTTGCTTAAACCAAAAAAGTCAAATTCACCAGTGACGGCTTCTGTCATTTTATCGCCAAAAACCAAATACCGCCGATGCTTGTGTCCATTTGAGATACTTTCTAACTCAAGATAAGGGTTATCAAGACCTTGACTAAACATTTTAGCTTTATATTGCTTAGTCTCCTCCGTCGATATAGTCCCCCGCTTAATCAAACGCCTTAACTTAGCTTCTGTCATATTAGCCTGTATCCGTGAAATGGTTCTATGCGTGACCTCATCGGGTATTATTTGAATGTTTGATACCCGACAATAGCCTGATAACCCGCCTATCCAATTTGTATTTTGCAATTCTAACAGTTTTGATTCTGTTCCATGAATACGCAGTACATCACCAAGCATTACTTTATATTGAGGAAAGCTAACGCCTATTGTTGTTGCTTGCAAGTCAAATAGTGCTTTGTGTAGCTTGCTATAAACTTTGTTACGCACAAAATAAATAGGTATTTCATCGTCAAGTAACAACTTTATATCTATGTAATGTTTCATTTTGTACTTTCTCCAAACACGCCTCCACGCACTAAAACAGCCATCACAAAATGCTCATCCTCTTTACTATCTAAGGGTTCATTACGCGCAAACTTATCAAATAAAGTATAAAAGTTGATTTTTTTATCTTTACGATAAGCAACGCCCAAATTAGTGACTGAGCCATAGGTTTCAATGGCAAGCGCCTTGCCGTTATTTTCTACAACGGCAGGATACCAAGTATCAATCGTCCGTAGCGCATTGCCAATTTTTTGTGAGTGCATCGCAGCTTGATGATTAACGTGGTAGAGGATTTTGCTTTTCTTCTCTTTGCTATTACCTTTATCTAAAACCATTTCTTCACTGGGATAAACATCTTGCGCTTTGCCTAATTTGGCAAAAGCGGTTATTTCTAAGAGTAAGTACTCTTTTTCACCTGATAATGTTTGAGCAATGAGCGCTGCTAATTCATTAATCTTTTTATTTTCAATCGTAAAATCATTTAGTTCAATCTGGTCGTCCGCATCAAAGACCCATTCAGTTGATCCGTCCTCCCCTGTGACTTTTACTTGCACCTCTAATTTTTCTACGCCTACGCGGTTGCGCCATAAAAAACGTGCATTAGCGATATTAATCGCATAACGCTTGGCAAGCTCCGTAAATTTATCTTCTTTTATGTAGTTTTTTACTGCTTCCACATAACTCTCATTAAATATCTTGTTATCACAAGCTGAAGGCGTTTCTACACCACTGAGAACTTTTAGCGTGAAGTTTAATTTCAAGGTATCTTGATCAGGTTCAAGCGCGCAATTATCTACTTTTTGTAAATTCGCTTTTTTGGTTTCTTCATCCGCATCTTGGGTTGATTTCAATCTATTTGAAATAACCCCCCGTACTGATTTTTCTATTAATTTTAATGGCTTGGTACTCTCATTACGCTTATCCCATGTTGTGCCATACATAAAACCATCAGACGGCACTAATTTTTTTTCAAAAGCTAAAACGGATGGGGTATTTTCTTTTGTTTTTTTCATATTACTGCTCCAATGAGTTAATGATAGGTTGATTTTGTTGACAACAATAAATGTCGTTTTCTAGTTCTGCATAATGCCATAACATATTGTCAAGCTGCTCAATACGCGATGGCATGATAAATTCACCTAAAGTCACTACGCTTTCGGCAAATCGATGGGGTGTTTTAGTGTCTCTTTGGTGTTGGGCAGTGGCTAAATCCGTCACACCCTGAAAACCGACAGCAATAGGAACTATCCAGCCTGCTTGTTGCCGAGACTGCTTCCATTCTATGGTGTCCTTTTGATCTTCTTTTCCTTTAGTGACTTCGCAATTTGAGTTTACTTTTAAAGATTCAAGCACAGCATCCATTCCATCAAGTCCTTGCTCCATAGATTGCTCCACTAGATCGCGGCGCTCTATTAAACAAAATCCAGGCATAAGTTTAGCCATTAACTGTTTTGTCTCTTGCTCTGTTCCTACTGTTTTCAAATAAGGTGTTTTAAAACTTAATATGTCGCCTGATGCCATTTTCATACGATGTAATAATGACGATATATGCTCTAACAGATTTTCTTCTTCATCTGGGTCTACACCCGAATATTCAATCAGCAAAGACACGGTTAAATGGCAGCGCGCTTCTTCAATCGTTGAAGGTCGTTTACCATCTTTTTTAAGCGGATTACTGGTTGAGATAATGGAGTGATTAAAGTCGCCATGCCCCTTATAGATATGCAAGTTAAATTCATGATTGATGACAGCGGTACTTTTAAACGTTAAGCCTGCAAAATCATCGCTGATAACATTTAGTTTACGTTGCAAGGCATGTACCGCACCTAGCCAAGCCGTCATTGCTGGAAAGCCAATGGTATAAGGGCTAGATAGCGCATTCGCATTTTGAATTTCAATGCGTGGAATAAGGAGTAATTCTTTCATTGCAATGCCTCCTGCATTTCATCAATGATACTTTCAATATAAGGCTTGTGGTCTTCGCCAAGTCGAGTGGTTTCTCTATCAAGCTTATCGTTATAAGACAGCACCAACCATTTGGATAAGTCCACTTTAATCAAATCAAAGTCTTGCTCTGCTCGTTTATCTTTTTGTGCGGAATCCAGCCATATTTTTTGATACGGTTTTAACTTGTTGTAGGTGCTTGAGCCAGACCACCCTGCTTCAATATGACGAACCTGCCAAACTTTTTCAATCACTTGGTAAATGATGTGTTTAATCCAGTATCGACGCTGTTGTTTTATCAGCATCGTGTCGTTATCTGTATATAACCGATGTAATTTTTTAAAATCACTTTGGAAGTTTTTGAGATACAAGGATTCGGAGAAAAAGTTAGTTTTAGGCGGTTGGGTATGGCGATTTTTTAAGGTTGGGGGTATTGAGGGCAATAAATAAAAATCGCCTCCATGTTTGTTATTTAAAACACTAATATTTTGTTTATTAGCCCCACCAAAGCCAATTTTTGTTAGATTATAAATATCTGAAATTGAGTTTTCGTTCTGTTTATTTTCTTTTTTGTCTTTTCTGGCTTCTTTCGCAATATCACTAAATTGCATTGCCGTGATTCGCGCCCTTAACTCACTCATTAAAGCGGAGGGCGATACAATGGATAATAAGTGATAATCATTTGCTACAGGAAAATACACTTGCTTAATGGCTTCGCTTGTTGTGTTTGCTTCTTCCTGATTAACCATTAACAACAATTTGCTGCGAATATGCTCAAAATCACTTCCTGAGATATTGAGTGAAGAAAATGCTTGTTTTACGTCCTCCCTTCCCTGCTCATCTTGTCGCTGTAAATGTTCAATTAGCATTTGTCCATCAGGCATATAGGTCACTAAAAACTCATACACATAAATCAGTTCTTTTGTGTGGTCAACCGCACCAGAGTTACTATATATATCCAAGCCTGCTTTAATTACATTGCCTGATCTTAATAAGCCATCAGGTTGATACGCTGGTTTGGCAATCAATCCATTTAATTTAATCGTTGGGTTACTAAATTTGGGGATATGACTGGTGAAATTTAAATTACCAATTTTTTTGTTTTCTGATTGATTTTGTATGGCATGGTTTAGGGTCATTGTAGAAAATAGCGCTTCAGCTTCTAGCTGTTTGTTTTCTTTTTTCTTATCTGACATACCTGCTTTATTTTCTTTTTTAAGCCACTCATTTTTCTGGGTGGTTAAAAATTGCTGTACGACTGGGTTTATCATTTATTGAATGCTCCTAATAATCAACTTTCAAACATAGTACATTAAATATTAATCCTATGTAATGTTATTTTAAATAAAAACTAGAAATATCGCATGTTACACTATTTTTCTACTGAAAAAGTAGCTTAGAAATATGTCATGTTTTTTTATTTGTTCACTGCCGCACAGGCAGCTTATTTCCTACTCAAACCTAATTGGTTTGAGTAGGAAAACTCTAGATCATTGCTATTCTTTCCATAGGTAGGCAAACTTATTTCGCCATAAGTTAACGCGAGCTTCTCTAAGTTATCACCGTAATCTAAGTCTAATAATAATTGCTTATAGTCACGATAGAGCCATAATCTTGTTTTTTCTTTTGCTGATAATTTATAGCACTCAATACCCGATTTATTGGGTACACCCTTCCCTTCGTCGTCTTTTTCAACAAAGTGCCATTCATCATCAAAATCACGATAAGGTGTTAAGTATCTGATGGCTTGTGTGCTACTGTTACGAAACCTTACGTACTGCTGTGGAAGTGCCGTTAACCACCAATAACCTGATAGCCAGCCTTGCATGGTTTCTGGGCCCGCTGTATTTTGATTATTTAATAACTCTTCAATACAGGCATGCTCTAAATCAACCAACTTGGTTTGGGGTTCTAATTTAACCTCCCGGCTAATACGCGCTTGCGAATCAAGTCGCTCTGCTATTTTATCAACATCAACTAACTGAGATAGGTCATGCGTTTTTAACTTATGATCACCACTTTCATAACCTGGGTAACAAAAAGCCTTCTCTTTATTATTTAGCCCTCGTAAATTATGCTGTAGCAAGGCAATATTAGGCTGTTGAATTGTTTTTTTCCTATGCCTTAAAACTCTTCCTGCTAACTGAATAAAAGAACGATACGATGAGGGTTCAATCACTGCCCAGTCAAAATCATGGTCTCTCCCGACTTCTTCTACGGGGGTTGCTACAACAATGAAAATAATATTTTCAGCTTCTGATGCGGTTAAATGTGATTTTATGATGGAGTCGTTAAAAACGGCTTGCTCACATTTATCCCGTTTTAAAACGGCATCTAAATGCTTTTCTTGCTCGTTACGCATAATTAAGAGTTGCGCCGAATGATAAGCCATAACACGAATATCTACATTTTCGGGTAACGCTACTTTCTCTGAATCTAATAAATATCGAGTAAAATTAACGCAGGGTTTAATATTTGCCATCCTTACCACCCCGAAGCTCACGTTTTTAGTGGTGCTTTTATCAATAACGTAATGATTGTTATGTTTTTCTAGCGCGGCCTTTAACATAACCTCATGTAAATAGTCCTCGTTATTTTCGCTTTCATCAGTGTCACAGGCTTCTATATTTGCCTTCCGCTTTGGCTCAATTGATTTCAACTCTTTTAAGCGTTTTGCAATGAATTTATCATGATGCTGGCGGTACTCTTCTGTGTTTTTACAACTCACTACTTTAGAACCAAATTCATCAACCCACGCACACCCTGCGCTGGTATTTTTACCGCGCATTTTGGCAAACATAGCCCAGCCAGCTTGATAGGTATTAAAATACCCTTGCGCTAAATCGGGGGGAATAGTGGCTGATGAAATCATTACTTTTCGCCCCAACATGCCTGCTAAATGAATCAAGCGACCAATTGCAATTAAGTCAGTGCCGTCAAAATCATCAATTTCATCAATGACTAAATCGGAGGACATTAAGCGCAGTGTAGGCAAAATATACCGTCCACCTCGTTTAGTTTCTGTGGCATCCATTAAGTGGTCAATCGTACAGCTTAAAACGGGTGCATAAAGAAACTTCCTGTCTTTATCACTGTTTAATACCGTTTTTAAGTCCCCTTCAGGTATTTTAGTCTCAAAATGTAACTCATTATCTAATAGTCTTTCTTCAGAATCAGAACCCGATGAGGCAAGCTCTTTTTTTTCATTTTGTTCTTTTTGGTGGTGTAAATTTAACACGGCACGAGAACCAATCAGCACAGCCAATTCATCTTTTTCTAAACCAATTCGAGTACGGTATTCATCCCCTGTTTGCAGGGTTAAGGTTCTTAGACCTAACGCTAAAATATAACGCAGACTCTCTTTTGTGGGCGATAGCGCACGCATTATTTTTGCGTTGGCAAAGGTTTTTCCTGTTCCTGTGGATGCCATATTAACCGCAAAAAAACCAAAGTTTTGAGTATCAAGATTTTCATTCGCATCTCGCCATTTATTAAGCTCTCGCACGGCTTTATCTTGCCATTTGAATCCTTCTGGGCTGGATTTCTTGAGTGCCTTAACATCAAATACACGGGGTAACTCATCAATATTCGCTTCAAACATAGGCAGTAACTGTGTACTACGCACCGCTTGTTTCATAACGCCTACTAAATGCTCATCTAATGTTTGTTTTAATTTTGTTTTTTTAGTTTTTGGGTCTTTGTAGGTATTAGCGTACAAGCCGAGTTCTTTGTTTTTTAATCGCCGCTTGTCGTCAAAATCGAGCGAGGAATAATAATGATCTCCCAGCATCATTGATAATCTTGCATATCCTAATATGGCTCTTAAAAAATCATTTTCCTCCGCGTCTAATAATGAAGGTAACGATTCTTTTAATTTTTTAGCATATTTGGTTGCTTCTTTTTGCCACTGCTTAGATTGATTAGGTAAGCCTTTAGAATAAACAAAGCAACGCGGCAAATGCTGGTTAAATTCAGTTTCATCAAATTTATTTTCGTAACCCCAGTTCTGAGTGATTCTTTCCAATGTTTTTTGTAATGACCCTGATTCCTTGTATTTCCAACCTTCCTTCTTATCAGGTAAGCGATGGTGGGAAACAATCAACCAAGCGACTACACGCGCAGCAATCGGTAAACCTTTTATTGGCTTATTAATGTTTTTTGCTACTATTTTCGCTAATGCTTCCTCATCAAAATCACCAGAAATTAAACGTTCAATCCATTGTTCGTCTGTTGCTTTATTATTGACAAAGGCATTTAAAAACAACACTGAAACCCATTCATGCCGTAGTGGGTCACCTTTAGGCAGTTTTTCTTTACCAGCAAGTCGCGCTTGAAAAAAATCGGATGACTTCCCCCAATCATGAAATAAAGCAGCTATAGCGGTTAGACTTTTGATTAACGGCAAATAATACCAGTCATTTTCCCATTGACTTTGCATCATATCCTTTTGTGTCCAGTTGACAGGCACAAAACCTTCTGCATTAAACTTATCCCTATTTCCCACTAACCAAACCAAATCACTCCGGCTACGGCTCCTAATCCAATGACAGGAAACCGCTGTATTCTTTGTCGCTGACTTCCTGAGTAGTTTTTTAACCGCTTGCAAGCCTTCCTCGGTAATCACGGTTTGCCATGTGTTTGTGCCAATTCTGTTTGCAAAAGCATCTAACACCCTCCGTGTTCTATTAAGTGCTTTGTGTTCGCATTGGGAGACAAAGGTGACCATCATGATATACCATCCAATACAGTAAATAAGTTGCTAGGCATCAAAAGCGACATATAATGATGTTTAATTTGATGCTTATCATATTCATAACAAGGCTTATTTATGCGTACAACACTTAATATTGATGATGATCTATATGCCAAGGCGGTTGAGTTAACAGGTGTCCATGAAAAAACGGCATTATTACGGGAAAGCTTAAAAGCTTTGATTGAACGGGAGAGTGCGCAGCGACTGGCATTGCTGGGTGGTTCTGAACCCAATCTTGAGCAAGTCCCCCGTCGACAAGCTGATGAGTTTGAGTAATGTCGAGAATATTGGTTGATACCTCGATTTGGATTGATCATTTGCGTGATAAAGATGAGCAGCTGATAAGCTTGCTTAAACAAAATCAAGTGCTGATGCATCCTATGATTCGAGGTGAGCTGGCTTGTGGCTGTTTGCATAATCGTAATCAACTTTTGAATTTATTAAAAAATCTGCCACAAGTACCTGAGGCGACACATGATGAAGCTTTATATTGTCTTGAAAAGCATGCGTTAATGGGCAAAGGGATCGGTTTTATTGATTTACATCTTTTGGCTTCGACTTTTTTAGCGAAAGATACTTTCCTTTGGACTAGAGATCGTCGCTTGCATAAACTGGCACTGTCATTAAAGGTCTGCTGGGAATCCTGCCACTGATCAATTATTCGTTTTGGCTCTAACTGTTGTGGTTGAAATCCGTCTACTGAGCTAGCTTTATCCATCACAAGCCTTTACCTTCTAGACTGGCTTGTTTAACGGCTTCAAACATAAAGTCGAGTGCTTTATGTTGGGTAAAGTTTTGTAGGCATTGTTGTCTAAATTCTTGTTCGGTGGCTTGTTCTTTGGCACAAATAAACGCCCACGGTAATATCAAGGTATCTTTGATTAAGTCAGCAACATCAAACACTAATGCGCCACGCCGAGTTTTACCATGCATAACCG
>Ga0209826_1001328_pt1 | contig 17271 bp, 14 predicted proteins | sample GOMGulsemesocosm_5_FD_184637 | JGI IMG/M metagenome (GOLD analysis project Ga0209826, IMG submission 184637) | Methane-oxidizing microbial communities from mesocosms in the Gulf of Mexico - GOM15C Gulf of Mexico (SPAdes) (version 2) | ecosystem: Environmental > Aquatic > Marine > Cold seeps... | reverse complement strand
TTTGCTTGTTCCGTTGATAACTGCGGCCGAGAGAAAGCTCGGTATACATTGCCAGCTGGTGCTCGCTCAAACGGTGCTCGCAGAATCAAAGGAGGCGCGCCAACTGATTTGGTCTTTCAAGGGTGAGTATTCGATTCTTAGCCTTGCTAATGCAAGCGCGTTGTCAGCCAGGTTGGGGCAGACAGTAGGGGCTGTTATTTCAGGAGTAGAGACGAACTTAAATCCACACCGTTTATTACACGATTTTGTGGGTAAACTTAACGACCATAACGTGAATACCTATACCATGCAGCACGGTCTGGATAATGTTGGCCTGACTTATAGCGATAAGGTACAGCCTATTGGGAAGGTTAAATTCGCATCCAATGTGATATTTACTTGGTTGCCGCTCGCTGATCTTCATTCTAGTGTGCGTGCCGATGTACGTGAAAAGTGCATTCATGTAGGTTGTACAAAATTGGCTCCGGAAGAGAGAGAATTGACGAGTGAAACCCAAAAAATAGCTGTCTTCGAGAACATTCATTGGCATAGGTATAGTGACCAGTACCGAGTTGATTTTTTAGCCGACTTGAATTCGGTGGCAAAACGATTTCCTGCAGTGGAGTTTATCGTTAAGCCACACCCGTCTGGGCTCTGGCTAACGGGAAGATACACTGGGGAGTTGCCCGATGCTGCCAATATTACAATTTTGAACCCAGAGTTTGTGACCAATGAGTGGGCGCAGTCTTGCTCTTCTCTGTTACAGCATGTTGATGCTGTGATCACTACGCCATCTACAGTTGCTCTTGATGCGGCGTCAGTGGGACTACCTGTCGCGGTGGTGTCCAAAAATCTTGACGTGGTTGCATATCAGCCACTGAACCTGCTGCCTGACGCAATGGATTGGTTCAAGTTTATTGAAGGTATAGGAAACTCTGAAATTAGGTTGAAAATGCTTAATAGTAGTTCGGTTTTTTCCGAGCGCTACCGCGCGGTGGGAGACGCCGTAGACAATATTTTGACCAGAGTCTGTTTTGATTTGGATCAACAGCTGCTCTGAAGCCTTCTGGCAGAGTTGTTAACTTATAAGATTGAAGCAAAGAGAAATAGCAAATGACTAATATTGTAATTACTGGTGGTGCGGGTTTTATCGGTAAATACCTGACAGAATCCTTGTCTGGCGACCAGGAAAATTGTATCTGGGTTTTGGATAGCTTACATCCGCAGGTGCATGGTACTAATGCAGCAATACCAGAGTTCCAGGCCAATGTTACTTTTGTTAAGGGTGACCTCACGGACAAGGGTGCAGTTAATAGGCTGATTAAAGAGGCCAATCCTGAAATCATCTTTCATCTGGTTTCGGAGACAGGTACTGGGCAATCGATGGATGAGATATCACGCTATTGTGAGGTGAATGTTCAGGGGACAGCATACCTTTTGGAGGCGATCAAACAATTTGCCCCTAGCCTGCAACGCTTTGTTTTGCCCTCATCAAGGGCTGTCTACGGTGAAGGTAGCTACATCGACAAGGCTGGAGATACTGTTTACCCCGGATCCCGCGATGAGAGCTCAATGCGCAAGGGTGACTTTTCTCTCTATGCGCAAGGCAGCGTACTTACGCCAGCGGCAACGGCTGAAAGCGCAGTACCAAAACCAATATCTATCTATGCCTCAACAAAGTTAATGCAGGAGTATCTTGTTATCCAAGCGGGTGAAACCGCACCCTGGGCTGCCGTGGCGTTACGCTTGCAAAATGTCTATGGTGCTGGCCAGTCGTTGAGCAACCCTTATACAGGGGTGTTGTCAATTTTTTCAAGTATCTTGATGGCAGGGGGCGAGCTTAATATTTATGAAGATGGTGACATCACTCGTGATTTTATCTATGTCACCGATGTGGTGAGAGCTTTGATTCTAGCCAGCCAAAAAGACCTTCCTCACGGTACTGTGATAAATATAGGTTCAGGTGAGACTGCATCAATCCTCGATGTCGCCAAGATAATGATGGGTTTACACGGAGTTAATAAAGATAAATACCACATTTCCGGTGATTTTCGTGCGGGAGATATACGTTATGCTGTAGCAGATATTGCCAAGGCACGCACTGAATTACAGTGGGTCCCTGAAGTGGATCTTCAGCAAGGGGTGAGAAAATTAGTTGAATGGTCAAAAGCTGCGACTAATTAATAGGGGAGTTACTTGTGTCTAATGAAATTGTAAAAGTTTACGTTGGTGTCGACCGCTCTCAAGTTCTTGCAGTGCCAGTACTCGAGCACTCAATAAGGCGCCACACTAATATGCAGGTCGAAGTCATTCCAATGCTTGATCTGCCCGTGCCTGAACCAAAGGACCCGCGTCAGGGGCAGCGCACGGGCTTCTCCTACAGCCGCTTTTGTATACCCAAACTTGCTGGCTATAAAGGCAAGGCGATCTATATGGATGCGGATATGCAGGTTTTTTCTGACATCAAAGAGCTATGGGATATTCCCTTTGATGGTGCCAAAGTCATTATTCAGGAGGAGGTTAAACAAACCACCAATAAGGAAGGGGCACCGGAAAAACGTATTAAACAGTGCTCGGTAATGTTGATTGATTGCGAGCGGGTGGATTGGGATATAGAAACGATTGTTCAGGGCTTCGATGACGAAAGCTATACCTACGAGGACCTGATGTACCACCTTTGCATACTGGAAGAGCAAGACATCAAGTATGGTGTGCCCTTTACTTGGAATAGCTTAGAGCACTACGAGCCAGCGACTAAACTAATACACTACACCGATGTATATACCCAGCCGTGGACCTCGCATAAAAATCCACTAGCTGAGGTTTGGTTCAATGAGGTGCGCCTGATGTTAAAAAATGGAGCACTGTCATGGGGGCAAGTCCAAGATGAAATCGACCAGGGCTATTTTAGACCATCGTTAGTTCGCGATATTAAATACGGTAAATACATCCCCAAATTCCTGCAACCAATGTTTCAGAGCTTTAATGCTGCTATGGATAAGGCGAGTTCATTTGTGCCCCATAAAGAAGTTTATGCGGCCAAGCGCAAGCGCAAGCAGGCCATCAAAGAGTTTGAGAGGAAGCTCGCTGAGGTTGGAGGGTGACAATAGTCAATTTTTTAAGAGATTTATATTTAAAGTTACTCGGGTCTAAAAACCCTCGCGTTGAATATGACTACTGCTTTGAAAAGCCCGGCTTGGATAATGTCCTAGTGTTAACTGAGAACGTTAATGCCACTTATTATCTTAGTTTTCACTATGTATTTTTGTCCCTGCACAAAAAGAACAAGCTAAATTTTTTTGTCTTGGGACAATCGGCAGTTACTGAGAGTTCATCACGGCTCGGCTTGGATAGTTTTATAGCAGCCTTATTGCAACTTAAGCCTAAGAAAGTCGTCTTTACCCGCTACTCAAAACCGTACGGTCAAGAGGTGCTAGAGGCGGTTAAGTCAATCGGTGCCGAAGTGATTTACCATATTGACGACGACCTACTTAATATACCGGCTTCGTTGGGTAAGGGTGTCGGTAAGACACATGCCAATAGCAAGGTAGTCGAAGCTCGCCGATATTTGTTGAATAATGCGAATAAGATTTATCCTTCAACGCTCACGCTGCGCAAAAAGTTGTCTGCAGAGTTTGATGCCCCGATGTATACGGGAATTTATGCGCCATATTTGAAGTCGGTACTGGGCTTGAAGCGGCCGGCTAAAAGAGCTGATGATACTGTTGTGATCGGTTATATGGGCTCGCGTGGTCATCAACAGGACTTTTCAATTGTAACTGCGGATCTAGTGCGTATCCTAAAAAAACACCCGCATGTGCGCTTTGAAATGTTTGGTACTATTAGCATGCCAGATGAGTTGGCTGCTTTTGGGGGGCGGGTCTGCCATCACAAGGTCAACAGCAATTACGCAGGGTTCTTGCGAAAGCTGAATGAATTAAACTGGGATATAGGCTTGGCGCCCCTGGAAGATAATGTTTTTAACCAGTGTAAAGCCAATACAAAATTTGTGGAATATACGACTTGTGGCATTGTTACGGTATCTAGCGATGTAAATGTTTACAAAGACAGTCTTAATGATGGTAGAGGTATTTTGTGCGCTGATCCTGATTGGTATCTGGCTATGTCGGCACTCTTGGATTCCCCGCAATTGATGACGAGTTCGGTTACCAAGGCGGAACAGTATTGTCGTAATGAGTATTCACTAGCTCGTTTAGAAGCGCAGGTGCTGAGTGTGCTGAATTGAATATGGCCGACCAAAGTGAGGGTTTATATGGTCGTGCCAGAGTGCAGGCTTAATCTGTTAATATGGCTGCGACAGCTTAAAGAACAATTGTCTTCAGTTGAATAGAAGTGACTGAAATTTTTTGGATGTCTAATCCGTATGTAAATCTTTACGTCAGTATTGAGAAGAAATTATGTTGATGAGAGCTATAGAAAAATTTTTAGAACGTGTGGCTTACCGGATTAATAAAGAAAGCAAAACGCTGTATATCTCATATAAGCCAACTTTTCAAAGAAAGATGAGGAGAATGCCCGAGTTTGAGCGGCTATTAGATGTCTGGGTGAAGCATGAGTCGGGCAATGTCTATGATTTGAATCGGCTCTATATGTTTTATCTACAGTGCCAGTACATAAAGGAGAACAACTTGCCAGGAGAAGTGGCAGAAGTAGGTGTCTATAAGGGCGTGTCAGCAAAAGTCTTTAAAACCATGCTGCCTGAAAAGGAGCTTCACCTATTTGATACCTTTGAAGGTTTTGATGAGGAAAATATTAAGGCGGAGAAGGCGAAAGGTAAACAGTCTAATTTTGATCAAATGTTTACGGATACTAGCTTGGAAGCTGTAAGGGAGTTCGTTGGTACTAGTGGTGTTAGATACTATAAAGGTAAATTTCCGGGTACTGTGGATGAGCAGTCTGATCATGCCAAGTATTCTCTTGTGCATTTGGATGCAGATTTGTATGAGCCAACAATTGAAGGGTTGAGGTATTTTTATCCAAGGTTGGTGAAGGGTGGAGTATTAATTGTTCATGATAACTATAACTCTTATGTCGGATGCCAGAATGCTGTTAAAGAGTACTTTAGTGAAATAGGGATACGGCCTATTGTTATTCCAGACGGGGCGGGGAGTGCGCTGGTGACGAAGCATCATGACTAGAGGTGAGGTTTGATCGTGAATAAAAGTGCATCTGGCTTAAAAGTCCAAACATATTCAAGTAAGAGTGTATCTAGACGGATTGATCGGCTTGCAATTACTATTGTTAAAGACCTTCCAAAAGCCCTGCTATTAGGTTGGTCCTTGGCGTTACGTGATATTAAGGCCAAATACAGGCAGACGGCCCTTGGCTTGGTTTGGCCGGTACTGTATCCGCTGGCATATTCAGCAATATTTGTTGCATTACTTGAAGCAAAAGGGATATCCGGCGATATTGGCGGCGTGCCTGCCGGTGCTTATATTTTTTGTGGCCTGGCAATCTTTCAAGTTTGGATTGAAGAACTAAAGGGGCAGTTAGAGATATTACGAAAAAATAAGGATGTGGCGTCTAAGCTGGTGGTCCCACCAGAAACATTTTTTTATGCCTCTTTTTTCCAGTCCATGTTTAACCTGATGATTCGGGTGGTGCTAATTTTTTTGGCATTTTTAGTGTTTGGCATTGATCTGGGCTTCGCGACATCGTGCTTGTTTGTGTTCTTTGCGGCGTTCTGTGTCTTCAGTGCCTCCGTCATTGGCTTTGTTCTGCAGCCATTCTCGGTCCTTTACCGTGATGTGGCGCAGACAATTAACAGCCTGACTATGGGGCTGCTTTTGTTGTCGGCAATTTTTTATGCGCCAACTACAGACATAGAGTCGGTTTTATTTACAGTAAATTCCTATAACCCGCTTGCTGTTTTTGTCAATACAGGCAGAGATTTTCTAGTGGGTGGGGAGCATGTGTTGTTAGGTGCGGCTATGGTGTGGATGCCAGTATTGATCGGAGTTTTTATGTTGCAGTTGCTAGTCCTGAGGGTGGTTTACCCAATTGTAATTGAGCGGATGGGCAGCTGATATGAGTGATGTGTTGCTATCCGTGAAAGGGGTGTCGAAGAAATATTCGAAATCCCTGTCGAAATCCTTGCGCTATGGCCTGATGGATTCAGGCTTGGAAATACTAAATCGTCGAAAATCTTCCGTCTTACGCGAGTCCGAGTTTTGGGCCGTCAAGCATGTTTCCTTTGATGTGAAGAGAGGCGAGTGCCTCGCGCTTATGGGGGGCAATGGTGCTGGAAAATCGACCTTGTTAAAAACGATTACCGGGCTGTTGAAGCCGGATGCTGGCGAGGTCATTGCCCGGGGTAAGCTTGAGCGCTTGATCGAGATGTCGGCGGGCTTTAATCCCCATATGACGGGTCTTGAAAATATCAAAATGCGGGCAAAATTACAGGGATTGAGTAAGGGGCAGGTGAATAGCAAGATTGATGAAATTGTCGATTTTTCGGAGTTGGAGGAGTTTATTGATTCCCCCTACCAGACCTACAGCAGTGGCATGAAATCACGGCTTGGGTTTTCGGTCAGTACTTGCTTTGAGCCAGATATATTAGTTATTGATGAGGTGCTTGCGGTTGGTGATCTCGGCTTTCGTATGAAATGCTACGAAAGAATCGATGAGTTAAAAGAACAAACGGCTATGATATTTGTCAGTCACTCACTAGGGCATATTAGCCGATTATGTGACCGGGGGGCGTATCTTGAAAAAGGGCGGTTATTACACTGCGGCGACACGCAATCTGCAATTGCTATGTATCAGGATAAAATGGGTGCTAGTAGTAAAAAATCTGCAGCCGAATATAAAGCTAACCTGATATCGCTTGAGTGCAATTTCTCTTCAGTTGAAGAGAGTGGTGATATTATCTATGGTTCTCCGCTGGATGTTGTTATCACGCTGGATAAATCTCTTGTGGGGAAAGTGAAGAACTCACGGGTAGTGTTGCGAGATAATGGCGGCAATCTAATAGCAGACTGGAATAGCTTGCGTGTGTTGAATGGAATAAGCAGCGACAAAGTTGTCTGTCGTATACCTGCGCTGCAGTTTAGCCCTGGCCGCTACGCACTGTCGGTATTGGTACTTGGCGACAAAGGGCAGAATCTGGCTCTCAGTGAAACGGTAAATTTTAAAATAACCGGGCAGTATTTATCTGGAATCCCCTATCAGCCCATAGCATCATGGAATTAATATTGTGAGTTCATTAACGCGTCAGAATGCTTTTACCAGAGCATTTGAATTTTCTATCAAGTCAGAAGTCCGTGGGGATTACTTTGAGTTTGGCACTTATCAGGGGGCCTCACTAAAGAATGCTATTAAGTCATTTAGCAAGTTGAGCGCACGGTACAATTACGAGGGGGAGTGCCGGTTTTATGGCTTTGACTCCTTCGAAGGGTTGCCTGACCTGACGGCCGGTGATGAGCTGGAAAGTTATCAGGTGTTTGAGGGAGGGCAGTATGCTTGCGGTAAAGATCAAGTGTACGACAATGTTATTTCTTCAGCTGGAGATGGAATTAATCTTGAGTTGATTCCTGGGTACTATTCCGACAGTTTGTCTGACCCGCGAGTGATTGAAAAATTCTCAGGTATGAGTGCGGCGGTAATTCATATTGATTGTGATCTCTACTCCTCGGCTGCCGATTGCTTGCGCTTTATCGAAGATAAATATACTGATGGCACTCTGATATTGTTTGATGATTGGTTTTGCTTTCGCGGGCGAAAAGATGCCGGCGTGCAAAAGGCTTTCTATGAGTGGGTGTCAAAGTCTGGTGTGGTGTACTCAGAATACTTCCGCTATGCCTGGTCTGGGATATGTTTTATTTTGAATAAGTGAGCTGGTATATGTGGTTGTTTGTTGGTGGCTGTCCTAGGAGCGGGACTACTGCGTTAATGTCTGTCCTCAACTCTAATGATAGTGTTTTGATGACTGGCGAGGAGAATGTTTTTCGTATTTTGAAAGGCTTCCGAAAGATTTTTGGAACGAAAGAGGTTCGGGAAGAAGTCGTCAGTCAAACCGGTATGAGAGAAATCTCCTCTCGGGAGGTTTTTTCTAAAAATGACGTGGGAAAAAATAACTTTTCTTCAAGCTTTGCCTTGCCTCAGCTGAAGTCATTATACTCTGAGCTTGCGACCTCTATCGGAAAGAGTGGGGTTCGTGTTTATGGTGATAAGCTTCCAAGTTACCATGAGGTAATTGGTAAGGTGTTGGCCATGGACGCTGACGTTAAGTACCTTCATATAACACGCAACCCCTTCGACGTGATTAACTCAATGCTGCGCCGCACTGAGATGGCGAAGCAGGGCAAGGACTGGTGGAAATCGCACACGGAGGTCGAAGTGATGATTAAAGAGTGGAACGATGCTTTTACCAATATTCGAAAGTTTGAGTCAAATGAAAATGTCCTGCATATTCATTATGAAGATTTGGTTTTCTCTGAAAAAAAGGTTTTGTCAAAAATATCAAAGTTCTTAGGGTTCAAGGTGACCAATAGTTATTCGCTTGTCAATGATGTCGCTAAGCATCATGACCGGGGATATTTAACAGCTGATATTAAGGCGGAGCTAGATAGAAAATTGGTGCTGATGGAATACAGTGACCATCTGAAAAGGAAAGGTAGCAATGCAATTACATTGCTAGGGAAGTGATATTTTGTTTTCGTGGTGTAATTGAGGTGAGGCAGTGACGAATGAAATAATAAGAGTTTTTGTTGCTACGCAAGAGCCGCAAATGCTTTCGTTTAAAATTCTAGAGTACAGTATCAAGAAACATGCTTCTATGCCCGTTGAGGTTCGTCCTCTACATCTGTCGGGAATAGAATGTCCAGTTCCTGCTGACCCGGTGAACAGGCAGAAAACCCCTTTTTCCTTTCAGCGCTTTATGATCCCTGAAGTGGTTGGTCACCATGGACGAGCCATCTACATGGATTCAGACATGCAGGTTTTCTCTGATCTTGCTGAAGTTTGGTGTGTGGATATGAAAGGGCACGACGTCCTTTATTGCGAGGCCAAGAGTGGCGAAGGTCGGTCAGAGCAGTTTAGTGTCTTGTTGTTGGATTGTGAAAGGTTAAACTGGAACGTATCAGAGATTGTCGGAGATCTCGATGCGCAGCGTTATACCTATGCGGATCTAATGAGCGAGCTGTGTATTGCAAAATCTAAAGCGCCAATGCTTCCTTGCTATTGGAATTCTCTAGAGTTTTATAGGAGTAATGAAACCGCCCTGTTGCACTACACAGACATGCAAACTCAGCCTTGGGTAGATATACGTAATCCATTGAGTGGCTTATGGTTTCAGACTTTATTTGAGGCTGTTGGGGCGGGGGATATTAGTATGAAATTCATCAATGAGCATATACTCAATGGCTGGATTCGGCCAAGCCTTCGTTATCAAATTGATAACTCCATTGCGGATAGCCGCAGCTTAGCTAGCGAGATTTTGAAGGAAGATAGAGGTTTTTTCCCACCTTATAAAGCTATCAGGGGAAATAGCAGTTTGGTCTCTCTAATGTCATGTTCTGAAAATATAAAACGGATTATACGCATATATAGACGGATATTTTCCTGAGGTACCTGCTCTGTTTAAGTGCATGTCTGAAGGGAGCAAAGAAGTGTGATCAGAATATTTCTAAGATGTGCGTGTTCTCAATGAGAGAGATCAATTTTTAGTTTTTTGTGTAGAGCTACAGGTAAGGGACAGAGAACAGATAATATCCCATTATGTTAATATATGTGAAGAGCTTTTGGGCGCGCAGCAGTAATCCTACAAGTTTATCGTTGGTTGATGAAGTTTTTCCGATTTCTTTCCGTCAATGAAATGGATTAAGAGGTGTGGAAATATGGTTGAATTGTATTCTCCCTAGTTATTCCGGATTAGGAGCGTCAGATTATGGTGCGAGAGTATTTTGTGTTGCTTTTGTGGCATGTTGATGGTTTGTCCTAAGGGGTAGGCTGCTTTCTGTTTAATTTTATGTAGGTTATATTGATGTCACGTGTGGCGGTATTATTTCCAAGAATCGACTTGCCTTTCAAGGAGTTTAAAGGCTTAGATCTGTCGAACTTTGTTCTCCCTCCTGAGCAGGGGAGCGTGAGGCAGTTTTGGGCGCAGTTTCTAGACGTTCTTGAAGAGGCGTTTAAAGTGTGTGGTATTGAGTATCAAGTTTATCAACTGCCAATGTGGGAAATTACGGAGGATTATGTTGTGGGGCTTAAGGAACAATTTGTATTTGTTCCACATAAGATTAGCGATGAAGTCTCCGTGAGTGGGAAAACTTGTATTTACTATATGCAGGTTATGACGAGGTGGTTGTTTTCGGTAGATGTTCAAGGGTGGAGTGCGGCTTGTAGTAAATACCCTTGTAATGATTACCGTGAGTCATCGCCTAATCCTGAGGTTTATAAGAAATATATAGATTATATTGTTGATCGCGGAGAGAGCAAGTTTTCGCAGACTGAGCGTTCCTCATATATAGCTTTGCTATTAAAGCGCCGCTTGCCCTTTGGGAAATATATTTTTTTCCCTTGTCAGATTCCTCACGACCAGTCGATTCAATATTTCTCTGATTTTGAAGAGCTGGATGTGATTCGCTCTTTGTGTGATTGGGCTGAGATAGAAAAGGTGAATATAGTTTTCAAGCGCCACCCTGCCAATTTAAAAAGCATGAAAATATTCGAGCCTTTAGTAGGTAGCTGTAAGTATGCAAGTTGGTCCGATGCAAATATCAATGATTTGATCCGCCATTCTGCTGCTGTCTATACAATCAATAGCGGCGTGGGATTCGAGGCATTGCTACATAATAAGCCTGTCGTCACATTTGGTCGTGTTGAATACGATGTGGTTACCTTAAAAGCCACTACGAATAATTTGGCAGAAGTGTGGAATAAGTTGCGTGGGGTTAATCATAAAGCTCAGCTAAAAGAGTATTGTAGATTTTTTAACTGGTACTGTTCTGAGTTTGCGGTGGATTTAAGGCAGGAGAATAGCCATCAGCTAAATAACTTAAAAGGTAAATTTAAAGCGATAGGCATTTGCTGATGGGCTATGGCGATGACATGATGGCGACTTACTATGCGCGCAAGCTCTCTGAAAAATATGGTAAAAAGGTAGCTGTTGGGAATGGTAGTCGATACTACTACTCCGAAGTATTTGATAATAATCCCTATCTGATGGAAAATCCTCTTCTTAAAAAAGCAAAGAAGTTGCCCGATGATACCTTGTGGTTGGAAAACTACCCAGGTTGTAGGCCATATATAGATTATCAGAGTTCGAATCAAGATAAGCTGGTTTTTAAGGATCAAGGCGATAGAGGTGTAGGGGATGTCTTTTTAACCGATCAAGAGCTAGTGGATGCGTATACTAAGATTAAGAATCTAGTGCCTTTTGTGCTTATTGAGCCTTCGATAAAAGGGACGATTAGCGCCTCAAATAAGGACTGGGGGTTTGAACGCTGGCAGGCTGTTACGAAGGGGGTGTCAGCTAAGCATAAAGTAGTGCAAGTCTTACATCAGTTTAGTACCCCGCTTAAAGGGGTGGAAAGTATAGAGGTTAATAGTTTTCGTGAGTCATTGGCGATATTGTATTTTTCTTCATATTTCCTAGGGTCGGAAGGTGGCATGCATCACGCGAGTGCTGCTTTAGGGGTTCCGGGTCAAGTAATATTCGGTGGTTTTATTTCGCCAGATATAACGGGATATAAAATTCATCGCAATCACTATATTGATGGAGGCATATCACCGTGTGGTTCGTTGTTAGAGTGTGAGCATTGTCGAGTGTCAATGGCCTCAATTTTACCCGAAACTATTTTGACTGCCACCAGGCGGTCGCATATGCTTCGTTGGAGTGTTTTTTTTGATCGCATTGCATGGAGACTTCTCGATACAAGACGATTTGGATATAGAGCGTTGAAAATGAAAATTATGCGAAAATTGGCCTAATTTTCTCACTGAATGATCCTCTGGTGTCTCCGGTGCGGACAAAGATGAAATTTCAATCTGTTTGGCTCTGCGCATTTGAAGAAAATACGAGGCGGTTGTATTAATATTTTTGGGATTGGTCATGCTGTTTAATTCTGTGGATTATCTTTATCTGATATTAGTTAGTTTTACTTGCTACTGGATTATGCCCAGTAACCACGCTCGCACTATTGTATTGCTTCTGGCTAGTGCGGTGTTCTATATGAGTTGGAGTGTGGAATACTATGTATTACTGGCGTCAGTATTGGTGTTTGTCTGGTGGTTGTCGGTAGAGTTTTTATCCCGGGGTAGTAAAGGGGCGTTAACCCTCTCTATAGTGACTCTCCTGAGTTTGTTATTTTACTTCAAATACACGAACTTTTTTATAGAGAATATTGTTAGTGTAATTGGGGCTGGCGATAGTTTTTCCACGTTGGAAATTATATTGCCGCTGGGGGTTTCTTTTTATGTTTTTCAGATCATTGCCTATTGCGTCGATGTCTATAAGGGTAAAGTAGAGCCAGAAAAAAACCTGCTGATATTTATCGCTTTTATCACTTTTTTCCCTCAGTTGATTGCAGGGCCTATTTGCCGTGCAAAAGAGTTAATGCCGCAGCTTGAAAAGCGAAAGTCATTGGATTCAAGCATGATCTTCGATGGCGTGATTATTGCGCTGTGTGGGTTGTGTCTGAAAGTGGCCATAGCCGATAGAATCGCACCCTATGTTAATGTGGTTTTTGACGCCCCAGGGGGCTTCGGTGGTCTTGATAACTTGCTGGCTGTCGTTGGGTTTGGGGTTCAGATCCTGTGTGATTTCTGGGGTTATTCTCTAATTGCGATTGGCTCTGCATTATTTTTCGGCTTACGTTTACCTCATAATTTCAATCTTCCATACGCATCACTTTCAATCGCTGAATTCTGGCGTCGCTGGCATATTACGCTGGGGTCATGGTTGCGCGATTACTTGTACATTCCCTTAGGAGGGAATAGAGGCGGTAGGTTGCTGTCGAGTCGGAACCTGCTTATTACAATGCTATTGGGCGGGTTGTGGCATGGGGCAAGCTGGAATTTTATTGTTTGGGGTGGGATTCATGGTTTCGCTTTGGTGGTAAATCGCTATTACCGGGATATTCCAGTCTTAAATTCAATGCAATGGTTGGCGCAGATTAAGGCAATTAGTTGGCTCTTGACGATACTGGTTGTTTTTTCGTCGTGGGTGTTTTTTAGGGCGGATAGCTTTCAGTCGGCGTTAAGTGTTTTTTACTCGATCTTTGATTTCTCTTCAGCCTGGTTGAATACACGTATGCCGGTTGAGTTTTTTGAGGTGGTTCTGATATTTATTCCTTTGCATTTGTTGATTCACTATATAAGTTACGGCGATCACCTGCAGTTGTGGGCGCGAAAGTTCGCACCAATTTATTGTCCTGTGCTGTCGCTTGTTATGATTCTTTATTATCAGGATGGCACTGATTTTATATACTTTCAGTTCTAGAGGTTGGTGTGGATATTAGTAAAAGACTTGTCTTCTTCACGGTCCTCTCTACTGTGATGTTTGTGGGGCTATTAGAGTTTTTGGCGAGAGCTCAGTCTGTTGAGAAGGACGGCGAGTATGATTCGATGGAGGGCTTTACTCGTATAGTTAATGAGCCAATCTCTTCGCGCGAGTTGGATAATAGATTTATCAAGCATAATATTCATCTACTCCAAACGCTTGAAGATAAAGAGAGCTATGATGTGGCTTTAATTGGTACTTCAAGAACAAAGGCTCTGAGTTCGTCAAGGTTTGGGTATCCGAATTACTTTAATAGCTCGGGTAATAGTTACAACGAAATTACTTATGGATTACTTGTAGAGGCAGAAGCTCTCTACGAACATCTTCCCGACCTAAGAAAGATATATGTCGAAGCGTCAATGTTACTTCGCAGGCCGAGGCGATCGGAGTACAGTGCCGAGGAAGATCATCTGACCTATCTTCCGATTTTGAAGCGCTTTTCCGATATCAGGAACGGCTTCCCTGGCGTGGGCTTTGAGTCGTTTGTGAATCGTAAGCCTAAAAGGGAGCTTTATTTAAAGCTCTTTAATGAAAGAGATAAATATATTGCTAGTAGTCTTTTGTTTGGGGGGCACGAGTTTGGGCATGAGTTAATTACCAGTTCCAGAGTGTTTGATGAAATTACGAGCTTTGGAGAGTATAGGAATAATTTTTCCTTTGAAAATGGTGCCCCCAAGCCAGCAATTTCACTCGGGAACCCTAAGGTGCAGCGGATAAAAAATATAGGGTCTTATGAGTCGTTTGATTACCTGTTTGAGATGATCGTTTCGTGGGCGCGTTACCGCGATATAGAGGTGGTCTTTTTTCAGCCGCCGGTTAGGGGGGATCTACAGTCATTTCAATATAGGTATGGTCTCGACCATCACAACGATGCTTTAAGGACGTTTGCTCATGAGTATCAGGTTGGTGTGATCAATATGAACTATCTCGATAGCGGGTTTAGCTCCAAGTGGCAGCTCTTCTCTGATGAGGACCATATGGCAACGTGTACGGGTAATGCGGCGATATTCTCTTCATTAGAGGTTGGAGAGTCTGTAGTAGGTAGTCTTCAGAAGTACTATGTTGAGGTGTCGAGTGTGGATGTAGCGAAGAAGGAAAGATATATGGTTTCGAAATTTTGCAGCGGAAGCTGACTGACTGAAATATACTATTTCCAGTGATGGCTGCAAATTGAGGGCTTTCGAGTGGAGAGTAGATGGTAGAACTTTCTAGAATCTACGCGTTGGGGCCAGTTGAAAGTATGTGCGAGTTAAGATCTAATTGAGGATATAGCTGCGGCCTTGCGCCGCGTAAGGCTCTTTTCAAAAAAAACGTTTGTTTTTCTGGACCTTGTGACGTGACTATGTGGGTATGATGTTACGGGGTAACATATAGAATTACGTTCTCATTCCGTCCATGTGTTTGGAGGGCGCTGTTTATTTCTCTGTGGAAATTTATTATGGTTGGTACACGTGCACTAGCTTTTATTAAAACTAAAAAAAGGCTTGTTAAGCTCTTTCTGCTATCTCTTTTTTGCGCGTTTTTTTTGGGTAATACACTCTCTTTATCCAATTACGGTGCTGTACTCTCCATTTTGGGGGTGGCAGATTCTGGTCCATTGGCAGGTAGTCCCCAAGAGCTACCAGGGTTAGATCTTGAACCCTACATATATACACCTATGTACCAGATTGCCGTAAATAACGATTTCGAAAGATATAATCATACCTCTCTGTTTGATGAAGACCTAAGAGCGTTTTACTCCTTGCCAATAGCGGATTGGGGGCTGGTGTTTAAGCCAAATATGTGGGCGTTTTTTGTTGTCCCTCCGGCATATGCGTATTCTTTACTTTGTTTAATCGCGATTCTGTTGTTTTTTTCTGGTTATGGACGTATTGCACAGAAGTTAGGGCTTAGTAGTTTTACAGCCACTTGCTTAGTGGCGGGACTGTTTTTCTCTGGTTTTGTCTTCTATTGGTGGTTGCTATTTAGTTCGGTATTGGCTCTTTTTCCCTGGCTGGTATTGCTTGTGCTAAAAGAGCGCAAGCGCTGGCACCACTATGTATTACTCTACTATGGTTTTTGTTGCTGGTTGATTGCGAATTTTTACCCACCGTTAATTATCGGTTTGGTTTTTGTGGCCGTAATATTGGTAATTACGTTGCGGCCGAATTTCTTTCGTTCTTGGGAGCTAGTGGGGATCGGAGTTATTGCAATTCTAGCGGTCGGTACAGCTGTTTATTATCTTTGGGATGCAATCGGGCTTATCCAAGGCAGTGTTTATCCTGGTGACAGACGGGTTCATGGAGGGCAAGGATATTCTACGACTCTCTGGCTTGGTCATTTTTTTCCCTCTCTATTACAGTATAATCTTCGTTCTCTGACTCCAGTGGCCGCGGCCGAACAAGTTGGTATGAGCTCGTATTTTTTCCTCATTGCGCTCTTTTTCGTTGATTATAAATCCCTCGTAGATAACAGTACCAAGCAGTTTAAATACTCATTGATTGTGGTTGTCGCGGCCCTAACACTTATATGGTGTTGGATGTTACTGCCGCTGCCGTCGTGGATTGGAAGTGTTTTCCTTTGGGATTACGTGCAACCGCGCAGATTACAAGTCGCTTCGGGCGTGCTGATTTTTGTGCTGACAGCGCTGTTAATTGGAAAATCATATTGGCGCTTTACTTTGTTACGTATTGTATTCTTCTCTTTTGGGTTGTTGCTCCCTTGGTATCTGATTAAGTTCACCCATGAGGCCGTTGCTGCAAATGACGCGTGGGCTTATCTAGATGTAGTGCTGATACCCGTCGTGTTCACCTGCTATTTATATGCGCGTGTACGTAAATCTGAATATCCCGTTAAGGTGGTTTTGGCTGTTACCGTATTATCCAATGTACTTGCCTTTGTGCCTTTACAGCCGTTACAGTCGGCACGGCCAATCTTTGACACCGCGGGTGGATCGGCAGTTGAGATTCTGGATACAATCGTAGCTAGCAACCCGGGCCAGGTATTAGCCTTGAATGGCTTTGAAGGAACTATATTGAATGGGTTAGGTTACCGATCGGTCGGACATGCCTTTTTTCTACCCATGCCCGAATGGTATCGTAGCCATTTTCCCGAGCTGGATAAAAATCAATATAATTACATATTTAATCGGACTTCGAGCGTTCGATTGTTTCACGGGGTTGAGGCTGGTACTGGTGGAGGGGTAGGTGTAAATTTACCCATTGATCGCTACGGCGTAGACTTTCAGATTCGAACAGTAAATATATTGCAAGATATGCCAGATCGGTCTCTGGTTGTTAAAGGTCTACAGTCTGTCAGTGACTTTTCGGTAGATCGGGTTGTAATCAGTGGCTGGGGAAATTGGAGTGGTTTGAATTCAGAACAGAGTTTGTCAATCTATACTCAGGCTCCGATTGAAAGTGCGACTCTACAGTATGCTATGAGTCGTCGGGGTGGCAGGGCCATCGTCAGTGGTTTCTGGCTTGAGCTTATATTCAGTGAGGGCGCTGGAGTTAGCAAGGAAAACCTCTCTATGTGCTTGGTTTCGTCGGACCCTGAACTTGGTCAATACCGGATACGAAGCGCTGATGATATTATAGTCTGCGATATGTAATTGTGTACAAATTTAGGGTTCTGGAGCTAATACGGGCAGCGATATTAGTTCTGCCATGAAATGCGGGGGAGGGCAAGAGCGGTATTAGATAAGCTGAAAAATTAATTCTCGGACGAACCGCAAAATACGGCGTCGTACCCGGAGTAGTCAGCATAGAGTAGGAGTTTATTGTCGGGGG
>Ga0209826_1001327_pt1 | contig 17274 bp, 11 predicted proteins | sample GOMGulsemesocosm_5_FD_184637 | JGI IMG/M metagenome (GOLD analysis project Ga0209826, IMG submission 184637) | Methane-oxidizing microbial communities from mesocosms in the Gulf of Mexico - GOM15C Gulf of Mexico (SPAdes) (version 2) | ecosystem: Environmental > Aquatic > Marine > Cold seeps... | reverse complement strand
AGCAGTGGCTTAAAAAATACGCTTTATTAGGTAAAAAAATTCTTGAGCTTGGCTGTGGCACAGGTGAGTTTATGCGCATTATGCAAGTTAACGATGTCAAACTCTATGGTTTAGAGCAGGGTAGTGATTCTATAAACAAGTGTTTAGATGATGGCCTTGATGTTGAAAATGGTTTTATTGAATATAAGACTCAAAAATTACAAAATGCACCGTTTGATGCTTTTTATATGTTGAATTTTCTTGAGCATTTGCCTGACCCAAATACTGCTTTGCAAGGGCTAGCGCATAACTTAGTTGAAGGTGCTATAGGGTTAATTGAGGTGCCTAATTTCGATATGATCATAAGAAATAATCTTTTTTCTGAATTTATTAGCGATCATTTGTTTTATTTTACTAAAGACACCTTTATTGCAACTTTACACAGGAATGGGTTTGATGTGCTTGAATGTAGTGAAGTATGGCAAGATTACAGTATTTCTGCAGTCGTTAAAAAACGAGAAAAAACAGACTTATCTAGGTTTGCTTTTATGCAAAGCCGGTTAAAAAGGGAGTTATCCGAATATATAGCACAGTATCCTTCGGATAGCGTGGCCATTTGGGGGGCTGGACATCAAGCTTTAGCGGTTATGTCACTAACGGAGTTAAAAGGAAAAATTAAATATGTGGTTGATTCCGCAGAGTTTAAGCAAAATAAGTACACACCTGCGACGCATATCCCCATTGTTTCACCAAATAAAATTAAAGAAACCCCTGTCAAAGCCGTTATAGTTATGGCGGCAAGCTATTCTGATGAGGTTGTAGCTATTTTGTCTGAAGGTTATGCGGAAGTCCATATATCGGTTTTAAGAGCAGATGGCTTAGAAGTGGTGAAATAATACTTTAGTATGTTAGGGATAATCGTTTGAAAAAAATTTTAATTACTGGCGGAAATGGTTTTTTAGCGAGAAGTATTGCAGAAAAACTGGCCGATAAATATTTGATTAAGCGCTGTAATCGTTCATTGCTTGATTTGAATGATTCATCCGCAGTTTTTAAGTTTTTAAAACAAGGCTCGTTTGATGTCGTTATTCATACGGCTACTTATGATGCAGCACCAAAAGACTCTCTCAAAGATAAAAATAAGGTGTTAGAAAGCAATCTCAATATGTTTTTTAACCTTGCAAGGTGTAAAGATCTTTATGGGAAAATGCTATATTTTGGTTCGGGAGCAGAGTTCAGCCGTGAGCACTGGGTTAGTCAGATGTCAGAGAGTTACTTTGATAAATATGTTCCTAAAGACCAATATGGGTTTTCTAAGTATGTGATGGCAAAATATGCAGAAACAACCAATAATATCTTTAATTTGAGGTTATTTGGTGTTTTTGGGGAATACGATGACTGGCGATATCGATTTATACCCAATATTTGCTGTCATGCTGTAATGAATATGCCAGTTAAAGTGCATCAAAATGCTCGAGTCGACTTTTTGTACATTAATGATTTAGTGAAAATTGTTAAATGGTTTATTGAGAAAGAGCAAAAACAACAAATTTATAATGTCTGTTCTGCAAAAGAGTCTGAATATAGTCTTATTGCACAGAAAGTGATTGACGTGTCGGGGAAGAGTTTAAAAAGGGTTATAGATAACCCTGAGTGCAGTAGACAATATAGTGGAAACAATTCTTTATTACTGAATGAAATGGGTGGTATGGCCTTTACATCAATGGATGAGGCATTGAAACAACTATATGCTTGGTATGATGTAAATCAGGAACTCATTGATGTGAATCAGTTTCATTATTGAGTAAAGTTTGTTTTTATAAAACTTAACGCTATTTGCGTTGATAATCTAGAGGAATAGCGGCATGCTGAATCAGCAGAGTGAATTGAATGATAGTTTGTTGACTCCAGGTGAGTTGGCTAAAAGAGAGGGGTTAAGGGCAAGAAAGCCTTATGTTGCAAATAAATTAGCAAAAATTAGTGCAATGGAAGAGCGTGGTGAAATTAGCCCAATTATTCGCCTAGAAAAAAGTTATTTATGTAATTTTCAATGTACGCATTGTTCGGCAGAATATTATATGGATCGTCATTTGGATAAAGTACTCCATGTAACTGATGACCGAAAAAAGATTGACCTTGAAAAAATTAAAGATATATCACAGCAAGCTGATGCGTTGGGTTTAGCTCGGTTTGTTATTACGGGGGGAGAGCCACTCGTAATGAGAGATTTAGATGAAGTCGTTGCGGCAATCGACCCAGAAAAACATTATGTGATTGTTGATACAAATGGTTGGTTTTTAGATCTGGAAAAAGCTAAGCACCTTAAATCTATAGGCGTAGAAAAAATCCAGTTATCACTAGATAGCTTAGTCGAAGAAGAGCATGATAATTTTCGTAATAAACCGGGTTCTTATAAAAAGGTTATGAAGGCGATTGATGCAACGATTGATGCAGGATTAAACCTTTTATTATCGACAGTGTTGATTAAAGGCCAGCCTAAAACGCAAGCGTTTTTAGATTTATGTAAATTTTCTACTGATAAAGGTGTTGGTTTATATGTATCTTATGCAAAACCAACAGGGTCATGCACGGATCATCCTGAGTTTGTAATAGATAAAGAAGATGCGGATATTTTACGTAGCTTAGAAAAAGAGTATATGGTCTTTACCCATATGACACCATCGTATGGGTCATTTAAAGGTTGTATTACTGTAAAAGGAATTATTACAGTGACTTCAACGGGGGAAATTACACCTTGCCCGTATATAGATTTTTCAATAGGAAATTTATATGAAAACTCACTTAAAGAAATTCTTGATCGTGGAATGGGAAATCCTTGGCTGGGGCCGCATCGCCCAGATTGCTTAATAGGTGAGGATCCTAAATTCATTAAAATTCACACTGAGAAAACGGCTGGTGCAAAACACCTTCCACTGCCGTGGGGGCAAGGTTTTACAGATGATGATTCTTTAATGGATTGATTGAGATATTAATAATTTTGGATGTATAAAATTTAGAAGGAAGAAGGTAGTTTATGAAAAATGATGGTGTAGCGCAAAGTGATAGTAATTTTGATCAGTACGGTAGATGTATTCCTTCCTCATTAACTCCTCCTGTTCATAAAGAGTCACGACGGTACTTTACAATTACTCAGCCTCAAGTTGACTATCATGAAATTTATCACCGCTTAAATAAAGTATTTAACTTTAGTGCGCAATTATCAGTCAGTGATTTTGAGGCGCGTGCTGAAGCAATTTTAAGTCAGCTTCGTAATGATGAGTGTAATCAAAATATAACTTCTGGTGTTGCTGTGCCCTTTATATTACCTCAAGCAAACTATGTTGATATAGGTGAGGCATTTCAAAGTACCTATTTAGACGGTGTTAAACAAGCATTCCAGCAAATGTACCCTACACATTCTTTTGATAATTTTTGTAAGGATAGTTTACAAGGAAAATTTTCTACGACAAAAGGATCTCGCCAAAATACCTTAATACAAGCAATGCAAAAGGGTGTTGTTGTCGGTTATTACTTTCCATGCTTATTAGAGTATTCAGTACCAGCGGCTATAGAAAGAATAGCTGCGTTACCTGAGTATTGTATTTTAGCCGGTGGTTTTGATACATCGTCAGCATTTATTGGTTCACCGAGTCTGCTATTACGAGAAGATGGGTACCCACCGCTTCTTTGGGCATCAGGTTTCTCATCTGATAATGCTAATGAGGGGTATCATTTTGAAGCATATGGTTATGATTTAACCTTTAATCGAAGAATGCATCTCGGGCAGGTAGCAGAATATTGGGCGAGTGGGCTTGTCGTCTTAGGTTGAAATAGTTAATGAATTTTTTGAGCAGTTTTTTATATTTTTAATAAGAGCAGGATAAATGTCAGTTTTTGAACCCGTAATTAGTGATAAAGAAAACCCTTTAGTTTCAATTTTAGTCTATAACTATAACTATGGCCGTTATCTAGAAGAGTGTTTAGAAAGTTTAGTGGCACAAACCTATAAGAATATAGAAATTAATTTTTCAGATAATGCGTCGACGGATGATTCTTGGGAAGTTGCACTTAAATTTGCCAATAAATATCCAGGACATATGACATTGACTAAAAATCGTAAAAATTTTGGGTCAGATGCAAATTTTAATAATTGTCTAGTTAATAAAAGAGGAAAATATTTTATAAATATGTGCTCAGATGATGTGTTGCTGCCTGGTTTTATTGAACGCTGTGTCAATGTCCTGGAGTCGGATTCTGAAATTGGTTATGTGATGGTACACCGAGATATTATTGATGCGGAAAGTAATCGAGAAGAGGAACCGCCGTTTTATAATCAATCTTGTGTAATACCGGGGCATGAGCAAGCCGCAGTTTATATGGTTGCAGCAGTAAACCCTAGTGTTTCTCAGATTATGTACAGTAGTAAACATATTATTGGAAAGACAGCAACAGGAGGCTTTGCTAGCCGCTGGTATGGAACTAGAATACTTGATTTCAACCTTTGCAGTGAATATTCAATGGCATATATTAAGGAGCCTTTAATGCAGCATCGGCTTCACGGCTTAAATGATTCTTTGGTTGCCGCGGATGGCTTGTTAGAGGTGATTGGAGCTTATGTATTGCACCTTCAATTTGCTGAGATTGCTGAACCATTAGGCATGGATAAAGTCGTTAAGCGACTTCCTGCTTCGATTGAAAAATTATCTAAACTTTGTTTGCGTTATTGTATTAGGAGTTTATTGAAGGGTAACCCAAGTAATGCTAAAAAGTATTTTCATTTATCGTTAGTTTTAAATGAAAATATTGAGAATGATGATGATTTCTTAAAGTTACAAAGCTATTGGTTAGCTGATGAGGGCGAAAGGAGCCAGGTTTTAAAATCACTTAACGAAGCGGATGGGCTAATTACCAGAACAGTTTCTTATGACCCACCGGAAGGTAGCATTCCTCTATGAGCGCCTTGACCTCTGAGAAGCTTAGTACTCAACTTAGAGATACCTCCAAAATCTGTATTTTTGGAGTAGGTACTTTATTACAGAATTGCTTTAATCAGATTAAGCTACTATTGGGTCGGTCCCCAGATTATTTTTGTGATAACTCACAAGATAAGTGGGGCAAAGATTTTTTTGAGGTGCCTTGTATTTCCCCTGATGAGCTATTTAAAGTCTCAATAGAGGAGGATGTACTTGTCATTATTGCGGTAAAAAACTATGAGGCTATTGTTTTACAATTACAAGCAGGCGGTATAAGCAGTCCAGTATTTTTTTCATTTGATAGAGCATATAACGTAATTGCTAATATAAGTCCGATACCTAGGCATAATATTACTGTTGATACCCAGAGTGAATTTACTGGGATATCTGTGCGTGGAAAATGGGCCCTTGTTACTGGCGCTTCACGTGGTATAGGCTATCAAACTGCTGTGGCTATGGCAAAAATGGGCGCAAACCTTGTTATTCATAGTCGATCATTAGTTCATAATGAGCAAGTGGTAAGAGATTGCTTGAAACTTGGAGTAGAGGTTGTTTCTTTAGCGGCAGAGTTAAGTGATGATCAGGCGTTGGATGATTTTTTAGCTGAAGTCGACAGTTGTGTTCCGCAAATTGACTTTTTGTTTAATAGTGCCGGTATTTCTCCTTCAGCACCTTCTGAATTTTGGGATGTGCATTCAGATGACTATGTGAAAACCTACTTAATTAATACGGTTGCTCCCATTAAATTATGTAGTCATTTTTTACCTTTTATGATTGCTAGAGGGTTTGGGCGAGTGATTAATGTAAGTAGTAGTATTCAGCATCGACCCTATGAAATGGCATATGCATGTAGTAAGGCTGCTTTAGATAAATATGTTTATGATATTTCACCAACCTTAGAAAATACTGGTGTACTTATTTCACTGCTAGATCCTGGCTGGTTAAAGACAGACATGGGAGGGCAGCTTGCCCTTCATCCTGTTGAAAGTGTTATCCCCGGTATTTTATTAGGGGCCTTATTGGATAATTATAATAATGGACAATGGTTTAGCGCTCAGGACTATACAAACTATAGTATTGCTTCAGCTCTTCAGAAATTCCAATTCATTGCTAATCAAAATACCTAAAGAAGGGTTCAAGTTATGACAAAAGATATATCACCTACTTATAAACCTGATGATATGGTCAAATCATGTAATAAGCTAGAGGCTGGATTGCGATTTGGTCAAGAAGGTATCTTGGCATGTGCTTTAGGCCCATTTCAATCTCCCATTTATTGGAGCGCGAAAGAAGCGGCTGTATTAGATATTAGCAAAGAAATGCTGATGGAAAAAAGGCGCATGATCTTCGATATGTTAAATGATGATCATAGTATTACATCGTGTAAAGGTTGTCAGATGGTGTATACAAAGCCTTATAAGGATGTTGATTTTTCTCAATTAGGGCATATTGATTTTTCAGAAACCAGTTTATGTAATATTCGTTGTGATTATTGTTATTACACAAAAGCAGATGCCTTTAATAAATCTAATTTTGATTCCTTAGCGGTATTAAAATTATTCAATAAAGAAGATGTTGTATGGGATTCAGCTGTTGATTTTGGTGGGGGTGAGCCAACTATATTGCCAAACTTTGATGACTGTATTGATTACTTTAAATCACGGGGTACGCGTGTTTTCCTTTATACCAATGCCGTCAAATATTCACAGTCTGCTTATGATGGGCTTGTTAATGGCAATATAAGCTGGCTTTGTGTGTCTTTAGATTGTGGTACGCCATCAACCTATAATAAAACAAAAGAACGAAATTATTTTTCTCGGGTGATGGAAAATTTATTTAGGTATGTTGAGGCTAGCAAAAAAGGACATGGCAATGTTTCGGTAAAATATATTTTTACTGAAAATAATTGCAGTGATGATGATATTTATGGTTTTGCCTATGCCATGCTGGCATTGCAGCCTAATAAAGTTTGGCTAACCTTTGATTTCGAGCCAACCAAAGGCTTAGATGCAGATTCAGATGATTTCGGTTCTTTTGATTACAGTAAACTTATTGAAGCTTATGTAAAGCTATATTTATTGATGAAAAGCCATGGTTTAGTTGCGGGGCACTTTGAGGAGAATCATTTGTCTCAAGTAAGTAGGCAAGGACAAATTCTATTAGAGAGGGTAAGAGAAGGAATTGCTAAAGCAGAAGCAAAGAATAATAATTTAGTAAGTTCTATAGTGACATTACCTCAAGAAGATTTTGTGCACTTTAAGTTAAACCCGTTACAAATTGAAGTGTCGGATAGTTATTTTGAACCTTTTTCATTGAAAGGTAAGCGAGTTTTAATTGCTCCCGTTTCAAATATGTCTGTTTCACTTAGTGACATAGATGGATTACATGAAGCCAATGTTGTGGGTTTTATAGACCGTGATCCAGTATTACAAGGAAAAGTGATTAATAATTTAGTTGTTTATGGCTATGACTCAATTGAACGTTTGCACCCCGATGTGATTCTAATTGCTGTGAATGAACAAACTCAGTTATTGATATTTAATATGCTTAATAAATATATTGATGAGTCGGTGCATATCTTGGTATTAAAGTGAAATATCCAAAAACTGTTTATAGTCTGAATTATTAGGAAAATAAAGAATGAAGCAATATCAACAATACATTCAAATAGTAGAAGAATATATTAATAGAATTAATAGTTCAGGTGAGAAAGTAATTATTGTTGGTGCTGGTCGAGCGGGATGGTATATTTTGAAAGTACTTGAACACTATGGGGTGGTAATAGAGGGATTTTCTGAAAATAATGAGTGCAAATATGGTCAATATGAAGGTCATAATGTAACCTCACCAAGCAATTATGTTGATGAGTTTTCGAATGCCAATATGTGTATTGGCGCATTTAAACCTAATACAGCGGGCATACTGAATAAACAATTAAAGTCACTAGGATTTAAAAATATTGATTATGCCATGGATGCATTTCTTTTCATGTATTTTCATGTTGTTGTAAAAAGAAATTGTGACAAAGAAATCTTAGCAAAAAGTATAGCTATTTTATTTGAAAACTATAAAGAAAAACCTGACCATTATGGATACACAAAAAATGGTTATTTTGTATCACCATTTGTAGTAAGCAATATTACCCAAAAATGTTCACTTCATTGTAAGGATTGTGGACAACTTATTCCGTATTACAAATCTCCAGTAGATTTTTCAGTTGAAACAGTTGTTTCAGATATTAAAAATTACGCACAAGCTTTTGATGTTGTACCTGAGATAAGTCTTCATGGAGGTGAACCTTTAATGAATAAACAGGCTGCAAAAATATGTGAGGAAGTATCGTCAATACCAAATATTGTTTTTGTTTCTTTTCTTACAAATGGCACGATTTTACCTTCTACTGAAACGCTCGCGGCACTTTCGAAAAGTGGCGCAGTACTTCAACAAAGTGACTACAAAGAACTATCACCTAAGCAAAGTGAAATTTTTGATCTATGCCGTGATAATAATATTTATTCAGATATTATTTATACCATTGCATCTCAAATGTGGACGCGCTCTGCCCCAACAAAAAAGCACAACAGAAGCTCTGATGCAAATAATGAAATTTATACTAAGTGTGTAAATTCTAATATATGCTGCCAACTTATGGATGGAGAGCTTTACCGGTGCCCTCATTCGATGCACTCAACTCGCCTGAGTATTATTTCAAAGATTGCAGGTGATTTTATTCAATTAAATCGTAATGCTAATGAAAGACAGCAGTTAATTAATGATATTAGAGGTTTTTTTACAAGAAACAATGCTCTTGGTGCGTGTGATCATTGTGATCCTGGTGGTGGTATTGAAGTTCCCCCTGCGTTACAGCTAGAAAAAAGCCTTGTGCAAAAAAGAGGAAAAAAATATGACTAAAAATCAAGAATATGAACAGTTAGTGTTAACTGTAATAGAAGATATAAAGAACAATAATAAATCGGCTACTATTTTTGGTGTAAGTAGAGGGGGTTGGTATATTATGAAAGTTCTAGAATATTATAAGGTCCCAATAAAGCATTTTATTGATAATGATACTAAGAAGCATGGTTCATATATGGGCTATGATGCTTTATTACCAACAAAGAGTGATTCCTCTAAATTCGATACGGTTGTTTTTTTAGGGATTCTTAATCGAAAAAATATTCCAGCAATAACAAAGCAATTAGGCGAGATCGGATATAAGACTATCTATAGTTTGATGGATGCTTTTTTGTTCGTGTATTTTACGAAAGTAGTAAACAGAAATGTTGACAAAGAAGCCTATGCTAATGCTATTTCTCTTTTATACAATGAGGAGGAAGATAAGTATACAGCTTCGCCAACGTTGTCTTATATGATTACTGAGAAATGTTCTTTGAATTGCCAAGATTGTGGCGCTTTTGTCCCAGAAACAGATAATCCTGAAACGTATACTATTGACTCTATTATTAATGATATTAAAAAATATTGTAGTGCCTTTGATGTGGTACATCATATTGCTTTGCAAGGTGGAGAGCCATTTCTTCACCCTCAATTAGAGGAGCTATGTCAACGAGTTGCCGAAATACCAAATTTAATTTTTATTGATTTTGTCACAAACGGAACGATTGTTCCTGTAACGAGGAAATTAAAGGAAATATCAGATAATGGCTATACGGTCTTAGTTTCTGATTATGGTCCTGCATCAACTAAAATAAAAAAGCTCAGCACAGCCTTGGATAAACATGAAATTTATTATGATTATTATAGGTATGATGGAAATACAGAATGGAGTAAACAAACACCGATTTATCAGAGAAATAGATCACCAGAGAAAAATACTGATTTTTTTCAGCAGTGTATTTCAAATAAATTTTTATGCGTGCAAATAAAAAATGGTGAAGTGCACAGGTGCAGTTTTTCTAATAATGCTGGCGACTTAGGTTTAATTCCTAGATTTGAGAGTGATTTTGTGCGGTTGAACAATGATATGACAGAATCAGAGCGTAGCCAAAAAATTCAAAAATTAGCATTACGTAAGTATGCCTTAAATGCTTGTGACTATTGTCCTAGCGGGAGTACGGAAAGAAAAATGGTACCTGCGGGGATACAAGTTCCAAGAGTGGATAAATGAAGTTTTTTGAAGTTAATGTGGATGATTGAAGAGGAAAAAATATGACCCCAGTGGTAGAGCAGATTTTCAAACAGGTTAGCGATGCTCCAAGTACGATGGATGTATTGGACTGGTTACTTGGTAAACAGAAACAACAGGTACTTCAGGGGGCACCTGTAATCTTATTTGGAACAGGTGGTTTGGCAAAAGAGTTCATGATGGTATTAAAACAACATGGAATATTGCCTGTATGTTTTTGTAATAGTGATAGTTCGAAGTCAGGAGGAACTTACTGTAGTTTGCCAATAATTACAATAAATGAATTATTGGAGGAGCATAAGAAGAGTGTTATTCTTGTTGCTACACACACATACGCTGCACCCATTAAGAAATTGTTATTAGAAAAGGGCGTTAGACGAGAGCAGATTCTTTGGCCGACAGATTTTGACTCGCTGAAAGGGTTATATTTCTCGAAAACAAACTTGGTTTCAATCGATCCCATTAATAATAGAGTAGAAAATGAGGGATCTGGAGATAATTCATCTTCTATGGAAACCATATTAAAAAATAAGGAAAAAATTGAAGTTGTATATAATGCGCTCGCTGATCAAAGGTCAAAAGCACTTTTTATTCATAAGCTTGCTTGGAGCGTTCGCAATGAAAACATAAAGTTATTCACCGATTTTTTATTATCATTTAGTGAACCGATTGCTCTTTTTGGTCTTGTTCCCCATCCTGATCCGGGGCCTGAAAATTATTTTTATTTCAATAATGATGTGTTTTCTCTGGGTGAGAATGAAATTTATGTGGATGTTGGTGCCTATGATGGTGATTCAGTTTCTGCCTTTTTACAGACATGTAATCTTAATAAACTGCATTATCGAAAAATATATGCTTTTGAACCTGACCCTGAGAACCATAAAGCATTAATAAAAAACACTAAAGACGAGAAGAATATTTTTTGTCATCAACTCGGAATATGGTCTCATTCAGATAATGTGGCTTTTATTTCTTCTGAACAATCACCAACACCATCGGGATGCGGAATGACTGAAAAGGGTAATATAACGGTTAATACTGTAAGTCTTGACGATTTTTTACAAGGTGAAGAGGTGACCATTATAAAAATGGACCCGCCTGGTAATATTATCCCCGGAGCACTTAAAGGCGCATTTAATACCATAGAAAAATATCAACCTAAATTGGTGCTAGGTGTTTATCATTCTTTGGAAGCAATATTTGAAATACCTTACCTTGTGCATAGTCAATGGCCTGAATATAAGCTCTACCTTCGTCACAATTCATGGGCTTGTGCTGAAACTGATTTATATGCGATTAGGTAAACGGCGAGTTTAGTGGGTAAGTATTAAAGAGATTAAAATAAAAAACAAATGCTGCCTTTGATGCCACACTCTAACCCAGATGAAGAACAAGAGTCGACGTTATTAGAATAAGGCTTTATTAATATTATTTTATATTTAGACTGTAGGCAGATTGTATTCTGTTATATTTTAAGGTGAAAAATGAATTACGTATTAGAAAAAATAATTGAGAAAATCGAATCTGGAAGAGGCGAACCTGATTTTCTAGATATTCTATTCGGTGCTGAGAAGAAAGCTGTTATAGATGGTACTACGGAATTAGTTATTTTTGGTGCAGGGGCATTAGGCAAGGAACTCTATACAACTTTATTACACCATGGCGTTTCGGCAGTGTGTTTTTGTGACAATAATTCAGAAAAAACAAGTAAAAGTTATTGTGGGCTCCCTATTATTTCAACAGCAGAGCTAAATTCAGAACATGAAAATAGCATCATTATCTTAGCTGTGCAGCGTCATATTGATACTATTACTGCCCAGCTAACGGACAGTGGCTTTGGTGCTAACCAACTATTCTGTACTAGAGATAACCCTGATACTGACTTTATATTTATGTATTCCATGGTTGGGTCACAAACATTACTGGCGGGGTTTAAAAATGATGTACCTAAAACAATTATAGAGTTCCTGCAGGAGCAAGAACAAGATATTCAAAATGTTTATGAGATTCTAGCGGATGATAAGTCAAAAGAATTATATATTTTTAAACTGGCGTTATTAGCTTCGGATGAAAGTTTTTATTTATTTAAACAGTTCATTACTTTATTTAGTGAGCCGTTTAAAGAGTTTGGTCCATTGGCATATGACGGTACTCCAGAAGACTATTACTACTTCAATAATGATGTTCTTACCCTTTCACAAGATGAGATATTTGTAGATGTTGGTGCTTTTGATGGCGATACAATTGAAACATTCACTCAAGCGGCGAACAAGCAAGGTATTGAGTATAAGCATATTTATGCTATTGAACCGGATCCTCCTTGCTATCAAGACTTGATAAAAAATACCAGTCATTATGGGAATATATCCTATCATCAAGTTGCATTCGGAGCTAAAGAAGGAAAAGTACAATTTCTAACCTCAAATACCGAAGATAAATTTAAAGTAGGTATTAAGCATATAAATGGAAATATCTCTGTAGATGTTATGAGACTAGATGATTTCTTAAAAGGGAAAGATGTCACTTTTATCAAGATGGATCCTGGAGCTAATGTTATACCAGATATTTTATTGGGATCTACAGAAGTAATAAGTAAAAACAAGCCTAAACTTGCCTTAGGAGTATACCATTCAATTAAAGCTATTTTTGAAATACCCTTGATGGTAAATAATATCTGCCCAGAATATAAAATATATTTAAGGCATAATACATATCATCTATGTGATACTGATTTATTTGCATATATTTAAATGGTTTTAAATGAGTTGAATGTAGGTTTTATTTACTATTCATATTCATTGTAGTTTTTGGTTTCAGTAGATATACACTTTAAATTATTTTTACTCTAGTGTGTGACTGTTTAGATTGACGGGTGAAAAATAATAAATCTTACTTGCTGATTATTGCTATTAAGAAAATGTAACAGGATAAAATATTGAACAAACCATTAGATAAAGTTAAACGCTTATTAAGCGAAGTTGCTTATCCATCAGATGCTTTTTTTATTAATAAGGAGCTCTTAGGAGCCCCAGTTATTTTATATGGCGCAGGTGAAAGTAGCCATTGGTTTGTTGAAATTGTAATGAAAATTCATGGCTATATTCCATCTGTTATTTTGGATAGGCGGTTTAAACAGGGGGACCGATACGAAGGTGTCCCCGCTTTTTCTCCGCTAGATTACCTGCCTACAGAAGATGAGAAAGAAAATTCCATTGTTGTTATTTGCAGTGGTAAGCCAGAATATAATGATGAAATTTATAATTGTTTAAGGAGCTTGGGCTTTACCCATATTATTTTACTAAAGGATATTTATGAGGTTCATAATCCTTTTTCTCAGCCAGAACTATTGCAGCAACAAGGGTTTGATTTTTACTTAAATCAAAAGCAACCGATTTTATCTGCGTTTAAGCTTTTTGACGACGAGGAAAGTAAAGAAGTTTTTCAGTGTTTTTTACAAACACATATGCGGCGGAAGCCTGTTGCTATTCCCATGCGTCCAAGAGAAGAGCAGTACTTTCCTAAAGATATTACACTGACTAAAGGCTATTCTAATTTTATTTCGTGTGGTGCTTATGATGGCGACACGGTACGCTTATTAAATCAAACGCACGGCTTGGTTGAGAGCATTGTTTGCTTTGAAGCCGAGCCAGCGATTTTTGAGCGTTTGTCTAACTATCTACAAAAAAACAAACCCTCTTTAGCTAATGATATTCTAGCTCTACCTTGTGCTGTATATAGCCATGAAGTAATGATGTCATTTACTAGCGCTACAGGCTTAGGTTCTCGCATATCTCCAGAGGGAGATTCAGTTGTTCAATGTGTGGCTCTGGACCATATTTTACCCGACTTTAAACCGAGCTTTATCTCTATGGATATTGAGGGAGCGGAGCCAGAGGCATTACTTGGCGCTGAGAAAATGATTCGTAAATATAAACCAGATTTAGCGATATGTGTCTATCATGCGCCTAATCATTTATGGGATATTCCTCTTTATTTGCATGGGTTGGGTTTAGGCTACCGTTTTTATTTACGTAACTATACGTCTTTTGCGATAGAAACGGTGTTATATGCAACAGTAGAGGTAAATGGATAACTATTTATAGTGTTGCTGTTAAATTCAGTTTTAATTAATCCGTGTTTAACTTAGAATTAAACGACAATTATTTATTTTGAGATGTCCCCATGAGACCCTTTAGTTTTTTTAATGCAGTGCGTTTGCCTTATTATATTTATGCAAATGGGTTTGATTTTACTGATAAATCTGCAGGTATAAGGGCATTACATTATTTATGTCATGCACTTAATGAGCTAGGGGCTGAAGCTTATTTGATCGGTTGCACTAAAGACAGTGAATTTTTACGAACCCCATTACTGAAGGAAAGTGATGTTCTTAGGCATAAGCAATCGAATAAGACGCCAATAGTTATTTATCCTGAAGTGGTCAGAGGTAATCCTCTCAACATGCCTTTTGTTGTGAGGTGGTTGCTTAATAAAGCCGGTGCTTTAGGGGGAAGTGAGACTTTTCCTGAGTCAGAAATGATATTTGCATATACCCGCGATTATATTCCTGAGGGGGCATCTATTCCGCTTTTGACAGTTCCTGCTGTTAATGAAGCTATATTTAATAATCTCAATAATCAAGATGATGCTAATAGGCGGGGTAGTTGTTTTTATGCCCACAAATATTTATTAAGTGGCGGTAAGTTAACAGAGCATGCAGATGGAGCGATTAGTCTATGTCAGGATGTTGATTTATCACCCAGTGATATTGCAGCTGTATTGAGGCGATCTGAGGTTTTATATTGTTATGAACCATCAGCAATTATTCGTGAAGCTTTGTTATGTGGCTGTCCCATTACAATTGTACCGTCAAAATTTCTTGATGAAAATTTGTCTTACCCTATCGCCGGCCCTGGAATTGCATCAACACTTGATCCAGTGGCAATAAAGGAGGCAAAAGCAACCGTGGGGCTGGCTTCTAAAAATAATCAGATGTTTATTCAGCATTGTAAGCAGCATGTTGAAAATTTCATTCCAAAAACTCAGTTAGTTTTTAATGATATTCTGAATGAATACCCAGGCGATAGTGAGGCTTGGGTTGATAATATCTTAGATTTTCTTTCTATTGTTAATAAGCAAGATGCTAAAGAAGTAAAGGCGGTAACTTCTGCACGCTTAGTGAGTGCAAAAAAAGTATTAAAAAATGATTTTTATAATGAGTGGCAAGCACGGAGACATTCGTACAAACTGAATAGGCCGTGCTCTTCTGAAAAAATACAGCAAGCTAGTAGTGAGGCAGGTCAGTCTGAAGTATTAATATTCATTGTTTTTGAGTCGGAAAATTTATCTCTTTTGGCTGATACGATTGATTCATTATCCACGCAAACACTATCAAACTGGCATTTAACGGTCGTTTCCTCTAGTGGCTCTCCTGATAGGGTTTTTGATGAGTTGGAGTCTTTGACGTGGTTGGAAATAAATGAAAAAGAGAATTCATATGATTCTATTAATAAATGTATTCAAGAGAGTGGTTGTAGTTGGATTTGTTTAGTAGAGGTGGGGGCGATATTTGATGCTTACTGTATGGCTTCAATTAGGCGCTATGTTGCTGCAAATAAAGAGTGGTCATTTGTTTACACGGATGAAGCTCAGCTGGATGAAAATAACCAGAGCATATTTCCAAAATTTAAACCAGATTTTAATTTAGATTTATTACGCTCATCGCCTTATATAGGTAACTTTTGTTTTATAAAACAGAGTGTATTAATAGAGCTGGGTGGTTTTTATGCTATGCCTAGTGCTGAAAACTATGATTTAGCGTTTCAAGTACTAGAGCATTCAGGTGAGCAGGCCATTGGGCATATAGCCGATATTTTAGGGCACCGCCCTTATCAGCCGGAAAAAGAGTTTGATGCTGAGGTAGGGTTGCAAGTATTAATAACTCATTTGCAGAGGGTGGGGGTAGTTGCTGTTGCTAGTCATTCTGAAATTGAAAATTCTTTTTGTGTTAATTATAAAGTCGATATAGCTTCTAAAATAAGCATTATTATTTCTGCTAAGGATCAGTTGTCTGTATTAAAAGCTTGTCTAACAAGTATTTTTGATAGTACAAATTACCCTAACTATGAAGTCATTATTGTTGATAATCAGAGTGAAGAACAAGCTACTAAAGCGTACTTATTGGAAATACAGGCACTCCACTCTGATAAGTTAAAAGTCATTGAATATAAAGGTCCTTATAATAAAGCGGCAATAACTAATTTAGCTGTTCAGCAAGCGACAGGTGAATATTTGGTTTTATTAAACCATGACACGATGGTGTTACAAGCTGAGTGGTTGCAGGGTATGTTAATGCATGCGCAAAGAGAAGAGATAGGTATTGTTGGAGCTAAGTTAGTTTATCCGAATAAAACCCTTCAACATACTGGCTTAATTTTAGGATTAGGTGATGATGGTATTGCTGCTAGTGCATTTTCCGGTAAGTCTATGGATGAAAAAGGAGTAATGAATCGCGCAATGCTTGTGCAAGACTTTTCTGCGGTGAGTGGCGCTTGTTTAATGATTTCTAAAGTACTTTATCAAGAAGTGAGTGGTTTGGATGAAAAAGACTTTACACATATTTATAGTGATGTGGACTTATGCTTAAAAGTAAAATCACTTGCCTATAAAGTGCTTTGGACGCCTTATGTTACTTTAATACATCACGGTGATATCTTGCTTGAAAAATACAAGCAAGATAAACAACTAGAGTCTCAATTTGAAAAAAATAAGAATGCAATACTGTCTAAATGGTTACCTCAATTATCGAATGACTCTAGCTATAATGAGAATCTTTCTTTAAAAACAACTGACTTTCAAGTAGATAACTCATTAAATTGTACTTGGAATATAGATTTTAAAGATAAACCAAAAGTTTATGCATTTCCAGGTGATAGTTCTGGTGTGGGTCAATATAGAGTAAGAGCGCCTTTGAATGCTTTGACTAAACAGGGCGTAATAGAAAGTAGTTTAGCAAATAATTTTGATGAGTTGGTTTATCCGACAGTAACGGAAATTGCGCGAATTAACCCTGATATCTTACTCAGCCAAAATTCCTTTTTAGATGATTCGCTTACGCCTTGGAAGCAGTATAGAAAATATAATGATACCTTTATGGTGAGTGGCTTGGATGATCTG
>Ga0209826_1001325_pt1 | contig 17276 bp, 14 predicted proteins | sample GOMGulsemesocosm_5_FD_184637 | JGI IMG/M metagenome (GOLD analysis project Ga0209826, IMG submission 184637) | Methane-oxidizing microbial communities from mesocosms in the Gulf of Mexico - GOM15C Gulf of Mexico (SPAdes) (version 2) | ecosystem: Environmental > Aquatic > Marine > Cold seeps... | reverse complement strand
TATCACCGTGGTAACCATTTTTAATGGTTAGTAAACACTGCTTATTGGGCTGTTTTTGCGAGGCCCAATATTGAATCGCCATTTTAATAGCCACTTCAACAGAAATAGAGCCAGAGTCTGCAAAGAAGACATGCTGTAAATCATCGTGGGTGATGTCGATAAGCGTTTTAGCTAAATCAACCGCTGGCTGGTGCGTTAAACCACCAAACATCACATGCGACATAGACTTTAACTGTTCCTCAATAGCCGCATTCAAAACAGGGTGGTTATAACCATGAATTACCGCCCACCAAGAAGACATGCCATCAATCAAATCACGCCCATCTGCTAATTTAATGCGCACACCAGATGCCGACTCAACAGCAAAAACAGGCGTTGGGTGGTTTAGGCTAGTGTAAGGGTGCCAGATGTGTTTTTTATCAAAATCAATCAAATTTTAAATATCCAATAATTATGTAAGAAGAGCTTGGGGTTGGTTTAATTATACCGCTTTGTAGGGGGCAAGTAATTTTGGACACAGTTTTGCGTTACCGTGATAAGCGTGCATAAAAGGAATGTGTAAGGCGCTATCAGGTAAATGCCGATGGTGGGCTCGGTAGCCCTCTGTAATGGTCAATGCCTTCGGTGTTGATTCTCCCCACCCTAGCCCTCCCCAGCAAGGGAGGGGATAAAAACCAAGTCAGTAAGCGCAAACCACCAGCCGAATCTCCCTCTCCAGCGGGAGAGGGTTGGGTGATGGAGATTAAAATCATCAGTTTGCGGGCTTCATGATTCGATTCGCAACTTGCCCCCGCTTTAGCTATTGACTTGATAGCCCTCTCCAGTGGGAGAGGGTTGGGTGAGGGGAATTAAAACCATCGGCTTGCAGGCTTGCAGGCTTCATGATTCGATTCGCAATTCGGAACTCGCCCCTCCCGTTATTATTAACAATACCTAAGCCAAGTAGTGTAAAGTTCTCATTTGTTCAAAAAATGAACACGAGCCAAGCGGCCATCAATATGCAAACAGAAACACTACTAAAAACACTCCGCATCGTTGCCAATGAGCCAAACCAACGCACATTGGCGCAAAAGCTAGGTTTTAGCGTGGGCAAAACAAACTACATTCTAAAAGCCCTAGTCGATAAAGGGCTAATCAAAATAGAACGTTTTGCTCAAAACAGCAATAAACTAAACTATTGTTATGTGCTTACGCCCGTAGGCATTAAAGAGCGTATCAAACTAACAGAAAAATTTATCGACATTAAACAAGCCGAATACCAGCAGCTTACTCAAGAACTAGAAGTTATAACCGCTATAAAGGCAGGCTCATGAGAGCAAGCCAAAGAACAATCAAGCTGTCGCCTTGATTCATGAATTGACATTGAAGTGGGGTGAAATAAATTGAAAAAGAAAAAAGTACTTCTGGTTTTTGGAACGCGTCCAGAGGCGATAAAAATGGCACCGTTGGTATATGAGCTGAGTGCTGATGTACGGTTTGAATCTAAAGTTTGCGTAACCGCGCAGCACCGTGAAATGCTTGATCAAGTGCTGGAGCTTTTTGAAATTAGGCCAGACTACGATCTCAACTTGATGAAAGCTGGGCAAACACTTAATGAAGTGACTGCTCGTATCTTGCTAGAGCTAAAGCCAGTCTTGTACGAATTTAAACCAGATGTCGTTTTAGTGCATGGTGATACAGCTACAACCTTTGCCGCAAGCTTAGCGGCTTATTACGAACGAATAACTGTGGGGCATGTTGAGGCAGGGCTCCGTACAGGTGATATTTACTCACCATGGCCGGAAGAAGGTAACCGCAAATTAACGGGATCCTTAACGAAATTTCATTTTTCGCCGACAGAAACATCCAAACAAAACTTACTCATGGAGAGCTATGCTGAGAGTGACATTCATGTAACAGGTAATACCGTAATTGATGCATTGTTTATGATTAAAAATAAAATTGATAAAAATGATGGTTTGAATGATGAGCTGACAGCCCAATTCCCAATGCTAGATGAAAGTAAAAGATTGATATTGGTTACGGGGCACCGTCGTGAAAGTTTTGGTGGAGGTTTCGAGCGCATTTGTGAGGCTTTGGCTATTACAGCTAAAAGTTACCCGAATGCACAAATACTATACCCTATGCATTTAAACCCAAATGTACGTGAGCCGGTAAATCGCATCTTGAACGGTATAGATAATATTTTCCTGATAGAGCCGCAGCAGTATTTACAATTCATCTACCTAATGAACAGAGCGCATATTATCTTAACCGATTCAGGTGGTATTCAAGAAGAAGCTCCCTCTTTAGGTAAACCGGTTCTTGTTATGCGGGATACGACAGAACGCCCTGAAGCATTAGATGCAGGAACAGTTAGGCTGGTTGGCACTGATGTTGATAAAATAACTTCAGCGATTAGTGAGTTAATGGATAGTAAGGCAGTATACGAAAAAATGAGCTTTGCCCATAACCCGTATGGTGATGGTAAAGCGTGCCAGCGTATCGTAAAGGTGCTTCTTTAAATTAGGAATAAGATATGTCGTTCGAAACAATATCAGTCATTGGTTTAGGTTATATAGGCTTGCCAACGGCAGCTATGTTTGCGGCTTATGGCAAAAATGTTATAGGTGTGGATGTTAATCAGCAGACGGTAGATACAATAAATCGTGGGGAAATACATATCGTAGAGCCTGAGCTTGATGGCATCGTGCATAAAGCAGTAACTGATGGTAAATTGAGGGCTGTAATAACCCCCGAAAAAGCAGATGCTTTTTTAATTGCTGTGCCAACACCCTTTTTACCGATTGAAAATGAAGGAGATATTCCTCAGCCAGACTTAAAGTATATTGAGTTGGCTGCAAAAGCCATCGCGCCGGTATTGAAAAATGGTGATTTAATTATCCTAGAATCAACGTCGCCAGTAGGAACGACCGAGAAAATGGCTGGTTGGTTGGCCGAGGCTAGAACGGATTTAACCTTTCCTGAGACAGACGGTGAAAACTCAGACATCCGAATAGCACATTGTCCTGAGCGTGTTTTACCGGGTCATGTGGTACGAGAGTTAGTAGAAAACGATCGAGTGATAGGTGGGTTAACGGCCAAATGTTCAGAGCAATCTGTCAGCTTATACAAAACCTTTGTTCAAGGTGATTGCGTTATTACCAATGCACGCACTGCCGAAATGGCAAAACTTACAGAGAATAGTTGTCGCGATGTGCAAATAGCGTTCGCCAATGAGCTGTCAATTATTTGTGATGAGTTAGATATAAACGTGTGGGAATTAATATCATTAGCTAACCGCCACCCACGGATTAACATATTACAACCAGGGCCAGGTGTAGGGGGGCACTGTATAGCAGTTGACCCTTGGTTTATCGTATCTAAAACGCCTGAGCAAGCTAAATTAATTCATATGGCGCGTAAAGTGAATGATGCTAAGCCTGAATGGGTGGTTGATAAAGTAAGGTTGGCAATAGGCGAGTATTTAATTGAAAACCCTGAGGAAAAAGCTAAAGATATAACTATTGCATGTCTTGGGTTGTCTTTTAAAGCGAATATTGATGATTTGCGCGAAAGTCCAGCAGTGGACATAGTCACCGCGATAGGTGATTTTCATTTTGGAGAGTTACTTGTAGTTGAGCCTAATATTAATATATTGCCAGAATCATTAATTCGAAAGGTAAGTTTAACCGACTTGCGAAGTGCGTTAGATAAGGCTCAAGTAGTGGTCTTATTAGTTGAACATCAAAGCTTTAAATTGCATGAGTATGTCTATACAGAGGGGCGGGAGCTTATTGATACAAAAGGCGTTTGGGTGAACGCCAGAGATTGTTGATGGGTAAGTAATGGCTAGTAAGGTTAGCGTAGCTTATAAATAGTATGGAGAGCTGTAAAATATTGGTTCTAGGGATTAGATGTGAGTTTTAGGGAGTTAATTAGATGGTAAAATATGTTTTGTATTATTTGTAAAAAAGAGCTAAGCGAATAAAGGTATTTCATTGTTAGCAATTGTTTTTAGAAGCTGGAAAAAAAGGTCGCCCGATTCTCGAGAAATAATTACTCATTCGGCGTTAGCTTTTATTACTAAAACTATTGGCGTATTGCTAGGCTTGATTTTAAATATACTAATCGCTCGGCGGCTGGGTATTGAAAACTCTGGTTATTATTTTCTTGGGCTCACAGTGGTTAGTATCCTTTCCGTTTTAGGGCGTGCAGGTTTAGATCAAACGATCCTTAGATATGTTGGGCGGGCGCATGAAAGGGCCGACTGGGGGCTAATTAATGATTTGCGTAATAAAGCGCTTATTTTGGGCGGAGTATCAAGTCTGATTATTGCAATGCTTCTATGGGTGTTTAGTGATTGGTTTTCGGCTAATGTTTTTGAGAGGTCGGAAATGTCAAGTGTTCTGCGTATGTTTTCTCCGGCGATTGTTGGGTTATCGCTTCTAACATTGGTTGGGATAACCTTGCAGGGAATGAGAAAAACAGTTGTTTCATCAATTGCATTGAATGTATCTACTAATGCAATTGTAATTACGTCATTATTCTTTTTCGCTGTTGATCAACCTAGTGTTATGGCGTTTTTATATAGCGGGGGAGTTTGGGTCGCATTTTTTATAGTATTGTTTTTCCTGCGTAAAGGACAAAGAGCGAGCGCGGGGATAATCGAGTGGGATGTTATTTTTCAGAGTTGCTTCCCCCTGTTAATTGTTAATGTAATGAATCAAGTTGTTTTGTGGTCTGGACAATTAATTGCTGGCGCATGGGTTTCTCCTGAAGAGCTTGCTCAGTTGTCTGTTGCAATACGAGTCTCAATGCTGTCTAGCTTTGTGTTGATGGCGGTGAATTTTGTTGTAGCACCAAGGTATGCTGCCATGTACGCAGATGGTGATTTACTGAAATTAGAGAGAATGGCTAGATTGTCAGTACGTATAATGGTTATGCTGGTTAGTCCCGTTGTTGTGATATTGTTTTTATTCCCCGGTCATGTAATGGGGTTGTTTGGTGAAGGATTTGCAGAGGGGAGTTACCTGCTACAGATTTTAATAGTTGGGCAATTCATTAATGTTGCCACTGGCTCGGTAGGTTATTTGCTTTCAATGTCTGGGCACGAAAAAGATCTGAGAAATATGAGGCTGGTTCTTGGGCCTTTTTCTATATGTTTGGCGTTAGTGCTAGTGCCCGCTTATGGTGTAACTGGTTGTGCAATAGCAACGGCATTTTCAGTTGCCTTACAAAACCTCATTTTAGTTTGGTACGTGAAAAAAAGGCTTGGCTTTAATACGCTTGCAGTTTGGAGGCGGATTAAGTAAATACAATGAAATTGTAAGGTTTTTATTTTGAAAAAATTATTTGTCCATATGGGCTACCATAAAACAGGGTCAACATTTCTACAGAAATGTTTTGAAAATCACCCCGAAATAAACTATATAAATCGGGCGTTTATACAGCCTAATCTTATTGACAAGTCCCCATATGAATTCAACATAGGTGCTTTTGAAAAGCAATTAGAAAGATTATACGTCAAAGGAAAAGCCAACGTAATTTCGGAGGAAGAGTTGAGTGGGAATATCCATACTGGTGGAAATGGCCGTTCGATAACATTTGAAATGATAGAGCGACTATCCCAAATTAAAAGCTTTAGGGTTGAATTGGTGGTCTTTATTAGAGAGCCGGTTGCAATGATAGATTCATCATATAGGCAGTATATAAAAAAGGGGGGGGTTGATAGCTTTAGTGACTATGTTGCCCCATTGAGCGCTGGAAAATATAGACATAGGCTTCCAGGTTTTTCGCTAGAGCATTTTAAGTATATTGATGTTATTCGTCATGCGCACTCGAAAATAAAGAGAGTTCATGTTTATATTTATGAGAAAGAAAAAAAATCGTTAATGAAAGTGTTTCAGGAGCTACTTGGGCTTGATTCTTCGGTTGTTGAGCCTGGTGCGCATAAGAATGAGCCGCAGCTAGAAAATGTGAGTTACAATGACCAGTCCCTATATCTCGCTAGAATTACAAATAGATTTTGTGCAACAGACCCTTTGTGTACAAGAAGTATTGTAAGAAATAAAACAATATTTAAAATATTGCAAAAAATATTTTTGTGGATGTCCAGAAAAAATAAAACGAAGAGCTATTGTTTTGATAAGAAATATGTAGATGCTTATAGAGCATACTATGCAGAGTCAAATGAAGAGTTAAGCAAACTAATGGGTGTGGAGTTGGAAAAATTTGGCTATTTCTGCAACGCAGTTGTTAAATAACGCATGAGTGAGATTGCGAATAAGGCTTGCTTGAGATAACGAAGGTAGAGACTTTAATTGTAAAAAGAATAGGGATATAAAATATTGGAAGCGACTATTTTCACCTTGTAATAAACAGTGTCTCTACTATTTTTATGTTTTCGGTATATATAATGCAAAAAAAATATGTAAGGCCATCTTCAGCTATAAGAACTATTCAAAGATACAAAAGGAAGGCGCCCGCTTTTGTTGTAGATGTAGTGGATTCTTTTTATCGTTTACTCGATGGTGGAATGCTTAAGTACCCTTATTGTATTGCTGATGATGCATACCAGCCATTTTTTATAATTGGTTCGGGGAGGTCGGGAAACACCTTACTCAGAAAGCTTCTTATGGAAAGAGCTAAAGTTGTTATTCCACCTGAAATCCCTGGGTTGGGCTCAACAATTAGGCAGTTTTCTCAGTCGGGGGCAAAAGATTGGCCGGACGTTGTAGAGGATGTGATCGCTAAATTCCAATACCTTGCTGATATAGATATAGAGAATTTAGACTCGAGTGGTAAACCGGTTATTTATAATTTATCCACGGAGCTTGGTGTGGATTTTAATAAAATAAATAAAGAGCTTAAGCAGACTGAGGGACGTGAGCATTCGTTAGAAAAAATTATTTCATCTATATATCAAGCTTATTCACTAAGAGTGTTTGGTGAAGTTCTTCCGTGGGGGGATAAAACGCCATGGAATGCTTTTCACTATGAAAGAATAAAAAAAGTGTTTCCGAATGCAAAATATATTCATATGGTTAGAGATGGCCGAGATTGCATTGCTTCTTATGTTGAATCACTAGGTAAGCTGATGAATTTGGATGCCAGGTCAGCTGCTTACAGGTGGCGTGACTCAGTGAGGGCGAGTAAAAAAATAAAAGAAGATTGTGCGGGGCGATTTTTTGAAGTCAGGTACGAGGATCTCGTGGCAAGTACAGAAGACGTAGTTTTTGATGTGGCCAAATTTCTGGAATTGTCAAGAGTAGAGTATAAAAGGGTCGAGGCCGCTGATTTGGGTGAGGGGAACTCTTTACACCATAAAAAATTGAATTTTCCTGTTGACAGCAGCTCCATAGGGAAGTGGAAAAATAAGCTTTCTAAAGAGGAACTCGATATTGTATATTCAATTATTGCTAAAGACCTAAAGATACTGGGGTATATGTAATTATGCTATGGAAAATAATAGGGAGGTTCGTTACTCCATTTCTAGTCCGATATAACCTAAAAAAGTTAGGTGAAAGACCTCGTTTTTCTGGTAAAGCAACAATTATGGGTGGGGGGAATATAAAAGTTGGCAATGACTTTTTTTCAGGAAATAACTTATATATTAGTACTAGCCCGCATGCAGCAATTTCCATAGGTGACGCTGTGATGTTTGGGCCGGAAGTGATGGTTCTTGGGGGGAATCATGACGTTGCTTATGACAAAGGGCATTTAAGATTTAACGACCAAGAAGATGTAAACGCAAAAAATATTGTAATTGAAAATGGAGTGTGGGTTGGTGCTCGAACCGTTGTTTTAAGTGGGGCCCACCTAGGTGAAGGGGTGGTGGTAGGAGCCTGCTCTGTTGTTAATAAATATATCCCTCCGTATTGTGTTGCGGCAGGGAATCATGCGAAGCTTATTAAGCCTAGATTTAACAGCGCCTTAAAGCTTGATCAATGTTTAAAAATGACAAATTCACAGTATTGTTTAAAAGATTTGATGTCAATTTATGGTGATTTTGGTATAAGACTGGATTAGTTGGTTACCCTGCTTTTTTTACTAAAACCTGAATATCAAGAGTAAAAACCAATGGAGATTTAGTATGTTGAGGAAGCTGTTCCGTGACCAAAGCAAAGGGCGTCTGAGTTAAGTGATTACAATAGTAGGTGGATTGCCTGAGCCAGTTGGCGGAGTGACTAATTTTTTGTCTAGGTTTTCGGGGCGCTTCGAAAGCGAGGTTGACAGAGTAATAGACTTGTACCCAGCAGCTAATAAACAAAAGCTGAAAGGTGTAACTAGTAATATTCGGCCTAAATCTAAGCTTCTTTCGGCTATTTGGCTACCGTTTCAAATTTACCGTTGTACGGTCGGTATAATTTATTATAATTTTTCTTCGCCGAGAGCATTGTTGTTATTGCTTTTTCTTCCAAAGCTTAAAAAGTCGAGTTGGGCACTGACTCTTCATCATGGTGCGTTGTCAGAGTCGATGAGTAACTCTTCCGTAGTTTTAAGTAGGCTAGTAAGAATAGCGATACGTCGTGTGGACCGGATTGGGTTTATAAGTGAAAGGCAACGTAATTTTTATAAGGCAATTGGTGTTGACAGTGCTCGCCTTTATAGTATTTCCACGTATTTACCTTATGTAGATGCTGATTTTGAAGTTAGTAGGCTTGATTGCGGAAAGGTTAATGAAAAGCTTGAAGTATTTAAGCGTGACTTTTCCAAATTAGTTATTGCATCGGGATACCCGACAAGTTTATACCGTCACGACTGGGTGTTACGTTATTTTGAGAGGATACAGTTATCTAATGCTGGGTTGGTTATTTGTTTGTATGGAGAAGATAGTGAGGAGCTGTTGCGAAGCTATAAAGAATGGGCGAGGAAGTTGCCAAATGTGCTTATGTTTAATTCGCTGTCCCCAGCAGAGTTTCAACAAGTTCTTAGGAACGGTGATATTTATGTTCGCCCCACGTTGACTGATAGTTATGGTGTTGCAGTAGCTGAGGCGTTGGAATGTGGATTGGTTGTCATTGCATCGGATGTATGTGAACGTACACAAGGCGCACATGTATTTGCAAGTAATAGCAGAGGAGAGTTTGAATCTATGTTGGAGAATGCCCTAAATGGAAGCCTTTCAGCTACGGTTGTTAGTGTTGAAAATGGCGCAAAGTCGCTTCAATCTTTTCTTTCTATGCATGAGTGACGCTTTCTTTGAAATATAATGATGGCGCGCCCTTTCGATAATTTGAATTTCAAACAGAGTAGAAATAACAAAAGGCTGTGTTAAAAAGTATATAGTGCTACAAGATTTAATCTTGCCTTATTCAGTTATGTCGTTAGAAATCCTAGTAATTGAGTCTTTGCATCCATTAATGATTATGAGAAAGTATTGATGAAACAAATCCTCCAAAACATGGGAAGTGGAGAAACTTCCTTGGTAATAGCCCCTTCGCCGCAAGTGAAGTCAGGCAGTTTATTAATCCATACAAAAACAAGCCTTATTTCCGCGGGCACAGAGCGAATGCTGGTTGAGTTTGGTCAAGCTAGCCTTTTACAGAAGGCGCGTAAGCAGCCGGATAAAGTAAAAATGGTGCTAGATAAGGTCAAAACAGATGGTTTGGCGACTACGATTGATGCTGTCAAAAGTAAGTTAGACCAGCCATTGCCGCTGGGCTACTGTAATGTTGGTGTCGTTGCTGAGGCTGGCTTAGGTGTTTCAGAATTTGCACTTGGTAATCGTGTTGTTTCAAACGGCTCTCACGCGGACGTGGTTCGTGTGCCTAAGAATTTATGCGCAAAAATTCCTGATAATGTGACGGATGAAGAAGCATCATTTGTTGTTTTAGGCTCTATTGGTTTACAAGGCATTCGCTTAGCAAAGCCTTCGTTGGGTGAATGCTTTGTTGTTACCGGCGTGGGTCTTATTGGTTTAATGACGGTTCAGTTGCTAGTTGCTAATGGTTGCCGTGTGTTAGCGGTTGATTATGATCAAAGTAAACTGGAGCTTGCTAAGCAGTTTGGCGCGGCTGTTTGTAACCCTGGAAATGGTGAAGATCCTGTTAGTGTTGGGTTAGCCTTTAGTCGAGGAAAAGGGGTTGATGGAGTTATCATTACTGCATCTACTGCTTCTAATGACCTGGTTTCGCAAGCGGCTAAAATGTCACGTAAACGAGGCCGTATTATTTTGGTTGGTGTCGTTGGGCTGGGGTTAAGTCGAGCCGACTTTTATGAAAAAGAACTGTCTTTCCAAGTGTCTTGCTCCTATGGGCCTGGCCGCTATGAATCGGATTATGAAGAAAAGGGAAATGATTATCCTATAGGTTTTGTTCGTTGGTCTGAGCAGCGTAATTTTGAGGCTATTTTAGATATGCTATCCAGCGGTAAACTTGATGTTAAATCACTGGTCTCTCATCGCTATTCTTTTAACGATGCGCTTGATGGTTATGCCACGTTGACAAACGACAAGTCAGCATTAGGTATTGTTCTAGATTACCCTGTGACAGCCGTTGAGGAATTATCAAATAATGAAATTGAGCTTAATCCATTTATTCCAGCTTCAGCGGCAGAACCTGTTGTGGGTTTTGTTGGTGCAGGAAACTATGCATCTAGAGTATTAATTCCCGCATTTAAAGAGGCTGGTGCGACATTGCACACCTTGAGTACGTCTGGCGGTGTTAATAGCGTTGTTCATGGTATGAAAAATGAGTTTCATAAAGCATCGACTGATACTGACGCGATGTTGAAAAATGAGGAAATTAATACTATTGCTGTTGTCACTCAGCATAATTCACATGCTCTTTTTGTTGCGCAGGCTCTCGCGGAAGGTAAAAATGTTTTTGTTGAGAAGCCTTTAGCAATTGATGCATTGCAACTAGAGGAAGTAAAAAAAGCGTATAACGCACAGTCAGGTGAAAAAAAAGGTGCTCGTTTAATGGTTGGTTTTAATCGTCGATTTGCACCTCAAATTCAAAAAATGAAAGAGTTGCTGTCAGCTGTTTCAGAACCAAAATCATTTATTATGACAATGAATGCCGGAAGTACCCCCGGGGATCACTGGACGCAAGATGTTGATGTAGGTGGTGGCCGTATTATTGGTGAAGCATGTCACTTTATTGATTTGATGCGGTTTCTTGCTGATAGTGAAATAGTTTCTGTGCAGGCTAGGCGGATGGGTGATACGGATTCTGTTGCAGTAACGGAAGATAAAGCGGCTATTATTTTAGGCTTTGCAGATGGTTCGTTTGGGACTATTCATTACTATGCTAACGGTGCGGCTTCTTTTCCGAAAGAGCGTATTGAGGTTTTTGCTGATGGTAAAACGCTTCAGCTAGATAATTTTAGAAAGCTGAAAGGGTTTGGCTGGAAAGGGTTTACTAAAATGAACTTATGGCAGCAGGACAAGGGGCAAAAAGCGTGTGCCAAAGCATTTCTAGATGCCATATCACAAGGAGAGCCAGCGCCTATTTCTGTTGAGGAAATTTTTGAAGTTGCGAAGGTGAGCATTGAGGTTGCTGAGCAGTTACGTGCGCAATAGTTTTTTAGTAAAGGTTAAAGCTGCTTATGGATTAGGTTTTGGTAGTATTGCTCGCGTCATTTTCTATCGATTAGGTGTCAAGTTAGGTTTTAACCCAGTTAAAAAGTTAGAGGCGGTATTGGAAAAGGGAGTGTTTTTCTTAGCGCCCTCGAGTAGCTCATTTGTTAACTTAAAGCCTAATAGTCAGTGGTTAGATAAACAAAGTTGTTTTGGGCGTGTAAGTGCCTCTTCATCGAGTCCTCCAGATTGGCACAAAAGCTGTTTAACAGGCGCTGGGGTCAGAGATCCGCTACGACCTTGGTGGGAAATAGCCGATTTTGATAGTGATTTGGGGGATATAAAGGGAGTTTGGGAAGCATCACGGTTCGATTGGGTGCTTGGCTTTTCTCAACAAGTGGCTTTGGGAAATAGCGCCTATTTAAATAAGCTAAATGACTGGCTAAATGACTGGCTAATACATAACCCAGCCTATCTTGGTGTTAATTGGAAGTGTGGGCAAGAGGCTTCTATTCGTGTGATGAACCTTGCAATGGCTAGTCTTATTTTAGGTCAGGCTACGGGTACATCAGGTGTTTTATTATGCTTTGTAAAGGCGCATTTAAAACGAATCTCCCCGACCATTTCTTATGCGGTTTCTCAAGACAATAATCATGGAACATCAGAAGCGGCAGCATTGTATATAGGTGGTAGCTGGCTTGTAAAAAATGGTGATATGGATGGGAATAAATGGTTTAAGCAAGGGGATAAATGGTTAGCAAACAGAGCCGAGCACCTGATTGAGGAAGATGGGAGCTTTAGCCAATACTCAACAAATTATCATAGAGTTATGCTCGACACATTCAGTATGGTTGAAGTTTGGCGAAGAGGCTTGTCTCTAGAGCAGCTTGGTAATGCTGTATATAGAAAGTTAAAGTCTGCAACAAATTGGTTATTTTATATGACGCAGTTTGAGTCAGGAGATGCACCTAACCTTGGGGCGAATGATGGCGCCCACTTGCTACCGTTGGGGGGGAGCGACTATCGTGATTTTAGACCGTCTGTTCAGTTAGCCTCTGTTTTATTTTTAAACAGAGCGGCTTATGCTGAGGCAGGTGATTGGGACGAACCATTGAAGTGGTTACATCTAAAAAAACCAGATTCGGTAGCTGAAAAGCCAAGCGGCTTAAACATGCCTTTTGGTGGGTATGCGATTTTGCGTAATGGCAGTGCATTTATGATGTTTAATTATCCTCAATTTAAGTTTAGGCCAAGCCAGTGTGATGCCTTGCATGTGGACTTTTGGCTCGCGGGTGAGAATTTGCTGCGAGATGGAGGGACGTATAGTTACAATGCCGGTCAGTCATATATTGATTATTATGGTGGTGCTGAAAGCCATAATACGGCTCAGTTTGATGGGCGTGAACAGATGCCCCGAATTAGTCGATTTTTATTGGGTGGGTGGCTTAAAGCTAGTGATGTCGAATTCGATGTGGAAGCTAGCCGGTGTGGCGCTTCATACACGGATTCATTTTGCTCAACACATGCAAGGCAAGTCTTTTTAATGAATAGCTTACTGAGAGTTAAGGATACGCTGTCCAATTTTGATTCATTAGCTATTTTACGTTGGCGTTTGATACCTGGTGAATGGCAGATAAATGGAAGTACTGTTACGAATGGACGGCATACGATAATGATTAATAGTGATGTGCCAATTACTCGCCTTGAGCTGGTTGAGGGCAAAGAATCAAGGTATTACTACCAAGAAAATCCTATTCCAGTCTTAGAAGTTGAAATTCAGCAGGCAGGTTCAATCACGACAGAGTACCAATATTGACTATGCATATTCTTTATTTCCATCAGCACTTTTCTACACCTAAAGGCTCGACAGGTATCCGCTCTTATGTAATGGCTCGCCGACTAGTGCATCATGGGCATCAAGTGACAATGGTTTGTGGAAGTTATGGCGGTGGAAAAACGGGGCTTGACGATGAATTTGTAAAAGGAAAAAGGGAGGGTGTTGTTGATGGTATTCGTATCATTGAGTTTAACCTGTCTTACTCTAACAACGATGGTTTGTTAAAGCGCGGAGGACTTTTTTTGATGTTTGCTTTTAAAAGCATCGGTTTGGCATTAACTGAAAAATACGATGTTGTTTTTGCAACAACCACACCTTTAACAGCAGGGATTCCTGGGGTTTTTGCTAAATGGGTTCGTAGGAAGCCCTTTGTTTTTGAAGTGCGTGACCTTTGGCCTGAGTTGCCTAAGCAAATGGGGGTGATAAAGAGCCCCGTAATACTTGGGTTGCTGTCATTTTTAGAATGGGCATCGTACCGCTCCGCGCATAAATGTATTGGCTTGTCGCCGGGTATCGTCGAAGGTATTCAGCGGCGTGGGGTTCTGAAAGATAGGATAGCTCTAGTGCCTAATGGTTGTGACCTAAATATTTTTAGCGAACCATCGGAATCATGGCGGCCCAAAGGAGTTAATGAAACAGATTTAATGGCTGTTTTCACCGGCACTCATGGGCAGGCTAATGGGCTGGGTGCGGTATTAGATGCAGCTAAGGAATTAAAAGTCAGAAATAGGAGTAATATTAAAATTGTTCTAATTGGTCAAGGGAAGATGAAGTCACAGTTACAAGCAAAGGCAAAAGCAGAGTGTCTCGATAATGTTATTTTTCATGCGCCCGTCGATAAAGACAAGTTGTCTGGTTTAATGAGTAGTGCCGATCTTGGCTTGCAGTTATTGGCTAATGTACCTGCCTTCTACTATGGAACATCACCAAATAAATTTTTTGACTATATTGCTGCTGGGCTTCCAGTGTTAAACAATTACCCTGGTTGGTTGGCAGGTATGATTGTAGAGAATAACTGTGGTTTCGCAATAGAGCCTGATAATGCACTGGCTTTTGCTGATGCACTAGAAGTGGCAGCGTCGGATCAAAAAAGGTTACGGTTGATGGGGAGTAATGCTCGTAGTTTAGCTAATAAAGAGTTTGCTCGAGAAAAGCTAGCTGATAAGTGGGTTGCTTGGGTGGTAAGTGTTAACGAAAAAGAAAAAGAAAAAGAAAAAAGGGCGGGGAAGCGTTTGCTTGATATTATTGTTTCAGCGATTGCCCTAATGTTACTTGCGCCTATTGCCTTTTTTGTAAGCAAAAAAATAGCAAAAAACCTAGGTTCACCTGTTTTATTTAAGCAAAAACGGCCAGGTTTACATGGAGATGTTTTTGAAATGATAAAATTTCGTTCAATGCGTAATGCAGTGAATGAGGAGGGCAAGATGCTGCCTGATTCTGAACGATTAACACCCTTTGGTAAGAAGTTGCGTAGTTCTAGCTTGGATGAGTTACCGGGGCTTTGGAATGTTCTAAAAGGTGATATGAGTTTAGTTGGGCCGCGGCCATTATTGGTGGAATATTTACCGCTGTATTCTGCTGAACAAGCACGGCGTCATAATGTGAGGCCTGGTATTACAGGCTGGGCGCAAGTGAATGGGCGAAATGCCATTAGCTGGGAAGAAAAGTTTAAGCTAGATGTTTGGTATGTCGATAACCAATCATTTTGGTTGGATATTAAAATATTGTTTTTAACAGTGAAGAAAGTATTTGTTAAAGATGGAATTAGTGCTGAAGGTGAAGTCACGATGCCTAAGTTTAAGGGAGCAAAGCAATGAAACGATTGGCTATTTTAGGGGCTAGTGGGCACGGAAAGGTTGTTGCTGAGATTGCAGAGTTGACAGGCTGGGAAGAAGTTGTTTTCTACGATGATGCTTGGCCATTGTTAGATTCAGTTGGTGTCTGGGAGGTTGTGGGGAATGCTGATGATTTACGGAGTGAGATCAATTCTTTTGATGCTTTTTTTGTTGCTGTCGGTAGTAATTATGTACGGTGGACATTATTTTCTCAGTTGATCGGTTGGGCTGTAAAAGCAGCTACATTAATTCACCCTTCTGCAGTGGTTAGCGAATACTCTTCAATTAAAGACGGTACTGTAGTAATGGCGAATGCTGTTATAAACCCTTTTGTAACGATTGGGCAGGCAGTTATTGTTAACACGGCTGCAACGATAGATCATGACTGTGTTTTAGGTGATGCAGTTCATGTTAGTCCAGGTGCTAATCTTGCCGGTAAGGTTGCCGTTGGGCAGCAGTCATGGGTCGGCATTGGTGCAAGTGTTAAGCAGCAAGTTATCATTGGTGAAAAGGTAATAGTTGGCGCAGGCGCGACAGTTATTAATAATATAAATGATGGCGTTACCGTTGTTGGTACGCCTGCTAAAGTAGTTTGAATTGTTATTTTTAGGTTGGAATAGTTATGTCTAATACCCCGTTCGCCCCGTGGCCTTTATTTACCCAAGAGGAGGCTGATGCCGTCTCTAATGTTTTGTTATCTAATAAAGTTAATTACTGGACAGGTACGGAAGGCCGTGAGTTTGAAAAAGAGTTTGCAGCTTGGTCTGGCTGTGAATATGCAGTAGCGCTTAGTAATGGCACGGTGGCGCTTGACCTTGCTTTAAAAGCAGTGGGTGTTGGGGTAGGTGATGAAGTGATAACTACTCCGCGCACTTTTTTGGCCTCAGCTTCGTCCATTGTTACTGCAGGGGCAAAACCTATTTTTGCTGATGTTGATTTAAATAGTCAGAATATTACAGTTGAGACTATTGCGGCTGTATTAACGCCTAATACGAAAGCAGTTATTGTTGTCCACTTGGCGGGAATGCCTGCAGATATGGCGCCGATTATGGCGCTATCTAAAAAACATGGTTTTTATGTGATTGAAGATTGCGCGCAAGCGCATGGTGCTAGATATAAAGGCAAAAGCGTTGGTAGCATTGGGCATATTGGTGCTTGGTCTTTTTGTCAGGATAAGATTATGAGCGCTGGCGGTGAGGGCGGTATGGTTACCACCAATGGCAAGTCTTTATGGTCTAAAATGTGGAGCTATAAAGACCACGGTAAAAGCTATGAAGCTGTTTATGAGCGAGAGCATGCCCCTGGTTTTCGTTGGTTACATGAGAGCTTTGGTACTAACTGGCGGATGACTGAAATGCAGGCAGCTATTGGAAGAATTCAACTCAAACGAATGGCAGGTTGGACGGCTAAGCGCCAACAAAATGCAAAGCTGATTGATGATGTCTGTCAACAGTTCTCGGCGTTACGAGTTGTGGAGGTGCCAAGTGGGCTGGAGCATGCAGAGTATAAGCATTATGTGTTTGTTGATGTTGCACAGCTAAAGAAGGGCTGGGATCGGGATAGGATTGTTGAAGCAATAAATGCGGAAGGAGTGCCTTGTTTTCAAGGAACCTGCTCTGAAGTGTACTTAGAAAGAGCATTTGACAAAACTGATTTTAGACCACTAAAGCGCTTACCTAATGCTAAAGCGTTAGGTGAAACTAGTCTGATGTTTCTAGTTCACCCTACACTTGAGTTCTCAGAGGTTGAGAAAACTTGCGTCGTAATTAATACAGTAATGCTGAAGGCTAGCAAATATCGCAGTTAAAAAAACTGGGGCTTGCTGGCGTTTGTTGCAAAATTACTGAGTAAGGAAAGAGTGGCGGTGGGCCTGTTTTCTTCTTTGCAGGTTGATAGCTCAAAAACACGTGATTTATTAGGTTGGAAGCTAATGGTTACAGAGGGTGAGCAATTAAAGAAAGTAGCAGGTGCTGAAAAAAAATGAAAAAAGTATTTGATCTGTTTTTGGCTATTAATGCCGCAATTGTTCTTTTGATTCCTATTTTTGTGGTGGCTATTTTGGTGAGAGTAACGTCAAAAGGCCCTGCGTTGTACTGGTCTG
>Ga0209826_1001324_pt1 | contig 17297 bp, 27 predicted proteins | sample GOMGulsemesocosm_5_FD_184637 | JGI IMG/M metagenome (GOLD analysis project Ga0209826, IMG submission 184637) | Methane-oxidizing microbial communities from mesocosms in the Gulf of Mexico - GOM15C Gulf of Mexico (SPAdes) (version 2) | ecosystem: Environmental > Aquatic > Marine > Cold seeps... | reverse complement strand
TATTAATGGGGGGCTTCCAGTGGGGACGGGGAGGTTTTGACGTTCAAGCCATTCTCTTGCTTTCCCAGCAATTCAGCCCGATTTTCAACAAAAGTTGCATAAGACTGATTGATTTCTTGCAATAGCTTAATCAGTACGTCCATGTGATCTTCGCCCCACAACTGCAATAACTCAATTGAGAATGCGGCTGGTTCTGGGTCGCCTGAATCAATTAAATCAATTTCATTCACACCACCCCAACCAATCACATAACGACCAACTTTTTCCATCGGCCCTTCCTTGTCAAATCTAGCCATTTGATAGTCAGTAGGGCGCAAATAATGAAAAGTAAAATCATCAATCTTTACTTTGTTTTTGCGTGCGTTTATTAATTTTTCAATTGTATTCATAATTATGCTGAGTAGTAAGTAGCTGCACCAAAAGCAGTAATTGTTGCGGGTGATTTAATCACACCTTGAGCCGATCCAGTTGGTGCGCCTGTAAAACCCACATAACCAACGAATACTTCGACCGGACCACCTGAACCATAAGTAAATTTAAACGCGCGTTGTTCTTGCCCGTCTGATGCCGCTTTTAATGCAATTTGCCCTGTGTTTTCAACATCCCATAACAATTCCATTGATTTGCTGATAGGGTTGGCTGATGTTGGTACTTGGCTTTTTACATTGGTATGAATCAGTGTAGTATCTTCAAAATCAAAATCACCACCACTAGAATCAATAGTTGTTGCTGATGTAACGGAATTGCCAAACGTGATTTTTTGAGCGGTACCACTTGCAAATGCGTCAAATGTGGTGGTGTCTAGGCTTGTACCTGCAATGGTATCTTCTAGTTCAAGAGTACTTGCAGCTGAGTTAATTACTCTGAATACACGGTTATTTAGCTGCGACATACCCTGCACTTCAAGCACTAGGTAATCACCATCCACATAGCCATGAGTTGCAATTGAAACAACACCTGGAGCAGCGTTTGTAATTGCTGTAATAGTTGTGGTTGCTGCTAGTGCTGATTGCATGGCAATTGCCACGTTGGACATTTTTTTAACTGACATTTTTAGACCTTTTTTTAATTAATTAAACACAAATTGTTTTGTTTGTTTTATAGCTTTCTTGCCAGACAAAAAAACCATCTCTGAATGTGATTAGTGAACCGCCTCCGTAGATGATTGGCTTATAATCCACGCTTGGCTTCCAGTTAAGTAATAGGCTTTGTATTTGCTCACATAAAGCCTCGTTCTCGTCTGATGAATCAGCCCCTTTTGCATCCCTTACATTTTTGGTGATGACAATAATGGATATTGTTTGATTGACTTCTTGAATCACTGAGCTAACTGATTCGTTTTCGCCTGCATGGTTTTTTTGTCTAAACAAATAACAGGCTGGAGCGGTAAATCTGTTGGACATGATCGCGGCTAAATCAGCTGACCCAGCCACTTCGTTAAATTCTATTGAACTGTCTTTAATTTTCTGTTCAATTAATTGGCGTAAAGTGCTCATTTACATAAACCCGTTATCATCACGACTAAACACGCGACCACCTGATTCCATTACAGCGTTATCACTTGCAACGGCTTGCTGTCCTGCACTATCAACACCAAGGCTTATTTTTCCTTGGGCTACGGCTTTTAGGTAATTAATTGAGTTTTCATAGAGTTTTTCTATGTGTTCTGGTGCGTTATCGTCATACAGATAAAAACGTGCAATATTGCAGGCTATTCTGGTTAATCCTGTTGGGATAACCGTTAATGGCAAAGGATAGGCGGCTAAATAGCTGTCTATTTCTGCGGATGCATCAGAGATTGCTAGATCGAGTACATTGGTATCAATAACGCCAACGTTGTCTCGATCTGTTAGCTGTATTAGCTCATCTTCTGCGAAGCGGTCTATTAGGTTTTGTTGGGTACAGTAGGTCATTTTAGCTATAGCCGTATTTTTGGCAGAGTAAAAGAAATATCATCATGTTCTCAAATCACTTAAAGGCTGCATCAAATTACCTGCGATTTAGTACATCCTTTATTAGCTTCATTTATCTACTGTAATTAATCAAACCATGACGACCAAATCTAACCGTCATTGCCCCAGCTATTTTGCTGTAAAAATTAATTTCAAATAATAAACCTGTGCATACGACAGGTATAGCATAACGTGGGGTTTCGACGACCATTCGCCATCCAACCGAATCTATAGCTGCATGAATACTATTGTTTAGCGGTCCAACTGCCTCAAAAATAGTACCTCCAGCATCTCTGAACGCTAATTTAACAAAAGCATAGTGAGAATTTGCAGGTACTGTTGCAGCATCCATTTCAACTTCTGCAATGAAAGATACTGTGTCACCTACTTGAACACCATTGTTCAAAGGTTTAACAACCGAAGTCTCTAAATAACTTAGCACTTGACCAGCAGCAGAAGGAGTCCAAACCACTTGTTGCCACTCACCCGCTGCATCTGTTCTAGTTACTTTTGTACAGACCGCTGACCCTGTAGCTCCTGTCGAGATAGCTTTATTGTCACTTACATCCCCTGTTACGTTTGTATACGTAGTCCCAGCTATTCCAAAATTAAGAGGGTTTGATAACATTGCTGTAGCATCATCAGTACCAACTCCTAAAATGGAGTCAATCAATGGAGGATTATTTATAATTTTATCTAACTGAGCCGCACTATCTATGGCTACACGCATGGCACCGTTTAGTTCAGGATGAACCCCATCTGGTACATACTGAGTATCAGCCTGCGCGGTCAAAGACCCTGCTAGCAAATTTTGATGTGATTGCTTAAGTACAAAAATATCAAATAGCTGTAACGCTTCATTTAATAACCATCTGTTGAATCCCAACCACACGCTGACTTTAGCAGGTGTATCAATTAAGTTCGACGGGGCTATTGTGTTAGTTATAATTTTAATGCCGTGGTTGTTTATATCAGTGAATAAATCCGTATATGCTGTAATCAGATCAGACAGACTGTTGGTGGCCTCGTGTACGTCATTCACACTCGCCCTTACACCGCAATATTTTGGTTTGAACGCATAAACACTGGCAGCCACTCTTGTTGCATAGTTGTTGTTAGAGAACTGTATTGCACCTGTTCCGCTTATCCCGTCAACATTAACAATATTGAGTTTATTGTTCATCAGTCCGTTTGTTAACCTCCATATTCCATAAGGTAAAAAGTAAATTCTCGATGCTTCTGTTGTTACTGTCGATCTTGCATCAAACGAGTCACCCAAGATAACTATTGTGTTTGATTGTTTTTCTATTGTTGAAGATGAGGGTTGGAAACTAACACCACCACTCAAATCAACACTAAACCCAGTACCACCAGACAAATCAGAAATATTGTTATTAGCATCAAAAGCTCTAACAGAAACGCTATGGCTTCCGCTGGTTAAGTCTGACAGCTGAATAGTTGTAGTTTCACTTCTTGCTGATTCAACAGGGCTTCCGTCAATAAATGCTGCATACCCCACTACACCTACGTTATCAGTTGAAGCTGATACCGTGACGGTTGCGTTTCCATACACATCGACATTACTTACAACGGGTGTACCAGGTGCGGTTGGGTTTATTCTGTCTGACATTGTGAATCCCTGTTAAAACGGCAAAAAATTATTTATTCTGTATCTGATTCGATTGGCAGTTCAATATCTTGCACAATCAGTTTTGGTTCGTTGCGGATCTGTTCTAATTGATCTTCTGTTAACTCTTCAATTGCTAGCTCGGTTGTACCAAACCATTCACGACCACCACGACGAAAACCGTCTTTTTTGGTGGTTACACTAATGCCTTTAATTGCTTTTTTTGCAGTCATTTTTTTACCTATAAATTTATTTAAAATAGCCGTCCTTGGCTTTTGTGATTACCTTATGCCAACCAAGGCACAATTAATAAATCAACGGCTTTAAAGTTAGTGTTGCTATCACCACCATCAACAAACTCTTTATCAATCACGGCTTGTGCTGCTGCTCTATTACTAGGACCACAAACAATCAGATTAGGGCTAATGCCTAGCGGTCTTTCTTCATCTGATTTAAAACCCATCATTGCTGCAATGGCTAGATCGAAGTTTGTTTGGTCTAGTGTTGCTTTAGAGCCGAATGCCATCTGCCAGAATCCATAACCTACGTTTAGACGACCATCAATACCGTAACGGAACTCATCACGCATAAAGACCGATTCATCATCAGGATTAGTCATGGCTTTAAAATCATAATCTTTACGCATTTGTAGGATTAATGGCTTTAAGGGTCGGTTAGTATCTAACAAATACCAGGCATCACCTGCGCCTGCTTGCATGTTACTAACTGATGTTTCACCCACTGGATGATCTGTATCAAAAAAGTATTGACCGTCATAACATTCCGTTGCAAAACCTGCTTTAAGCAATGCAAATACCAGTTCATCAGGGTGGGTTTGTGCTGCATAACCCATTTCCTGCATCAATGGTGAAAAAACACCATAACTATCATCTTCTAGGTCGTCTTTTGGAACGGCTACAGTCGATTCAAATTTCTTATTCTTAATGGAGTAATCGAATAGAGCTAGATTTTTAATGTGTCGATCACCAACCCATTCTTTTAATCTAGGCCATTGCCCTAACCAACCATACTTTTCTTCTTTGGTTGTTGATGGAACTCTTGTGGCGATACGCTGCCAATTTGCCTCACCACCACGAAACCCTGTATTAAAGGCTGATTTAAACGCTTGAAAAAGGATGCTTAAATTTGCTTTATTAACAACAACCCCACCAAAAGCAAGTGCTGAAATATCAGCGGTTGCCAGTACGGGTAAATCAATAGGCACCGTGGCACCCGCTGAAAACGCTAGGCAAGTCATAATCAGACCAGCCATAATAAATAATGTATTTTTAAATAATTTCATTTTAATTAATTCCTAGTTACGCAAACTCAACCCAGACACCATCCGCTTCAACTTCGATACATTTACCAGCCACCGTTTTACTTGTTGAAACACTTGAAACTGTTTGATCATCATTGATGTACACATCAGTTTCTAAATGAGCAATGGTAATATCACCCGCATTAGCAAACTTAAACGTGCCTTTTCTGGCGACAATTGTTTCATCACCGTTTGCACCTGCTGAGTTATCAATAGTTTCTTCTGCTCGACCCACGGATTTTAAAGTAGTTGATATTGAACCTGGTACTGCATAACCTAAAGCATTGATACAGACTAGCGCCCCGGCATAAATAATGGTTGCCGCCGCGACACCATAAGGAATCATGACGTTTTCACGCACAGCGGTATTTCTATCTTTTGTTAATGCTGCCATTAGCTTTCACCTTTTGATTTTTTGTATTCTTCTGCATCAATACCAGTTGCTGCACAAATCGCGACTTCATCAGCTGTTAAGCCGTTTTCGGCTTTTTCTTGTGGATCATCTCCGCCTGTTTGCGTGCCTTTTAAAGCAGCTATCGGTTGGGCTTCTTTTAGATACGCATTTAAGGCTGCAATGTCTAACGATTCAGCCCAGTTTTTTTGAGCGTCTAATAATCGGCCATCACTTAATGCCGCAGTAATTAAATCACCACATTGTTTATCATTCACTTGATTAGAAAGTGCAGCCACTTGATTTTGCAAGGCTGTCATGGTTTCTACGGGAACAAATTTTGCAGGATCTGGGTTAGCACTGACATTGGCCTTTAAGGCTGCAATTTCATCAGTCAAGGGTTCTACTGATGCTGCTGCAAGCTGTAATACTTTACAAGCGGCCAGCACCTCTTCTTCGGTTGCATTTTCTGAGAGTTTCAGTAATGCCAACAATTCTTTATTCATAATGTCCTCTTCAGGGGGGTGGATTAAACTGGCTGCGGCTAATTCAATAGCGCGCATATTTTTAATAGCAGGGTTATCAGTCACGGCGACACTAATTAAGTGTTTTACCGCTCCTGTGGATTTTTCATAAGTGAACAGGGGGGAGATATAAAGATATTTTCCCTCTGCAAAATGTGCTTTAGCGGCGGCTGCCCATTGCACTTGGCTGGCAAATAAACCGCTGTTTTCTCGCCATTGCAATTTCGCACCCGAAAAGGTGCCAGCTACATCTAAAGGTTTTTGGTTTTTGGTGAACAATAAGGATTGGTGATCGTAGTCGATCAAGATGTCGTTGTTAGCAGATAAGGCCGAAATGACCTCGGAAGCCAACGTACTATCTAAATGCCACGGCCCTTCGCCTTGAAGGGCTCCTTCAGGTGCTGTGAACTGTCCCGCTGGAAATAATTGAATGGCATTGTCTTGTCCGTCTTGTCCGATAGGGAAAAGACAGGCGGCTATACCAAGTGAGCTGTTGTTTTTGTTCATGTGGCCAGTTTAGGCCGATGGAGATGCTAAAAAACGTCGGAATGAGTTCCTAGGGTACTTGGGCTGTAGCCCTTTTTACACCTTAACGGGTATTTTTAGTGTTGGCAAGGTTGGGTATTTTTTTATATTGACAAAATAGCAAAGTTAAACTAAATTAGTGATTGGTGCTAAAAACACTTTCAAACAGCGGACGACTCTCCCGATAGCAGAGAAACCGCAAACAAACCTGAATACTTTTTGCCAGCTTTGGTGAAATCATTGAATTTACTGGTTTAGGCGGTTTTTTTATGCCTGTAATTTAGGCGTATACCCCTTTTATGGTCGGGAGTGCGGAGAATACAACACCCTTCGGGGAAATAATCCTGCCTCTCTGTTTGGAGGTTTTTAGCTCCCGACCGCCCATTTCTAAAATAAATGGGCTTTTAATTAAAAAATATCAAACAGGAGGTCATTATGACCCATTTAATTATTACTCAGTGCATTCAACTAAAACATCGCTTCTTGATCCTGCCTCAGGAGAGTAAAGATGTCTCTCTATAATGAAGATCCTCTCGACCGATTAGATTTTATCAACTCATCCCTTAATGCTATTTCAGCCATGCTAGGCAGTGCTGATGATTTGCATTGTATTAATGGTTCTGATTTATCTTTTTTACTGGATATTGTGCGTGAAGATCAAGCAAAAGTAGTGCTTGTTTTACGAGAAAATAGAAAATCTGCGGCTTAGTTATTCTCTAAATATAAAAAAAGGGGGGGGCTTTTGGGGCTTTGCTCCCTTTTTCTTAATCGTACTGGAATTATTATGTATAAAAAATTAATTGGTTTTAAAAGCGAAAATATAAGGCAGCAAGATATTGCTTTTTATGTGCAGAATTACTCAAGAAGCATGTTTTCTAAGTTAGGTTCTAGCAATGCTTTTGGAAAATGGTTGTCTGTTGGTGAAATGGATGGTTTGCGAATTTGGTTAGGGGTGCCTGAATGCTGGATGACACAAAATAGACAGCATTACGCTGAGGTCATCTACGCTTATACTTTTGATTTAAGTTTTAACTGCCATCCTGAAATATGGACAGACACGCCTAAGACTCAATTCAAAAACCCTAATTACTATTTTGGGAAATATAATGAAATTATTCTTGATATTGAGTTTATTGAGAGTTTTGGTGTCAGGCTGGCAGCGTGGGAAAAAGAAGTGTTTTATACCACTGGGCTTTTTAATCGCGTTAAGCAAGGCTCATGTTCTGAAGAGCAAAATTTTAGATGTTATATCGCACTAGCAATGTTTGGCTTTTCCGAACCCGAACAATTCTTCACTAAGAATGGCTGAGATACGTCATTTTTAAATGATGTTTAAAAGGGTAAGGGGGCAAAAACGACAATCATTTGAATCTTATCATGCCTAAGCGTAACAAGTGTCTTAAATCGCCTTAGCTTAAAGCCGCCTGAAAATGATCATGGATGATATCTAAAATCTCTTTCTCATCCCTAGCAGACACTCCTAAAAAGGGTCTGGCTGGGATATCACCCCACAAAAAAGGAAACTCTGACTTTTTACCGCCAAATTGTTGCATGGCGGCATATTCCATGGGGCTACCAATCTCTAGGGTATTATTACCAACCAGTTGATAATTGATGGTATCCATTAACAATCCTGTTTCGCCCGTTAAAGGTCTATCATTTTTTTTATCATCATTCAGCAAGGTGCTCAAAACACTGTTCAATAACCAAGGTTTTCCATCTGGCCCCTTGGTATTTTCAAACCGCTGTTTAGTTGACTCTACTAGCATTTCACCTATTTCAGCTAAAGCAGGGGACAAATCTGCGCTGGCATGCTGTAGCTTTTCTAACGATGCCAATACCGCTTTATATTCAAATTCAATTTCTATCATAATATGCTATAGTTAAATGAGGTGGTGTGTTATTAGGCTGACTTAGCCTTTGCTTTGGCATTGATGAGCTAATCTGGGTAGCTAACCAGGACATCACTTATCTTATTCTGACCGCGTCTTTTGGCGGCTTTGCCTTATCATTCCTGAATAAGGTTAAAAAATAATTCTTCAAGCCATCCCCAGTACGCTTTAAAGCCAAACGATACCAGTGGTCTTGTTGATGCAAATAGATCAATCGCGTTTCTCCCTGTTGGTAAATATCGCCGTTATCAATCATATTTTGCACTAATTTATAATCTTTTATAGTAATCTCTGGGTGTTTGCTAATATGTTCATCCACTGATACACGCGATAATAAAACAGTGGCTGTCTCTGTACCTAGCAATTGCCGGTGTTGATCTGATAATACAGCAACGGGAAACTCGCCTTGCAATTCGCCTTTAAAAAAACGAGTAAATACTGTACTTTCAATTAATGTTTGTACATTACTTCTGGCTAGCTGCCAAGGTGCTTTATCTTGTTTTTGAATGACCTGGTTTAATAATTCTGCATTAGATCGCCCCGGTGCATAATCCCAGCCTTTATCAATCCCTTGGGGTCTATCTGTATCACTAACAAAACCGTCATCTGGTGCGGTTTCACCTTTAAATTCTTTTTCCCTTACTGCAGTAATGCGACAACGACAACCCCAGCCGTTAGGGGGGAAGTGAGTTTGCCAGAAAGGATTATCATGCCTTAAGACCAAACCAGACCAGCTTACATGTAAGGGCCTGGGGTGGGTGACTGTATCATTATGGATATATTTCCAATAGGGGCGAGTTTTTAGCAATGCTGGGTTATTTAACTGCTGCCACCGCCCAGCGGCATAACTGCTAGCAATATTAGTACGGTAAATAATGCGTGTGCGCCAGTCTCTGCCTGCTTTTGTGTCACTACCTGTCCAGCCCTCCCATCCCCGTTGCTTAACAATGCCATTAAATTCTTTCCTAAACCAGCCAATGGATTTACCTTCAGCTATGGATTTATCAACTATTTTTATTAAATCGTCCAGCAAGTCGGCTTTTTGAGCACCCGCTACCATAAAGGCTCGGTCATGCGCTTGGGCCCGAATATCATCATAGCGTTCTGTGGGGATATTCAGTTTTTGCCTGAAGAATTCAACTTGCTCATTAAAGGGTTTATTGAATCGTCCATTGCCTCTGGCATTAAAGGCTATTTGGGTAGGGGAGAGTTTGAGCGGCATTATCCGCCCTCATTAACATCAAACCGCCCTGATAGCTCGGCTGTTGCAAAGGCCAGCGTCATAATCGTGGTTAACTTGTCACTCTCTAAATCACCGTAGCTGTTAAGTAAATCATCCCGTAATGTTTCTAATGATCCTGCATTATCCACCTTGGCTTTTAAAGCTGCGATCCAGTCATTCTGGTTATCTGCTGTTTGCCTGGCTAACTGTTCAGCTTGTGAATCTGTCGAGGTGGGGTCTTGCGTCTGTTGTTTTGCGGTGGCTGCTAAAGATGAATCTGTTATTACAGTATCTGGTGCTGGTGCTGCAGCTGCACGCTGTAAAACAGGTTCATTACCTTCGGGTTCTGGAATACGCAGTTTATCGTGAACATACGATAAAGGCACTTGTACACCCACATCAACTAATTTAGGGATTGCTTCTGCATAGAGTGCTAGGTCTTCACATTCTAAGGTATCAAATTCAAACCGTGGACAACGTAGCGAGTCAGCTCCCCAGCCGTTTAATTGACAGAGGGTAAAAATTAAATGACGGGTTAAGCTGCCTTCTATTTGTCTGGCATCGGCCACTAATAAATCTTTTCTAACTTCATTATGCACATTACCTAGCGCATTGGTTGAAGAGGCTCCATCTGCCTGGCTGGTTAAAGTACCGCCTAGAATTGCTTTAGATTGAGTACGTTCACACCAGCTGATCATGGCCTCGTAAGGATCGGATCCACCTTTAGCCGCTTCTTTAAACTCAACCATCATACCCTCGGGGATAATCCCTGCGGCGGCATGGCCCATATTAACTACGGCTCTTAATAAAGTATTTTTCTCGGCATTGGTTGCGCCGCGTGGGTATTGTCCCAGACGTACAGGTAAACCGTAGATTTCTAAAAACTCGGCTAAATCGCGGACTGAATAATTTTTAAATAGAAATGGCCACGCTAAAGCACGGTGTAAGCCTGCTCGGGCTAAATCACCTGATTTTGCTTTATGGATATGAGTAATCCAGCCTGCTTTCCAAAGTTCTGCGCCTTGTTCGCTATTATCACGCAAACGTAATTGGTTTCTATGATCCTGATGGATTTTAAACCAGCGGGGGGGCCTGTGGTGAATAGCGGCAGGCTGGTGGTATTGGCGCTTAGTCCACTCTATTTCTGAGCAGCTATAGCCATAGCCAATGCCATCAGCCATGCCCAGCAGCACATCGTCAAAATCGGGAATGTCTAAAATAATATCTTTGATTAAGCCTGCAATACGTTCTTCTTGCGCGGTTGCATTACGCGGTGGGGTGATCTCCCAGCCTAATCCTAACAATGCCCGTTTTCGCTTGCCTAATTCTGCTGCAATATGGCCATCCTTTTCTTCCATATCTTCAAACAAATCACATTGTGCGGTTAAATCACCACGCTCTGCATCCTCCATGATTTGTGCCAAACGTGATGGGGTTAAGCCGCGCGTCGGGTGGTTTGCGAACTCTTGGTGTAACTGGGCTATTTTTGCGGTTTGGGGCTCTTCTAAGGCTTGTTTATCTATTTTATTACCGCGATGATCAAGTATATCTACCACGCTCCAGCTCCTTCATTATCAAAATCATTATCATCACCGTCGGTTTTATCCCAACGGTCTGCTTTAGCTGCGCCTGTCTGAAACTCTTCGATCCAGCAGCCGTTCATATTACTGGCATACCAGGCTAATGCGCGTGATATTGCGGCATCACCATGGCGGCTCATGCCTTCTGCATCTTTGGTTTTTACTGTCGGCACTCTGATAATGCCGTTTATGACTCGTAGGGCTGATAAATCATTCAATTGGTCATTATCCGCTGGCATCCAGTAACAGCCATCTTCAATAGCGGCTTTCATTTTTGGCATATTTTCTAAATACCAGCCTTCAGAGAGTTGGACTTCTTCTATTCTTTGGCTGCCGTATTTAATTCTTGCCTGTTCTGCTAAGTAAGAGCCATTTCCTCGCGCATCTAATGCGCCCCCAATCATTTTTGGTAAGCCATCGACAATATAAAACAGGATTTGCTTTTGCTGATTAAAGGGGATGTTGCGCAGCTCCACGCTAAACGGGATGGTTCTGTCTAAGTTTTGGCCTATTTCAACCGGATCTATCACGGTTAAATCTGAAACCCGTCCAAAATCTTCACCAAAGGCGTGCATTAAATTAGGGTTAAGTAACTTTAATAAGGGCTTTAAATTCTCTTTGCACCAGGTTTCTGTTTGTTCTTCTCTTTCGGGTTCTGACAATGCATCTAAAAAAGTATTGTCTTTTTCATAGCGTAAAACAGGGTAATCTTTGCTCATGCGGCTTTCTAGCACGGCACGGCTTAGGACTGAGCCACCTGATTGTGAAGGTATGCAAAAGTATTCTTCGTCTGCGGCTTCTTTATTAGGGGCGTTGGTAATTAAGTTATCACGCCATTGTTTTTCTGCTTCTGCTGTCCATTTTTTACCTGTGACAAAGCAAATACGTTTATATAAGCCATCGGCTAAGGCATCATCTAGGGTTATACGGTGGACGCTGTAGTTTTTCTTTCCGGCTCTGGCATCTTGTATGTATTGGTTGTATTCATTGCTTACCCCGTTGTGAGTGCTGATAATGCGCACTCTGGCACCCCACATGGTTAAGGCCATGGCGGCTTTTAGCAGGGCTTGCAAGGAGTCATGAAAGGCGGCTTCATCTATCACCACGTCCCCTTGCATGCCCCGCAGGTTGGAGGGCCGCGAGCTGAGGGCGGAAATTTTAAAGCCAGAATTTGGGAAACGGACGGTATAACTAAGGATCTCGTTTTTACCGTCTTCATCTTTAAAAATACTTTCTTGCACTTCGCCAGCCAATTGGTTGAAGGCTTTTGCAAACAAGGAGACGGCGGCAATATATTCCAGTGCCATTTCTTGACGTGAGCCGACATAGAATACATTTCTACCGCCTCTACGCTTGGGTTTTGAAGCAGTAACCACATTACTAGCAGCTTCGGCCCAAGTGAGGCCTGTACGACGTGATTTTTCAGCAATTTTTATCTCCGATTCGTCGGCGAACCAACGGGCTTGATAGCCTAGCAATACAGGTTGATCTTCTGGAAAGTAGTCTGCAGAGGCTAAGGATTCGACTTGTTCAATACTCATGGTTAATCGCTTCTAGGGCTAAACCACGGGCTCGGCCTAATGTATGACGTGCAGTCAGTAAGGTACAAACACGTTCAATAAATATTGATAGCTGTGCCTGTGTGGCTTCTGGCTTGTGCCATAGTAACCATTGTTTATTTGTCATCCCATCACCGTTATTTTTAATTTAGCGTAGAGACAAGGCATGCCTTGTCTCTACTAACCTGCACCTAATAGAATACGTTTAATACTAGCCTCAACTTGCTCGCTAATACCGTCGTTTTTAAGTTCTTTGGTTAATTCTTCAGCTGCTTCTTCTCTGGCTTGTTGCCTGATTTGGGCTGTCCGTTTTTCATTTTCTGATGCGGCTTTTTCTAGCTTTTCAATCGCAATAGAAAGTTCTCTGATTAACTTGGGCGGGACGGGTTCTTCTTCCTCTGATAATGCTATTGCTGTATCAAAGGCTAAGTTTCTGACCACTTCATTTAATAAATGGCCGACTTGGCCTTGGGGTTGGCTGCCTAATTCGGCAATCCACATTTTTGATACTTCTCGGCTTTGCTTTAGCTTTGCACCTATTTTGTCCATGCGCATGGCATAACGATTAACAGATGATTTACTGACCCTTTCTTCTTCACCTGCTTGCATTAATAAGCGATTGACCTCGGTAGCTGCATCTAATTGAGTGACCGCAGGATCACGCAGTAATGCATTGAGTGCTGTTTTAAACGCTTCGGGTAATAAGTCTATTGTTGATTTTCTGCCCATTATTCAAAACCTTCGTCATCCATAAATTTGTTTGCTAGATGGTTAAGCACCCAGTTAACTATAAACCCAACAGTTAACGGGAGAATAAATCCATACCCCATCAGCCCACCTGTTGCGCTAATGATCCATAAAAAAACATATTCATGAATGAAGCCCCAGATTTCCAGATAAATTAATTTCCAACTCATTATTCTGGCCTCGGTCTAGCGATACCCGGTACAACCGTCACCCCATCCGCCACATCTACCCCACGGTTTCTTAATATAGCTAGGGTGATACCTGCCATATTGCTGGTTGAAATAAGTTGCATTTCTTCTAGCATGGTTAAATCTGACATTAGCACGACGCTGGATACACCAAAGCCGACTAGCTTTAATGAGGCTTGCAGTAACTGAAAATCTATTTTGTAATCAGGATCATCTTTAAGCAACGTTAGGATGGTTAATAAACGGTGCTCTGTTTTTAGGTCTGGTTTAGCCACGGCTATGCTCCTGGTTCATTTGTTTAATTTGCCCGATTAGCTCGCCGATCATCAGTTGGGTGGTTTGGTTGCCTTGGTTTAAAACGTCTATGCGTTCGTGTATGCGTATAATTTCTGAATTACTAGGCAAACTTTTAAAGTCGGACTCTAGTTTTGAAATTCTGACGCATTTACGGTCAAAGCGTTTATCCACTTTATCCTCTAAAGACTGGATGGAATCACGGGTGACACGGGTTTTCTTTTCTTGCCAGACAAATATCCATACTCCGGCTGTAATCAGCATATTAAGCACGGTTAGGGCTAGTTTAATCACATCCATATCCATTATTTTTTATATTCCTTCATCACTTTTTCAGCCGAACGTCCCAGCACATAGCCGCCTAATCCAACTTTAACAATATCTAACAAGGCTAAAACCTGGTTATTAGGTAAATTAGGCGGTGTATAGCCTAGCCAGTGCGCCGTGACTAAGCCGGCAAAATTCAGCATCACTAACGGCCGCCAGTTTCGCTGCAACCAGCTTTCGCCATTGGCTTCTGCCATAATCACATTGGCTTGCTGCTTTAATGATTGATCATCTGAATGGATTAATGCCTGCGTAATTTCAAACTTTAGCTTTTCGGCCATCCCTGCATCAGGGGCGACCTTATCTACTACTTTCCCTATCAGATCACTGACGGGCTGAATCAGTAGGTTCCACATAATTAGCCACCGTTTTGTTTGAGAAATTTCATAAAGGAACGGTGTGAGCTGCTGACGTATAAATCAAATAAAGCGGCACGGCCTTGTTTTATTGCTTGTAAATGACAGACTGATGCTTGCGCCAATTGCGCCTTGCTGTCGTTAACGTGCTGTTGTGCATAGGCAGCATGAATCATTAAATCAGTCACTTTGCGTTGTTTTTTTTGTAAGTCAGTCATGCTTATACTCAATAAGTTGGTTTTGAAGAGGGTTCATTCCATTGGCTAACCAAGTTTGCACATCAAAGCCTGGGCAGGTTTTATGGGTATTTACTTGACGATGGCCAATAACTTTTAAACCAGGGAATTTGTTCTTTAGTGCTTCTACATGTTGCTTTAAGGCTAACCATTGATCTTCGGTAAATTTATCAGTCCCAATTAAGCAAGTGCCTAAAGAAACTTTGTTATACCCACGGGCATGCGCCCCTGTTTCGGTTAAGCTACGGCCCACTTCTACGCCGCCTTTTAAGCCAATTACAAAGTGATAGCCAATATGTTTTAAGCGCGGTTGCTGGTTTTTTAAGAATTTATTACCACGGGTAAAGTTGCGTTCACCATGCCATTGGTCAATATCTTCTGCATTAAACCACTTGCCATTTGGGGTGGCTGCACAGTGAATAATTAGGGTGGTTATTTCGAATTGATTTCTATATCTGCTCATGGGGCTAGTGTAGCGAGCAGGCATAAAAAAACCCCGTGGGAATGAGTTCCTACGGGGTTTGTTTGCGTGACTTTAGTTTAACTTATTTGGGGTTTGATGGCTATCTGCGACAATGCTTGCGCTTGTTTTTGCAATAAATAATTCATTAGGATAGAAAATTTATCACGGTTAATCACATGCATATCCGTTTCGGGTATTAACAGGTCAGAAACGGACTCTAAGCAAGTTTGTAATTGATCCAGTTCGTCTTGTGCGTCTGTATTGGTCATGCGGTGGCTCCGCGTAAAACAAAGGAAACCGTAGCACTGGAACGGCCTATCTGTTTGGCAATGGCACTTTTAGATAAGCCTTGGTCGTTTAAAGCATGAATGGCGTTAATATCATTCTGAGTTAATGGCCTATTGGGTTTCCGCTTAGGTTTTGGCTTGGTTTGCTGTTCTAATGCACCTGCTTTAAAACGATATAGTTCCAACATTTCATTTTGTTGGGAGAGCTGGGATTTTAGTTGGGTGTTTTCGGTTTGTAGGGTTTGTAACTGGGGGGCATTATCAACGGGTGTCTCTATTTGATAGCCTCCTGTTTTACGGATGGAGGGTAAAACCTTGTCACACACCCAATCTTCAAACGCTTGGGATTGTGGTTTATTGGATTTGATAATCAGACGGTACAAATTACCCTCATCTATCAGGTTGTAAGTGTTTGATAATGCAGGGGTGTATCTTTTAGCTACACCGGATTTTCGGCATAGTTTGCTTATGATGTCGCTATGGTTTCTATAGCCTAAAATCTCACAAACATCTTTAACTACAAACCAAGGTTCACCTTGATCATCAGGAATAACACGAAATTGATGGGTATTGAATTGGTATTGCTGTAATTGCGTAGACATTGAAGCCTCCTAGTATTATTTAAGAAGACCATCGCTTTAGTTGCAAATTGGGCGACGGACTGACTCAGGTTGCAACAATCGCTACTAGGAACGACCCACCCGAAGGCGGCCTGTGCCAGCCCATCATTAAACTGTGGGCATAAAAAAAGCGCATTCGGTGCGCTGGCACCTAGTAAGTAGCGGGGTTGCAATCCCGACACTGGATTTTGCCAGTGCCTTTTTAGAATATCCCCGTTATTGCGCTATTGTCAAATAATTAATTAAAATGCTACAAATTGCTTACCGCATCGCTTGCAAATAAACACTTTATAGCCCTCAAGGCTTTTTATTTTGAATTTCCACTGATGGCCCCAAAGTGAACATTTTATTTGTCTGAGAATTCCCATCAAAGAAAATATAAAAAGCCTACCGCGTTGCTTCAACATTTGTCCAAAGTATAAAGGAGTCAGACTCACTATATGCGCGGACTTTAGCTTTTCCTGACCATGTTTTCTCTAATAATGAATATGTTAACCCTGAGCGAAGGAAAATACAGCCATTCTTTAACAAGTATCTTTTATGATTATCATCTTTTCGACTAATTGACTGACTCATTTCATCAAAAAGCGATTCTGTCAAACAGGCTGCATATCCACTTTTAAGCGTTTTATTTGCTCCACTTGCTTGGCTGCATATTGTTAATGCTGTTATTGTTAATGCTATTTTTATTTTTCTTCTCATCTTGTTTCCCGTTTTTATTAAAAATTAATTATATTTAGTATTTATCTAAACCATGGGTACGATTACGCTGTGCTAATCGTACCTACGGTGTTTTATCAAGCTCTACTTCACAAGCAAGAACGCCTTGCCCTGTAATTCTCAATTTATAACCATCACGTATCACATAACTAAACTCTATCAATACCGATAAGGCAAAAGCAATATCATCCACGGCATCTTTTAATTTGGCTTCGGCTAACCAGCCATCTTTTTGCAGTTGGCCTGCTTCGGCTTGCCTTTGGGCGTATAGCACTTGCAGGATTTGTTGGCGTTGTTGGGCATTTTTGTTCATTTCTGTTCTCTATTATTCAAATAAATCTTGCTGTGGCGCTGGTTCTGTTTTTTCTACCCGTCGCCTTAGTTTTCGCATTCCACGTTCTGTGTAGCCATATTTTCTGGCTAATTGGGCATTGCTAGTGCCCTGGGATGATTCTTGTATTATTTG
>Ga0209826_1001323_pt1 | contig 17298 bp, 16 predicted proteins | sample GOMGulsemesocosm_5_FD_184637 | JGI IMG/M metagenome (GOLD analysis project Ga0209826, IMG submission 184637) | Methane-oxidizing microbial communities from mesocosms in the Gulf of Mexico - GOM15C Gulf of Mexico (SPAdes) (version 2) | ecosystem: Environmental > Aquatic > Marine > Cold seeps... | reverse complement strand
ACAGCGGCCACTGTCAGGTCAGTTTTTCTGCCCACTGGTTAGAGCTGCAACCGGTGTTTGCTAACCCCGTTATGCTTACCCTCTACGAGCAACAGTGTGAACAGCTCTTGCAGCGTATGGAACAGGGCGCTGGGCTGGAGGAAAAGGTGCGGCAGTATCTCGTCTCATCGCGCAACTTTGCCTCCCTGCAGCAAACCGCGGAGCACTTTCACATGAGCCAGCGCACCTTTCGGCGGCGCTTAGACGAGGAGGGTAGCGCTTTTCAGGACATACTTGATAAGGTGCGCCAGCAGTTGGCCGAAGCCTACCTGAGTGACAGCAGCCTCAGCATTCAGCACACGGCTGAACTCTTGGGTTTTCACGATGTGTCTAATTTTCGCCGTGCGTTTATCCGCTGGACGGGTCTCTCCCCCACGCAATATAAGCGTCAAAAAGCTTAGGTTGTATACCCATGTGGTCACAAACGCGCAGCCAGCCAGCACCTAATGGCTTGTTGATCTGGCTGCTCCACCTTCAAGTCGACTAAAAAACCATCGCTTTGTCCGCCGTCTGGCTGGAGGGTTCGACATCCCTGCCCAGTGACTCAATCTGCGGCACTTATCCTAGATCAAATTCTATCGGTTTTCAGGTTTACAGCCGCTTACAGGGTTGTTAGCATTCGCGCGCCTCTGAAGTAGATCTAAACGGTTTCTTCAAGAGGATTCTCAGGGCGGGGTGAAAGTCCCCACCGGCGGTAATCGCGTTGTATACGTGTAGCCCGCGGGCGCTTGTCGACCAGCTCGGCAAGGACAGCAGACTCGGTGTGATTCCGAGGCCGACGGTTAAAGTCCGGTTATGAGATTGAGGTAGGGCGGCGCAGCACAGCTTTCTTCTTAGTGTGTTGTTCGCCTACCCAGTACTCGCCCTTATTTAATCAGTAAAAGGGTATTAGCATGACATCTACAACCAACTCTCCTAAGCGTATCGCCTTTATCCAAGCCTGTTGGCACCGTGATATCGTCAACCAAGCGCGCGATGCATTTGTTTCCAAAGTAGCTGAGCTCAGCGACCATCAGGTCGATCTGTTTGAAGTGCCCGGCGCACTTGAGGCCCCACTGCAAGCCAAGCTGCTGGCCAAAACCGGCAAGTACGACGCTGTGGTCGCCGCGGGTCTTGTCGTCGATGGTGGTATCTATCGCCACGAATTCGTCGCCCAGTCGGTACTCAATGGCTTGATGCAAGTACAGCTGGAGATGGAAATTCCCGTCCTGTCGGTTGTGCTCACGCCGCACCACTTCCACGACGGTGAAGACCACAAGGGCTTCTTCCATCAACACTTTATTCACAAGGGCGCCGAAGCCGGTGAGACCTGCGTCAGCATTCTCGCTTTTGATGGCACGCCAAACGGTTCTTGATGCCGTTGCTTGAGCGCGGTTGATTAGCCCTTAGGCTAGCTTTCCACTCGACAAACAGAAACAGCCAGTCCGCTTAATCGCGCTGGCTGTTTTTGTTTGTGTCTGACAATATTTCCGCATTAAATTTTGCCATACTCCTCATCTAGAGAATGCGTTCATAGAACCATTACTGATAGTTTGACACTAATCCAAGGGAAAGCCTTATATTTTAAGTGTGAAGCTATGACGGTGACCTACTCTGGATGGATGGAGGGTGCTGGCTACAGAACTTGAATCATTAGGGGATAGTCGGATGTTGAATACAATTAGAACGACCCTGGGTTTCTTTGTTGCGGTCATTGAGAAATACACACCCTTGAGCTTTAGGGGCGAAGGCCTTGAGCATACCTACAACTTTCTTAAAATAAGCGATGATTTGGCGACATCTGGACAGCCAACCGAGCAGCAGATACGCCTTATGAAAGAGGCCGGTTATCAGACTGTGATCAACCTTGCCCCGAGCAGCGTTTTAGAAAACTCACTGCAGACAGAGCGATCATTGTTGGCGTCGCTGGACATGCAGTATATCCACATACCCGTCGATTTTAGTAACCCAACTGAGCATAATTTTGAGCGATTTGTCAGCAGTATGCAGGCGCATTCTAACCAGAAAGTGTGGGTACACTGCGCGGCTAATGCGCGCGTCTCGGCGTTTGTTTATAAATACCGGTGTGTTGTGCTGGGCGATGATAAACAAAAGGCAGAAGAAGACCTTAAAAAGATATGGGAGCCTTGGGGTGTATGGAAGGCATTCATATCCTGAATGTTAAAAAGAAGTGAGGCTTTGGTTGTTGAGCTGGGTCATGGTTTTTGTTTGCCTGTGATTAAATCCAGCGACGATTATACATCATAAGCTGAAGAGCTTAAGTCATCCGTTATGCTCTGGGAAGATCATCCAATGGCTGTCGGCATACGCTAAGGTTGAAGCTCCTAACGAATATGTATGAAAATATTGCGGTCCCTGATCAGGCTCATTCCAGTGAACACAATTTTATCTACAGGCTCAGGGGCGTGTTGGATTGCCGCAAACTATTCTACTAACAACGCCAGCAACAGTTGGCCTAATCGCCCAGCTGCCCGTTATAACATGACCAGCGAGCCATGGCGCGCGATCGACATCAAAACCGCCTTGCGGCATAATTTGCGCAATCTGCACAGGGAAAAATCACGCGTACCAGTACAAGCTGGCGTTGTCTTTCAAAGTCTATGCGCCACATTCGCCCAACCGATGAGAAGTTCATGAACAACACCCTCGCCTATTCAGTCGTCATGCTCGTCGCGGGCCTTGGCATCCCGGTAATGGCCGCACTTAATGGCGGACTGGGCGCTCGCTTGCAAAGCCCTGCGCTGGCGGCGGCCATTTTGTTTTCAATCGCCTTGGTTGTGACCCTCAGCTACTTGTTTATCACCGAGGGCGCGCCGAGCAGTCTCTACCACGCGGACATTCCCCGGTATTTTTATTTAGGTGGCCTGCTGGTGGCGTTTTATATTCTCAGTATTACTTGGGTGGCGCCGCGCTTTGGGGTCTCTAACGCGATTGTGTTTGTGCTCTTGGGACAGCTGATTGCCATGAGTGTGATCGACCACTTCGGATTATTCGGCGCCCAGCAATACCCGGTCAACACTCAGCGGGCCATCGGGCTTGTGGTCATGGTGTTGGGCGTGGTGATGGTGCTGAACAAACCGCCAGAGGCTTAATTCTACGGTGGGCTAGCGCTTAAAAATTGTGCCGCTGCCGTGATGCTTTAACGGGATAGCCAATTAAAGAACACGTGTGATGAATGCGCCTGTAGTGGAGGACGCCCTGTGATAAGTAAATCAACCCTAGCCCTAACCATTATGCTGCTTGCCACTGGTGCGGTTAGCTCGGCCTACGCGGGTGTCCTCAAACCGTTTGTCAGCGATGGTTGCAGCGCCTTCCCCGATGGCACACTCAGTCACAAGGCCCTGTGGTTATCCTGCTGTCGTCAGCACGATCTCAACTACTGGAAGGGTGGCACGCACCAAAAGCGTTTGGCTTCGGATAACGCGCTGGAGGCCTGTGTGGCGAAGGTGGGCGAACCTGAAATAGCTAAACTGATGCTGTTAGGGGTGAGGGTAGGTGGCTCACCTTACCTGCCCACGCAATTTCGCTGGGGTTACGGTTGGGCCTACCCCAGGCTTTATGGCGCGCTGAGTGAGACTGAGCTTAAGCAGGTTGAAACCTTGGAGATTGCCTCTCGAGGGGAATAAAAACGATAGGCGGTTTCGTTTGTGGCACTTAGGTATTTCCTGCAGGGCGCGTCAGTCGCCATAACTGTCTACTGCTGACTTGCCTTGGTGGTCGTTTAGAAACGACAAACAAGTCAATTCGTTGGGCTTAGAACAGTTATTACAAGCTTCTGACAAGCCGCCGCAGCTAGAGTTGGAATTGCTTAAGTAATTGATTCATGGTCAAAGCTTGAGCTTCCATCTCAGACGCCTGTTTGGCGCTGCCTTTCGCTTGGCTGTAGAACTCTTCCGAGACGACATTAATTGAGACGGTGTTGCGATTAATTTCTTCAGTTGTCGTCGTCTGTTGCTCTGCGGCGGTGGCAATCTGCGTGGTGGCGTCGGAAATATCCCGGATTCCAGAGGATATCTCCTCAAAACTTTTTACCGTGTCGACTGAATTGCCTACACTGGTTTCGGCGAGCTCCCGGCATCCCCCCATTGTTTTTACGGCTGAATCTATCGTCGTTTGAAAGGATCCAATCATCGTTGATATTTCCTGGGTTGAACTGTGGGTGCGTTGCGATAAAACCCTTACTTCATCGGCAACGACCGCAAAACCACGTCCTTGCTCCCCCGCTCTGGCCGCCTCAATGGCAGCATTCAAAGCCAACAGGTTGGTCTGTTCGGCAATGCCTCGAATCGTCTCGACGATACTGCTGATCTGTTGACTGTTTATTTCTAGCTCTGCAATTGTCTCTGTTGCTTTTCTTACTTGCTCGGCAAGTGAATCGATTGAATCTTTACAAGCTTTGGCTTTATCGCCACCGGACAGGCTAATCTTAACGCTATTGCTGGCCGAGGCGGCCGTCTGCTCAGCATTTCTGGCTATTTCGGCCGTGACCGCGGACATTTCTGTTATGGCGGTGGCAACCAGTGATACTTCATCCTGTTGCTGTTTAGCCTGGTCAGATCGCTCCTGGGAGGATGATTTGGTTTCACATGCCTGTGCGGTGATAGAGGTGTTGATTTTTTCCAATTGCACGAAGATGGTGTGCAAGCGCACGATAAAGTTATTAATGTGGTCGAGAAATTCTGACTCAATGTGGCTTTCGATACGCGCCGACAAATCCCCTTGCGCTGCTTTTTCAATGGTGCCGATGACCGTATTGGCCTCTACAAAGCGGACATTGCCGTCATAAATGTAATAGGTAGAAACCACCAGGGCGGCTAGCGCAAAGACAACATGGTAAACCAACGGTGCCAGGAGCCCCCACTCTGACTCGGTGCCCCAGGAAAAAACCAGCACTGGCTGCCCCCAAATTTCAGCTCCAATGCTCTGACAATAGGTTAGGGACAGGTGATGAACAACGGTCAAGCCAACAAATACAAATAGCGGGATAACATCTCGATAGCGAATTAAAATGGTAAAACCGAGAAAGAAGATAAAGTGCCCTTCACCCAAGCCATTGGACTGCTGCACCATGATCGTCAGTAGCGCGACCAGCGATGTTGCCATAATGATACGCGATAGCGGGCTACCCGCGAGAGCATTGTAAGCAATCACGGCAACAACGGATATTATCGCCCCGCCAAAAATACCCAACTTGAAATATTCGTGCTGCCATGAAGTCACAGAGGCGACGATCACTGAAAAAGCCAATATGGCGATCATCAGTATCTTGTCAGTTGTTCTGAAATCTTCCTGAAATTTATTCTTTAGATGCTCTGAAAGATCATTGCTGTAGCAAACCACCAGTGGCTTCAACATCATGTTTCCTTTCTGTAGTTAGACTAAATGAATTCGTCACGGATCAGCGCCAGAGAAATTGGGCCCGGGTTGTATGCTTTACTTAGCCACCAATCGCTGCCTCGCCTTTCCAATAAATAAGTACGGCCTCTATGATCAATGTCGCCATTACCTTTGCGGATGTTGAGGCCAAATTCGGCGTTTAGTTGTTTCATTAACGACCGGGACGGATGCAGGGCATTAAAGCTGGTGTGGAATTGTTGGGCGTAGTTATCAGCCAGCGCTTGCGAACTGTTTTCATCGATATCGATAAAGTAGACAGCCGGCCATTGAGATTCTTCGAGCTTGTCAAGTGTGCGGCTGAGGCTGGACAGGCTAGTGGGGCATACTGCGAGGCATTTACTAAAACCGAAGAAAATCAGTGTCTTAGCTTTACTTTCATGTGAGAGGAAAGGCACATTAAGGGGTTTTTCGGCCGCCAGTGGCAATGCCGGAACCAGCATTATGACGCTCAGCAAAATAAGCCACAGAGCAATGCCCAGAGCCCACTTTTTTGTACCCAAAGCCGAGGCCTGGCCACTAGCGTTAGGTAAATAGCGATCCATTTTACAATGGTAGACGCCACCAAATAGCCTGTCACTAAGGTGGAATAACTAAATGAATGTGAATGTATTTATGGATAAATGGCTTCGGTTATATGCAAAATAACTATATAAGCAGGTTGAAGCGCAGGGGCGTGGGCTCGATCAATCATTTAATTTACCTTGCGCTTCTACAAGAGCAGCGTGCGGCTTTCCTATTTTTACTTATGCTTTGATTTCTAAACCCCGCGCCTTCCCAGGCCTTTTAACTCAAGGCCTCCCAAGCCAGATAGTGACTGACAAACATCTTGCCCGACATGGTCTCGATAAAATCACTGCGCAACAGTTGATCCATAACCGGCCCTTTTACCTCCGATAGATGAAACTGCATGCCCGCACCGCGCAGGTGTTGGTCCACCGAACGCAGGCTTTCCAGTGCGCTGGTGTCTATGTCGCTGATGGACGAGCACTGCAACACCATGTGACGGGCTTGCGGGTAGCGAGCCACCAGTGAGTTGACCTCATCTTCAAAAAAACGCGCGTTGGCAAAGTAGAGGCTGGCATCAATCCGTACACCGATGATCTTGTCACTCAGCTCTACCTGGTGGCGCAAGCGATTGCGAAAGTGCTCGGTGCCCGGGATTTTACCAATTACGGCAACATGGGGGTTGCTGGAGCGATACAAGTACAGTGTTATCGACAGCAGCACACCGCTGACCAAACCCAGCTCAACGCCCTGCACCAAGGTCAGCAGCGCCGTGAGCGCCAGTGCGGAAAAGTCGCTGCGATTGTAGCCCCAGGCGCGTTTGATCGCCGCCACATCCACCAGCGAGATAACCGCCACCAGGATCATCGCCGCCAGGCTGGCAATGGGCACGTAGTATAAAAAAGGCGTTAAAAACAGGCATGAAAAACCCACCAACAGCGCGGCGAAGGCGCCGGCGGCTGGGGTTTGCGCACCGGCCTTAAAACTCACCGCCGAGCGCGACATGCTCGCCGAGATGGGAAAGGCCCCGGACACGCCCGAGGCCAGGTTAGCCAGTCCCAAACCGACCGCCTCCTGGTTGGGATTGATGCGTTGGCGGCGCTTGGCGGCAAACGATTGCGCCACCGACAGGGCGCTGACATAACCGATTAAACTGATCAGCGCCGCCGAGCTCAACAAACCCTGCCAGCGCTCGCTCGACCAGTTAAGGTCATTGATATCGGGCAGCTGTAACTGGGGCAGCCCCTGGGGAATTATGCCCACCACAGCCACCTGCTGTAGATCAAACTGGGCCACCACCCAGGCCGACAGACACATGACCAGAATCGGCGTAGCCTTTGACAATGTCTCGGCCCAAAACACTGAGGCATCCAGGCGGGAGGCAAGGCTTTTCAGCGCGCGGGGCAAAAAATACAGCGCCAATACCGCCGCCGTGCCAAGCGCCAGGGTGTGGCCATTGAAGCCGGGCAGCTGCAAACCAAGGTCGCGCAGCAGCGTCAGCAGGTTGGCGCCACTCACCTCAAGCCCTGTGAGGTTACCGAACTGGCTGGCGGCAATCACCAGGGCCGAGGCAGAAATAAAACCGGTGATCACCGGGAAGCTGAGAAAATTACTGAGAAACCCCAGGCGCATTACACCAAAGGCCAATAACATCATGCCGCTGCTTAGGGCCAACACCACCGCGCCCATAAGATAGTCAGATGGGGCCGATTCCGGGAAGGCGGCGCTCAGGGCAGTGGCCGTCATAATCGAGGAGATAGCAAAGGGGCCCACCGACAGGGCGCCACTGGAGCCCACCAGTGCATAGAGCAACAGCGGCAGCATGCTCGCGTAGAGCCCCAGCTGAGGCGGCAGCCCGGCCAACAGCGCATAGGCAAGCGACTGCGGGATCATCATCATGGTGATGATCAGTGCGGCGATGGCATCACTGGCAAGGGTTTCGCGCCTGTAGTCGCGGCCCCAACGTAAAATAGGCAGCAGTGAAGTCAAATGCATAGCGGGTGCTCAGAGGGTGATCAGGGGTTGCGCAGTGTCATTCAAGGCCATTCAGGCTCGGTCAAAGTCGACTGCATTCTAACCCGCCGCACCGCTAAACCGTTACCCTTGGCTGTTTGGGTAAAATACTTGGGCGAAAATACACAATGGGTTTCTGGAGACCTTCTCTGAGATTAAGGCATTTCATGATTAGTTCTATATCAATGTTAAAAATACAAACTGCTAAGACAGATTGAGAAAAACTCTCTCGAGCAACCTGAGCGAAGGCAAGCGGGCAGTGCAGACGTGTTTGAACAGCTGACAAGGTGTTTCGTTGAACCCAACACACACGCAGGCTTTAATTTGACACCCGTGCGCAAAGGTTCATTGTAAGCACTCAAACATGACAAGGCGCTGAGCGTCGTCCGATCACTCAAGGAGATGTTAATTGAATATTGAAATAAGTCATTGCGCTAGGCGTTTAATATTCTGGGGTGCGCTGCTTTTCCTCGCAGGTCTGCTCCAGGGGGCGTTAATCCCGCACTTTATGAATCCTAAAATGGCGCTGTCTGCGCATCTGGCTGCCGTGCAGAGTGGCATGGCACTCATGGTGTTTGGTCTTATTTGGGGCGCGTTGCTGCTTGAAAAAAAGTGGCTTGATGTGATTTTATATTCCAGCATCGCCAGCATGTATCTGATTTGGTTTTCTATCACTCTCTCAGCCGTGTTGGGTGCCAGTCAGGCGCTGCCGATGGCGGGAGCAGGCTTTTCATCCACACCGCTTAATGAAATGGTTATTGAGGTGATTGTTTATATCGGGGCGGGCCTTGGGGTTGTTTCATCGCTGCTGATAGTGCTTGGCTTGTACAGAGGAATGAGTCAATCCGAGGTTTAACACACGGCTGCCGGGGTTTAACACACCACACCGAGGCTTACAGGAGGCGGACTCCCCAACAGCCTTCAAGCATGCCCTGACTTTCCTCGCCTCTAAACGCCTTCTCTGGGGAAATGCTGCTTGTGCATCTGCCCTGACAAGCGCTTTGCCTAGTTTGGCTTGAAGCCATTACCAAAATTAACACGTTATTGTCCTACTTCCGTGCAGGATAAGCCCTTGGCGATTCATTGTTCGCGCCATTTTTATTATGCTGGCTTTTAAAAAAGAGGTTCGAGTTGCCATGAACATCACTAAGAATATGCTGCACGAGGATTTACGGCCCTATTACCGCGTTGGCAATATAGCGCCCGCCCTGATCAAAAGGCCCTGGGGGGCCAAGCTGATTGCCAAGTTGATGAATTTGAGCAAGGGCAAGTCTGTCAAAGGTCTCGACTGCGACGAGCGTTACATTGACAGCGTTGATGGCTCTCAAATTCGGGTGAGGGTATACCGGCCACAGGATTGCACCGAGACACTGCCAGCCATGCTCTACATTCACGGCGGCGGTTATCTGATCGGCAACCCAGAAGGTTTTGGGATGATGATCAAAAAGTTCATTGAAACCCGCAAGTGTGTGGTGATTGCACCGGATTATCGAAAATCGTTCACAGAACCTTTTCCGGCCGGTTTTAACGACTGTTACGAGAGCTTAATCTGGGCCAAGGAAAACGCCGAGCAGCTGGGCATACGCGCTGATCGCTTTATGGTGGCGGGGCACAGCGCGGGTGGCGGCCTGACCGCTGCTGTCACCCTAAAAGCGCGGGACACACAGGAGGTCGACATTGCCTTTCAAATGCCCATCTACCCGATGATCGACGACCAACAACCTGTTGATGCCAGTCGCCAGATGGCTTCGCCCATCTGGAGCACACAGTCCAACGCTTTTGGTTGGAGCCAGTATTTAAAAACGCTGCATAACAACTATGAGGCCATTCCCGCCTACGCGGCACCGGCGAGAAACACCGACTACAGCAACTTGCCGCCGACCATCACCTTTGTGGGTGATTGCGAGCCTTTTTGTGAAGAAACCCAGCGCTATGTCGAGGCCTTAAAAGCCGCCGAGGTTGAGGTGGCCTTTAAACTCTATGAAGGCTGCTTCCACGGCTTTGATATGATCGCGTCAAAAACCGGCATTGGCAAAGATGCGCTGGGTTTTACCTTCAACCACTATGGTCAGTTTTACGACCGCTTTGTGAAGGGCGCCGCTCAGGTTGATGAAACTAACGTTGAAACCGAACACGCGTAAATGCAGTTGCTAGAAGCGCTTAGCTTCTAGTCTCTCGCCTCTCGCCTCTCGCCTCTCGCCTCTAGCTCCTAGCTTCTAACCCTTAACCCTCTGACATGGCTTGCATCAATAATTCAAAGGAACGCTTTCTGTCCTTCAGGTAGTAGATGTTGGTGACCGCCATGATCTCATCCACCCCAAAGCGATCCGCAAGCTCCAGTACTTTTTCTCTGACCTCGGTGGGGGTACCCACCGCGCGGGTGTCATCGCGGCTGCGCATAAAATCGGCCAGCTGTGGGCCAATCGGGTAGTCGGCTGCCTGTTCAGGGGTAACGGCCACACCGTTGCTCTGGCCTGTAAAAAAACGAAACAGGTTAATGTCGTGGGTTTGTTGCAGCAGCTTGGCGTGTTCGCGGTCATCGGCGCAGAACACACTGATGGTTAATATGCTGTAGGGCGTCTGGCCATTGCCCGGCTTTTTATTCGTCGTTGGGCTGTTTTCCGTTTTGTCATTGAGAGTTGAACCAAGCTCGGGGCTGCTGGTTTTGGCCTGAAAGCGCTCGCGGTAATACTGAATCAACCTCGGGTCGGCCTGGGGGTTGATAAAGGCCGCCAGGTTGTAGGGCAGGCCGCGCTCGGCGGCCAGTGCTGCACTGTCCAGGCTAGAGCCCAACATCCACACAGGCAACGCCTTGGGCGGCTTAGGGCTAACCAAAGGCTGGCTCACCTCATCGCGCAAAAAGCCGCATAAGTCGCTCACAAGCTTTGGGAAGCGCTCAAACTTCGGCCGGCCATCGGTGGCCAGCACCGTCGCCGTCGACATATCCGCCCCCGGCGCGCGTCCCACACCCAAATCAATACGTCCCGGATACAGGTTTGCAAGCAAGGAAAACTGCTCAGCCACCTTATAAGCGCTGTAGTGGGGCAGCATAATGCCGCCCGAGCCCAAACGGATAGTCTTAGTCGCCGCGCCCAGCGCCGCCAACAGTATCTCAGGGGCAGAGCCTGCAACAGAGGGAAAGGCGTGGTGCTCCGACACCCAAAAGCGCTCATAGCCCAACTGCTCACACCAACGCGCCATCTCCAGCGTCTCATGCAGGGCTTGGCTGGCTTGGTCTGGCGTGCGGGCCAAGGATTGATCGAGGACAGAGAGGGTGAGCTGTGTGCTGGACATATTAGATAAGAGCCTTAGGGTTAATTCTTATGGCGCAGATACTAACAGTATTTTGCAGTGGGTTGGGGGGGGAGGGTTTCTATTTTTGGGCGTAAAATTTGATCCATTATTTCGAGTTTCTATGTGGTCTGAGTATAGGTGGAATCAACGCTCTCGCACCCTACCAACTTAGTCTGAAATTAGGTTGCTGACTATTGTTATGTCGGTGTTGTCCCGTCTCCAGCTTTTTCTATGGCGGGCCGGTCATCGAAATGTTAAAGGTTGAATTCGCTAATTAATAGTCTTTCAATTTTGTTAAATTGACTTAAATTAAACTCGCTGGATTATGAATCAATAAAGTAATCCGGTGGGTTTGATCGTGTAGCTCCTTAGAAAGCGGAAACCGAATACCTATGGTCCAAATCTCCTGTTGCTTGAGTGGTGAACGTTGACCTGGTAGTGTCAGCTTCTAAACTTTCACCTTCTTGCCGCCACGCGTGTGGCGGTTCTGTCTGATCATAAGACCGTTCTCTTTTTCAAGAAGCTTTCACTGAACTGCTGATCTGGAATTTCCTGTCTTTTATCCGCCCACTCCAGAATCTATAAATACTCTCTCTGAAAAGGGGTTAATGATGGGCCTTTAACAAGTATGGATTAGCTATGTCTTGCCCTAGATCTCGCCAACAACCGGGCAATCTTTTATTAAAGGATTCAACTACCGCTTTATTCTCTGTAGAGAAACGACTGGAGAATAAAGCGGCTGCCTGGAAAGTTTCTATCGTTATACCCTTTAGTCTTTCTCCCTCGTAGATTTGATACCCGTCTCCACCCCATATATCGGTAATGATGGCCACCTGAATACGCCCCGTCACTAGCAATTTAAATAAGTGCTCAATGCTCTTTGCATGTACAAGCTCCGAATGACGATACAGAGAGGAAAAAAACGTTACCCGAGCATCCGCACCTAAGACAAAACCAACACGTACAATCTCATCAACAGACTTATAATTTGTTAAGTTCGAATCTTCTTTACGCACGACTAATGTTACATAGGCGTCATGGATTGCATTGCTGAACACAGGGCCATCCTTTACCCCCTTAAAGTATTCAGCCGCCCGTATTATCGGGGCCATCACATCGGTACTATTGGCTAATATTTCGTGCTTTGCGCGTTTAGTTGGGACAGCTCGAGGCGATAGAGGCTGATCACCAAAAGCACATGCCAGAATATTGATTACGTTACCGGAAATTTCCCCTTGCTCATTCCTATAGAGATAAGGCTTATAGACCAGAAGAAAGTCAGGCACAACCACATCAATCGACTTTGCCGCAGAAGAGCTCATGAACCCTAGTAGTACCATCACTATCAAAAGCAACTTCATATAGAGTACGCCGACAGCTAATTTTCTGTGATTATAGTCGCCAAGAGAGTATAGAAGGAATAAACGGTCCCATCCCCTATCCACTTAGTCTAAAAAACAGGCTGCTGACATATTGCTATGTCGGTGTTGCTCCGGCGCCAGCGCCGCCAACAGAATCTCAGGGGCGGAACCTGCAACAGAAGGGAAGGCGTGGTGCTCCGACACCCCAAAGCGCTCATAACCCAGCTGCTCACACCATTGGCATCTCCAGCGGGACCTGGCTGGCTTGCTCCGGTGTACGGGCCAAGGATTGATCGAGAACAGACAGGGTGAGGGACATACTCGGTAGGACCCCTAGGCTGAATTCGTATGGAGCAGATACTAACAGTATTTTCCTGTGGTAGGGGCCAATGGTTTGTTTGCAGGAGCAACGCTTTGACGCATGTTGCGACCATCGTGAGTCTGCTGTTAGCTCTTAACCGAAGTTAGAGCTTTATCAGTTCGGGATTTATCTCCGTTATTGAGTGAGAGAGTAGCCCGAAGGAGTCACCTGACAACTTTTAATTGAGTCTGGCCTCATTGATTAATAATTGATTTTATAAAGCCCAGTCACTGAGGCCATACTTATCTAATATAAGTTTTAATCGGCCAGAACTTCTGAGTCTATTTATACCTTGATCAAATACTTGAGCTAATAATCTAGATTCTTTTGGCCTCTCGGGTGAAAAACCAACGTATAAATGTCGCCTCCCTTGTTCAGTGCAGCCTAATAATTTCATTGAGTCGTTTTTTAACTGTTTTTCTTTTTCCATTTTCTTTATTGTGTATAGGCCTACCTGTAAGTCCGCAAGGACAAGGTCTACACGACGCCGAGATAACATCTTGAAGTGTCTTACTGGTATGTCATTGCCAAACATCAGTTGGACCCTGTGGGTGTTGTTTTTACTCGCTTCAACTTCAATGTAATTGTTCAGCTCTACGCCATAATCAAAATCTTTGACTACAGCCATTCTATAAGGAAAAAGAGATTGAATTCCTTTGTATTTCCATTCCATATCACGTCGCCCAAAGAAACAACTGGAATGATAAAGAGAAATGGGCTCTTTTGAATAAATCAGCTTGCTATATATATAACCTGTGTTTTCGTTTTGTCGAATTTTTATTTTCATTTCAAGGTCAGATTCAATTTTTATGGGGCCGCTAATAGCGTCAACGATACCTTCATAAGTACTTTGCATTCCCCGAAAGAAAGGATATCGAGTGGCCTTAAACTCATACCCTGCTGACGAATATATTTCATCATAAATCTCATATACATAACCGGGGTAATCTTTATCCCACTTACCCTTTGAATCTGTACAATGATACGGGCAAAATTCATTCATGGAAATGTTAACGTCTTTACTTAGAGCTAAAGGTGATAGAACGATGCAGCCAATTAACAAGAATAAATGTGATTGTTCTTTCATTATTTAACCCTTGCACGGAAATAAGTAGATTGGGACTCGCCTTATTTTCTTAATAAGCCGTAATTATCCCCCATGTTAGAGTAGTCTACTCGTTTTTAAGTGTTTTTCTCTGTCCCTTTTGGGGGCGTAATGTGGCGGCTAGTCAATTTTTCTTTGTGGCACCCTAGGATAGCCCTGTCTAGGCAGAAGGTTTTCCTGTTCTGCTCCATCTTCTATGCGGTAAGCTGCTTCGTTACCTTGCCGCTGAGCCAGTTTCAGGGATTAGAGTAACCCCCTGAAGCTTATGGGGGACCGCTAAGAGCATGGCTTCGTCACAACGTGGCCCATTACCATGACGTTGCTGGCCAAACTCCCCGTAAATAATAAAGACCGTGTGTGAGACATATGACTGAAACAACGAAGATAACGGCCCGCTGTGAATGTGGCGCGCTTGCCCTTGATATTGAAGGGGCACCCGTCGTGCAATTGGTCTGTCATTGTAGCGACTGCAGAGCTTTTACCGGTACACCATCGGCTGATGTAGCATTCTTTCAGCCCGATAGCTGCAATGCCCATGGGCAAACAGAATCGACAACCGTGAAGGGGGCCACTGGCTTCGAAAAGACGTCTTATGCCTGTGCCACATGCCTAACACCGCTCTATGCGACGGTATCGGCGCTTAATGGCGCTGTGGGTGTTATGGCGAATCGGATCTCGCCCTTTAAGTTCGAACCAGAGCTGCATATTTGGACGAGCGAGAAAGCGGAGGGCGTGATTATCCCGGCAGATATGAATCAATCACCCGTGGGCCCACCTAAAGCGGTTGCCGATGCCATGGTATCCAGCTTTTGGGGTAAACAATGACGGGTTTCTAGTCATTGGTGTCAGGGCTTATATGTCAGTTTCTAGTTTCTAGTTTCTAGTTTCTAGTTTCTGGCGACAGGGGCTTTGGCTTAAGGTCGATTATGAGCAATCTGTGTGCAGGCACCGCTGACAAGCTCGTTAGAAGTCGCCCTTCAGGCTGGGCCATTAAGTGTTTACGCAGTTTTTGGAATGAACCACAAGGAGATAAAAATCATGGATAATTACCAAATCACAACAGCAGAAGAGTTGACTAAGCTTATCGGCGAGCCCATTGATCTTGTTAAAGAAAAGGTGGGTGTTGAGCTCGATGAGGATATGGTTGAATTTATCTCCAAGTCCTCCTTAGTATTCATCTCCACGATAGACAGTCAAGGCAACCCCGATATATCCCCCAAGGGTGACCCTGCTGGCTTTGTGATGGTCAAGGAAAACTCTCACCTGTGCATTCCAGATCGCCCCGGCAATAAGCTGATGTTCGGTTTCCATAATTTACTGGCTAATCCATCAATCGGCCTGATATTTGTTGTGCCCAACCTGCGTGAAACCCTGCGCATTAAAGGCAAAGCCATCCTATCAAACGACCCAGAACTGCTGGATGGCATGAGCGTAGGCGGTAAACCCGCCGTGCTGGCCACAAAAGTATCGGTTGAAGAGTGCTTTTTTCACTGCGGCAAAGCCATGATTCGCTCAAAAGTGTGGCAACCCGAGAGCTGGCAAGAGCGAAGCAAGTCGCCCATCGTCACTCAGATGGCTAAAAAGTTAGACGCTGATCAGCAATTGACGGACTTAATAGAGTCAGAAATTGAAAGTAACTATGAGAACGAATTGTACTGATTTGCCGATCTACTCATCATTAAGGGCGGAGATCCTTTGATCACCCTTTAATCTAAGTGAGCATAATTTTGCTTAGATTAAAATTGCGAAGTCTTACTCATAAGCTGTTATATTTTCCAGTATGAAACGAGAATACTCCACCTTCGACTGGGTATCATTGATAGGTATAACGTCAGTCTTTGTAGTCATGTTCATTTCAATAGCCATGCGTGAGTACCCAGACTGGGGTAGGATTAGCATTTTCGGCGGGGTGTGGCTGATCATCGGATTTTTCATCGTCACTCATATGATCGGTATACTCAACGGCGTGCATCGCACAAAGGTTAAGATTCCAAAGGTTCCTACTGCAATAGTTTTTCTACTGGCTACCGGTTTGTTTCTAAATGGGGTTTACCTAGGAGGCCAAATTTAACAATCACCGCTAGCAGGACAAATTGTTGCAACATGTGTTTTGAAAACACCCATTAAAGGGGCAGAACCGTTTAGTTTCTCTTTAATGGCTTTATTTGGTCATCCATCTAAACCTTAGTCACTCCCCCCCCCCACAAAAATAACGTGTTGATTCCATATGCAAAGACTTGAGAGCTCACTATGACCGTACTGATCGAAAAGCAAGGTCGTGTTTTTACAGTGATCATCAATCGACCTGAAGTGAAAAATGCCGTTGATGGGCCAACCGCCGGGTTGCTTGCCGATGCTTTTCGTGAGTTTGAAGCCGATGAAAATTTTTCGGTGGCGGTGTTATGTGGCGCCGGTAATACCTTTTGCGCAGGCGCGGATTTAAAGGCGGTTGCGGGTGCGGATAAGAGCCAATCGAATAGGCTTGAGCCCGAAGGTGATGGCCCCATGGGGCCCAGTAGAATGCTGCTTAATAAACCCGTGATTGCCGCCATCTCGGGGCATGCGGTGGCCGGTGGATTGGAACTCGCCTTGTGGTGCGACCTGCGCGTCATGGAAGATACCGCTATTTTTGGTGTGTTTTGCCGGCGCTTTGGTGTGCCATTAATCGATGGCGGTACGGTGCGCCTACCTCGATTGATCGGCATGGGCCAGGCCATGGACCTGATTTTAACGGGGCGGCCTGTAGACGCGGTGGAAGCTAAAAATATAGGACTTGCCAATAGAGTCGTGCCCCATGGCACCTCTCGAGAAGCCGCAGAAATCCTGGCCGAACAAATCGCCAAGAATCCTCAAATGTGTATGCGCAGCGATCGCATGAGCGCGTATGAGCAGTGGGATAAATCCTTTGATGATGCAATGGCGAACGAATTCCAGCGCGGAATGGAACCTATTGAAAAGGGTGAGACCAAACAAGGTGCTACAAGGTTTACCAAAGGTGTTGGGAAGCACGGGGCGTTTTAACAAAGGCCTAGCCCGATTGTGTATTCATCATTATGATTCAAGGGAAGTACTCGTTAGCTCAGAACCCCGCCGTTGACTAGCCGTGGCACCAGCTTCCCCTTCTGAGCTGCTGAATGGCGGTGTGATTTTTCGGGTTCCGAGAACAGGATGTTCGAGTAAGGTCTGTTTGAGGCATGGATGCCGAATCAGACCGGCCCGAAAAA
>Ga0209826_1001322_pt1 | contig 17298 bp, 14 predicted proteins | sample GOMGulsemesocosm_5_FD_184637 | JGI IMG/M metagenome (GOLD analysis project Ga0209826, IMG submission 184637) | Methane-oxidizing microbial communities from mesocosms in the Gulf of Mexico - GOM15C Gulf of Mexico (SPAdes) (version 2) | ecosystem: Environmental > Aquatic > Marine > Cold seeps... | reverse complement strand
AGAGTCGTTTCCTGTCTCTAAATTGAGCTTTAAAGGATTAACTCGTTGTCTTTTAATGGCCCCCGTTAACTTTTTTTCACAACTACAATTGGCACATTCATTAAGTAAGCCACAGCTTTTATTGGTAAATTCAACGACTTTAGCTCTTGCTCTAGATAATTGTTGACGAAAGTTACTTTTGGAAATAGACAATACTGTACTTGCTTCATCATGAGCCATCTCCAAAATATCACCTAGAATGTATGCCATTCGATGAGGAAGATTTAAGCACAATAGCATTGCCATTGTGCATGATATTCTTAATTCATTTAATTGTGCTTGATAATCTGGATTGTCTTTTAACTTAGTAGGCTCTTGTAGGTCTTGCTCTAAATCCATTTTAAAAAGATCAAACGTTAAACCAGCATCTCTTTTGACAACTTTATTGGCTGAAATGAGGTGGTTTGAGGCAATTCGATAAACCCAAGTATTAAAATGACTATCAAACCTAAAAGAAGATAAATTTGTGATCACCTTTATTAATATATCCTGCGTTGCGTCTCTAGCATCGTTGGGGTTTGCGAGCATTCTCAAAGATAAGTAGTAAATGTTATCTTGAATGGCGACTGTAATGTCTTCTAAAGCTGACTTACTGCCATTAACTGCTTCTTTAACTAATCGTTCAACTTCCATCATTTTACCTTATGATGTGCGTCATCAAAAACGCACACATCCTTATAATTATTAGTGTATCGTTATTTTTATTGTTCCATCAATGCTTGTCCATTAGGATTATCTAAAACCATCAACCAATCTCCATTCGTCTGCTTTCTTAGCACGGCAATAGATAAACCACTTTTTGAAAGTTCTGTGCCGTCCGGTGTATTACCAGTCATCACCCATGGAGCTATATGCAAGGCTATATCATTGGCAATGTATACTTCATGACCTTTCGGGTAAGTAAAATTAGCATTGATTTGAAAAAATCCTTCAAACATCTTTTGAATAACGTCAGGATCCGTAATTGCTTTGCCGGGTTCAAACATAATAGCACCACCATTTTCATAGCTAGCCATTATTCCCCTCATATCTTTTTGATGAAATGCTGCGGTCATAGATTTAATAGTATTTAAAGCTTTGCTTTGTTCTGAGTTCAAAATTTTATCCTTTATATTGTCAGCTAAAGAAACATTACATAGACCAACAGTCAGGAGAACAAATAGTGATTGTTTTAAATAACGGTTAATTTTCTTGTCTTTCATATTTCTCTCTCGTATTAAGTTAGGTACGCAGATTATTTCAACGTACCTAGACTTAGACTTTGCTTAACCAAAGGTGTGACAAAAAAATTGATTTATTGTTGAATCATGCCAATGAATAGTCGATCAAATCGATTAACTTACTTGATAGCAAAGCATCATTAGAAAATATATGTCAAAAACTAGGAGACTGATCTCAGGAATGCATATAGGTCTTCCCATTTAAAAAAAGATCTTTATTTTGGTAAAATAGATCTGCGCATAGCCGCGCATTTACTTATAATTCTTTCCATTATTATTTCTTTTAAATCATTCGGTAAATTAGAGCTTGGAATGATGACATGAGATTTTTTTTCTATTGTATCGACAAAGTTAACGATTAGTTTTTTAGCTGCACTGCTGTTAATACCTAATGATTGAGCCAGCAAATAAAAATCTTCAAAGGTGTAGTAGCCATAGTTTTCATAGCTAGGGCTAAAGCTCCCATCTACTTCTGATTCTAGCAACGATAGACTAAGTTCAGTGCCAAAATAGCCTTTATACGGATATACGCTTAACATACCGTAAACGGGTGAAAAACCATCGAAGGTAACTGTTTTATTTTCAGGGTTACGATAGAGAGAAAAGTTTTTTAAGTGCATATCATTATTACCAACGACATAACCAAGTATCAACATTCGTAAAGCGATTAAAGCTGCTGCTTGTGCACCAGCGCAACTCGCCACCATCTGCTTTAAAGTGCTCTCATAAGAGAGCGAATCACTGTCTTTGTGCTTAGGGGCGACACCGCAAACACTTGCACCATCTTCGATAAATAATTTAACTTGAGATCTATTGGTTAAATCAAAACGTTTGGTAATAAAGGCGAGTTCACCGTCTTCAAATGGTATAACAGAGCATTGAGCTGTTTTTAGTCCTACGGCTTCAGAAAGCTTCATAATGGCGTGTTCGTTTTCAGATAGTTTTCTAAATGAGGCAGGGGTTGGCTTAACAATGAATTCACCATTATTGCTAGGCATGAGAAACCCGTTTTCAATGTGCATAAACATCTTACGTTGAACACCTGAAATAGATGTGCCTGTTGTATAGTCCATGACAAGTTCATCGAATTTATCTGACGTGCCTTTGATACGAATTTGCTTTGTTATGCCATAAAATGACTTTAAATGGCTTTTGCTATAGCCATCAATTGAATTACTGGTTTTGACAGGTTTTAAGCTACCTCTACAAACATTGTCAGTCATGTTATAAGTCTTTATCAGGGAGCACAGAAATAGCGCCAATAAGTTCATTACCGTTAGCTAGTAATAATCCAAAGTAATCATCTTTGCTAATGTTGGCTTTTTTACTTTGGTGAGCTCTAAGCCATCCTTCACTGACAAGGTTAGCGAAGAAAGGGGGAAAGTGATCACTCTTATATGCAATGCTTGTTAAAGGGTAATTATGGCCAATAGGTGAACCGTGAGATAAATAGTTATCGTTGTATTCAAATACAAATTCTTCTTTGCTGAGGTCGGTGTATTCCGTTATTGCACCAGCGACCACGCCATTAACGATCACAACACCTTTTCTATTTAATTTTAGCATTACGAACGACCGATCAGCACTTGGTAGCCAATAACGTTAGCTACTGATGTTATTGTCGACATAGTCGATTTTAAGGGATTTTTAAGTGCCTGAGTAAGTGTTGTTGACGATATACCGGCAAGCTCACAGATGTCGGATTTTTTTATGCCGTTGCTGATGCAATACTTTTCAATAAGGTCTGGAAAATCATTGAGTACAACGAATTCCTTAGATGTATTGCTTTGCGCCTCTAAAGCTTTGACTTTTTCTTTTAGGACATCTAATCCTTCAATGACCCGTTTGTGTTCTTCGCTCATATATAAATCACAGAAATGTTGTAGTTAACTGTCATATAGTTACTATAATCAAACTATTCCTTGATATCAACTTGTAAATCAAGGAATTATTTATATTTGTGAAGACTTACCTTGCATAAGTAAAGAAATCTTTGATTTAGATTGATTTAACAACATAAAAAATAATGACTTGCCAAAGCATATTTGATTATATTGAGGTTGATTATAACAATAATAGAAGGAATAGCTCTCTTGGCTACTTACGTTTTGAACACATTAAAAATTAAAAGCTGCGGTGGGTATTTGATGTTGACAACAAAAACCAACGATGGTTAAACCACTGCTAACTTGATCTTTGAAAATGTTTTGAAGCAACTTAGGTAAACTAAGAATAATTTATTAGATGCATTTACCCTGACGCTCACCAATCTAGGCTAAGGTATAACTTTTATTTATAAATCGATGGTTAATTAAATCAATGACATATATTATGATGACACTTGGTTTTTAACCCTTAAAAACAATAGTTCATACCCAAACCACCTCAAGATGCAGGATTCAGCGAGAATTTAAAGGCTTAGAGGCAAGGCATTGATTGAAGAGAATGGTTATTCCCTTGTCAAAATCAATAACGATGCATATAAGCCTTTAAAACTCGCCTTTTGGGGACGACTGAACAAATCACCTTCTTCGTTGCATTAGTTATTAAGGGAGTAACCATTAATTAAAAAATGCGTCTTGAATATGAATCGTTCAGTCGTCCTGAAACGAGCATCTTGAAGTGGCTTGGGTATATATATTCATAAATAAAGGAAAATTAGTTGTGGCGATTACAATAATAGGATTAGGTCCAGGCAGTGCAAGTTTATTGACTCGTGAAGCATGGGATATATTAAGTTCGAGCCAGAAAGTCTATTTTCGCACCTTAGAGCACCCTTGTATTCCAGACTTACCAGAGCATATTGAACGCATGAGCTTTGATTATATTTATAATCGTGCCGAGTCTTTTGAGCAAGTTTTTAGCGATATTGTTAATGAGCTTTTATCCTTGGGAGAAAATGAAGACGTTGTGTATGCCGTACCTGGCCACCCTTTCATAGCAGAGTCTTCCGTTACGTTATTAGTTAAAGAAGCTGAAAAAAAGAATATTCCTGTACGTATTGTCGCTGGTTTGAGTTATGTAGAATTGTGCTTAACAGCAATTCAAGTAGATGGTATTGAAGGGTTGCAGCTATTTGATGCGATTGAATTAGAGCAGCAGTATTACCCATCGGTAAACCCTGATTTTCCGCTACTTATTGGTCAAGTACACTGTAATTTATTAGCTGGTGAGTTAATTACCGTGTTAACCCGAGTATATCCAGAAAACCACTTAGTCTATTTAATACATTCGGCGGGTAACACCGCTCAAGTAGTCGAAAGCGTACTGCTTGATGAAATAGATCTCAGTAAACAAATAAATCACTTAACGACTCTTTATTTACCTCCTATTACGGAAGTCTCATCACTGGCAGGACTTGCTGAAACAGTTGCTGTAATTTGTAGTCCAGAAGCTGACTTTGTTCTACCAGATGAACAAAAGCTAGTCACTGATTTTTCAACTATAAGCAATAAGACAATCTCAGCAATTGAGCATAAAGATGATGATGAAATTTGCCATAATCTGGGAGAATTACTTCATCAAATAGTCCTGCATGCAGAAATATCTTCATCTGATGGCGGATTTAAATTAAGTAACGTTATTGCTCATATTAATAGCAAGTTAGAGTCTATACATAACCAAATATGGGCAGACAAAAACAACTAACTTACGGATATGAACCCTATTAAAATAATTATTTACCGCTAGTTGTTGCTAGCAAGTTATTATGGCTCGTTAATTAACTGTTGAGTTAGTGAGTCATACTCACTCCCAAAATCAACATTGTTTGTTAGAATGCGATTTTACCCTGAGAAAAAGGGTAGCTAACAGCTAATTATTGACTCAAAATTAAAAGCAACATAATATTTATTCTACTTACTATGCTTTATTCCATATATGGTATTAGCCACCGTTATCGGCTGATAGTCCTTTACCCTATTATGCCTTAGCAAGGAAACTACATGATTTCGATCACTCTCAATGGCCGCGAACAATCGTTCGATGTCGAAGCCGATATGCCTTTACTCTGGCTGATCCGTGAAGAAGCGGGCCTTCGTGGCACTAAATTTGGTTGCGGCATTGCACAATGCGGCGCGTGCACGGTACACGTGGACGGCCAAGCGGTGCGCTCTTGCATGTATCCCGCTGTCGCCGCACAGGATAAACAGGTAAATACGGTTGAAACCCTAGGTTCAAAAGACGCCCCTCATGCCTTACAAACTGCATGGATAAAACATCAAGTTCCACAGTGCGGTTATTGTCAGTCAGGAATGATGATGGCTGCTGCGGCCTTATTGCAAAACAACGCTAATCCAAGTGACGAAGACATTGATGTTGCTATGACTAACATCTGTCGCTGCGGAACTTATAGCCGAGTCAAAGCGGCCATTCTCGATGCGGCAAAGGAGATATCATCATGAGTATGACACGTCGGATGTTTGTTTTTGGTGGCGCGGCGATTGGCGGTGGCTTGGCGCTAGGTGTGATTGGTCTAGGTACGCACTTGGCCGTTCATGATCGCCTTGCCGTTCAGCGAGAGGGTAACGGCAAAGATACTTTGCTCAATCTGTGGCTTCGTGTCAACAAGGACAACACGGTTACGCTGTTATCTCCACATACCGAAATGGGTCAAGGTGCGGGCACAGGTTTAACCCAAATTGTAGCCGACGAGCTTGACCTAAACTGGGATCAAATCAAACTTGAACTCGCGCCCCCAAGCACTGAATTTTCAAACGGCGGTGTCTTCGAAGGTTTCATTGGTGAAATGATAGGCAAAGCGCCGAAATGGGCTGAGCATATTGCCAGTAATGCTTTTAACCGCTTAGCCGACGTGCTCAACATGCAAATGACAGGCGGTAGCGCCTCGATTCGTTTCACTGGCTGGAATATCATGCGTGAAGCTGCCGCTGCTGCGCGTCAAATGTTAATTAACGCGGCAATTGATAAACACAGTGCCAGCGCCAATACCAGCACCGACTCTGGCTTTGTGGTTGATGGCGATAATCGCTGGAGTTATGGTGAATTGGTTGAGCATGCGGCGACCTTAGCGGTTCCCGAAGATTACACCTTACGCTCACCCAGTGATCGTAAATTCATCGGTAAGGCTATGCCTCGACACGATCTACCCGATAAAGTATTCCTTAAAACCCAATACGGCATTGACCGTTATGTTGATGGCATGCGCTACGCGGCTATTGCACACAGCGGCGTTTTTGGCGCCGACGTGGCAAGCATTGACAACCTAGATGAAATCACTGCTATGCGTGGCGTGCTTGCCGTTGAAAAAATGGGGCTATCAGTCGCTGTTATTGCTGATAATCCATGGCGCGCAGAAAAAGCGGTAAAAGCCCTAAAAATCACCGCAGCTTCCCATGAAAATAGTGATATCAGCTCAGCCAGTATCGAGAGCTTTCAACGCCAGAGCCTACAAGGAGAGCTTAGCGATGCGCACGCCGTTGGCGACGTGACATCGGTGCAAGATGGTACTGGCGAAACCGTTGAAGCAGAATTTTGGGTACCTTATTTAGCACACGCCACGATGGAACCGATGAATGCCAGTGCATGGATGGAGGGCAATAAACTCCACGTCGCCGCTGGCGTACAAAACCCGCTGTACGTGCGTGCACACGCAGCGAAAATCGCTGATATGGACATTGAAAACGTCGTTTTTCATGCCCACTCAATGGGGGGCGGTTTTGGACGTCGCGTAGGTTTCAGCATGAGCGAAGACAATCCCATTATGTGGATTGATGAAGTTGTTACTTTGGTAAAAAAACACCAATTTCCAATCAAACTCACTTGGTCGCGTGAGGCCGATACCCGACAAGATGTCTATAGACCTGCAATTCTTGCTAATTTTTCTGCGCAGCTTGATGAAAATGGCAAACCGAGTTATTGGAAATCCGCAAGCTACGGCAGTGAAGGTGGTGCACCAGCAGCCATGACGCCATACAATATTGACAACGTGCAGGTTCAATTCGCCAATCATCCGTCTCCAATTCCTGTCGGCTTTTGGCGCAGTGTTGAAAACACCCAGCACGCATTTTTCAACGAAAGTTTTATTGATATCTTGGCTGAAAAAGCACAAACGGATCCGATTGCATACAGACTATCTCTACTAAATAAAGACGATGATCACGCCAAATGCCTAACCGAAGTGGCCAAATTGTGTAACTGGCAGCACGGCGTTAGTGATGACGGCAAAGCCATGGGCGTTGCTGTACAGAAAAGCTTCGGCACTATGGTGGCAACGGTGGCCGAGGTTTCACTGCAAAATAATAAAGCGCGTGTGCATCGTGTTTGGGTCGTTACCGACAGTGGTGTGGTGGTAAATCCCGATTCAGCAACCGCGCAGATTGAAGGCGGCATCATGTTCGGATTAACCGCCGCACTATACGGGCGGTGTGATATCGAAAATGGTGGTGTTAAACAAAGTAATTTCCACGACTATCCTATTGTGAAAATGACCGAAGCGCCCATTGTTAAGGTCAAGCTTCTACAAAGCGACAACACACCCGGTGGCTTTGGTGAAGTGGGTGTACCAACCATTGCCCCAGCCGTTGCAAATGCACTCGCTGTATTAGGTAAGAGACTAACTCGACTGCCAATTAACGCTTAGAGGTTTACTTTTTGAGGGGGAGAGGGCAGCTTTGAGTCTTGAGTCCCCCTTAACTTAGCAACACTTGAGACTAATAATAAACTAATCGTTACTCGTAATAATGAGTTTTCGTTGAGCTTGCTTAGGCGTTTCTTGAAACTTATCTTTAAAGCATTTTGAAAAATGTGCCAAGGTTGAAAAACCGCAAAGTATTGATATGCTCGAAATGCTGTTGTCGGATTTTAGCATTTCATAAGCGCACTGTAACCGATATTCGCGGATGATGTCTTTGGGTTTTTGTGATAAATAAAGTTCTGATTTTCGCCTCAATGTTCTTTCATCCATTGCCATTAGCTCTGAAAGTTTTTTTACATTAAATTCAGGGTCGGGGAAATGTATCTTTAGAAAGTCTTGAACCCGTTGAATAAAGCGATTTCGTGTATCATCTTTTGACAGTTCTATTTGTAAGTTACTGGCTGCTGATGCGGTAATAGTGCTTCTTGAATCGCTTGATGAATCTAATAAATTAGCTATTTTTAATTTTAATATTTCGCCGCTAAAAGGTTTGCTTAAATAGTCGGTTGCGCCAGCCTGTAATCCTTGCTTTTGGCTTTGTATATCACTTTTAGCAGTGAGTAAAATGATCGGAAGCTTATTATAAGGCTTTTCGCTTTGTCTGATAAATTGACATAACTCAAAGCCATTCATCAGTGGCATCATAACATCGGACAAAATTAAATCAGGTTGAAAGTCATCAAGTTGTTCAACGGCCTCTTTACCATTGTATACATTTAATACCTGATAGTTTGGCTCTAATAATTGAGTAAGAAATTGGTTTATTTCCAGGTTATCTTCAACAATAAGCAGCTTTCTATTGCTCTGATTTGGAGCAGTATTTGTGGGTAAACTCGCTGCTATTTCATTTTCAACTAAGGTCTGATCAATATTAAAAATAAGATCGATTGGTAGAGAAACAATAAACTGAACCAAATTGGGTTCGCTATTATCCAAGGTTAATGTGCCCTGATAAGATTCAACCAATTCTCTGCTTGATGACAAGCCAATACCCTGACCTTCAAGTTGACGGTGATGTGCTAAGCGGTAAAATTTATTAAAAATCAATTCTGCATCTTTTACTGAAATATCAGCGCCAATGTTGGTGACTTTAATAAGGCAGAAAGGTTTTTCTAGCAAACAAATGACTCTAATTTCGCTGGCATTATTTGCATATTTGATTGCGTTCGAAACAAGATTATTAAGAATTGTCTCTAATACCTGAGCCTCAATAACCAGCTCTGCATTTGTATTACAATCAAGCACAAGTGTTAGTTCTCTTGTCGCTGCTAAAGTGGAAAAATTATTAATGACTTTTTCGCAGGCACTACCCAACGCTATAATTGATTTTGTCGCGGTCGAGTTTTCATTGTTGGCAAGCGACAGCAACTGTTCAACAAGATGAAACAAACGTTGGCCATTATGCTTTATATTACTCATTTTTTTATTATTTTCAGCGCTTAATTCAGTATTTGATACTGTTTCTAAAGCGTTAAAAATCAGTGTTAATGGCGTTTTCAGTTCATGTGATATATTTTCAATAAAATGCTGTTTTTCTCTAGTACGTTCTTCAACTTTACTTTCTAATTGCGCATTTAGCTGTCGTTCAAAAATCAATTTATGCTGTTGCCAGCGGATATAAACAAAAAATACACTCAGTAAAATCAACCCATATAAGGTATATGCCCACCATGTTTTCCATGGCGGTGGTAATACCTTTATTTGCAGTGAGGTTCCTTCTTCATTCCAATAACCGTCTGAATTACTCGCTTTCACTCTAAAGGTATAATTACCATGAGGTAAATTAGTATAAGATGCTCGACGATTTTTATAATCAGTATTGACCCAATTTTTATCCCAACCGACTAGCTTATAGGCAAATTTATTCTTTTTAGAGTTACTGTAGTGTAATGCCGAGAACTCAAAACTAATAATATTATCTCGATGGGTCAGTAGTATTGATTTAGTCTCATGTATAGTTTTAGCTAAGCTAAAATTAGCATTTTTGTCGGTTGTTTGAGTATCGATTATTTGGTTTTCTGTTGTTCGAGAATCGATTGCTTGATTATCGATTGAAACAATAGGCACTGACTTATTCAGTAATAACATCGTAGTTATAACGACTTTGGGCGGTTGCATATCGTCCTTTCTATTGCCAGGGAAAAATCGATTTAAGCCATTTATTCCGCCAAAAAATAATTCACCGGTTTTACTTTTAAAAGATGCGCCAATGTTAAATTCGTTACTTTGCAGGCCATCACTTATATTATAATTCTTAAACGTTTCAGCCTTAGGATCCATACGTGACAGTCCCCGGTTAGTGCTTACCCATATATATCCTTGCTTATCTTCCTCAGTACTATAAATAACATTGTCAGCTAAGCCATGGTCTTTATTGTAGCTTTTGAATTTTTTTACTCTGATATCAAACCTGTTTAAGCCATTATACGTGCCAACCCAAATATTGCCGAGGCTATCCTCTGTAATACTTGAAACAGCATCATTACTTAAACTATTCGAGTCATTGGCCTGATGGCGGTAATGGGTAAACTGTGCAGTGTTTGTATTAAAATGATTGAGCCCTTTAGAGGTGCCAAACCAAAGGTTACCTTGGCTGTCTTCTATCATGCTCATGACAGAGTCACTACTTAAACTATTTGGCTCATCGTCTTGATGGCGGTAGTGAGTAAACTGTTTGTTGGTGGTATTAAAATGATTGATGCCACTATAGGTTCCAATCCAAAGATTACCCTGACTGTCTGCTATCATGCTCAAAACAACGTCATGACTTAAACTATTCGAGTCATTAACCTGATGGCTATAATGGGTAAACTGTTGGTTTTTTGTATTAAAATGATTAACGCCTTTATTCGTGCCAATCCAAATATTGCCGTGTTTCCCCTCGATTACACTCGATACAGAGTCACTACTTAAACTATTAACGTTATTGGCTTGATGGCGGTAATGGCTAACCTGCTTATTTTTTGAATTAAAATGATTGAGCCCGCCGGCTTGTGTTCCAACCCAAAGTTCACCTTGACTATCTTCTACAATACTAAAAACATTGTTATGGCTTAAACTATTTAAGTCATTGGTTTGATGAAGGTAATGGGTAAATGGTTCATTTTTTGAATTAAAATGATTGAGCCCGCCACCCACGGTTCCAACCCAAATATTACCTTGATCATCTTTTGCAATATTAATAACAAAGTCATGACTTAAACTATTCGGGTTGTTGCTCTGATGGCGATACTGAGTAAACTGTTGGTTTTTGGTATTAAAATAATTAAGCCCGCCACCAGCTGTGCCAACCCAAATATTGCCTTGGCTGTCTTTAATAACACTATAAACTGAATCATTACTCAAACTATTCGGGTTATTTTCTTGATGACGGTAATGGGTAAACCGTCCATTCTTTGTATTAAAATGATTGAGGCCACCACCTTTGGTGCCAATCCAAAGATTATCTTTGGCATCAACTGCAATACTAAAAACAGCGTTATGACTTAAACTATTTAAGTCATCGTCTTGATTACGGTAGGGGGTAAACTGTTGGTTTTTTGTATTGAAATGATTAAGGCCACCGCCCATGGTTCCAATCCAAAGATTATCGTGATCATCTTCAACAATACTCAAGACAACGTCATGACTTAAACTTGTGGAGTCATTTTCCTGATGACGGTAATGGGTAAACTGTTGGCTTTTTGTATTAAAATGATTAAGGCCACCGCCTACGGTGCCAATCCAAAGGTTGCCTTGGTTATCTTCTACTATGGTATAAATAAAGTCATGGCTTAAGCTATTAATATTATCGTCTTGATGACGATAATGAGTAAATTGTTCAGTTTTGCTATTAAAATAATTAAGCCCGCCACCACGAGTCCCAATCCAAAGGTTACCTTGGCTGTCTTCTATAATTTTTGTAATGTAATTATGGGAAAGTGAATTACTATTATCTGCTTCGTGTTCAAAAACTTTAAAACTATAACCATCATACCTAGCCAATCCAGTTTCTGTACCAAACCACATAAAACCGCTGCTATCTTGAAGTATAGTAAGTACACTATTTTGAGGTAAGCCATCTTCGATACTAAGGTGCTGAAAGCGAATAGACGCAGCTAGGCTTGAAGATGAATTAAATAGAATAAGGTATATAAAGCTCAAAATAGAAATCAGGAGTTGTTTTTTAATTAGCATCATTAACAGTTTATGGTTGTTTTATTTAATCGCTTATTGTCGTATTTCAGACAATTGCCGTTATGCTATTTTTATACCGCACAAAAATCAACTCTTATACAGTCTAAAATAAGCTTTTACATCATTTAGACCGTTTCTGATAAATAAATGCCCGATTTTGATAAGGGTAATAATTATTTTTTCTTTAAAATACTCGCCTAACTATGACGTCGCCCAAAGAGCATAAAGCCCTTAGCCGCAGAAGTATTCGCCGCACTAATAATAACTTGCATTGAATACATTTTATTAATTAAAAGGAGATGAGTGTATGTTCAATAGGTTTTCTGTAAAACGCTATGTTAAAAAATTACGTCCAGTATTAGAAAAACAGTATGGGCAACACAATACCTATTCAGCAAGACAAATTAGGACGGTTGTATTTCAAAAAAATTTCAATGCTAAGTACTTACCGCTTGCCTATATTATGTGCCTCAAAAAAGATGAGGTTCGTACGGTATTGGGCGTGGAATTCCCAACGTTGTGTGTAACTGATTTTGAACAGACGATAAGCAATTTGACTGATTCACCAGAAATCACACAACATTTTAATGCTTTGCTTTATTAATGCATACAAAACAAAAAAGGATCAGGTAAAAACGCCAACAAACCTTAGCCCGCTAACTGAAATAAACGAATATTAACATCTACATTTTACGCAATTACTATTTTAACTTTTACACAACAATATCAAGGGAAAACATAGAAAATGAAATTTTTAAACGTTACTTTAATGAGTATAATACTGTCGGTTACTAGCTTAGCTCATGTTGCACATGCTGGACTAATAACTACCACCGCAGTGACCGCCTCGTCAGAACTCCATGCAGGGTATAAAGCTGAAAACTTAGTTAACGGTTCAGGTTTGACTGGCGCAACGCATGATGATTCATTTCTTAATATGTGGTTAGCACACCCTGGAGATACTACTCCAACATTAACATTTGATTTAGGCAGCTTATACTCAATTACTTCTACCAATATTTGGCAATACATTTGGCCCAATAACACGGACCGAGGCGTCAATGATTTAGATATTTTTTGGTCAACAGATAACACAACCTATACGTTATGGAATTCGGTAAACTTAGCGGAGGGTATAAACACAGCACAAGTATTTAATACGGCGGTAGACGCACAGTTTATCAAATTTGATATAAACTCTAGCCACGGAAGTCCGTATATTGGTTTAAGTGAAGTTCAATTTAATGGAACACAAGCAGGCCAAACACCACCTACAACAGATGTGCCAGAACCATCAACTTTGGCTATTTTTGCATTAGGCATGATAGGTTTAGTCTCTCGTCGATTAAAGAATTAATTCTCGTTATTACTTAACTCATAGATTTTATAAAGACACTAGTTGTAATAGCTAGTGTTTTTTTTCGCCTATAGAAAAGTTCCTAGCAAGTATCTTCAAGTTACTTGGATATAGTCATAGGTTAATAAATATGATCTGTTGCTAGCTCAGCATTAGATTCTTTATCAATGAAAACGGGGCGATATTTACTCATCCAACTTAAGATTTAGTCTTTAACTGGCGTTTTTTGATGCTTTTCATACTCGTTTGTTCCGTCGAAGATCTCCTTATAAAATTAAAAACTATTTTCATTTGTCGCTTCCTTCAAAAGTTTATGATTGTTGTATTTCAGACAATTATCGTAAAAGCACTTTGATTAAGTTCTGAAATTGACCAAAAAACACCCTGAAAAGATGATTTTATCCTATTTAGACCGCTTTTGATAAAAAAACGCCCGATTTAGGTAAGCGTTTTAATTGTTTGTTTCCTTAATATACGCATCAAATATATTTCTACATCCATAGTGTAATAAGCGCTATATCAATTAGTTAAGGTATAAGTTAATGAATAAGAAAATGAATAAGAAAATGTTATTAGCCTCAGGTGTTTTAGCTGCACTTGCAACATCATCAGTGTTTGCATCATCTGCTGACTCTCATGAATCACCAAAACACATCCCTGGCATCTTTGTTGGTTATACCAATGCTAACAGCGAAACAGAGTTTTCTTACGGTATTGAATACGAATATAAATTTTCAAAATTATGGGGCGCTGGTGTTGTATATGAAAAAACCGATGATGCCCATCATGGTGCTGGTGTCGATGTTGCTCTTGCCGCTGTTTATTTACACCCTTGGAAAGAATTAAGAGTCGGCCTAGGTTTTGGTAAAGAAACGGTTGGTAGTTATGACGAAGATGATGGTCACGGTCATATTCATCATCATGCTAGTCATAAAGAAGATGTTATTCGTACATCACTAAGCTACGACTTCCACGTAGGCGATTTCGGTATTGCACCGACATTAGCATTTGACTTTGTTGGTAGTGAAACAGCCACTGTATTTGGTGTTGCCATTGTAAGAGCCTTTTAAGTTTTTTCATACAAAACGACTAGTACTATTTTCGCCACATAATTTTAAAAATAAGGAATTTTCAACATGATAAAAAATAAGATTTTACTTGCCTCGGCAATTGCACTATTCGGCTTACTATCTGTTTCTGCACAGGCAGAAAATCATGCTGACTGTGATGCACATGCCGTACATATAGACCATGTGATCGGCGCAAAAAAGGCGCTTGAGGCCTATCATGTTTTACATGGTGATACCGCTGATACCAATCACATTATTGACGCCCTTAAACATGATCACCCAAAGGTTGAACATGAATTAGAAGAGTTCGTAAAAAGCGGTTGTTCAGCTAAAAATTTAGAAGCTCATGCGCATGATGATGACGGACATTAGTAACCGATATTAGTAACAAATATCAGTAACCAATATCAGTAACAAATAAGAGCTCTAAATAAGGGAAGCCATTAAACACAATAGCTTCCCTTTTTATGTACAGGATGTACGGTACATCGAGATTGCAGGAGCATAATCACGTGTATGTAAATTAAGCTCACGACATCGCACATTTTTGATTTTATTTACAAAAATAATTAGGAATAACTTAATGAAAAAAACAATTCTAGTAGTATTAGTAGCGACTGCTTTAAATCCCGTTCAGGTAATGGCTAGTGAAACTGATCACGTTTCAGATGAAGTAATCGCAGCCCAGAGAGCCGCACTAGAAACAAATACAAATGGCAAGGGCTATGGTCCACAATCTCCTCGAGATATTGATCTTTTGTCGGGAGAGAATGCAATTTTATTTGATACTGCACCTTTAGCCGAAAATATGGATCTTTGTAATATTCATTTTCATGAAAGTGCTGAACATAAAGGCGGTGAGTTCACAGAATACGCAGGTAATGGTGACGGCCACGGTTATGGCAGCGGCTATAAGTATTCAGGGGAGCTAACCGCGGCTGAGCTTACAGCAACGACTGAAGACGTTTGCCCAAGTGACCACGGTTCTCTTGAACCCGGTGCAACAATAGAGGTTCATTATGTACATTCAACTGCACAAGTTAATCCGGGCCCAACTTTAGGCGCGTGTTTTAGCGATGCAATCACAAATCCACAACTGAGAGTAGAAACACAAGTTTATGTGCTTGTAAATGATGACAACGCGCTTGATTTTGCTAGCTTAACGGCACATGCAAAAACCACTGACCAATTTAAAAGCCAAGCATTCAATATTCCTACTAACACAGGCACCCCAGTCCAATATAAAGGTTCGACAACAGGGCCCGGATACAATGAAAAAGGTTCTCCTTATCAAGTGAGTTGGAGTGTACGACCTAAGATTGCCAAAGTTAATATTGAAAGTGTTGGTGATTGGTGTAAGGGAAATGTTTTTGAAGAAGATCATGCACACGGTGTAAGAAACCTTGTTCAAAACCCTAAATTACTTTCAGAAGTTAACTAACTATTTTAATAATTTAGAGACGTATTCAAAGAAAGTTAATGTTTTGTTGTAATAAAATTTTGGAGTGAAATTTATGAAAAAAAATTTAGTTATCGCACTTTTAGGTTTAAGTGTCGCTGGTCTGAGTGCCTGTAATTCAGATTCTGTAGAAGAACCTGTAGTAGTAGAGCCTGAGCCTGTAGTAGAAGAGAGTCATGCTGTTGCGGATGAAGTAATCGCGGCTCAACGTTCTGCACTCGAAACAAGTACCAATGAAATGGGTTATGGCCCTCAATCCCCTCGAAATATTGACGATTTGTATGGAGAAAATTCAATTTCATTTACTGCTACACTGCCAGCAACAGATATGGATCTTTGTAATATTCATTTTCATGAAAATGCTGAACACCAAGGTGGTGAATTTAACGAATATGCTGGTAATGGTGATGGACATGGTTATAGCAGTGGCTATAAATATTCAGGTTCGTTAACTGAAGCGGAACTTACAGCAACGGATGAAGAAGTTTGCCCTAGTGACCACGGCTCTCTGGAGCCAGGTGCAACGATAGAGGTTCACTATGTACACTCTACGGCACAAGTTAATCCGGGCCCAACTTTAGGCGCGTGTTTAAGTGATGCAATTGAAAACCCACAACTGAGAGTAGAAGCACAGGTTTATGTGCTTGTGAATGATGATGAAGCGCTTGATTTTGCTGACTTAACGGCACATGCAAAAACAACGGGTAAAAATCAAGCATTGAATATTCCCAACGATACAGGAATTCCTATTACCTATTCAGGTTCAACTACGGGACCCGGATACAATGAAGAAGGTTCTCCTTTTCAAGTGAGTTGGAGTGTAAGACCTCAAGTTGCCAAAGTTAATATTAAAAGCGTTGGTAACTGGTGTAAGGGAAATGTTTTTGAAGAAGATCATGCGCACGGGGTAAGAAATCTTGTTCAAAACCCTAAATTACTTTCCACAATCAATTAGTTATATATAATTTATCGATTGTATTAAAGCACTCCTGTTAGGGAGTGCTTTGACGTTTGCTCTTGCCACATGATAGGTGCACTTTTCTTTTTGACTTTCAAATTTAAGCTGTGAGATATCTTTTATGTTGCAAGCAGGCGTATCGGTGGCATTAATCAAATATCAATACACCCGTTTGAAGAAAGGTTAATCGGTGGCTAAATTACGATATTGTCGTGGTGATATGCCTACTAGCTTTTTAAAATAACGTCCCATGTGACTTTGGTTAGCAAAACCACACTGCAAAGCAATATCAGCGACACTTTTTATCCCTGTACGCATACGTAACTTCGCTTGCTCTATTCTAATTGCCAATAAATACGCTTGT
>Ga0209826_1001319_pt1 | contig 17324 bp, 13 predicted proteins | sample GOMGulsemesocosm_5_FD_184637 | JGI IMG/M metagenome (GOLD analysis project Ga0209826, IMG submission 184637) | Methane-oxidizing microbial communities from mesocosms in the Gulf of Mexico - GOM15C Gulf of Mexico (SPAdes) (version 2) | ecosystem: Environmental > Aquatic > Marine > Cold seeps... | reverse complement strand
CGGTCTGTAATTTCTGCAATAACGCCCATATCATGAGTAATGATCAACATTCCCACTTGTTTGTCTTTGCAGAGTCTCCGCATTAGCTCAAGAATTTGAGCCTGAATTGACACATCGAGCGCCGTAGTCGGTTCGTCCGCGATAATAACTTCAGGTTCAGCACAAAGTGCCAATGCAATCACAACACGCTGGCGCATACCGCCAGAGAATTGGTGAGGGTAATGCTTGATCCGATCTTCAGGATCTGGAATACCCACTTGGCGAAGCAAATCAACCGCACGTTCGAACGACTTGGCTGCACCAAGTTCCAAATGCAAATCGATGGTTTCAACAAGTTGCTGTTCGATAGTTTGCAACGGATCCAGTGATGTTAGCGGATCTTGAAAGATCATACCGATGCGGCGGCCCCGAATTTTACGGATCCCTTCATCAGATAGATTATTGATCTGCTCACCATTAAGGTATACATCGCCGCCAGATACACGGCCTGGTGCCTCCAACAAACCAATAACAGCGTTTCCAATTGTCGATTTACCTGCGCCGGACTCGCCAACGACACCCAAGACTTCACCGGGTTGTACAGTCAGTGACACACCTTTAACGGCCTTCACAGTACCATGGCGACTTGGAAATTCAATTTCGAGGCCATTGATGTTTAATAAATCCATATCAGTGCCTCCTTATCGTAATTTGGGGTTAAGTGCATCACGGAGCCAATCTCCGAGAAGGTTTACAGCGAGAACCAAAATCAACAAGGCAGCCCCTGGGAAAATTGTAATCCACCACTCTCCTGAGAATAGATACTCATTACCAATTCGAATGAGCGTCCCAAGGGATGGTGTGGTTGGTGAAACACCAACACCCAAGAACGACAAGGTCGCTTCAGTAATGACCGCAACAGCCAAATGAATTGTCGCAATAACCATCACCGGCCCCATTACGTTCGGAAGAACATGACGGCGCAGGATAGTTCCAGGACGAATACCAATGACACGAGCGGCTTGTACATATTCCTTGTTCTTTTCGACCAAAGTAGATCCACGAACTGTCCGTGCATATTGCACCCAGCCAGAAATACCGATGGCAAAAATCAAAACATATATTGATAATTCTTCGTGGAGGTTGGAAGGGAAAATTCCGCGGGCAACCCCATCGATTAAGAGAGCTATCAAAATCGAAGGAAACGACAACTGAATATCAGCAACCCGCATAATAAATGCGTCGGTTTTACCGCCAACATAGCCGCTGACCAACCCAAGTGTAATACCGACAACCATTGAAAAAATAACCGCAGAGAAACCAACAATCAACGAGATCCGAGATCCGTACATGATTGTCGACAAAATATCGCGGCCCTGATCATCAGTTCCAAGCATGAAACGAGGATCACCATCCACCATCCACATCGGTGGAAGGCTAGAATCCATAATATCAATGGCAACCATATCGAACGGGTCATGAGGTGCGAGCCACGGTGCAAACCCAGCCCCCAAAAGCATGACAACCGTTACGACAAAGGCCACAATGGCGACAGGGTTTTGTTTAAAACTATGCCAGATATCGCTATCGAGAAAACGCTCTAAGCGTGAAGTATTAATTGTATTGTCCATTTTATGACCCGTCACTAGCACGTAGGCGTGGGTCTACTGCATAATACAGGATATCCACGATCATATTAATAATCACAAAGAAGAAAGCGATTAGCATCAAATACGCAGCCATAATCGGGATATCAACATCAGCAATTGCCTGAACAAACATCAAACCCATACCCGGCCACTGGAACACACTTTCTGTGATAATTGCGAATGCGATCAATGATCCCAATTGCAGACCCGTAATGGTAATAACAGGCACCAACGTATTTTTAAGGGCGTGTTTGAAATGTACAGAACGATTTGGAAGGCCCCGCGCACGAGCGAATTTCACGAAGTCAGTCCGTAAAACTTCGAGCATTTCCGAGCGAACGAGGCGCATGATCAAGGTAAGCTGGAACAGTGCCAACGTAATTGAAGGCAAGATCAACGATTTCAAGCCAGACGTGGTTAGAAACCCAGTAGTCCAGGCACCAATTTCAACAACTTCGCCGCGACCAAATGTCGGAAGCCATCGCAGAACAACGCCGAAGAGCAGTATGAGAAGGATACCAATCAGGAAGGTCGGTAATGACACACCAACCAGCGACAGGCTCATTATCATTTTCGATATAAAGCCCTCTCGCCTCAATGCAGTATAGACCCCAAGCGGGATGCCAAATGCAAGGGCAATAATAGCTGAGACAAATGCAAGTTCTAGCGTCGCCGGCATTCTCTCAAAAATCATCTCACTGACAGGAACCTGAAATTTATAGGAATAGCCGAAGTTGCCAGTGGCCGCATTTAGTGAAAAGCGTCCAAATTGCACTAAAAACGGATCGTTTAGACCCAGTTTTTCACGAAGTTCGTCACGTTCTTGCTGCGAAGTATCCTGACCAACCATATTGTTGATGGGATCGCCGACAAACTTGAACATGGAAAAAGCGATGAAGGCAACAGTTGCCATCACAACGATGGACTGTAGCAGTCGCTTAAATAGGAATGAGACCATGATTATACATTTTTTTTAGTAAATGAAAAAAATGGGGCCTGCACTTACGTGCAGGCCCCAAAAGATGTCTATTATTTTACAACTACATAACGGAAATCAAGTACGTTATCTGCACGTTGATTAACAGTTACACGATCGCTAACACCCCAAGACAAAGGCTGTTGGTGAAGTGGCAAATAACCAACTTCATCTTGAACGATTTTAAACGCTTCTTTGATCATGCTGTTACGTTTTGCTTGATCAGTTTCTGAACCAACTTTTGCAGTCAGCTCATCTACCTTGGCGTTACAATAGTTGCCAAGGTTAAAGAGACCCGCTTTGGTTTCTACGTTCTGGCAAACAAGAAGTGAAGACAAAACGTTTTCACTGTCCATTGTGCCAGGCGTCCAACCGAGAAGATAGAAGCTTGTGTTAAAGTTACCGCTTGCGAGAACTTTACCAAAGTATTTCGACTTAGGTTGCGCCAACAGGTCGACTTTCACGCCAACTTTAGCAAGCATAGACACAGCTGCCTGACAGATTTTTTCGTCATTTACATAACGATTGTTCGGGCAATCCATAGTCACTTCAAATCCGTCTGGATATCCTGCTGATGCAAGTAACGCTTTAGATTTTGCAGGATCGTATGCATATGGAGTGTTCAGATCAGCAGCATAGCCGTTGATTTGCGGTGCAACCATCAAACCAGATGGTGTTGCCGCGCCGCGCATAACTTTCTTTTTAATGGCATCAAGGTTAAGTGCGTGGGCAAATGCCTGACGAACTCTGATATCCTTGAACGGGTTCTTGCCCTTAATGTTTGAATGCAGAAGCTCGTCACGTCCTTGGTCCATGCCCAAGAAAATTGTCCGTGCTTCTGGACCTGCAAGAGGCTTAACGCCTTTGGCTTCTTCTAGACGTTTCCAATCTTGAACTGGAATTGGGTAAACAAGATCAAGCTCACCAGAGATCAAAGCAGCTACGCGCGTTGCAGCTTCTTTAATAGGTGTGAATTCGATTTTAGTGACGTTTGATTTAATTTTGCCCCAATAGGCAGCATTCCGGTCAAATGTTGTTTTAACATCTGCTTTATGCTCAACAATTTTAAATGGACCTGTACCATTTGAATGCAAGTTCGCATAGTTACCTGTGGTGTTTGCTGATGCGCTTGTCGCGCCTTCAGTTTTATTCGCCACTGACCATTCTTTATCCATAATGTAGATGTAGACAAGATCAGAAGTCAGAATTGGATTTGGCGCAGGTGTTTCGATGATGATTGTATGATCGTCGACAACTTCGATGTTCTTGATTTTAGAACCACGAACTTTTTGGTCTGAACCTTCACTCAATGTCCGTTGCCAAGAAAATACAACATCAGCTGCTGTAAAGTCATTACCGTTATGGAATTTCACACCTTTACGAAGGTTAAACTTCCATTTTGTCGGTGTCACAGTTTCCCAAGATTCTGCAAGACCCGGAACAGCTGCGAGGTTCGCGTCATAAATTGACAAACCTTCATAGATATTACCCAAAGAGCCGAGCAAGAATGTTTCATTCAATGAATGTGGATCGAGTGAGCTCAAGTTACCTTGGAAGGCATACTTGAATGTTTCCGCTTGAGCTACCGGTGCAGCCGCGATTGTCGCAGCAGCTACAGCAGCCATAATTCCATGACGCAATTTCATAAAAATCTCCCTATCTTCATGGTTATCTTTTATTTATTTGCTCTAAGTTTAGAGCAACCATTGCCTCATCTCTCCCAAGAACATGAGGCAATATTAGTGACAAGAGTAAACAATAGTATTTTAATTGTCTATGCTACTCCTCAGACAACGTTCCGATTAACTTTCGAATAAAGGTTTCGGACGCTTTTACTTGAGATAATTCAATATATTCATTTGGTTGATGTGCGATGCCAATTGAGCCGGGCCCGCAAATTACCGTTGAAAAACCAGCATTTTGGAACTGCCCGGCTTCAGCTGCATAGGAAACCGCATGGGTATCATTCTTCCCAGTTAGTTTTTTACATAGCATTTCTGCTTCGCCCTCATTTTCGGGGCCAAGCGCTGCAGTCGCCGATACAATTTCAGTCTCAATTGTACACTCAGGCGCAACCATTCTCATTGCTGGTAGGATTTCGGTTTCGCAATAATCATTAAACCGTTTGATGAAATCTTGCGGATCATCTTCAGCAACATAGCGAATATCCCACACAAATTCACATTCACGAGAGATAATGTTCATGGCTGTACCGCCATTGATCACGCCTACATGCAAAGTTGTGTACGCTGGCGAGTCAGAATAGTCGCTGTTAGGAACAGCTTTTTCCTTATTCTCAGCCATCATATTTGCAATGAAGTTCACGAGGTTCGCACCTGTCATTACGGCACTGACGCCGTCTTCTACTAGACTTGAATGAGCCTCGCGCCCTGTGATTTTAGTTTTAAGACCGACAATACCTTTATGTGCCGTCACGATATCCATCATAGTTGGTTCGCCAACAATAACGGCACGGGGCTTTATTTCCTTCTCGACAATTTCTGCAATCATACGAGGGGATCCAAGGCAGCCAATTTCTTCATCATAAGACAAAGCAAAATGGATTGGTTTCTTTAGTCCTTTTTCAATCATCTCTGGAACAAGTGCCAAAGCGATCGCTGAAAAACTCTTCATGTCGGAAGTGCCGCGGCCAAATAATTTGCCATCTTTTTCAACGATCTGAAATGGATCAGTGTCCCATGGTTGACCGTCAACAGGCACGACATCTGTGTGCCCGGATAAGACTATACCGCCTTTGACATCTGGACCAACGGTCGCGAATAGATTCGCTTTGGTTCTGTCATCGTTGTAAATTTTCTCTGCAGAAACCCCGTATTCAGACAAATAATCTGCAACAAAATCAATGAGCTCAAGGTTGGAATTCCGGGAAACTGTATCAAAAGCAACTAATTTTTCGATCATTTCGATTGGCGTAAATTTTGAAGACAATTCCCACTCCATTTGTTTGATATCAACTGATGTAGGAGACTCTATACATCTAGATATGGGAGTAAAGAGCTATTGAAAATAAATCACACAATAATGAAAAAGTATTGATCCAAGTTGCCAAAATATTCAAAAATCTAGCCGTTCACGACAGAAAAAAACAAAAATCCGTTTTCACCTGTTTGCCATTCAAATTTTGTCGTTAAAAAATAACTGTCGCTGGCTCTGAAGAGGTTCACTCTCTATAATCGCATCCGTCCAGACAATTGGATCTATGTGTTGATTATGACGGGAAGTATTATGAAAGCTCAAGCAAAGTGGGTCGAAGGCTATCGATTTATTGGCAAAAATGAACAAGGCCACGGGGTCATCATGGATGGCTCGTCCGGCGATCAACGTTTGGGTGCCAGCCCAATGGAGTTTCTTTTATTGGGGCTTGGTGGTTGCTCTGGCATCGATGTAGTGCATATCCTACAGAAATCCCGTCAAGATGTTGAAGATTGCATTGTTGATGTTTCCGCTGAACGGTCTGACACCGAGCCAAAAGTATTCACGGATATTCATATGACGTACACCGTAACCGGCAAGAAACTTAATATGGATAAAGTGACACGAGCCGTTGATCTTTCTGCTGAAAAATACTGCTCTGTTTCTGTAATGCTTGGTAAAGCGGCCAACATTACGCGTGAAATTATCGTCAAAGATACGGCTAGCGAATAAGCACCGTCTCAAACCGATCAAGTCTTCCAAATTAAATTATTTATTTGGAAGACTATCCCAACACAAGAACGAGAATACCTGCGACAATTAGCGCAACGCCAGCGGCCTCGTTCCGGTTAGTCTTCTCTTTAAAATAAAAATATGAAATCAGAAACGTGAAGACCAGTTCGACCTGCCCCACCGCCCGAACATAGGCCGCATTTTGCATGGCCATGGCTGTAAACCAGCCGACAGATCCCAACATACCCGTAACCCCAACCCATCCAGCCACTTTCCAGTTTTTGATAACTGTCGTAATTTGTCCTTTTTCGGCAAAAACTAAATAGACGGTCATGACAATCGTTTGAAAAGTGAGGACATACAGGAGCGCCGTCGCTGCCTGCATAATTGCGCCCTCGCCACCGAGCGATAAAGCCGCAGCGCGATACGAGACCGCTGATATGCCGAAAAGCCCGCCGGACAATAATCCAAACAATGCCGATTTTCCGGTCCAACCGACCAATATTTCACGCACCGTTATTTTACTGCCTGAAACGGAAATCAACATAATCCCAACTAAACTAATACCAATTGCGATTAATGCAGGCGTGCTTAATTGGTCACCCAACAGGACCATGCCGAACACGGCAGCTTGCACTGTTTCAGTTTTTGAATAAGTTGTTCCAACCGCAAAATTTCGAAGGGCGAACAACGCAACAAGTAACGCTGTCGCTAGGATTTGTGCCAAACCTCCAACGATCACGTAAACAGCGAATTCTGCCGTTGGGTCATAAATTGGATATCCGCCAAATTTATGAAGCGCTACGAAATACAGAACAGCAAAAGGCAGTCCGTAGAAAAAACGAACATACGTCGCACCCCCGGTACTCAATCGACCTTTTAGATATTTTTGAAGTGCTGTCCTAATATTTTGAAAAAAGGCAGCACATATTGTTATTGATATCCAAAGTTCCATGGAAACGCATCCGACAATTAAGATTGAAACAAATTTATGTTTTCTTTCAATAACTTGTCAAATGCGCCAGATGCATGGCACATATGCATCTGGTCGAATTAGGGTCTAAAACGATCCGTTAGTAATCGCAGTCAACGTCAGATAATTCCACGTAAACACTCTTAATCTGGGTAAAACCCTCTAGTGCCGCGGCACAGTTTTCGCGGCCAAGGCCAGACTGCTTACTCCCCCCAAAAGGAACACCAGTTGGCGTCAAGTTATAGTTATTGATCCAACAACTACCAGCTTGAATTTTCCGAACAGTGCGGTGGGCTCGTGCTAGGTTTTGCGTGAAGACCCCTGCGGCCAAGCCAAAGTCAGTCGCGTTTGCTCGGCTGATAACTTCGGTCTCTTCTTTGAACGATAAAACAGACATAACTGGGCCAAAAATCTCTTCAAGGCAGATTTTCATGTCATCTTTGCAATCTGCAAATACGGCAGGTGAAATGTACCGCCCCCCGTTCATTCCCGGAACCGCCACAAGTTCCCCGCCGCAAACGAGGGTTGCGCCCTCTTCTTTTCCAAGACGAATATAACCCAGAACTTTTTCTGCATGTTCAGGGCTAATCATGGCCCCAACATGGGTGGCACCGTCCATGGGGTCTCCGATAACCATTTTTTCAGTTCTGCTTTTAAGACGTTTCAGAAACTCGGCCATAATGTCTTCATGGACAAAAACACGTGTCCCGTTGGAGCAAACTTCTCCCTGACTATAAAAATTCGCATTCATTGCAGCAGAGACGGCGTTATCAATTTCCGCATCTTCAAAGATGATAAGGGGTGATTTACCGCCCAACTCCATAGTGGCGTGTTTGACGGTCTTCGCTGCGTCTTCCAACACTTTTTTGCCTGTTGGGACCGATCCCGTGAAAGAGATTTTGTCCACATCGTTATGGGATGATAGCCAATGGCCAACCTCGCCTTTACCGTGAACAACGTTGAACACCCCATCAGGTAATCCCGCTTCTTGATATATCTCCGCCAAGTTAATCGCGTTGAGCGGTGTCATTTCAGACGGTTTAAAGACCATAGCATTACCTGTGGCCAATGCAGGTGCCGATTTCCACGCCGCAATTTGCAGCGGATAATTCCAGGCACCAATACCTGCGCAAACGCCGAGGGGCTCTCTAATCGTATAAGCAAAAGATCCGCTCCCCAAATCATGAGTATCGCCGCGAACATCTGCGGCAAGACCTCCAAAATACTCCAGCGCATCAATAGCACTATCAACATCGGCATAGGGGGTTTCTGAAATCGGTTTACCGGTATCTACCACTTCGACTTCAGCAAGTTCTTGGCGGCGGCGGCGCATAATTTCTGCTGCACGAAGGAGAACCCTTCCCCGCTCTTGTCCTGGTGTGTCCGCCCAGCCATCAAAGGCCGCGCGGGCTGCGGCTACGGCAAGATCCACATCTGCCTTCCCGGCAAGTGCCACATCACATTCAAGCTTACCATCCATCGGTCGGTAATTTTGAAACACATCCCCAGAGGCCGCATATTTTTTTTCGCCATTAATGAAAAGAGGAAGTGTTTTAGCGCTCATAATATGCCCCATGAAAGGTTATTGTGGTTAAAGGTACGATTGATCCATAGGTATTACTCTAGAGGCGTAAAAGCAATCGTCTTTAAACGACATTTTTGAGCGTTATGGGATAAAATAAGGCGGAAAAGTCTCGTCAAAAAACTCAGCCGTCAGAGAGAGACCGGTGTCGTCAAAACTGTAACGAGCCATGTTCTCTTTAAGTTTGGTTTCTAGAACCACCTTCCGGCCCCATAATCTGTACACATGTTCTAGGGTCTTCTCTGCATATTTGGCCTCCAACTCTCGACCTTCATACGAATGCCTGAGAAGTAATCCACGGGTTCCGTTCAGATCGCTATCAATAATGGAAATCACGGGAATTGAGCCAAGACCGACAGATTGAATGAGAAGATGCCGGATCGCTTTCCATTGCTCATCACTGGCTGTTTTTGAAATTACCCAATCAGAATGTTCAACTTCAGCTTCGAACAGATCAAGTTTCATCATCGTCTCCAAATCCATAAACCGCCGAATAAAAGACGTATCCCTATCCACCTCCCTAATTTCAAACAGCTTGTCTCGAATATCTTTTGGTTGCCGGTCGGCGTTATGATTTCGCACCTCGCCCAGCTCGACTTCCTCTATCCTGTCCCACAAGGCAAGGCCAACGTTATAGGGATTGATATCGCCTGGAATGGGCCTAACCACCTGATTATGGCGAACCAAAAATTCCATATGGATATCTGTCGGGAGTTCCAAGCTGTTCATTATTTCGCGATGCCAATAGCAAGCCCACCCTTCATTGATAATTTTAGTCTCCATCTGCGGCTGAAAATAAATCGCTTCTTCATGAACAATCGTCAGCAGGTCTCTCTCCCACTCATTTAACCTTGGATTATTATCTCTGATGAAAAGCAGTATGTTTTCTTCAGGTTCAGTGGGGAAACGTTGCTCAATTTCTTTTATGGCGTCAGAGACATCACCCTCAGTTTTCAGTTCTTTTTCGATTGCCTTTTCAATTTGTTCCTCTGGTGATCTGCGTTTAATGGCTTGGTTTTTTTGGCATTGGAACGATAAAGCGTGTGCCGCGTCTAATATCTCTTCAACAGCTTGCTGACCAATAGAGGGGTCCTCCACGTAACTTCTGATCCGATCTGTATGAGATTTAAATCTGGCAACAATCAAATCCGCTTGCGTGTGAGCAAATGTAAAATTGTTTTTAAAAAAATCATTATGTCCATAAACATGCGCCATGGTGAGGATTTGCAGACATAGGGAATTGTCCCGCATTAGGCCTGCGATGCAGGGGTTGCTGTTAATGACCATTTCATAGGGGATCCCTTGCACCCCATAATCATACATGGTCTTTGTGCGTTCAAAGGATTTACCGAATGACCAATGGGGATAATGGGAGGGCATACCGTGGTAGGTCATCATGCCTAACATCTGGATATGGTCGCATATCTCAAATTCCTGTGGATAGCAATTCAGGCCATATTCCTGAACTTTCTCAAAAATACGAGCTTCCCACCTCTCTAGATCCTTAAGGTCGTATGAGCGCGCCATTGGACATTACCTCCACCCCAACGCGTCAGCATCAACGCTGGGAGATTTTTCACGTTCACGGGATAAAAATGCCTTGAATTTCGGCCAAATATCAGCTTTCGACGTAATACATATGGTCGTAAAATTTGGGGCGATGAATTCGTCATATTTCTCAAGCATCGGCGTTCCCCAAGCGATAGACCCGGTTGGTTTAATTTCGCCATAACCAAACAGATTACAGTTTTCACACAGCTTTTTAGCCAGTTCCATTGTTTTTGGAATGTCTTCTTGAAAATTATCACCATCAGAACAATGAAACGCATAAACATTCCAAAGGGAGGGATCGAACCTATCTTGAATGATATCCAGCGCCTTTTGATAACCAGAAGATATCATTGTCCCTCCAGATTCCCCTTTATGAAAGAAATCGTCTTCATTCACTTCCTTGGCAACCGTGTCATGGGAAATAAACACCAACTCGGTTTGACGATATTTCAGTCGAACGAATTGATATAATAAGAAGAAGAAACACCGTGCAAGATACTTCTTCATCACGTTCATCGACCCTGATGTATCCATTATGCACAGAACTACCGCGTTGGATTCGTACCGAATATCCGGCTTATGACGATGATATCTGAAATCTTTTTGATTAAATGGAAACCGTTTCTTTTCAGCTACCGACTCTTCAGTTGCGGCATCTTCTACTCCATCTTCCATCTTCTCTTTCAAGAAGCGTCTTTTTATACGGTTTTTCGCAGTTTTCTTTTTATCTAACTGTGCCCTGATACCCACTCTTTTTGTGCCACTTCGTTTGTGAGTATATTCGGCTTCAATGGCGCGAAGCGGTTTGCTTTCGAGATCTGGCAGGGCCAAATCTTCAAACATAATTTCTACTAGCTCTTCTAATGTCACATCAGTTTCGTAATAATCTTCACCTGGCATATTACCAGCTTTCCCGTCTTCAGGCGTACCTTGTCCTTCAGCCTTACCAACTTTTTGTCCGGCCTCACTCTCACCGCTACCTTGGGCCACACGTGGCTGGTTTTGCCCATATACAAACCGATATTCCTTAATTCCGCGAATGGGGACTTTAACGATACTGTCTGGTCCACGGCCAATGATAGACTGCTCTGAAATGACGTCAGCAATGTTGCCTTTCAGAACTTCTCTTAATTTCTGCCTGTGTCTTTGGCGATCACCAGAGCTCCGATCAGATTGCATACTGTCTGTCGGTGAATAGGGGCGGAAAACAGCACCCATGATCCCCTCCTCAATCTTTCCAAAGGTGATTTGCCGCGTATTTCAACACCACATCGGCGGAATATTCGTTGTAGCCACGGTCAATCATATTCGTCACGAGGCTACCAAATTTGTCTTGTTGGTCTTCATCCCGTGTTCTGGCTTTTGTAATAATCCGGCTAATATCTCGAACAGACTCCATGAGTTTTTTCTCAATAGCTTCCCGAAGCGGATCATAACTTCTGTAGTCGACTTTCTTCCCTCGTCTGCCAACCGCCCACAAATATGAAATCACCTCTTGCCTAAAGCCATCAACAGAAGATCCGATAATCGCTATCTGCTCTTCGATGTTTTTAAGGAAAGCTTCGTCGGGCTCCATTGCATCACTGGAATTTCGATCTTTTAAAGTCGTTTTATTCACATAGGCTTCTGCATGATCCAGATAGTTTTGAAAGAGAGTTTCCGCCTGTTCTTCATAGGCAAAAACAAACGCCTTCGTGATTTCTTTTTCGAGGATCTCAAGATAAGCTTTATGGATAGTGTCTTGCAGAAGTTCTAGATATTTTTTGCGAATATCGTCTGCAAATTCCATATCTTTCACCATATTAATCATGACATCACGAATATGAATTGGCGTAATTCCTTCGGCACTGTCTGTTAGCGCGGTATCAATCGCCTTCATAATGAACCGCGGTGATATACCGGTCATCCCTTCAGTTGTTGCGTCATCTTTAAGTTCACCAATATTGATTTTTTTTGCACGTCCTTTTTCGACTACATCTTCACCGTTATACAGGCGCATCTTGGTCACAACGTCACATTTGGGCGAATTTTCAAGTCGACTCATAATGGCGAACATGGCCGCAACTTCCAAAGTATGCGGCGCTATGTGAGACTTAAAACCAGATCGGCCCAGCATCTTTTCGTAAATCTTGACCTCCTCATTTAAGCGAAGGTTATAGGGCACTTTGACGGTTACAATCCGGTCCAAAATGGCCTCGTTCGTATGGTCGGCTTTAAATCGCCGCCATTCAGCTTCGTTAGAATGAGCGAGGATCACGCTATCAACGTAAATTGTCCCGTGACGACCCGGGGCCGGCACAAATTTTTCTTGGGTTGCTGTGATAATTGAATGCAGATATTCGGTTTCATTCTTAAAGACTTCGATGAACTCAACAATGCCCCGGTTCCCAGCATTAAATGCGCCGTTCAGATCAAGAACCCTCGGATCCCCTTCTGAAAATTGATCGAGTTTGGAGATATCTTCTGAGCCAATTAAAACCGACGTGTCTTGATTATTTGGATCAACCGGCGGAACAACGGCAATTCCTCGGCGGTGCATTCTGGAAAACGTGCTAGTTGTCACTGGGAATTTTTCGTATTTTCCGTCAAACTCATGCTCAAGCCGATGGCGGCAAACAGGACACAATTCGCCTTCAATCTGCACATCAAGCATCTCGTTAAACTTATCGCGAAGTGGCCTTGGAATAAGATGGAGCGGCTCTTCTCTAATGGGACATCCGTCGATCACGTAAATGGGCGGTGCGTCAGTTAATCCCCGTTTCAAATGCTCAGAGATGGAGCTTTTACCAGCTCCAACAGGACCCATTAGGTACAAAACCTGCCTGCTTTCCTCCCCTTTCATGGCAGCAGCATGGAAGTACCGGACGATTTTCTCTAGGGCGACTTCAACTCCGAAAAATTCCTTTTTGAAGAAGTTATACATTCTAGGAGGCGTATCCCCCCACAATTTCAAACTTCTCGCACTGTCATCCCTTTCATCTGATGGGATTTCGCCCGCTGCGGAGATGACCTCATACATGTGGCGATGAGAGAGTGCATATGTGGTTGGCGTTTCTCGAATTAGCTCCAAATAGTCAAGAAAACTACCGCTCCAAATCTGACTTTTCCGCTCAGCTTGCTCTTGTTTTATTATTTCTTTGAAATCATCCCGTTTCTTACTCATCTAGTTGCTCCACCTTTGGATAGCCAATTTTTGACTACCGGCGTTAGAGAGAAGTCCTAATCGTAAGGTGGTGTTTATTAGAATAAAATCAAGTAAGTGCATTTTGATATATAGGTTCAAAATATACATTAAGCATTTGTTTTTATTGATAATTAATAATTGTTAAAAATAATAATATTTATCAATTCTTAGTTATCGGTCCGAATTCTAATAGGCTACTCCTCAACGGAGGCAGGCCTTTAGCTTAGCTGCAGCGTTCAGCAATTGATCCTTGTTATGTGCATGTGAAATTTGGAATCTAAGCCGGGCTTCACCTTCTGGTACAACAGGAAATCCAAACCCCGTTACAAACACGCCCTCTACCAACATATCTGCAGCAATCTTAATCGCTGTAGATGTCTCTCCCAAAATCACAGGCACAATGGCGCTATCACCTTCTAGTGGGTTCAGTCCCAGAGATTTCAAATGATTGCGAAACCACAGCGCCTTTTCCTGTAACTCTTGCACCCACTCTGGATGCTCAAGAAGCAGCTCAATTGATTTGCAACCAGCGGATGCTACGCTCGGCGGAAGTGCATTGGAGAAAAGATGCGGTCTGGATTTTTGAATAAGGGTCTCCGTAATCGCTTTTGGTCCCGTAACAAACCCACCTGTTCCGGCCGCAAGCGCTTTTCCAAGTGTGCCTGTAAAGATGTCAATGCCATCCATCACACCGAAATGCTCTGCGGTTCCGCGTCCCGTTTTGCCCAGCACACCCAAGCCATGACTGTCATCCAAAACAACGAGTGCATCATATTTCCGAGCCAATTCCACAATATTTTTGAGCGGTGCTATATCGCCTTCCATAGAAAACACGCCATCTGTCACGATTAAACGCGAGGGCGCGGATTGATATTCAATCAGCTTCTGTTCTAAGTCAGCCATATCTGCATGTTTGTAGACTTTGCGAACGACGCCTTTTCCAGTTGCTCTAATCCCATCAATCAAACTCGCGTGATTTAAGGCATCGGAAAGGATCACATCGCCTTCCTCGCAAATGGCCGCAAAAAGGCCCGTATTCGCCGACCAACAAGACGAGTATGTGAGCGCCGCCTCCGTACCATGTAAGTTGGCAAGAGCCGCCTCCAATTGCTGATGAATATCCTGTGTGCCACAGATAAATCTGACAGAGGCGGTGCTTGCACCATATTTCAAGAGCGCATCACGTGCGGCTTCGACGACTTCTGGGTGATTGGCAAGACCGAGATAATCATTCGATGACAATAGAGAAATATGATCCCGGCCTTCCAATTGAATTTCAGCACCGATTGGACCCTCAATAAATCGCAAATGTTTATAGGTTCCGTTTTCCTCAGCCTGCTCAAGCGCACCTTCTAACCGATTTAACAATTTTACACTCATTTAACTGCTCCTGTTTTCAGGCTTTGAAAATCGAGAACGACTTTACCGCAAGCCCCCTCTTCCATAAGTTTAAATCCTTCAGCAAACTCTCGGGCCGGAAGAATATGCGTTATAACTTTGTCTATGAGATCTGGGTTTTTGAGCATAAATGCTTCAACTTGATACCAAGTTTCATACATACGCCGCCCCGTTACACCAAACAGTCGGATGCCCTTCATAACCACTTTGGCACCAAGATCCAGCTCAACAGGACCGCCCGGAATACCAAGTAACGCGACCGTTGCACCGGGGGCAGCAACATCAAGTGCGTCATTAAGCGCCCGTCCATTTCCGCTTACTTCTAAGACAACGTTCGGACCGTGACCATTGGTCAATTCAAGTATCTTTAATCGGCTGTCATCATGGCGAGGGTTCACCACCAGATCTAAATCCAAACTTTCTGCAATGGCAGCGCGGGCTTGGTTAGGTTCCTGTACAGCGACGGTACGGGCCCCATGTGCTTTTGCAATCGCCGCTGCAAATAAACCGATCGGCCCGCCGCCCACAATAAGTACATCCCGCGCAGTTACTTCTGCTGTTGAAACCATGTGCATGGCGTTACCAACAGGATCGAACACGGCAGCCTGACGGTCAGGAATGACATCTGGAACTTTCCACAGATTGGTCGCAGGGATTACAACTTGTTCGGCAAATGCTCCAGCTCTATCGACGCCTATAATTTCCGTCTTTTCGCAAATATGAGCATTGCCTGTCCGGCAAAGACCACATTCTCCGCACGCAATATGACACTCAGCCGAAACCCTTTGGCCAACCTCAAAACCGGTAACCTCATCGCCAATGGCACTGATGAGGCCAACAAACTCGTGACCGATGGTCATTGGCGTCTTAATCCGCCCAGAAGACCATTTATCCCATTTGTAAATATGAAAATCGGTTCCGCAGATACCAGCAGCGATGACATCCACCATAACCATACCACGGCCCGGCGCAGGTAGTGCAGGCTGGTCAGAAGACCAGATACCGTATTCCGATTTGGCTTTGGCTATCGTAAACATATTCTTTTCTCACTGGTAATTTTAAAAAAATCCAATATACTGGATAACATTCTTGTACATTATACTGGATTAAAATCCTGTCAATAGGAATTCGCATATACTCCCATGACTGAAAAGCCTCTATCGACACCCACGGTTGGCAAAACAATCAATCGCCTGCGCAAACAAAAACAACTCACCCTCGATCAATTGGCGGGGCAATGTGGTGTTTCTAAATCCATGTTATCTCAGATAGAGCGGAACGAGACCAATCCTACCCTCGCCATCGTTTGGCGTTTGGCAGATGCCTTAGGGCAATCCATTGACGAGTTAATTCGCGGGGAAGAAGGCGGTCATAACCTAACCATTGTACCCAACGGGTCTGCGCCGGTGCTGCACGATCCAAACGGGACTTATACTCTCAAAATTTTGAGCCCAGCCGACCTTGTAAATAATATCGAGTGGTACGAGCTTTGCCTTCAACCGGGCGGAGAGCTTGTCTCTGATCCCCATATAGCGAGGACCGTCGAGCATTTAACTGTTTTGGACGGAGAGATTGAAATCACAGCTGGGGAAGAGTTTGGTGTTTTGAAAAATGGAGAAACTGCCCGCTATGGCGCTGATCGTCCCCACAAAATTGTCAACAACACCGACAAAGTCGCCAAAGCGTTGTTGGTGATGATGCTCGGCGGCGCATAAGCCACGCTACAAAATCAGAATTGCCCTGAAATCATTAACGTTGGTACGGGTCGGACCTGTAACAACCAAATCGTCAAGCTTTGCGAAAAAATTATAGGCATCATGGCGAGATAGGTAATCAGTCAAATCAAGTGAAGCGCCCAAAGCCCGCTCATGGGTTGTTGGGTCAAACAATGCGCCTGCGTTATCTTCTGTCCCGTCTATGCCATCTGTATCTGCAGCAATTGCATATACACGGCTCTCAGGCCCCAGGGTTTCGGCAAATGCCAAAAGAAATTCTGCATTGCGCCCGCCGCGACCCGTTGGCCCAGCATTTTTGGATACAGTAACAGTTGTCTCCCCACCAGATAGTAAGACACAGGGCGTTGCTGCGGGTTGATCGTAGCCCAGAACTTGGCGGGTAATACCTGCAAAAACTCGAGCGACATCCTTTGCCTCCCCCTCAATACTGTCCCCAAAAATTACTGGTTCAATGCTGTGTTGGCGAGCGATTTCTGCAGCTGCTACCAGTGCATCTTGAGGTATGGAAATCATATGGTTTTCGCATAAACCGAACGCAGGGTGGTCCGCACCTATGGGCTCCGCCAATCCTGAGTTCAAATAGGAAGCAACATCTGAGGGAATTTCAATGGTATATCTTGCTAAGATATT
>Ga0209826_1001314_pt1 | contig 17334 bp, 15 predicted proteins | sample GOMGulsemesocosm_5_FD_184637 | JGI IMG/M metagenome (GOLD analysis project Ga0209826, IMG submission 184637) | Methane-oxidizing microbial communities from mesocosms in the Gulf of Mexico - GOM15C Gulf of Mexico (SPAdes) (version 2) | ecosystem: Environmental > Aquatic > Marine > Cold seeps... | reverse complement strand
CAAAAGGTGTTTTCTGTACGCTATGCCGATATAAAGAGTGGAGATGATTTGTCTAGTAATATAAGGCTTAATAGTGGCGATACAATTGTCATTCCATAAGGTTTCTCTGTTGAGTCGAAGAATAGCAGTTTTTATGATGCTATTATTTTTATCTAATGGATATGCTGCTGAGTGGTCGTTAACGAGTGTTTTAAACTCTTCCCTAAAGTATGATGATAATATTTTTATGCGTGAAGATAAAAAGGGAGATTATCAAGCAAATATAACGCCAACAATGATCATTAGTCGGCAGTCAGATAGCTCAGAGATTTCGCTTAGCGCTGGCTACGTGTTGGATCGCTATGAGACGGCGAGTCAGTTAGATGCTGACTATCCTTTTTGGCATCTTGACTCTGGGTATCAAACTGAGCGTAGTGACTGGCAGCTAGAATTTGATTATAGTCAGAGCTCAAGTCGTAATGATGCCGCGGATGATACGGGCGATTTTGAAACAAATGCTATTGTAACAAGTAAGTCGGTCTCACCGTCTTATAGCTTCCAGTTAACGGATCAAGATACGTTGTTCTTGAGCGCGAGCTATTCTAAGCGAGATTATTCAACAGTTGATTTTAATGATAATGAAACAATGTTGTTTTCATCGAACTGGCAGCATCAGTTTGATGAGCGGTTAAATGCAGGTTTGAGTGTTTCATTTTCAAATATTGAATCAAAAGGCCGGTCAGTAGAAACGAATGATGATATTTATAGTATTCAGTTAATGAGTGCTTATGACTTATCAGACACTTGGAATATGCGCGGTAGTCTTGGTCTTCGTCAACTACAAAGTGAGCAAACTGATCTAGCAGGATTGGTAACAATAAATAAAGATAATGGTCAATCTTTAGGTTTGGATATATCTTATAGTGGGGAGCTGAATAGTGCTAATGCTGGGTTGTCGAGGTCGGTGTCACCATCAAGTTTGGGTGATGTTAATGAGGTTGACCGCGTTAATTTGAATCTTTCTAGAAAGCTATCGGAGGAGTTATCAATAAATATCCAAGCGAGCTATCAAGTCACTGCGCTGGTGTCAGGTGATAATAATGATAAGCGCAAAAACATGAGCTTGTCATCTTCAATAAATTGGCAGTTTTCGCGCGAAGTTGACTTGTTAGTGTTATATAATTATCGACAGCAAAAGGTATCAACATTGAATGTTGATACTAATGCAAATAGTAATGCTATTATGTTGGTGCTGAACTATAACTGGGAAGGGATTCGAGTCTCTCGTTAATTTAAAGAGTATAAAATGGAAGAAGATGTTAAAGGGTTGAGCGATTATTTGGATGTTCTTAGGCGACGTCATAAACTGGTGATTTACCCGGCTTTGTTTTTAATGGTGTTAACAATAGCTATTGCCGTATTATTGCCAGCGACTTACAAGTCTACTGGCTTAATATTAATTGAATCTCAAGAAATCCCAAATGACCTTGTAAGGACTACTGTTACAAGTTATGCAGATCAAAGGATAGAGGTTATTAAGCAGAAGTTGATGACCACCAGTAAGGTTATGGAGCTTGTCAAAAAATACAATCTGTATTCAGAGTTGCGTCAAAAGTCATCGGTCTCAGTTGTGGTTGATATGTTTCGTGGGAATGTTTCGGTTGATATGGTAGAGGCAAATGTAATTGACTCTCGTAGTGGTCAATCCCGGCGTGCAAATATTGCTTTCAATGTGTCGTTTATGGATAAGTCTCCCCAGATAGCTCAAAAAGTTGCAAATGAGTTGGTTACTGAGTTTTTAAATGAAAATGTTAGGGTTCGTACAGCTAGGGCATCAGAAACAAAAGAATTCTTAGAGGAAGAAGGGGATAAGTTCCAGCGTAAAATTCAATTATTGGAAAAGAAAATAGCGGATTTTAAAGATGAGTTTAGTGATAGCCTGCCTGAGCTATTGCCTTATAACTTATCAATGGTGGAAAATCTTCAGCAAGAAATAGTACAAAATCAAAATCAGATAATGATGCTGAAAGATCAGGTAATGACAATGAGTCTTGAATTGGTGAGCTTGGAAGCTTTGTATCCTCAAGCGAACTCTCAGCAGCCAGTATCAGCTGTTCAGCAGTTAGCACAAGCTAAAGCTGAGTATTCAAGTCTGCAAGGGAAGTATTCGCCTAATCATCCAGATCTTAAGAGGTTGAAAAGACAGGTGGATAGTCTTGAACGTGAATTAGGTGTTATTGACGCAGATGAGTCATCGAAGAAGCTTAGTGGTAAAAGCCCTTTATTTATAAAAATGAGCTCTAAAATTTCTTCTACAGAGCGCGAAATTAGACGTTTGTCTATTTACCAAAAAACAGTCAAGGATAAATTGGGGGATTATGATAAGCGTGTGGTAGAAACTCATCAGGTTCAAAGGGCTTATAATGATTTAACTCGAGATTATGAAAATAATTTAGCAAAGTATAAGGAGCTTAGAGCAAATCAATTACAAGCTGAATTAGCAGAAAATTTGGAGTCTGAAAATAAAGGTGAAAGCTTTGCGTTAATTGAGCCTCCGTTAGTCCCTGTTGAGTCGGAGAAGCCAAATAGAAAAAGAATTATATTATTAGGGCTGGTTTTTTCGACTGTTATTGGTTTAGGCTGCGCTCTTTTGTTTGAAATGTTTGTTGGGGGAGTTCGAGGTTATAATCATATAGGTAGAGTTATTAAAGGCGTGCCTCTTGTGGTTATTCCTGTTATTAATATAAATGATAGTCAAACCCAAAAGAGGTTGAAGTTTGATTTATTGAAGAAGGAGGTTTACCTAGCTGTTGCGATAAGCCTTGTTCTTATATTGGGTGTTCACTTTTTAGTAATGGATCTTGAAGTACTATGGTTTAAAGTATTGCGAAAAATAAGTTTGTTGTAGTATTCAAGTGGAATTAAAGCTAATAAATTATAAAGTAGATAAATAAATGGATAGAATTCAGAAGGCCTTGGATAAGGCAAAAGAGGCCCAAAATAATCAGGTTTTTGATACGCCAAAAGAAACTTTAAAAAACTCAGTACCCAATGTGCAAGTTGAGAAAGGAAGTTCTAAAGGATTTGACAATATTGCCTATACAGAAACAAAGGTTGTTGATGTATCGCTTAAGGAGTTAGTTGCTAATGGAGTAATAGCTGGTCAATACGATAATCAACAATCTGCAGTATTTAGGATGCTACGAACACAAGTATTGCAAAAAATGCGTGATAATGATTGGAATACTCTTGCTATAACATCACCAACGGAAGGAGAGGGCAAGTCGCTGGTTTCTTCGAATTTAGCTATGGCCATGGCTATGGAATTAAATCAAACAGTGTTGTTGGTTGATATGGATTTACGTAACCCATCCATAAGTAAATATTTTAACCTAAACGCTAAGATTGGCTTGAAGGATTATTTGGAAGGCAGTTTGAAGTTATCTGATGTTTTGATTAACCCAAGTGTTAAGAGGTTGGTTATCTTACCTGGTGTTGGTCGTGCTGAAAATTCTGCTGAATTATTATCTAGTCCTAAGATGTTGAGGTTGATCTCAGATCTTAAGTCTCAGTATGATTCAAGAATGATAATTTTTGATATGCCACCTGTCCTGCAATCCGATGATGTGTTGTTGGCCTCTAAATATATTGATGGGATGTTATTAGTGTTAGAAGATGGCAAAAATAAAGAAGCTGAAATAGTGAAAACTATGCAGTTGATTGAAGGTGATAGTCTTCTAGGAACTGTGCTCAATAAGGTCGAAAAGCCACCGATACATCAAAGTTATTAAGAGATATGTATACTCAACATTTTGGCCTTAAGCATAAGCCATTTAATCAAGTTCCTGATCCAAACTATTTATACCTAAGTCCTAACCATAAGAAAGCATTAACTATGCTGGAATATGGAGTAGTTAGTCATGCAGGCTTTACCGTTGTAACGGGTGAAATTGGTGCAGGAAAAACAACATTAATTCGAGCCTTACTAACTAAAATTGGAAGTGATTGCGTTATAGGTTTGATAAATAATACGCATGAATCTTTTGGTAACTTAATGGGGTGGGTTTTAGATGCGTTAGATATTGAGTCTTGTGCTAGTGACAATGCGGGTCGTTACCGGGATTATATAAATTTTGTTATAGACAAGCATGCGAAAGGTAAGCGTGTTGTATTGATAATAGATGAAGCGCAAAACCTTAGTGTTAAGTCACTAGAAGAATTGCGTTTATTATCAAATGTGAATATTGATAGTGAGATATTTTTACAGCTTATTTTAACGGGGCAGCCGGAGCTGATTGATAAATTAAATGAGCCTGATTTAGTTCAGTTCGCACAGCGTATTGGTGTTGAATTTCACCTAAAGGCGCTTGATTACCAGCAAACAGAGAAATATATTGTGCATAGGCTCACTATGGCGGGCGCGAATCAGTCAATATTTAGTCATGAAGCATGCGCCGCAATATTTTGTTACAGCGAAGGGGTTCCTCGGAGGATTAATAATCTTTGTGACTTTGCGCTTGTTTACGCTTTTGCTGATGACAAAAATACTGTAGGAATTGATACTATTATAAGTATGATGAAGGATAAAAAAGCATCTGGAATTATTAGGATGTCTGATAAGGATAATTTTCAGGTTAGCAGTGTAATTAAGTTATTGGAAAATAAGTACAGCATTATTTTGCCCTGATTAACTCAGTCTGTTTTGTTGTAAATACTTTTGTTGGGTATATATTATAGTTGATTAGTATAAAGGCTTTAATAATAAAATATTAGGCTTGGCATGTGCTTAACAAATTAAGCAATGATTTTTAAATAATAAGACTGTAATTATAAATAAAACAAATAGTTACTTAATGATTGATGTGAAAGCTAATAGTTTTTCCTTGATTCTAAAGTATGTGAAATCTCGATGTGTACAGGGAAGTAAATAATGAAAATTACGATTGTAGGAATTGGATATGTAGGCTTGTCTAATGCTATTCTTTTAGCGCAGCATAATGAAGTTGTCCTTCTTGATGTCGATGCGGTAAAGGTTAACGATATTAATCATCAGAAATCACCTATTGTAGATGTAGAAATTGAAGATTATTTAAAAAATAAGAAGCTTAACTTAAAAGCAACTTTAGATAAGCATGAAGCCTATCGTGAAGCCAGTTATGTCATTATTGCTACACCTACTGATTATGACCCAGAGACCAATTTTTTTAATACCTCTACCATAGAGACGGTTATAATAGATGTTAATGCTTTAAACCCAGCCGCGCTTATTGTTATTAAGTCAACAGTCCCTGTCGGCTATACCGTAAGGATTAAGAAAGAATTAAAGAACACCAATATTATGTTCTCCCCCGAGTTTTTAAGAGAAGGTAGAGCGCTTTATGATAATTTGCATCCGTCACGGGTTATCGTTGGAGAGTGTTCTGATAGAGCTAAACAATTTGCAAGTTTGTTAGTTGGTGGTGCAGTTAAAAAAGATATTAATGTTTTATTAACGAGTTCAACTGAAGCGGAAGCTGTTAAGTTATTCTCAAATACGTATTTAGCCATGAGAGTTGCATTTTTTAATGAGTTAGACAGTTATGCCGAAGTGCATGAACTAAATACAAAGGAAATCATTAAAGGTGTTTGTTTAGACCCTAGAATTGGTGAGCATTACAATAATCCGTCGTTTGGTTACGGGGGATACTGCTTACCGAAAGATACAAAACAATTACGCGCGAACTATAAAGACGTACCTAATAGTTTAATATCAGCAATTGTTGATGCTAACACAACTAGGAAAGACCATATAGCAGAATCAATTCTTAAAAAGAACCCGAAGGTCGTTGGGGTTTACCGGCTGATAATGAAAAGTGGTTCGGATAATTTCAGAGCATCATCTATACAGGGAATAATGAAGCGGTTGAAAGCCAAAGGAATAGAAGTTATTGTTTATGAACCAGAAATACACGAAAAAAAATTCTTTAATTCAAAAGTTGTGAAAAATCTTAATGAGTTTAAGGTAGCAGCTGAATTAATAATTACAAATCGTTTAACGGATGAAATCCAAGATGTTCGGTCGAAGGTGTATACACGAGACCTGTTTGGGTCTGACAGTTAACATTCACATATAGTATTTAAAATGATATGCAAAATAAGAAATTAGTTCGAGTGGCTTTGTTTGGTGCTGCGCCAGATACGCCAAACATGGGTGTATCTGCATTGTTTAAGAGCGTAGTAACTACACTTAGTCAGTATATAAGCCCTGTTGAGATTGTTGTGTTTGATAATGGCTTAGGCCGTCGGGATGCAACAACGTTCGATTATGCAGGTAATAAAATACCAATGATTCGTTATGGTGCTCGCGGAGGTTACCGGTATTACCGCCCTGAAAACTTACACACAATGCTGTTGCTTTCAAAGCTGGGGCGATTCGGGGCTTTAATGAACGAAGGCTTAAGGTTGATAGATTCATGTGATGTGGTGTTTGATATTTCGGGAGGTGATAGCTTTAGTGATATTTATGGGTTGAAACGTTTCCATAGTGTTAATATGCCTAAAACTATTGCGGTCAACCGTGTTAAGCCATTGTTTTTATTGCCGCAAACATATGGCCCATATAAACATGAGTCTGTAAAAGAGCAGGCGGTTAGAAGCATTAGTAGCGCTACAATGGCATGGGCTAGAGATGAAGATAGTTATGAAATTTTAAAGAGTGTATTAGGTTCTAATTTTGATTCAACAAAGCATCTATGTGGTGTTGATGTTGCTTTTTTATTAAAACCAGTTGATGCGGCTGATTTGCTTAGTTCGGCTTTGAATGAATGGATAAAAAACAAAGAGCCAGAGTATCCGCTAATAGGCGTTAATGTTAGTGGGCTTATTTATAATGATCCTGAGGGGGCTAGAGGCAAATATGGTTTCAAGTCGGATTATAAAAAAATACTTGTTGATTTTGTTTCGAAACTTATTGATACAACAAGCGCGCGTATTATTTTAATCCCCCATGTTATGGATAAAGGAGGGCACTATGAGTCAGATATTGATGCGTGTTTTGATCTCTTAAAGCACCTGCCTGTAAAGTATGAAGAACGGATACTGGTCTCACCTGCAACGCTAAATGAATCCCAGGTAAAGTGGTTGATATCGAAGATGGATTGGTTTTGTGGTACACGAATGCACTCAACAATTGCCAGTTTATCTAGCTGTGTTCCAACCACCGCCATATCATATAGCGATAAAACCAAAGGTGTTTTTGAAACATGTAAGCAAGGTTCTTTTGTGTATGACCCACGAGAATTAATGGAAGATGAAATTGTGAAAGGCCTGCTGCATTCATTCTCGGTACATAAATCAACGAAGTTAAGTTTACCTGGAAATATTAGTGAAGTGGTGGCTGTAGCACATGCGCAAATGAAGAAAATTATAGCAACAGCTATTCTTTGAAATGTATTTTTAAATGGCGTTAAATTTAATATTAAAAAGCAGTGTCATACTACTAGTGGGAAACTCTTTTTCGGCAATAGCATCTTTTGTTCGAAATATTATCATTGCACGACTTATTAGTGTTGAAGACTTCGGTATAGCGATGCTATTTGCTTTAACGATGTCGGCTATTGAAATGGCTAGCAACTTAGCAATAGATAAAATCATTATTCAAGATAAAGAGGGTGATGATGAAAATTTCCAAGCAACCAGCCAAACATTCCAGCTTATTAGAGGGTTTGTTGGTGGGGTAATACTGTATTTTTTTGCGAAATATGTAGCCTTTTTCTTTAAAGTACCTGAGGCTGTATGGGCTTTTCAATTATTGGCCCTTTACCCAGTAATTAAAGGGTTAACTCATTTAGATGCTTCAAGGTTTCAGCGAAAAATGAACTTTTTACCATTAATGTGGGCAGAGGCTATTCCACTTTTGGTTAGCTTGCTTTTATCTTGGCCATTAACCATCTGGTTTGGTGACTATAGTGTAATGATATGGCTATTATTAATACAGGTAAGCCTATTTGTATTACTTACCCATATTTATGCAGAACGTAAATTTAATCTTCAATGGAATTCTAAAGTAGTAAAAAGAATATACCTTTTTGGTTGGCCTTTACTGGTTAATGGCATATTAATGTTTGCTATTTTACAAGGCGATAAAGCAATTATTGGCTCAATGTTTACTATGGAAACACTAGGCTGGTATAGCGCTGCTTTTTCATTAACGCTGGGGCCTGCAATGTTGTTGGTGAAGGTGAGCCAATCAGTCTTGTTGCCGGTATTATCTCGGCATCAAGATAATGATAATTTATTTATACAACAATCGGTACTAACAATACAGCTATGCCTATTGATGGGAGTTTCATTAACATTCTTTTTTATTTTTTTTGGAGGTGACTTATTAATGCTTTTATTTGGGGAGAAATATAGCTCCGGCATAGAGGTGGTTGCTTATCTGGGATTTATGCAAGGGTTACGCGTTATAAAGGCGGGGCCAATGCTTGTTGCGTTAGCTTGCGCAAACACTAAAAACCCGATGATTTCGAACTCAGTAAGGGGATTAGCATTTGCTGCTTCTATTGCTGCAGCGGGCTTAGGTTATGGAATAAATACCCTTGTCATAATTGCCATTTTGGGCGAAGTGTGTGCTTTTTTTGTTTCTATCCTAATGCTCGGCAAGTTTCTGAATACATCTTTTTGGAAACATATTCCTATAACGTTATTATTTTTGTTAATCGCCACTCTGGTTATACAGTTTGGCCCTTTCGTCACAGTAGAGCAGCCGATAGCTAGTGCGGTAAAGTTATTAACTTTATTAGTCTCCGTCTTATTCTTTTTGTATCTTATGCCGGAAGTTAGGCGTTATTTTCTTCAAATAATTCATAAAAAAACTCATGGGTAAGAAAATTTTTAAACAAAAAAACAGTGGGCATAGCACTCAAAAGCTTTTTTTTGATGAGTCCCAAATAAATTGGGCAAAAAACAAAGAGTCGAATTCTCGTAACTTACTCGGTAATGCTATTTTTATGGCGTATAGATTTAACGCAGTAAGGAAGTTTTGCATAAGGTTAGCTAATAAATTGGAAAATGGCGTGTTTTTCTCTCAAACACTCCGGAAAATATTTAAGCAGTACCACGGTGTTTCAGTGGGTTATTATAGTTATGGACCGTGTTTTAGCCCAGGTGTTTTCCCAAGAGGTTCGCGCGTGGGGTCTTATTGTTCTATTGCCGATGGCTTAAAAGTATTCCGAAGAAACCACCCGATCAAAACACTAACTCAGCATCCGTTTTTTTATAATCATAAATTAGGCTTAGTGAAAACTGATACGATAAATTCAGATATGGATAACCCGCTGACTATTGGAAGTGATGTATGGATAGGCGAGCGTGTAACGATAATGCCTAGTTGTAAAATGATTGCTGATGGTGCGGTTATTGGGGCGGGTTCGATTGTAACTAAGGATGTAAAAGAATGTACAATAGTTGCGGGTAATCCAGCAAAATTTGTAAAAAAACGCTTTACTGATAGTGATACTGAAAATTTTTTAAACTCTAAATGGTGGGAACTATCGTTATCAGAACTACTGTGTTCTGAGCATTTCTCATTAATAAAGAGTGATAAGGAGTAATTTAATTGACACAGAAAATAAAAACGATTTCTGATGTGGTGGAACGGCAGTTGTGTACAGGCTGTGGTGCGTGTGCATTTATAGAACCAGATAGGTTTCATATGGCTGATGCGTTTGATTTTGGACGCAGACCCTTCCTAAACTCGACAGCTAAAGATGAAACAGGCGAAGCCTTTTCTGTTTGCCCAGGGAAATCTTTAACACTAGACGAGGGACTTCGTAATAATCCTGGAATAAACCAAGAGTTATTTGATGGCTGGGGGCCAATTCTCGGTGTGTGGGAAGGTTATTCTGAAGATTCAGAGATAAGGTTTTCAGGCTCTAGTGGTGGTGCTGCTACGGCGCTTAGCTATTATTGTATAGAGCATGAAGGTATGTCAGGAACGCTCCATACTTCGAGTAAAAAAGACAGGCCGTATCTTAATGAAACCGTATTCAGTACCTCTCGAGAGGAACTTTTATCTAGAACGGGCTCACGCTACGCACCTGCAAGCCCCGCTGAAGGACTAGACTTAATAGAAAATGCAGTATCCAAGTCAGTTTTTATTGGTAAGCCGTGTGATGTTGCTGCTGTGCAAAGTAGTCGAAAGATACGACCAAAACTGGATCAAAAGCTAGGCCTCGTTATTGCCTTTTTTTGTGCTGGAGCACCTTCGTTAGAAGGTAATTTGGAGCTTTTAAAGCGTGAAGGTGTTGAAAATAAAGATGATTTAAAGAGCTTGCGTTATAGGGGTAATGGTTGGCCAGGTAATTGGGTTGCAAAGCATAAAGGTAAAGTAGGTACTGAAAGCGAAGAAAAGCTAACTTATGCAGAGTCTTGGGGTTTTTTACAAAAATATCGTCAATGGCGCTGTTACATATGCCCAGATCACACAGGGGAATTTGCAGATGTCTCAGTCGGTGACCCGTGGTATAGGGAAGTCAAAAAAGGTGCGCTAGGTAAGTCTTTAATTATTGCGAGAACACCAAAAGGGCTAGAAATTATAAAAAGAGCGGAAAAGGCCGGATATTTGAAACTCGAAGCTTCTAATCATAAATTACTACCTTTGTCACAGCCAAACCTTTTATCTGCAAGAGGAGCATTGTTTGCTAGGCTGGGAGTAATGAGGTTACTAGGTATACCAGTTCCAGAATACAATGGGTTTGAAATGGGTAGGTATTGGATGAAAAACTTAACTATGAAGGCGAAGGTTCAATCTGTCAGCGGAACCGTTAAGCGTATATTTACTAAAAATTTAAATAAAGTGGTAAAGATTAAGCCTTGGTTTCCAGGCGCCGATTAAATGGTTAATGTAACTTTTATTATAGCTATAGCTTTTACTATAATTGCACTTTCTCGAAAGCAAGTAGGAGTGGCTTTAGGTATGGTAATCATGTCCATGTTTTTATGGCCTGAATATTTGCGTATCCCAATGGGGGTTGCAGAAATGTCAGTACCTAGGATTGTTGGATTAGCCGTATTTTTAAAGCTTTTTTTAAATGGGAAAGTGCGTGAAACTAAGTTTGTTAAGGTTGATTCTCTAGTGCTCTTTATATGGGTATGGACAATTGCAGCAACAATATTTTCAGGTTCTGAATTTTCACATACTTCTCAAATGATAGGTCGAGGGTTTGATACGGTATTAATGTACTTTTTAATGAGAGTGGCTGTTACCAAAATTGATGATATTAGCGGGTTACACACAATTCTTTGTTGGACAGCCATAATGATAGGAGGAGTTGGTATATATGAAGCTTATACCGCGTATTCTCCATATACACAATTTATCGGATATCGGACATGGTCATGGATTGAGAAGCCTCCAGAGTTCAGGTATGGCTTCCTTCGGGCGCAGGGCAGTACCTCCGTTCCAATTTTCTTTGGTCTAGCAATGATGGTTTTAGCTGGATTAATTTGGTCGCTTGGCGGATACGCGAAAGGTCAGTTTCTTCATAAAGCAAGTGTTCTTATAGCAATTTTAGGAGCTCTTTCTTCGATGTCAAGTGGTCCATGGATAGCATGTTTTATGCTTTTCTTTTTTAGTAAGTATCAGGGGAAAACTAAGGCAATTAAATTAACAATTTATGGGATTATTATAGTGTCATTAACATTAGAAGTAATTTCAAATAGGCATTTTTACCATTTGATTGATTATTTAGCTATAGATAAACATACAGCTTGGTATCGCACACGGTTACTTGAAGTTGCTGTTTCTAATTTGGGTGATTTTTGGTTAGTCGGTGTAGGAACTAATTGGCCCCATTACTGGGCTGCTGAGTTGGATGGGCGTAAGCATATAGATGTTGTTAACCACTTTCTAATCGTTGCTTTATATGGAGGGTTACCGGCATTAATAGCATATATCTACTCTCATGTGATTGCTCTTAGATCAGTTATTTTAGCTTGGAAGTCCAACCTGGGAGAGTCGCGGAGAAAATTAATGTTTGTATTGGCTGCAACATTGCTATCTTTAGATGCAGCATGTATGTCTGTTGGCTTGTTTGGCCCACCGTTATTATTAAGCCACCTTCTTTTAGGGTTTATAGTTAGTGTCGTAGGTATGAAGGCTGAACCAGGATGAAAGTAATGAAATTTTATATATTTTACTAAAAACAAAAAACAGTTATGAATGAAAAAAAAAAGTGTGACATATCAATTATAGTGATTAGCTATAATACTAAGCAGATGACTATAGAGTGTATTCGCTCCATTTTTAGGGAAACACATAGTGCTAGTTTTGAAGTTATAGTGTTTGATAATGCATCATCAGACGGCTCTTATGATGCATTGAGGCAAGAGTTTTCATCAAAAGTAGAGTTAATCTCTTCTCGAATCAATATAGGCTTTTCATCAGGAAACAATGAGGCGGCTAAAAGGGCTAATGGGCGGTATCTTTTATTATTAAACCCTGATACTGTCGTATTAGATGGTGCTATTGATAAGTTATATTCATTTGCTTGTTTACAAGGGGGTAATGGTATATATGGTGGTAAGACTTACGATGGTGACGGTGTTTTAGATCCAACTTCATGCTGGAAAAAACCTTCTATATGGAGTCTTCTTTGTTTTGGAGTCGGGCTAACTTCGCTTTTTAATAGAAATGTTTTTTTTGATCCCGAATCATATGGTCAATGGAAAAGAGATGATGTTAAAAATGTTGACATCGTAACAGGGTGTTTTTTGCTTATCCAGCAGCGGATATGGGATAAGTTGGAAGGGTTTTCATCTGATTTTTTTATGTATGCTGAGGAAGCTGACTTGTGTCTTAGGGCAATAGAAATTGGAGTTCAGCCAGTTTTTACCCCAAGCGCATCGATCATTCATTATGGTGGTGCTTCTGAAAAAATTGTTGTGGATAAAATGGTAAGAATGTTAAGTGCTAAGGTAATGTTACTCCAAAAACATTGGCTTAATTCGAATAAAGTCAGATTGGGGGTGAGTCTCTACATATTGGGCTCGTTTATTCGAGCATGGCACCCACTTGGTTTACTTTCTCCATCGGAGAAAACTTTAAGCTGGCGCGAAATATGGAAAAGGCGCTCTCAATGGGCGGTTGACTTATGAATGAAGTTTTGAAAAAGGCAAAGGTAATTGGTTTGTTTCTAATAAATGTAAAGTGTGGAGTTATAATTAAAATCTTCATGTCACGGATAAAAAGAGTTGTTACATATAGGGAGCATATTGTAATGAGGTTTGTGAAGGAGAACCCATCGTTGAATCAACTAACAGGCGTTACATATAAGAAGTACCTATCAAGTGCAGAGCTACCAATAGACGTTATTAAAAGTATTTCATCAAATATAGATGCCAATAATATGGCAAGTATCTTTTTACCTTTTCAAAAAGGCTCTATATTTTATGCTGTTTATTTTAGCAATCAGGTTGTTGGTTATTGGTGGTGCAATGAAGGGAGATCTATTGAAAATTGGTATATCCCTCTGGAGAAGGATGATGTTGTTTTTTTTTCAGCTGTTGTTTTTTTAAAGTGGCGGGGTAGAAGAATTTCACCAACAGTCTTAACGGACATCATAAAAAAAGAGGTTAAGGCGAATTCGCAAGTTTATTTAGACATTGAAACATGGAATAAATCGGCAGAATCCGCTTGGGAGAGAGCAGGGTTCGTAAAGATTGGAAAGTTTCCTCCATTATCGAGGATGATATGATCTATAGTAAAAAAGGTATGTTTGTCCGTATCATTTATTTGATCGTTTCGGCAATGTTTTTTGTAGCCTCTCTTGGAGGGCTTTTATTTAGAAATAAAAAAGTAATTCTTTGCTACCACGGTATTGATGATTGTGATGCAAAAAAATTTAGAAGGCAGGTAAGAAAGATATCTGGTCGGGTAATACCGCTATTAGGGCATGCAGGCAAAAATAAAAAAAATCTGTTTTTACAACCAAGAGTTGTTGTTACTTTTGATGATGTTTTTCAGAATTTAAATAAAAATGTACTCCCGGTTATTGAAGAGTTTAAGACTCCCATTGCAATTTATGTTGTAACTAATTGTATGGGGGATGTCCCAATATGGTTAAAAGGTTCTCAGCATAAGGATGCTAAAAAGCTTCTTATGACTATTGATCAGATTCAGGAGCTAGCACGAAATCCCTTAGTACTAACTGGAACACATAGTTCCAATCACCATAGGATGTCAACTTTAAACAAGGAAAAAATGGCGGAAGAGGTATCTGAATCTAAAAAATACCTTGAAAAAATTATTGGTCGTAATGTGGAGTCAATTGCATTTCCGCACGGGGATTATAATGATGATCTATTATTATGTTGTGCCGAGCTAGGTTTAACTTCTTTACTGACCTTGGATGAAAAACTAACACCAATTGCTAAAAACAATGGAGTTTTAGGTAGGTTCTCTATGGAACCCAGTGTTTGGATGATCGAATTTTATCTTACAGTGAGTGGCTCATATGCTTGGTTGTTCTATTTTAGAAAAGTAATTCGATTAATTAAAAATAAAAATTAGCAACTATGACATTAGCGATAAAAAAAATTACCAAGAATGAATGGTTAGATAATTCGCATAAGTTTTATGATCTTTCATATACGCATTACTGGGAATATTCAAAACAAGCAGCTAATCACATAGGCGGGGAGTCTGAGAATGTTGCTTTCGTAACAATGACAGGTGAAATCATAGGACTATGTAATATTCGTATTAGGGCGTTACCTTTTTCACTTGGTGGAGTTGCTTACATAAGCGGTGGGCCAGTTCTATATAAACGGCAAGATAGCTATTGGGTTGATTACTTAGAGGCAGTGGACTTACTAAAAAAAGAATATGTATTAAATAGAGGGTTAGTTTTAAGGGTCTCTCAAAGGCTAAAAGGTCAAGAATTCATGGATATGGAGCGAGATGTTTTTTTGAAAAAAAAATTCACTATTCATAGTCAAACTAACGCAACGATGATGGTAAGTATGGCAGCTGATCTAGTTGCCATTAGGTCTGGGTTGCATAAGAAATGGCGTAATATCCTAAATAAAAGTGAAAAAAATGATATAGAAATTGTTACTAGTAATGATGCCTCACTTTTTAAAGATTTTGGAATACTGTTTAAGGAGTTATTAGCAACTAAAGCATTTAACATTCAACATGATGACCAGTTTTTTTTAACCGTACAACAAAAGACTAAGTGCCCTGAAGGATTTAGGCTTTCTATTGCGTACAAGGATGGGCGGGCAGTAAGTGGGATTCTTTTTAGCATATCTGGTGATACATCTGTATACATATTAGGAGCAACAAACAATTTGGGTCGAAAGCTTGGGGCGGCGTATTTATTGCAATGGCATGTGATAAAACTTTCTAAAGATGCAAATTGTAGGTGGTATGATTTAGGTGGGGTTGATAAAAAAAACAACCCGAATGTTTATCAATTTAAGGAAAGAATGGGTGGGAGTGAAACACCTTTAGGGTTGAAACTACAGTTTTATTCAGGGTTTCGAGGTAAGCTTACATTAATAATTGAAAAAATATACAAGTTGTATAAACTGCTTTAAGGAGTTTTATTTATGGGTATAAAGCTCACTTTTTTTTTCGTGATAGTAAGTGTTTTATTTTTTTCAATAGAGTCTTTTGCAAAAGGTAAGACTTGTAATTCTGTTAAGTATGTGGCCCCGTCAGGTTATCAAAGTGATATTATATTTAATTTTGATAACGAATATATTTGCGGGCAATTCATCAATGGTGACTGGTGGGTTGCGATAGGTAGGTCAGGCTTTGTAAAAATTGTATCAATAACGCCATTCAGTGAAAATGGCTTGCATGGTTATGAGTTGTCTCCTAAGCTTAAAAATAGCCAAGGCTTCGATTATAGGATTCATGGGTATGATGAACAGTTGAAGCCTAGAATGCCCATAGATGTCTCCAGCACTTCTTCACTAATTAAAGCTGTTAGCGTGCCTGATGGTGAAGCAGGCTGTCGGCCTTGTATTCAGTTTTCCGCGGTGCTAACTGTCGTTGATAGACCCATTTATTCGTCTCATAAACTATTTAGGCCGGGATATTTTGGGAGCATTAAGGGTATCTATAGTTTTGAGAAAGTAGATGTAAGAAGATTAGCTAAAATACCAGTTTCTTATGTCCCTGAATCAAAAAAATATACGTTTGATGATATAGAGGTGAGCTATAAGGGCATTAGGCTGGATCACCTTGAGAATTGGTTCGGTCGTAAGCTACATCCGGTTGATAATATGCCTGATTATGGTGCTGAAATTGCTAAGATGAATGCTGTTTCGATACTCAGAATGATGTTATCAGACTTTGATTTGGCAAACCCTATACATAAATCTGCAATGGTTAATTATTTACAAATGGGCATAGATCTTAAATCGATGGCTGAAGGCACGGTTACATGGCCAGCTAATGGTGGGCATGGTAATGGTCGCAAATTACCTATTTTATTTGCTGGTATGGTGTTTTCTGATTCTGCATTTAAAGAAGCAGTTTTAATGTCTTCATTTTCTGAGGATGAGCAATTATACTTTAGTGATAGCGTTGGACGGGTTTTATATGGGAGAAAATGTGGTATAGGGGTGTACTGGAGACAGGTGGTGTCAGGAAAAGGGCCAAAAGATTGTAGAGACCCGCATGGCTTAGTCGATGGAGGGGGGATGGGGGTCGGAGAGTCTTATCAACTTTGCTGCACTTCAAAACCTTGGAAATATACGGTGTTGGCTCTGCTACTACTTGATATGACTAAAGCCTGGGGTAATGGTGATTTTTTTGAGTATGTTGATAGATGGGTCGAACATGGTGCGTGGACGATTCCTGATAAATGTGCAAGGTTTAATGGCAGGCTTCAAGACTTTGGGGTAGCGTGGGGGAGAGGTAAAGATGGGTTATGTATAGTTGGTAAAGGTCGATACATAGCGAAACATGGTATAAACCCTGATGGTGGTTTTTATAGTAATAAGATGGCTGAGCAAATTTGGCAATATTATAAAAGTCATTCTCTAAAGTCCCCGATAGGGGATCCGTAAACCCCACGCCTTTAGGCGGTTAGGGTTGGTATGTTAGGCTAAGTAGTATGCAAAACCATAAATATGGTGGGCATACTATTTGGAACTGTAAGTACCACATAGCCTGGGTAACGAAGTACCGTTATTCGGTACTTGGTGGAGGTGTTGGTTTGAGGTGTCGAGAATTACTGCGCGAAATTGCGAGAAGTAAAGAAATGATTATCTATGCGGGGGCGATCAATAGGGATCATGTACATATGTTGATAGGGATACCTCCGAGCTTATCTGTTTCTAAGGCGGTGCAGTTTCTAA